>Ga0302320_10012370_pt1 | contig 17937 bp, 11 predicted proteins | sample Bog_T0_3_FD_202130 | JGI IMG/M metagenome (GOLD analysis project Ga0302320, IMG submission 202130) | Peat permafrost microbial communities from Stordalen Mire near Abisko, Sweden - Bog_T0_3 | ecosystem: Environmental > Terrestrial > Soil > Wetlands > Peat | place: Sweden: Abisko, Stordalen Mire...
TGCCGAGCGTAGATGACCCTAAAGCCTACGTTTTTCCTCGGTGTGCTGAATTGTGCAAAAATGAAACGGCTCCACTCAGCCAAGCGTTTGCTGACGAAGTGCTCATTCCGGCCGGACTCATAGCTCCTCGCGATCGGTGCCATCGATCCACTGGCAAGGGGCGTAAAGCCAAGCGCAACGTCAACGAGGTGACCTTTCATAGCCTACGCCATTCCTTTGTCACGATGTTGAAAGCCACGGGTGCCAGCAACGCCCTGGCTCAGATGATTGTTGGTCATGATTCTGTGGCTGTGAATGCGCATTACACCCACCTGAGCGCTGAAGACACCGTCAAATCGATCAGCAAGCTACCGGATGTCACGAAACCGGATTCCCAAAAAAAGTCGGCTTGAACGTCACTGCCCTCACGAACTGGCGTCAAGAAGCGCGGCATCTGCTAAATAGGCCTGACCTTGGGTGACGGCTTCAGTTTCATGCATTCCTTCCAGGGGCTCAGGCAGTGATCCCAAAAAGTCAATTTAGGGCCAGCGTATCCTGAATCATTTGATCAACTCGTGCTGAATCTTTTTCGGTAAATGTGATTAAATTGATGGCAACGCAATTTCTCTTCTTGTTCTGAAATAGATAGACGTTTGCCGCAGTTTCCTGAATTCACCGCAGAGCTTAAACCGCTGTCCGGTCTAGGTTAAAACATTTCGGTTCATTTTATCAATAGGAAAAGCCCCAAGATTTTGAGGGTATCGGATGGGACGCGCGTTTGAGGTGGGTTGGTCCTGTTTGTACCGAGGTGATCCCAGATGTTGGGAAGCGGCAACGTATGGCAACGGTGTGAGGATTGGTTGGATAACGTGTTAAGTGCCGAATTCTCATCGTAAAAAAGTGCCGTTTTGTGCCGAATTAACGTCCGAAATCGCTCTCTGGCATCGCAACTGGTCATTTCTCAACACTTCTGTGCCACACTGCCGTCGTAAAAAAGTGCCGTCCAGCGCCGTCCTTCCCCTCCCTATGATCCCACTCAATCGAGTCCCGCCGTCAGGAGTGCCGTGCTTAAAAGGCCGATAAAACCACTCGATCAAGCCCGTCGGCATCTTTGTCCTCACCCGCACCCTTGCCTGGCTCTGGCCCGCTTCCAGCGGCGCTAGGCTACGACCGGAGTTCGGCTGCAAAGCTCGAAAAAACTCTACGATAGGAATTCGGCAACGTCGGATCATTTTTTTAAGCAGCCTTAATTCGGCAATTTTCCAATTTTCGTATCATTTTTACGACGGCACTGAGCCAAATTCCACGGTTTTTACGATAACAATTCGGCAAATTATACGATGACAAAAAAGTTCGTAACAGATAACGGTCGCCGATTCCGCAAGATGCGGGGCGCGAGGTGGATCGGCAAGATTTCGGGCCGCATATCGTCCGCATGTCGCCATAGCCGCACGCCCGGCTCTCGCTACGAAATTTCCGGTTTTCGCTGCGTGTTGGCTGACGATTCCCTCTGACGGCTAATTTGGAGCGTACTATCCGGATGGGAAGGGCCAACTACTCGTTTGCCATCTAATGAACCAGTGGAGTTTTTTCGCGCTAGTCTCGGCACGGCTTCTTTTCCTGATAAAGTTTCAACCGCGAGCCGTAATCTCTTTTATCGTGATCATCCCGGAGCAGGCCGATGGCCTCTTGCTCCGCTGCCATGGCTTTTTCAAATTGTTGCGCCTCGGCATAGGCTGCGGCCAGCGTATCGAGCAAAGCCGGTTTTGTGCGATGGGTTGCCGCTACGGCATCGTTGGCAAAATTCACCGCGTTGGTTCCATTCCGAAGTTCCGCAGCCCGGCTGGTAGCCATTGTCCATGCAATGTCATTCAGTGTCTGCACTGTGTCGGGGTGTTCCGGACCGAGCACTTTGCGGCAGAGCACAAGCGTTTCCTGCCGGAGTCTGAGGGCGTCGTGATGGCGGCCGGCCTGGTCGTAGGCCTCGGAAAGGTTTTCCATCTCCTTGAGGGTGTTTGGATTTTCAGGCCCCAATTGAATGCGCCAAAAACTCAATGCCTCCTCCCGCAATTTTACCGCTGCCTCCCGAAGGCCCGCCTCCTCGTAAGATAACGACAATTTATCCATCGCCATCACCGTGTAGATTTCCTCCAAGTTGTTCTGTTGATCGGGCCGGTTCAACTTTCGGCGGAGGTCCTGCGCCTGTTGCCGTGTTTTGAAGGCCTCGAGTGTGTGTCCGTTATCTTCGTAGTAATTCGCCAGATAGTCCATTGCTCCAATCTTCCGGACCAAGTCAACTTGTTCCGGGTCGATCATCTTGCGGCAGACCGCCAGCACCTCTTCCCGCAGCTTAAGGGCCTCGCTGCCACGACCCGCCTCGTCGGACGCATTCGCCAGGTTTTCCATCACCAGAAGAGTTTCCGGATTGTACGGTCCGCTCACTTTGCGGCGCAGTGGCAGCGCCTCCTCCCATATCTTTAGGGCCTCGTTTTTGCGGCCCGACTGGTCGTAATGAACAGCCAGGCAGTTCATCACCCAGAGCGTGTCGGGATCTTTCGGTCCGCAGACCGCGCGGCGGACCGGCAGCACTTGCTCCAAAAGCTTGAGGGCTTCGGCGTGGCGCCCCACCCGGTCGTAAGAATTCGCCAAATCGCTCATCGCGTTGAGTGTGTCAGGGTCTTTCGGACCACCGCCGGCCAGATAGTAATCGCGAACTTTTTCTTCCAATGGAATTGCCTCGGTGGTCAGGCCCAGCGAGTTGTAGGTTCGGGCAAACGCGGTCCGCAGTTTGGCCCGGCGCGCCGGCTGGCCGGGCAGTTCGGTTTCCAGCTTGATGACTGCCATGGCAAGAGCATCGTAAACTCGGATCGACATTCCCGTGAGCGCGGGGTCCGGACTTTGAAAGACTTCCAACAGGTATTTTGCGGTCGCATCCGAGTCCGCCTGGCGTTCCTCGGCCAAAGACTGTGCCCGAGTCGCGCGAATGGCCTGCCAAGTACTGATCCCGGCGGCCGACACGAGCACAGTGGCAACCAGCGTGCCGACACTAATTGCCGCCTTGTTTCGCCGTACAAATTTTGAAACCCGATACCAAGCGTCCGGCGCCACGGCGTTCACCGGTTCATGTTTCAGGTGATGTCCCAGATCCTCGGCCAGAGCGTCCGCCGTCGAATACCGCCGCGTCCGTTCCTTCTCCAGGCACTTCATCACGATCCAATCCAAGTCGCCCCGGATCAGTCGCATGAGCCTCGGTGCGTCGGACTTGCGTTGGCTTGCGGTCGTCGTTAGTTCCGCCGGAAGCATCGCGCGCAAACGTGTGGAGGGCTTCATTGGCTCCCGCTCCCGGATCACTTGAAGCATCGCCTCGATCCCCACTCCTAGCAGGTCCCAAGGCTCAAACGGTGTTTTGCCAGTCAGCAATTCGTACAGCAGCACGCCCAGAGAGTAAATGTCGCTGCGCGTGTCAATATCCAGTTCGCTTGGCTCCGCCTGCTCCGGGCTCATATAGGCCGGTGTGCCGACAAATTGGCCCAGTGCCGTTACCAGTGTCTTATTCGTGAGCTTTTGATCGTTGATGGCCTTGGCAATTCCAAAATCGATCACTTTCGGCACTGCCTCCCCATCGCTTTGCGTCACCATGATATTCGACGGCTTAATGTCCCGGTGGATGATCCCTTTTTGGTGCGCGTGCTGGATGGCCTGGCAAACCTTGACAAATAGGTTGAGCCGCTCGGCCATGGACAAGTGGTTCTGGTCGCAATAGTCGGTGATTCGAACGCCCCGCACCAATTCCATGACAAAGTAGGGACGTCCGGTTTCAGTCGCCCCAGCATCAAGCACTTGGGCGATGTTCGGATGCTCCATGAGTGCCAGCGCCTGCCGCTCCGCTTCAAACCGGGCGACAATCTGCTTGGTGTCCATCCCCAGCTTGACCACCTTGAGCGCCACTTGCCGGCGTACCGGCTCCTCCTGCTCTGCCAGCCAGACCGTTCCCATGCCGCCTTCGCCGATCGGTTCGACCAACAGGTAGCGTCCAATCCGGTCGCCTGCCTTTTCACTGCCGCCAATCTCATGTGCAAAATCAAGCCGGATAGTGGCCTTCCGCAAGGCCGCCACCGGCGGTGGCATCGCCTTACATTGAAGACACTGCCCGCTGGGCGCATCCACCGGCATTTCCGCGCCGCACTCTGAACATGTTCTGGTCTCTGCCATAATTTGTCCGGGTGCTTTTTCTGAACTTGCCGCCATCTTCTGCGAGTTCACCAAGGTTGGCCCATTGGCGTCTCCGCGCGGAAGAGTGTTTAGTGAAAGTTAGACCAGCGTTGACCGGGATTCAAAAAGCGACGGCGTTTTGCCGGATCCGGATTTCCGGGATCATATTGGATGGTGCAAATCAAGTGTCTTTGCATGTCGTCGGGATAAAGGGCGCCTCGAAAGTAATTTGTCTGGTCCTTTACCACAGTTCTCACGGTGAAAGGAGTCGGGATCTGACCGCCGTGATTCGAATAAAACACGACGGATACCTCATAGATTCCCGCTGGGGCTCCGCCGACTGGCCAGTAAATGTTCTCGACCGGTGTATTCACAAAATCGTGGGCGTTGGCGTCGTGATCCAGTTTTCCACCTGACAATGGGGAGTTGGTGTTGCTAAACCATATATGAACTCCCTTGGGGTCAATGCAGTGAAGGTCCAGATCATTGACATTATTCCAACTGAGCGAAAACTCGATGTCACCGCTTTTTGCTCCAACCTCACCGAGCCTTTGGGCCATGGCGACCGCGTCAGCACTGTTGGTCGAAGGTTCGCCATCCCCCGAACCCATAATGGCTTCGACTGCCTGGGTTGAAATAATGGAATCATCCATGGCCACCGCATTGGATCGCTGATTTAGTTTCGTTGCCTGACCGGTCGGAACGGTTTGATTGGTGGCCGTTCCGTTCGTCCGGGTGTCAGATGCGCCTGGGGTTGCCTCAGCGGAATCACCGCCTCCGTTACCTAGCCCCATCGCTTGGGCCAGACTCATGCCGGCGGGGCCGAACACGTTGGTTAAAATCGTTCCGCCGGTCGAACCCAGAATCTTTGGGCGGTTTATCAACCGGCAAAGCAATATCAAGAAGACAACGACGACCAGCGCGATAACCACGTCAATTTTATACCTCGAGGGCTTGACGGTTTTGCGCGTGGTTAGCGCGATTGTTCCGGGCTTATCCGGAACAGATACCGGCGCCGCCAATAGTTTGCCGCAGGCGGGACATTGTCCTTTCGGCTCGGCTGACGGCTCAAACGAATGGCCACAATGTGGGCAGAAGCTCATCGTGATGCGTTGAACGGAAAGTACCGGATGGGTGCAGGTTCAAGCGGTTTCGCCGATCATGGGGTTCCGGTGGCCGGGGAAAACTTCTCTGGCGCCGCGTTGGTGTTCTGGCCCGCGCCGGGTGACGGCACAAAACGGTAAGTGCCATTGTTTTCGTTTGCAATCTGGCGCAAGACGGCCTCGCCATTCGGATTGAAAAAATTTACGGTGTTAATGCTGGCATGAACAGTGTCATTGTTGTTACGGATCGCGGGAAGTTGATTCGTGGAAAACCCGCCATCAGAGAAGAGGCAAATGGTGTCTGGTTTGAATTTGAGCGCCTGCTGCATTGCCGCAGCGGGATCGAACGCTTCAGGAGAATTCCGCGTGGAAAAGATCCAGTTGGTGATGGAATCTATATTGGTTTCGGTGGCCAGCAAAAAAGTTGGGGCGGCAGGCATCGCCTTGTAAGGTGAAAGTTCTATGTAGAAGTTCTTGTTTGTGCCCAGACTTTGGAGTGCCGTGACCAACTCTTGCCGGGCCGCGAGGAACACGCCATTACTGCCCATGCTGGCGGAACGGTCGAGTACAAACACATAGTTTGTGCCCCCTTGATTCATATTGAGCAAATCAGCAGTGGTTTGCTGGGCGATGGGCTCAGAACCCGGCGAGTTTGTTTCGTCTGCAGAATTCGTCGAGCCGTTTTCAGCGGGTGATGGCGTCGGTGTCTGGTTAGGTGGCAACGAGGAAGGTGTTGGTAAACGCGGCATCGGAGCGCCTGGGTTCGAGTTGTCGCCGGAAGGTGGTGGTGTTGGCGCGGATGGGGATCCTCCTGGTGAGGCGGAAGCATCCTGCGCCGTTCCTTTGGTGCCACTTGAGCCGCCGTTGTCGGAACTGCCAGAGCCCGGTTGCGGGCTGTTCTGGGCAAGCTCTTGGGTGGGTTGTTGGGCTATTGGCTCAGGAGCGGGTGCATCCTGGCTCCCCGTCGTGCCCGGTTGGCTGGAGCCTCCGGTTGGTGTGGAGGTGGCTCCCGTTCCTGTTCCTCCTTGTCCAGTGGGCGCCGCCTGACCCGGAGACGAAGGTCCTGAGCCCGATCCACCGGCAGCCGAGCCGCTACCGTCTGTCCCGCTACCATCTGAACCATTGGCACCACCTGAAGCATTGGCACCACTTGAAGCATTGGCACCACCTGAACCATTGGCACCACCCGAACCATTGGCACCACCTGAACCATTGGCACCACCTGAACCATTGCCACCACCTGAACCATTGCCACCACCTGAAGCATTGGCACCACCTGAAGCATTGGCACCACCTGAAGCATTGGCACCACCTGAACCATTGCCACCACCGGAACCACTGCCGCCATCCGAACCATCTTTACCAACAGTATTACCCGGGGAGGTTGCGGAAATCGTGGGAGTCCCTCCGTCTGAACCGCCGGCTGGCACAGGCTGGTCGGGCGTAACGGTTCCGGCCGAACCCGGCGATCCGCCACCGCCCGACCCGCCAGTTCCGCTGCCGCCAGGCGTGGCCGCTGGATTGCCAGAATCATCGCCCGGATTTTGGCCCGGAGTTGCCCCACCGGGGCTTGATCGGCCGGAAGCCATCGTTCCACTATCTCCACTGCGAGCTGAAGGCGTGGAATGTCCCGTGTCAGTGCTGCCGCTGGAACTGCCGGATTGGGGGGCGGCTCCCGGCGAACCAATATTGCCGAATACCAATTGGCGGACAGGTTGATTTGGCCGGAAGAAAAGCAAAAGCACAAGGCAGGCCAAACCTAACAAGCCGATCGCCCAGTCCTTCCGCGTGAACTGAAATTTAGACCTGGGCGCGAGTTCGCCCGCTGGCTTTCCGGAATCGGCACTGGGGAGGGATACTGGGAATTTGGATGTGTGGCCGCAAGCCGGGCAGGTCGCCTCCGTGGCCATCTCATCACTCTCGATGGCCTTTCCACATTCAACGCAATAATGTTTCATTTTGATTTCCTTTTGGATTCCGGTTGACCAAATTCAGTTAATTCTGGGGCAAGATATCTTGTCCACGTCCGTCCAAAACTAGTCGCTTATTCTCGGCGTACGGTTCCCAACCACATTGCATCCCCAAATCTAATACGGTTTTCTTGGCACGATTGAAAGCATCGAAAGAATCACCAAAAACTAAGAAGGCAAAATAATAATTGGTTTGCCCTGAATCTTTCAAAGCTTGCACGATGGTCGTCATAACCTCCGGATCACTTCCTTGTCCCCTCTTCGGTTCCAAGTAGTTCCCCCGCCAATCAAGGGTTTGGTTGTTTTTCACCAGGGTGGGCCGCCCCTCTGCGTCTGTCGTGTACAAAGGATACATCCGGCCATAACGGATAATTAGAGTCCACGCTTTTTTCGTTTTTCGGCCCTCGCTCGGCAGGCGCATCAGATTGGTCGTCAGGGGCGGGGCTTGCAACTGGAGCATTGCATATTGAATTTTGGCCTCGACCACTTCATTGGAACTCGTCACTGATTCCAATTCACACGTCAACTGGGCGGTTTCTCTTTGGTTGGATTCCGGAGTGGACGAATCGCGGGTGAGCACGGCGAGGGTCAATGTGATAAAAATAATGCCCCCCAAGAAGTTGCACATGGTGTCCAGCAACATCTCCAGACTGTCCGCGTAAAAACCTGAAGCTTTCTTTCTCATTATCTTCAGGGTGGCGCCAGCAAGTACTGCCGGTCTTCGTCCGCTGTGTCATAGCCAATACTATAGCTGCGCTGTTTGGCCAGGTTGCGGCAAAACTTAAAATGGTCGATCCCGGACGGCCGGACATAAAAAACCAAGCGGTCGCGCTGCGGGTCGCAACTGTCCAATACTTGCTTAAAACTGGTGCGGCCATTGATTACTTTGAATTCAACGGGATTGCTTTGTCCGGCGCGCGTGACGAGGCCATTGTTCGCGGAAAGAACAACCAAGACCACGTCCTTGCCGGATAAATCCTGTTCCGGGATGACGAAAACGCGATTCATCAGCGCGTTTAGTTTGATCTGGAGTTGGTTCAAGGTATCGACATGGGCTTCCAATTGCTGCCGGGCTTGTTCCATTTGGCGGCGAATATTAGTACGAGAGACGGCACTGGCGCTGGATGCCTGCTGTGTCAGGTCAAGCGACAGCCCGAGCATCACCACCATGAGCACGCCGGTCACTGCCGTGATCATGTCCTGAAAGGCAAAGAACGAAACTCTGGCGGTCTTGGCGCGAAGCTTGTTGGCCATAAAAAACTATAAGCCGCCAGACAGTCGGGCCGACTTGTCCGGCGCTTGACTGTCTCCCCGAACGCGCAATTTTGAGATAACGTTGGTGTGACAATAATCGTTGCACTCGTCTAGAAAATCCATTTCCTTTTGCTGGACCAGATCGGAAGAAAGGTGGAGCACCAAGGCAAACACCAGGCCCACGAGCGTGGTTTCAAATGCCGTTGAGAGCCCGAGCACCACCGGTCCCAGACTTTCTTTAATCTGGCCGGCATCGCCACTGAGATCGAACTTTGACATGGCAAATTTCAATCCCAGCACCGTGCCAACGAATCCCAGCACCGGAATGGCCCAGACCATGGCATTGATCAAGGCATAACTCGCGGCAATCTGGTTCTCATCGTTGTCCGCCTGGCCTTTCACAATCGTGGACACATCGCTGATCCCGCCGATGTTGTGCAGACCGGAGAGCGCACGGTCAATGCGGTTGAGCAAAATAAAATTCCGCGTATCATCGACGAGGCTGCGCATGCGCTCAAGGACCGTCTTTGCGGTCGCCTCATTCAACGCGAAATCCTGGTGTTGCGGCACCACGGCGAGGTCAAGCGCCTGTCGTTGTAACTTCAGCTTTGGGATTTTTATTGCCACTATCACCATCCCTAAACTAAAAAACAGCGTGGCCGGAATGGTCGCGGGCAGATTATTAGAGCGGACGAAAAACTCCGCCAGGTAATGCGCGACGCCGTCTGCCGGGCCGTGGTAAAGGAAAAACATCAGCCCGAAAAAAGCCGTCGTAATGCTTGCCGCAATGAGAAAGCAAAAAAGCTTGTTGACGCAGGTGAAGCGTCCGCCGGTAAATATTCCCCACCGGTTCTCAATATCCTGCTCCGCCCAACTCAAGGATACTAAAGCGGGCCGGTCACCACTTGCTCCTGCGGCGCCCGAATCGACATGGGGATTGCCCGGCGGACGCTCTTTGGGCCGCAGGCTGCCGCCGGTTTTGCCCAGAACCGTGCGAAATCGTTTTCCCTTTTCCGCCAGCGGCGAGGACGGGGGTTTTGGCGGATTGTTGGATGCGGGTTCCATAATATTTGGTGTTTAAGTTGTTTTCCAATCAGGACATTACAAGTTCGTGACCATCCTTGCGAACGAAGACAGCCTCCACCATCGCCCAAATCCAGGGGGCAATAATGCCGAAACCCAGCAGCGAACTAGCCACGCTTACCAATAACTGGATGACGCCGGTCAACCAGTGGCGGGCATAGAAATTATGCAGCCCCAAAAAACCCACCAGAATTGCCAGGGTGGCAAAGATCACCCGGCGTCGCGGGCTCGCCACCAGCGGTTCAGGTTCTGCAGCCAGTTCGTGTCGCGGGGTAATCGGGAATGGCAGCGCAGCGGGTTCGGGCCTCGTCACCGTTGCGGCTTCCGCCGGGCCTTTCGCCGACAGAATGCCGGCACCGGACGGAGCCGCCGGTGACTGGCGGGCCGCAGAGTCGGATGCCTTCGCGGTGGATTTGATAGCCCGGAGAAATTCCTCCACCCGGATCCACCTGTTCTCATATTGTATTTCGTGGCCCATGCCAATCTCGTGCTCATCCAGTCTTCGGTTGATCTCTTTTACGGAGCAGGGACCAAACTGCCGTCCGCGCCAGCGCAGCAAGTAGGTTGATGATTCACTCATAAATTCCAGAAAAAAGTGGCGGCAGAAACGCTTTCGCATTCTTCAAGGGATACAAAGTGACGTCCGACACGCGTTTTAACAGGACACGGCGGTTTTCGCCAAACACAAGCAAAGGGGTAAAAGGCAGCAGTGGCTCCACCTTTTGCCATGGCTCGTCGCTGTTGTTGCGGCGCAATAATAGAACGGGCGAGCTGGAGCGGGTTCCCCAACCCCAACATTCGAGTGCTGTGGAGTTCATTTCGTTGACCAAGGGTTCACCGCCGGAGTCCGCAAAACCGGCATAGGAAAAGCCCGCAGTGCAAGCGCGGTGGGCCAGCATTTGAAAGAAACGCGCCTGCTTTTCCAGAGAATCGTCGCGAATCTGGTTGAAATAGTCATCCAACCGTTGTTGGTAAATCGGATACCTGCCGGGTACCAGCCAGTCACCGCTGCGAAGATCATTGGCCCCCAAGGCGTTCAAATTTTGGATTCGGTCCGCTGCGCCTGGTGCCCAGTAAAGTCCCCATTCGGCAGGCCGCACCTCGGCAATGGAAAATAACTTGAGGGTGACGAACGCGCGGAAAATGGAGATGCTGCTTGTGTCCCTTGCCAGTTCATCCATCAATTGCAAGATGGATTTCGTAAATTTTCCGGTATTCGTGTCAATCAGAACATCCAACTTGAGGTTGTTAAATAAGCCAGATTCCTTGATCCGTCCCTTAGATTCGACATTGGTATAATCCCAATCGTCGAAATCCACCCGTTCAATAATCAGATCTCCTGGATATTTGATCGGGTCGTAGACCAAGCCGGTTTTCAACCCAAATTTATTGGTGGTGAGCTTGCTTTGAGAGAAGACTACATGAGAGTCATTGACGTTGTCTGAACGGTTGCGCCTGTCAAGCTTATAGGCGTAAACTTCTTGAACATTTTTGTCGCTGCCAAGTTTGAAGTAAGCTTCCCTTTCCGCTTCGTTGGGTTGATCGGGCTTGAATGTCGGAGGCGCGCCGGCGGAACTGGCGAGTGTTTCCCAGAATTGGGGCTGGTCGGGTAGCAACAAGGCGCCCATTAGTTCGGCCGGACTGTGTTTCAGCCGGTGGATCATGTCCATGGCATTCTGTTGTGCGGGATCAAGCAGGGAACAATGCTCCAATTGTTGCAGTCCTGCCAAATAGTCCTCCAGGTCGCGGGCCGTGACCAAATGCTCCGTGGCCGGAACCCAGAGGGCGAATTGGTTGGTCAAATCCTGGTACCGGCTGGTTAAAGAGGGTTTTAGTGGGACGGGTCCCGCCAGGAGACTGTCCAAATTTGTCAGAAGGCTTTGCTCATGAGGAAATCTGGCGCGCAGCGTTTGGAAGCCATTTGTCAGGTTTAGATCCTCCCTGGCAAAGTTCTCGGCCTTCGCCAAGCGACCGTCAAAATCGGCATTGTACCCCGGCTGCAACCCATCCAGATGGCTCTGCCATAGTTTGTCAAATTCTTCGAGTTTGGTTTCGCCGTCGGCCTTGAATTCCGGGGCGAGTTTTGCCAGAGCATCGCCGCAAACGGTGCGCTGATCTTTGATTTGCTTTAACGGATTAGTGAAATTCTGGGGAGCGAAGGCTTCGAGTATTTGCAGGTTTTTGTCAAAATCCTGCTTGAGGTTTTCCTCCTGCGCCACGAATTGGCTGGCCTTCGCCATAACTTGACTTAGGGCAGCGCTGGGCTGGTAAGGCGGGGGAATCAGCTTTGGTATGCGGGCCAGCAGATTTTCCGCGGCGCTCACGTGCCGGTCGGCCACCAGCCTGTTTAATTGCGCTCCGATATCCTTTTGCCGGGAAAAAACGAAAAATGTAACCGCCGCCGCCGCGAGGATCGCCACAACCAGCACGACCCCAATGGCAAAGTTAAATTGCCGCCGTTTCAGCCGTTTTTGGATGCGTCCGCGCAATCCGGCGCAGACCCGCGTGTGACGTCGGGCAAGCTCATCATCCAGGGGGCCAAACCGTTCGGCGTCCTGCTGTTTTTTGGCCAGCAGGTTTAATTCATTTTGCATTTGCTCCACCGTGAGCCGGCTGGCGGCCGCCTGAATATTCTCACTTGTTTCCACCTGATATTTCAGCGCGGTCAGAGCATGTTGACAGTCTTGTTCCTGCATCACCACACCCTGGCGACCGGAAGTCCATGCCTCCAATTCATTCCAGCGTTTCGTGTCGGCTTCGGACAGGGGGACGTTGTTTTGATTCGCGAGCAACCGGACCTCCTCCACGACTGGAATCGCCTCCTCCCAAGCGTCGGTTTGGTGGAGCGATTCGGCTTGGGCCAGGAGGTGCTGGCAGCGCATGACCTGGGCTTGGAGCCAAACCGGGTGGCTTGGAGAGATGGGAAGCGCCGAGGCTTCTATTTCCGCTAATTTTGCCATCGTAGTGACGTAATCGCCGGTAGCCAGAACCTGACGAAGATCTTCCAATGCCGCTTGAACCGCTTTGCCTTCCAACTGCTTCAATTCCTGGGCCCAGTTTTTGTCGCCGGGGTTGAGCCGGACGATGACGCGCAGGATCGAGAGGGCGGATTTCTCATTCCCCTTCATAACCTCGCGGCGGTAATTACGGTAAAAGGCGTGGTCACTCGCAATGCCCTTCCCGTAGGTGGCGTTCAGCAACCGAAGATGCTTGTCATAAAATGGCTCCACCCACGGCAAATCGTGCTGTTGACAGTGCGTGCGCCACTCCTTGGCCTGGCGGAAATCGAGGAGTGTCAGAAGATCCAGGAGCGGCGGCTGCGCTTCCGCCAATTGCAGGGCTTGCAGGTCCTGACCATTCTCAATCATGACCACGCATTGTTCCAAACGCCGGTTGGCGGCGCGGCCCAGTTCAGAATAATCTTGCGCCAGTTTGGCCGCCTGCGCATCCAACCCAGGCTGGCCAATCAGCTCGTCAATTTTGCGAACCAGGCGTTCGGCTTGTGCAAGTGTCATCATGGTGCTCTTCTCCCTCCGGAATTGGTGAAACGAATTACTTCCAGGTGGTATCCTGAATCGACAAGGTAGAGGCGTACCTCAGCCACTTGGTCCAAGGTCGCCGGCATCGAGTTTAAAAGGTTCTCTAATTGTTGCACGTTGTCATCAGCGATTTTCTTTTGTTGCGTATATATTGCGATTGCGCCCGTCCGGCTCAAATTCTGCCAGCCTTCAACGAAATAATTGTTGGCAGCGGTTCCAACGGCAAGGGCCGCCACTGATTGAGGCGAATTAGCGGCCCATAAATCATAAAACTGCTGCAGGCTTTTAAGCACCAAATCAAAATGGTTAGCCTCCCAAGCTGGGTTGCCCCAGTCAGGATACGCGGGCCAATTTTCCAGCCAAGTTTGCTGCGGTCTCGCCGTATCCGCCATCAGCCTCAAATATTCTAAAAAAAGTGGGGCCGAGGGATTGCGGCCGGCCACAGCGGCCACAAATGTGTTGAAACTTACGAGGTCTCCATTGGTCAATCCGAGCATTGTGCCCACTGGCAAACCCCAGTCAACGCCGGGTTGGACGATGGCATTTATGCCGTCAATCTTTTTTTGGATTTGATCGGACTCGGCGAGGCTTTCATCGTGCCGGTTTTTCAGAAGCTGGATTTCCCGCGCAAATTCCAGTTCGGTTCCGCGCCCAGGTCGGGCCCACTCTGGGAATTGATCGTATAGGTCCACGACAGCTTGGGTGCCACTGGAGTTCGTCACGTTCATATATGGCCGCAATTGCCAGACAAATCCCTGCTTATGCAAGTGCTTGAGCTTTTTTCTGAGCGGCTCCCGATAGGCCCCATCTGGCGTTCCCGAATCGAGTTGGAGAAAATGCTTGCTCAATTCCAGCCAAGGCGGTTGATTACTGCCGTTGATCACCAGCAGGCCGAAACGCTGGAATTTGGCGTTGTGTGTGGCGTTGCTTCTGCCGTTCGGCCCAAAGACAAGCGATAACGATGTGACCGCTGACAACTGCTGCTGGTCAAAATGTGCTTGCAGATGAACCGTTTCCTCCCCCGTCGTTTTTTCCGGAAAGCCCGAATAGTCAAAGACAAATTGATCCTCTTTTTGTTCTTCACTCCCTCGGACAATCAGCATTCTATTGTTGGGGACCGATTCAACAATTGCCGGGGATTTTGCCGGGGAACCCCAGATGTTCAATTTGAAATTGAGGCTCAAGTCGGCCGGGAGATATTGGTAGTGATAAAAATGTTGAAGCACATCGACCAGTGCGGGTGGGCCCGCGAGCGGAATGTCATCGTTAGGAAGTGTGGGAGCCACAAACAAGTAGGTCGGCATATCCGGCAGCTTTCCGGCCAACTCAGCCTCCAACTTATCGTCGGCTTCCACCACCTCGCGACGAGGTTCAACCGGCGGCGAAACGGCGGGTACCGGTCCGGGTGCGGGTGGCGATTGGTTTTTCGGCCCTTGGGGAACCGGGGTGCTGGCGTCAGGCTGGCTGGCGCGTGCGACCACAGGCGGCTGCGCATCCAACCTCGATTTGCCCGCCCACAAATGTTTTTTCGCCTCCAGCAATCCCAGTAAGAGGATAATCGCGATGGCCATGCCGATTAGCGATTTATGGCTGATGGAAAGGTCATAGCCGGAGAAATCCCGGTTGACCCGTTTGGGGGCAACATTCCGGAGGTCCTCCAATGGCATGCGAGCCGGCGGTTTCCGAACCGATAGGGGCGCCTGGGGCCGCTGGGCTGACGCGGCGGGCGAGATTTTTGGCCCTTCCCGTGCGAGTCTGGCCAGGTCATTGTTGGGTATGCGAACTGCTTTCGGCGAAATCGGCGTGGCCAGGCGATTCACGGCCTGTTCGTAAGTGGTGGTCCCCGCCTGACACCCGCGCCATTGAAAATCGGTCGCCGTGTCTTCGCCCTGGAGAAAGGTGGTGAAGGTATGCTGCCAGGCCCGTTGGGAGGTTCTGCCGGCCGGGTTGAGCAGGTGGAGCGTCTCGCAATAAAGATTCAGCAATGTTTGTTCGCCGCCGGACGGAGTGACGATATAACAGCCACGGATTAAGTCGTTCTCGAGCAATCCCGCCGCCCGTCCGGCGTCACCCGTGAGTTGCTGCCAGGTGGCGGCCGGCCATGCGGGTGACGGCAGGCGCTTAAAACTACCTGCGGGCAGCGGGTCCAGCAAGCGGGGCTCGCCCCGCCAAATTGTTTGCCAGCCGCTCCAGTGGAGGAAAATCGTGGCTGGGGAGGGTAGGTCCGCCAATTCGTCAGCGCCGAAAACCAGGTGGTGAGCCAGATGATTTGTGCGGGCGGTAAAATCGAATCCGCACGGGAGGATGCGGCTGAGAACGTGAAACTTCGTTCCCCGGAGGTCCATCAGGCGATAGGCGGAAATAATCGGATTGCGTTGCGGGGCGTTTGTCCCGGCATATTCCAGATAGTGGTAAGAACTGATTTGTTCGAGACGCTGAGCCAGGCTCTCTCGCAAGTCTCTCGTGCGCGCCACGGTGCAGAATCCGGACTGCCCGGAAATCAGACCGCGCGGCGCGCTGGTGTAGATTAGCTCCCAAGGCATAAAAGCACCTCTTTAAGCTGCCAAATTTGACCTGACATTGCGCCCGCGAAGGACGTCAGGACCTTTGCTGGTGCAATCCCTCGTTCGGCACGCAATGACAAGACCCAAGGAAACGGCAAGTGCGGGCCTGCGTTGAACCGGTGACGTTTTTTTTGATCAAAGCACATGAACTAAGTTTCGGCAGTTTTTTCCGCCCGGCTTGGCACCAGCTGGGGTGCAATCCGCGACAGCACCCACAGGACAGGCATTTCGACCATGAACGGCTTTAATCGAACCGGATCGGGCGCGTAATCGCCCGGGCCAATTTTCACGGGCGAATGACCAAAGGAACTGACGGGAAAAAATAAAACGTTCCGGCTGATCGACTCGGCATTGGCCACGACCGTGGTGCAAATTCGTTTCATGAGCTGGCGCACTTGAATTGAATTATGCAACACGGCCTCCAAATTGAGTTCGCCTGACTCAACCGGATTTCGCAAGGCGTTTTCCCCGAGCAAGTGGAGCCAGGCATCCGATTTGCCCACCAAGATTGCCAGCGGCGTGTCAATGCGCTGCGCTACATCAAGATGCAACAATTTTCCAATCCGCACCTTCATTTCGGAGAGAATGATGCTCTGCTGATCCAAGACCGGTTTGTCAAGCTGCGGATCCTTGCCATCGGCAATATGCCCCCGAAAACTCGGATTGTTGAATGGATCAAATAAAAACAAGATGCCGGATGAACTGGCAACGTGCTGGGCGCCCGGAGAATCCAGCGAGTCACGGCCGGGTTGAAAGTGCTCGCCAGCGTTGTCGTAGAAGATCATGGAACAGTGATTGGCGGCGTTTGCCGCGGACGCCACCGAAAAAACGAAGGGTCTCGGCAGGGCGACAATCCGCCCCTGGCGGGGCAACCGTTCGTACATGGCTCCTTCCAACTGCGTTTTGACCAGTCTGGCGTCCTCGGGAGATCTCGCGCCAAAAAGGATCTGCTTCATTTGATTGATAATGGCATTGCCGGACGGGTCGGCATCCTGAAAAACCACGGAAAAATCGTTAAACAACCGATCGGGAAGTTCTTTTAACAGTACACTCAAAAAGTACGATTTGCCCGCTCCCTGATCTCCCACAATCGAAATAATATGATTTTTCGTTTCCGTGAAGCCCGGTGGCAACTTGCGGCGGCAATGCGGGCAGGCAATGTCGGTGCAGGGTAAACCCATGGCGTCAAGGGCTTGCCGGCGTTCATTGAACCGCGTGGCAAAAAACCGTTGTTGCGCATCCTCACCCAGCACCGGATCACCGCGCAATGAGTCGTGAGACGCAATATGCATGATGTCTCCGTAGTCGAAGGTGAGCCAGCAGACAATACAAATCAGAGGCGCTGAGTCACCGGCCTCCGCATCGGTTGCCACTTCGCCATCGAGCTGGGTCTCAAATGCCTCCGCCGCCTTTCGGTTCCGAATTACTTCAAATGCGTCGTAAAGCAAAAAGCTGCCGCCCAGACCCTGCGCAAAAAGCTGCGCCTCGTGGTTGCGCTGGTGTTCCTTGGCGAACTGGCACAACTCGTCAAATCCCATGGGGCCGTCCGTTTGATTCGTGGCCGTATCTTGGAGCGTCCATTGGCTAAAATCCAAAGCCCGCAACCAAGCGCCAATGTTTCGGCTGCCACGAATCGCCAAAAAATGCCCGCCTACTTTGATCGTATAATCCTGATCGGGAAGCAGTTGGACATATTCCACGGATTGACCATTAACCACCAGAATATGACCGCCTTCCTGCTTGATCAGGCAAAGATCACGCCCCTTGACCGGATTGATCGCGCAATGTCGTTCGGCAACATCCTGACCGTTCAACCGCAAATCCACCCCTTCGCCAGAACCGATCTCAAAGGGAAATCCCTCCACTTTGATGGAAGTGTTCGCAAAACAATCCACCACCACCCAGTCAATCTTTTTAAAAAAATTCATCGCGGGCACCCCTGATTTACAATCCACCTGTGTTTTTGGCTAAATTTATTTTGACTTCCCTAAAAGGCTGTTCATAGGTTTTCGGCTCTGTAGCACAATTTGTGGGTGATTTTGACTGGATTTTGGATTTGGTCAAGTTTTTTGGATGAAGTTGCGCGGTTGCGGACGGAAGTCCCGGGTCTTCGCCCGCCGGGGGGCGCGAGCTAAGGCTCGCAGGCTCGCCCCCCGGCTCGTTTAACTGGCGGGCGGGCGGCTTGGGTATTCCTTTGCCGTGCGCGGGGAACGGCTTGCGTGGGGCGGGGAAA
>Ga0302320_10012372_pt1 | contig 17936 bp, 18 predicted proteins | sample Bog_T0_3_FD_202130 | JGI IMG/M metagenome (GOLD analysis project Ga0302320, IMG submission 202130) | Peat permafrost microbial communities from Stordalen Mire near Abisko, Sweden - Bog_T0_3 | ecosystem: Environmental > Terrestrial > Soil > Wetlands > Peat | place: Sweden: Abisko, Stordalen Mire...
TTCACCCAGCCGCTCTTACAGCAGGCGTCTTGAACCTTGCCTTGAATATTGGATGTTGTATATGGTAAAACTCAATTCGAAGTTAAAATTATGATTTATAGTTAACATAATCACAGGTTTGGAATTAAAAATGAGAATCTTTCCTTAATTTTGATAATTTCACTTTGTTCAAGCTGTCTATTATATATTTTTCTTTTTTGTTTCTATTTATATTACATCTCCAATATGCAGACATCGCAGTCGTATCTTTTAGGAAGTGCGATCTTGAGCGGGGTGCTTGTTATCTCTATCGGTATATTCTTGGGCGTGGGTATAGCGAAGCGAATTCCTGGGGGCTTGATCTTTTCTACGTGGGTAAGTTTTAATATTTATCATTGAGTCATTTAAGATCTGCGCTAATATTGCATTTAGCTCACTTTCGCTTTCTTAAGCATATTCACAATTCGAATACCATGTCGTAGGTGGTTGAAGAGGGATAAGATGTTCGGATGCAGAGGCGACTCGCATTTGATACAGAGCTCCTTAGCAATTCCGCTATCTCGTATTAATACCGGGCGCCATGAAGACTCGGATCTTGAGTCATACACGTCTGATCCTTCTATTGGAACGAACTGGAAGGAAACATTGGCTGGGCTGAAGGTGTCGCAGGAAGAGAGGAAATTAAAGGGTCTTATGGAAGGGCGGTGGGTTATGAGAGAACAAAGGAAGACTAAGAAGGTAGTAAAGGAGTAGAAGGGAGGACAAGAAGAAGAGGGAAAATTGTCGAAGATGTTTTACTGTTTTAATTTAAGGGCAGACTTTTTGTGATTTGAATATGTTTAAGATTTCCAGTATTTAGTATTGCGATTAATGAGACGGTAGAGCAATTGGTTTGAGATACGTCAGAGTATACAGCATGAGTTCTTCGGCTTCAGGTTGATACTTCGGAATGTATTTAGTTTAGTTCTAGTCAAATTCCAGTTGCTCTATCCCAAGCTGATATAACTATGCCTTATTTTTTTGACTTCCTAATACTCCATCAATTAATTCCTCGGCATAGAAGCAGCACAGAAGGGCTAGATTCACGTAAGATTTTGTTTAACCTCTTGAGAAACTCTGCCAATCTTTCCGTAAGCTGGAAATCATCTCGTTCAAGACATTTCAATCTCGATATTCCCTTGAAAACTCTGCATATCCTTGTATCGCAAATAGCGCAGGCATTCAGATTGACAAATCAGTCGAGAATACAGAGCCGTCGAGATATCTCCGCTGCTTCGTCTACGCAGTATATTTTGAGAAGCCTAGAATACACACTGTCTCTGAAGACCCACGTCTAGCGCTCGGTCAGCCTTCGAACGCGAGCAGCATTATAGATTCACATCTATCAAATGGAAATCCTCTGCCAACCGATGCCCCTGAGTATATAGTTATCAGTTCAATCCCCCATTTTTAAAAAAAACACACATCAAAGGGCTTCTCTTTGCACAACTGACGAGTATGGCAGAACAAAGCAACAACCAAGTAATTCCCTTTCTATTTTGTGTTCAAGGCAGCTGCTGACAACTCTTCTCCCTTAGCTTTCCACCCTAATTTCGCTAGAACCTAAACCACAGTTCAAGTTCCATGTTTTACTTGAATGTAGCGAAACCCAAATGACCACCTTGGGAAATGAGCCGTTACAATTCAACCCTAATACCCAAAAAATTGTCGAATCTACTGGGGAAGATTTCATACATTCATTGGCGAAACAGATTTGGGATATGGTCATGAAATGTAAGGAGCTAGGGGATGGAGACATGATTACCGTATCGGTACCATTCAATATTGAAGAGGGTTTTTTTGACTGGGAAGTGCATCAGACTACAAAGGAGGCCAGTCTGTAAGGGTTTTAACCTCTTATCAAGAAAAGTACTTATACTGACTTTAATTACAGTTGGATACGAGTTTTTGAGGTTGGTTCCGAGCACATAGCAGAAACCGAAGCTATACAAGCCAATATCGATATTCCTGGGCGAACATATACGTATTGGCGGAAGATGTACTGGGCTAGTCGGTCTGATTCTGAATTCGTAAAGAATTGTGATTCGACTTGGAAGGAAGTGTTAAAAACTGTTGATGAGAAATTGGTTGAAGCTAAGGAAAAGCTCGCCGAGGCTTACAAAGCATGGATGAAGCCTACAAATGTCGAATAAGCCTAGAATCCAATATTATCATCAGGAGCGATAATAATACCTTTGCTTGCGCTAGGCATTCGGAGAGCCGTAGAATAATGAAGAAATGCATTGAAGGTGTAGGATCGATTCCAGGCCCAATGAAATGTTTGTGAAAATAAAGGAGACAAGAGCGAAGATCTATGTTTACATAGCGGGGTAGACAACTGCAAGGTTGCAGAGATGAAGAAACAACTGGAACACTACTTACTTTCCCCGGAAGTTCTTACTCTGCCATCTCAGATCTGCAGGTCTTCCTGAAAAACACTACCTTAACCAGGCTTTATTGGAGGGTGGAATTGATAATTAATAGATGATGGATGCCGCATATATTTATAGTCCAAGGTTGCAAAACCACGTGATATTTATGAAGCGGAAAATTGGGTTTTCTTGATGCCTGAGATTTTGGTTAAAAAATTTTAAATTACATTGTTTTAATCAAAATCCCACTCCTGGCGAGTGCTATATTCAGAGCGCGACATCACTTCAGAACAAATGTAAGATCTTCTCTAGTAGAATTATCTGTGCTAATTAAATACCCCGTCAAATAGCAGCCTGTCGCCACGATTTATCGCATAGACCATTGCCAACACATCAACAACCTCTACCTCATAAACTCTATCAAAGCGGGGTACAATTCAAAAGCTTTCGGAACTTCAACCGCAACCAACAAGCCAATCTCACACCATAGACGAGTATCGGAAAGAGGGCTTCAGCTTCGAAACCGACGGCAACACAGACATGATAGTGACCTGCCCCGGAGTATCAAGAACTGTCGCAGACGCTGCCGGAGCAAGCCTTGACACGCAGATTGCGCGGCTTCGAGCCGAAGGGAAGCTAGAAGCGGGAAAGGAAAACTTCGAGAAATTGCAATGGACTACCGAGACAATTAAAACTGCTCGAGAGTTTGCTGAGACTGTATACTTTATCCAAATGCCTTCTTGCTTCTTGTACTAATCAAGGTATTATAGATTGACCTTGCATCCCTTGGGGCCCTCGGGGTCACGAACGCAGCGAAGGAAAATATCAAATGGACAGGGCCTATAATCTACTCGGATGTCTTGTCCGATCCTGTAAGATATTCAAGATCAGCTGAAGGGTTCGGTGTCCTTGGAATTCTCGCACTAGGCACGCTTCGATTGCCTGAGATTGGTGATGATAGAAGTAAAGAGGTCCAGAGTGGTGAAGTCGCTTATTTTCTCGAGTCTGACCCTGTGTTGTATCGCTCATGTGAAGGAGGACGAGCTATCTTATTTTATATCAGGATCTAAAGCAATATTGATAAACGCATACCAACGGGCATATAGTGTCAAACAACCATCGCTCTGTCAGACCGTAACCCTAGTATGAAGAGAAGCCCCACAGGAAAGGACGTTCAGTCCTGCCATCGTGTACAAATTGTTTATCTCCCAATCAATTGTGTTTGGATCCAAGTCATCTGGCAAGTTGCTTGATGTAGGTAGATAGCGCATCATGCTTGGATCATTCGTTAGCATCCGTGGGTCCACCGTTGGCGGGTCATCTGGCAAGTTGCTTGATGTAGGTAGATTCCGCATCATGCTTGGATCAATCGTAAGCACGCTTGAGTATACTGTTAGCAGACGTGGATCTGATCCCAAGTCGTCCAGCACGTGGCTTCGTGGAGACATAGTATCAAAAGTGTTGCCGGCGGAATTCGTAGCATTGGCGAACTGCCCATCTTCACTGAACGAATCTTCACTTAGGGCGTTTGAATCTGCAGTAACTGGGTTGGGATTGACTGCACGCGTGTTTTGATTGTCGGAGACATGTTCCTGTCCTCGCCGCCGCGTACGCCTTTTGCACTCCTCAACGTCATTCTTTCTCTTTTTTGAAGGCCGGTCGGCGTTGGCAAATCCTCTATCTTGCCGCCCTATGTTCAAGTAGGGGATAACGTCGTGCATTTCATGTTCCTTCAATGTCTCCTCGTCCAAGTACGGTATGGTTCTAATCACTAACCGAGTACGAGTCGAGAAGAGTTCAGACAGAGTCCAGCCATAAGCAAGGAGGCCCTTGACTATAACACATGCGCCGGGTTGGTTCATCGAAACAGCTTGCTCTTCAAGCTTGGTATGTTTGGCTCGATAGTTAAGAACATGTGTGATATCTGCTTTAGTCATTTTCCTCGTCCAGCTTTGTTCAGAAATTATTAGCTGTATAGAGCAGCATGAAGCGAATTAACTTACATATGTGTCACATCGGGCCCGAGATTAAAAATAGAGCCAGGTCCAGATTGAATTAGTAGCTGATAGAAGTTACCAGACTTCTTGTAGTCATCCCTCACCTGTTGCTCTAATATGCCAGAATCCTTAGCATAATGTTCGAAAGCAACTGTCTTTCGGCCACAACCCGATTCAAGTTTCAGATCGTTCAATGTAAGTCTGAGATAATCCACATCATGAGCCAAGAACATGAGGCCGAGACGCCAAGCGCAATCATATGCACTATCCCGCTCAGCTATCTTCTGGCGGCCTAGTTGGAGTCGACGAGCTCGAGCAAGATTTTTCGACGTTTCGAATACACCCGCTCGGCCGGACCACAGCGCCCTACAGGAATCGAGAGGAAGAGCTTCGGCTTTTTCGAGGGCTTGAGCAACCCGAACCAAGTGCTGAACTCGCTTTTGGTTGCTGTACAGGGCCCCAAAAAACGTCGAGGCAGAAGTTTGTGGAGTGAATAAGGCAGAATCAGTCGACGACTTTTGGATAACATCAGTTGGCAATTGTGCAGTATCCAAATTGGTGCGTGAAGTGATGAAGTTGGGTGAGGAGCTAAACGGCACAATACTTTTCGGGTCGGGGCTTAACCTGGAAGATACTTTCTGGTAAATTTGTGGGAACAACTTCCAACAATCTTCTAGAGAGCCTCGACTGAGAAAATCTGTGAAAGAATTTTGTAAAATCTACTTTTGCTCAGCAAAATCCGATCTTGGGGAAGGTGAACGTAATCTACCGTCGAATTGATGATGTCTTTTGGTTCAAGTTTACTCAAAACCTCTGCGACAATCTTCTCAGTCGACCTTACCGTGTCGATGTAATCCGATTTTTGATGACCGGTGTCCATGAATGTCGCTGTTTCTAAGAATTTGGGGGAGGGGGAAGGAAAGCAGTGGTGCTGGAAAATGTGGCAGGGGATGACAGGGCTTAAGGTCCCCCAGAGGACCTTAAGCCCTGTCAGTCGCTTAGTGCTGGAAAATGTGGAACGAGGTGACAGGGCTTAAGGTCCCCTAGAGGACCTTAAGCCCTGTCGGTCGCTTAGTGCATTCCGCCATGCTGCTTGTGCAATCCAATGAACGACGCTTGACACCTGCAGTCGCTCAGCGCGACTGTTCCGGCATTAATTAGTTGATTGATGGCCCTTCAAGTGCCTTGATCTTTTTCTGTAAAGTCAATAGAAACTCAGACAGTGGGGATTTAATGTAGGGGATAGAATTGTGGCTATTCTCTATATAGGATGATTTTGTTTGTTTTAATGTCAAAGATGATGCGTTTGAATCTTGGTTAGCCTCTCTTCGCTCCTAAGCTGTCCTCACTCAGTTCACCATCTTGCCTCGTATATCTCCGTGAGAGATCCACTGGTCTCAGATTCGTTATTATTGTGCATGTTAATCATTCCTCAAACTCCATTACGAAAACGAAAGTCTACGATTGGATCAAAAAAACAGTCAGAACCCCGGAGGAATATCAAAACTGAGGAGGTGTTGGAATTATTGGCGTTGGGATTACTGCGATCGGAATTACAGGTAGATAGCGAAGAGTTAAGTAGCGAGCAAATCATTCAGGACGGTCTGGAGGTCAAGAAATGGAGGACTGAGAGGACTGAGCAACTAAAGAAGAAAAGAGAGAAGGCATTTTATCTTTTCTGTACTGCTCCGGTGGCTGGTGGGATAAGAAAGTGTAAGGTGTGTCTTGAGAAAAAATGTAAAGATTGGCTGGAAAGTGCGATTCTGGCTTGTACAAAATAAAAGGGATCTTCGAATTATTTGAAAGGAACGAGAATAGGAAATGATAAACTTTTTCATTAAATCGAGATACATAGTACATTGGAATGCATTTCTAGGCTGTCCATTTTAGCATTCAAAAGCAATCCGCATGTCCTAAGGGGTATACGCTGACTCTGCGGTTAGGTGCTATCCAGGCGCCAGATGTCTCATCATCAAGGGCGGTACGTTGTCGATTCTCCTAAGTCATTATGGATATGACTCTAAATCCTTGCAAGTCGGCTTTTGAAGATACTTTTGCAATTCTTTCCTATTACTGATTAGCTTTTACTTTGCGGTATACGTAAAATTATAGAGGCGAGCAGGGAAGGAAAAGGGGAAGGTACCGCTTAGTGATGCACGTATCCATTGACCTGGAACTCCTTAAATAAGGAAGGTTCGCCTCGATATTCTCCTCGATGCATACCAGCCCTTGTATTCGATCGAACCAGTTACCTTTTCCCCGCCCCAAAAGCCGACCTTACAATGTGTATCTTCCGCGAAACACAATTCACGTGTGGCCATACTGGTTGGATAGTAGCGGAATGGTGCACAAACTATGAAACAACGCACAGGAGGTGCGCTCCCATTGTTGCTGCAATAGAAAAGAAGTATTTGTTTGTTTTCAGCCTGTTTAATAAAGACTAACACAATTATAGGACTGAACGCTGCAGTTTGTAACTCAGGGCATAAAAGATTTTAGTTTACTAAGAATTAAATAGGTGATTGTCGTCATAGTTCGAACATTCCTTATAAGTACGAAGTCCTATTAAGGACAGAAAAGTAAGCATCACTAGCCTTATACATGAGCTGAATTGATATTGATATTATTAGATACCGAGTTTTTAGAGGATTGTAAATTATTTCTGAATTTTTTGCATTGCCGCGGAAGTTTATGCAGAAGGTATTAGGCAAGGTTTGATGTACTAGAGTGCCAGCAGTAGGGCAAGGGAATTGAGTTGTGATGAGGTTTTTTCTATGAATCGAGTATTACGTACATTAAATCGCGAAAATTTGAGCTCCATAAAGCACAATGTAATTTCTTTGTGTTTCTCATTAAATTCAACTCGACCCTTATAATACGGCTGATAAAAAGTAAAGTTTATTTGGGATCTCCTAACTGACCTTCCTAACGCCGAGGGTACGGCACATGATACTACTGGTGTTGAGTTTCCAGAAAAAACCCTTGAAAAGGCGCCTCATTGAACTAAAACCACGGCGAATTTACAAACCCCTGTGGATTGCAGGCGCCTTGTCGCTAACAGATAAGCCACATGCTTTGTCGATCGAGAATTGAATTCGCTTCGGTAGGGGGCGCATCCCTAAGATCGAAATTAATGTAGGTAATTCTCGATGAGACAAGTTTTAACCATCCACCGCCAATATCGCTTACAAAACCATGCAGTAGGCATCAATACCCTGCTGGGTGTGCGGGCGAAAATGTTAGCCGGGAAGATTGTCCGCATTTTTCCCTTGCGAAGTTCTTGCTTCTATATATTCAGACCATCCTCACCTCTTCTTTAAGCATTACACTGCAACCCCACTGCTTTTGATTACAACTGTAAACCTACCTACCCTATTTCCTTACGGCAGACATTTGCTTTCAATTTCTGTATCAGCCGATTTGCACACGATTCTTTCATTCTCCCAACTTACCAAGTTTATCCTCGATACTTATTACCTATCAACATCTCATCAAACCGCGTAAGTCTTGCGTTTGGCAAGATAGAACCGTCACGCTGGCATTTACAGCACAAGTACCGGGCCAGGCCTGGGGTCGCTGCTTCGAACAACACCCACACCAGATCGTTGAAACCTGCTATTCAGTAGACATGCCTGGGATGATGTCGTATGATACTCGAGCTGTCCTCGCACCTCAATACTTTCCAGGCCATTCTTATACGGGACTTGCTGGCGGCAACTTGGTAGCTATGCAGCAGCAGCTTCAGCACAACCCGTTCAACTACAGCTCTTACTCTGCTGGAAACGCACTTCTTCCCTTCAATAACTACATCCAGCAACAGCCTCTACCTCATTTAATACAACACAATAGCGATAAGAGCAGAGCATCTCTAGTCATTAGAAATATCCACCAAGGTTTCGTAGAAGAATCTCATAACCAAAGCCCTTCTATAAAATCCGAGCCTTTGTGGACTTCAAATGACTCTTCCATTACAAGCGTTCCTAAGACAAGCAAGACCATCACTATGACACATCCAACCAGCGGAGCCAGTAAAGTCACATTCAGCACAAATATTGATGTCCTCATGAAAGTGATTCAAACGAAAAAAGATGCGGAACAGTCAAGTTCACTCGTTAATGAGAGTAAACCTATGGTAAGCACCTCTCCCATCATTCCCCACAGATATTTGCCATCCCACTGTAATGGTATATATGAAGATAAGGGTAAATTCATACTTACGCATGGGATTTAGGATCAAAAGAACAAAACTGGCAAGAAGCAGTATGTCTGCGCCATTAAGGGCTGCCACAAGTGTTTCTATCAAAAAATACAACTTGATATCCATACTCGAGTACATACCGGCGTTAAACCATATGTAAGTGTTGCTACTCACATTATCGACACTATATACTTACACATATCCCAGCCTTGCAAGTTCTCAAATTGTTACAGAAGGTTCTCTCAACTCGGCAACCTAAAGGCAAGCCCACCTCTACCATAATAACACTCCTTCAAGCTAACTTAATAGAATTTCAGACTCATGCACGCCGCCATACAGGCCAACGGCCATATGAATGTAACATTTGCAAGAAAAAATTCATTCAAAAGTGCCATGTCCATACACACAAAAATATTCACGACAAAACAAAACCATTCGATTGCCGTCTCGATGACTGCGGCAAGCAATTTACTCAGCTCGGCAACCTCAAGGTACACATTTATTTCATCTTACCGGGCTCTTTAGTGTTTTTACTTTCTTTACTAATATTTTATCATAGCCACATCCCCTAATCCTTTCCCTTTTCTGCATTATTTACGATATATTATATTAGTTGAACTTCAAACTAACAATTCCTTACTACAGTCCCATCAAAATAAAATTCACGATACCACGCTTAAGGCCATTATTAGCAAATTCGCTAATGTTGAAGACGATGCCATTTTTAGCGAGGAAGATAAGAAATTGTGGGAGTACATGTCTGATCTCTACAAGAATTCAAACAGAGGTGTCAAAGGCCGCGGCAGGGACCACAAAGTCAGGCCCGCCTATGCATCCCCGAGCCCCGAGACAGGTAGTTAATTCGGAAGCCACAGCTCAGACTGAGGACCGAGTTTGGTGTCCATTTATGAAGAGGATTTTGTGCGAGAAGTTTGAGCTGTAATTGCAAACGCATTGGATAAGTGATCCTTTTGCTGATTATATCTGAGAAGTATATCCGTCTTCTATAGACACGGATCCAATTGCGATGAGAAAGGCTATGGTTGATGTGGTGTCCTCACATCGGGAGTTTGTTCAGAAACGGCCATTCTAACTCATTCGAGAGGTGGGTGACTTTGCAGTTGATCTTGTATTACAAATATCAACTAGTGGAATATAGAACTGAAAAGATTGTAACCGCTAGATATAAGTCTCACATGTGTAGGAAACCCCTTTTCAAACTAAACTCTTCCTTCCCATTCTTTCGTCACCTTCTCATCTTGAGCACCCCAGGCCAGCAGGTTCTCCTTGAATGCAGTCAACCGTACTCGCTTCTTTTGGATCAACTTCATTTCCTCATCATTCTCTTCCATCAATCGTAATCTCTTCTTTCGAACTAACTCGATTTCTTCCGTATTATCTTTAAGACACCCTTCGATTTCTCTCAGCGATGATTTCGCGAACACACTTTCATCGTTGAGGTGTTTTTGAAATGAGGTCCTTGGCCTTGTATGTCGACGGGTCGGGGCCTTATCGCCTGAGCTTGCTAATGCTAGCGTGGGTAAGTCTAGGGAATTCCAAGGAGGGGGGCGAACTTACCAGTGCTTGAGTTAGACGCGGATATCGTACGAGAACTTGCCTTGGAGTGTTTACGCTTCGTCGATAATGCTTGACCTAGACTATTTTGAAACTCAGGGGAAGAAGCTGGCTCATGAGAATTTTCTATTTTATGTCAGATCAAGTCATGAAGAGAATAATAAAGACTTGGAAACTTACTTGGTGATGACAGGTTTTCGCCCGTTGGCTCCTCCCGAGGGTCCATTGGCTGGGTCAGTTCCTCTGAGTCACTTTCTCCGGTCAAATCAATGATTACAACCCCCGGCGCACGTTTTGCTTGTTGTTCAACAGCAGATTGCTCTTGAGGGTTCCAGACGGTGTCCCATTTTTTCAGCAAATATGTTGCGCGGCTGTTGAATTGGTGATGATGAGCCAAATCACTATCTAGTTCCTTGATGGCATGAAGCACTTTAGGAATCTTCGCAAGATAGATAGCTGATGGGCCGACAATCTGCTTCAAGTCTGTCAAGCAACCCAAGATCGATCTCCTCTCTTCTGAGGTTGATTCTGGATTAACACCATCATCCTCATCTAGCGCCTTGTTTAACCTGTTTAGTAGGCGTTCAAAATCGAGCTAGAACATGGTCAGCTTTGAAAACTTCTCAAATTTCAATCCAATCATACCCGCAATTCTAATTCTACCTCAATAGGTGCAGAACCGAGACTCTCGCCATGGACCACTGTCTCAATTACTGGCTGTTCTGGGACTGGAAGTTCCGAATCATGTGCAAGGGGCTTGGATCTGTAAACAGCCTGATCATCGGCCGTGGCACTGATGGTCGGCTGCTCGGTAGAACTCAAGATGGAATTCCATTTTTCCAATAACCTCGCGGCTCGTCCCTTGAAGTCCGAATCTGCTTCCGGCGGGATATCCATGCGATTCTTGATGGCTTTGAGTACTTTCTGGAGTCTTACGCCACGTAAAGCGCTTCCTGATGGGTGGACAATCCCCTCGAGCTTTTCCGGGTAGGGGGACATCTCCCGCATGTCTTCTGCCGTTGGCTTTGTCTTTGGGTCTTGATTTTCAGGTAGGAGGCCTTTCTGCGATTGGTGTCGCAGGAATTCAAGTTGCAACTAAAACATAGTCAGCCTCGAACAACAATCCTCAGTTGCACTTATTCGAATATACCTTCATATTCTTTGCCCCGAGGGTGAGGGCTGCGGGAATAGGCTCAATAACCTTATGATCGACCACCACAGGAGGTTCTGAGTGGCTTCTACTGGTATTGGATTTGGGAATAGCCTCCTCGGCCACAGCAGTGGTTGCCTGGCACGCTTGGGATCCTAGTTCTGAAGCGGCTGCCGCCCCAAGAGTCACTTCAGTGGTCAACCCAGGTTGGGGTTGCGAGCAGAGATCGCTGGACGACGATGTGGCGATGTCCGCACTCAAGTCTGTCGAGTTCTTGTCGGGGTCAACAAAGTTTGATGTCTTGTCGGATACGTGGGCATTGCTCGCATTGGGCATGTCGTTGCTAGTCTCCGGGGTTGAAATCATCGTGAAAGAAAATTGCTGGTTTGAGATGAGGAAAGGTCTTTTGATTGAAAAGAAAAATTGAAGAATGAGAAATCAACCTTCGAAGTGGATGGCAGTCGTCTTCTTATACTTATTTCCTCCAGGATATCACCGATTATCGGAGGTCACGTCGCAGCTGCCCTCCTCGCCCCTTGCTAATGCTCTGCGCATAACGGCTTCCTCAGCAGCAACCCACTAGGCAGGACGATGAGGAATGGGCCAGGATCTTCGATGCTCGGGCATGGGCGGAGGCAAACCATACAGCAGTAGCCTCTTGCAGAGCGAGAAGGGGAGGGAAAAGCGGGTATCTCAGCAGAAGCGGCCGAAAGATGTTGGCATTCGGTATTCTTCAAGGGGGAGGGGTTCCAGCCAGACAACTTGCTGCACTATCATGCAAACCTGCTCAGCGTCACCTTGGATCCCTCGCCCCTGTTCCTATACATCACACTATGATATGTCTCCTCCCAACGTGTTGCTCAATGTGATGAAAACCTTACAGCTGCAGCTCCTTGGCGATTGTTCCTAATGAGGAAATTTCCTCGCTGTGTTGAGATAATAACAATCGTGAGATTTCATCCCTTCCCCTTTTCTGTCAGGTGTGTGCTCGGTAATCATTCGTGTAAGAACAAATCCTTGGTGTATAAGGGACTGCGGGACCCGTATTGACGTATACAGCAGTGTTATCATAGCCAATCCGCAGCTGCTTGAGTTGGCACAGCCATCAGTGCTATCTAGCATATGCCAAAGCGAAATGGAACACCATGCTTGAAGGATAACAGGTTAGATTCGATCCCATCAGGCAGACTCGTTACGAAGCGCGCTATATATAATATAATAAGATAATAGTAAATTACTGTCGCGAGCTATGGAACTTAAACCTATTCGCAATCTCGACATGCAAAACCGAAGAGATGTAAGCCATTTATACATGTTCCTTCATGCCTCGACTAATCATTAATAGGTGGATCCATGTTTTACTTAGCTGTCTCTCCTCTGCTGGTGTAATATCAGCCTGTGATTCCTTTCTCGTATCATGCATAACACCCTTCACAGTTGGGCATGTCAGGGCATCAAATATGTCGCCGGTTTATGAATCATACCATGAGATTGCTCAAGAACAGGGATCTCATGGGATTCCGAACGGAATGCCACCACTACACGATTGGTATCAAACGATAGCTACCCATAAGCGGCTACTTAGCAATCCCTATAACATCAGACATACAGTTGAACAACACTATTATGCCATAGCTGACCAACACAGTAAGAATCATTACGGTAAAGAACTTGGCGGATTCGATGACGAGATCGGCATATAAGAGGACGATATGAAGAATCAAAACTACAAATGTTCTCAAGCCAAAAACTGTCGAAGAATAAGTTCATCTAAATTCTACTACGTATAGACTTCGCTCTAATGAAATCATCGCGAGTTGCATTTCCAAGTCGATGTCACAACTGCAACAGAGCAGAAATATCAGAATGGAGAAGAGGTCCACACGGTACCTATACATTATACAACGTTTACGGTCTGCAATATTCCAAACGAGCCCGAATAAAAAAAGTATAAAGAATAAATTACCAAAGGTATCATTATTCCAACACTAGAAAGAATCCAAAAATATATCGCACGTACTATTCAGTAAAGATGTTTTGGGCATTGAATTGCAATTATGGAAGCTTTGAATTTCGCGGCAGCCAATTAGGATCTTTAAGGAGTTGGTGCAAAATATTTTTCGAATGTATGCAACTGGTCCAGGAGCAAACGGCGTAAAAGGCCGTCTTGAGATCTTTGAGAATGACTCTGACATCTCGAAAGATCGTGTGTGCCAATTGAGCCCTCCACCGCTTGTAGTATAGTAGGCACTCTTCGATGATGTGAGGTACAGACTTGTAACCGGTCTTGCAGTTGCAATTTGAATCGTTCGCCCGCTCGGTTTCGCGTAGGTACTTCGACCCGATTATGTCAGACTATATCTTGATAGGGATTAAGGGAAGCAGGCTTTAGAAGGCCTTCATACCTAGAGGATCACCAAGAGCTTAGTGAAATATACTGTACTCTGGTCCCCAGTACATCTTCGCGTGCCAGTCCTTCCGTTCGCATCATGCCGCAACCCTTATGTGTCTGTAAATACCACTGCCATCGATGTATATCCACAGCACGCCGGGATCATTCCTGATATTATCATACTGCCTTACCATAGAGTCTTCGTTTGTGACAATGATTGCATACGGCGGATCCGCTATGGTTGGTATCACCTGCAATACGAAGCAGTTGGTGCTTGATAGGAGGCGTAAACGTCTCGAGCACGGCTACTGAAGTTGTGCAGAACGCGCTGGTTGCTAGGCACAATGCCTTTTCCGCCGTTTCCTTTTTTTCCGCCGGAATATCCTCTAGCATATAGTAGTTGTAATTCGCTCGGGATAGGAGGGGAAATATGGCGATTCTAGGTTTAAGCAGCTCAACGAAAAAAAAAAGAGAGGTGCGGATAACCTTAACCTTAACCTTATTACCTACCCCACATAACCTAATTATTAAGGTAGACAATGTGCGGGGTATTTCTTCGCGCCTTCCCCACTTCTTGCCAACGTCGAAGATCGCATCATACTCCTCTACCGGACTATTCACTCTCCATCCAACCAAGACGCTTCACTCTATTACGACACTCACGGCTGTCTAACCTTCTTCGGTTCCCTTTTTCTGCACCCCCAAAGTCCTGGCGCAGGTGCTTTTCACGGAAATCATGGCTGCAAATGCGAATTCCAATACCAATGCGACCCTTATTGTACGTAGGATTGGAGGAGAGCCTCGAGAACCTCGTGACTTTGTTGTAGGGCGGTTTGATTAATATGATTCGAGTAAGTTTCTTTTTTTTTCCCTTTCTCTCTTGAGAAGTAGCGATTGATTCTCCTTTTTTTGTGACATTCTATCACCTGTTTTTTATGGACAATGTTATTTCTGATCGTTCTGTGGGGACAATTGTTAATCGATAGATAATAATGAAACTTAGGTTGATAATTGGAATCAATGGGAGAAAACTATTATGGCCTATTATCATGTTTGAATGGCATGGAAATTTAGAGGAGGTGAAGCTCCGTCTCAATAAATTATAGATGATATAGCTTTCTGGGTGAGAGAGATAATGATAGGAATTGTAAATGATAGGATTTATTTTGAGACTGATGATGATGATGGATCTTTAACTGGAGAACCATAACCTTAAAACATATAGGTTCATAATTCAACGAGATTAGCTACTCTTTAAGCTCGATTTTGTTTTCCAGCCTTAAAATTTTAATTCTATCATTTTAATAGATAGTTTGTTGTATCTTTCAATTGAAAATATATATTTGCGTTTGAGATATTGCGATGTAAATTCCCCTAACTACGAAAACTACGTACATATGTTCGGAACCAGCCGATTGTAAGAGAAATAGAAAATTTCAAGCAAATTTAACAAAGGAAATAAATCAAAAACGATTTGTCAAGCAAACAAAGAAAACTTTGGAGATCCCCCTTCAAACTACTTAACTGGCAGGGCTTGCTGCAGCTACAAAAGCCTTTTCAGCCTCCAAAACTTCGAATTTCTTTGTTAGATTCATTATATTCGACTGCATTGTTTGAAGCATTTTCATTAAGGTTTGGACATCTGGAGCTGCTAGAGCTGTAGGAGCTGCTAGAGCTAGAGGAGCTGGAGCTGGTGGAGCTGGAGCTGGAGCTGGAGCTGGAGCTGGAGCTGGAGCTGGTGGAGCTGGATTTTGGCCTGTACCTGTATTCAACTGCAATGTTTGAAGCATGTCCATCAAAGTCTGAAGACCTTGTGCGGCTGGAGGCGGGCCAGTGCCTGCTAGGAGTTTTGGTCGGTTTCCGGGGCTCCAATCGCCCCTACCATTGATCCAATCTATTTTCCCTTTCAAATTCATTGGCGTAGCGGCAAGCTTTTTCGGCGTCCGCTCAACCAATGCCAGTGGCTGGACTTCCCAAGGGGGAGTCAACTTCCTATCCTCGTAAAACTTTTGGATTAGATAGTCGGCAGTCTTCCCCGCCAGCTTTCTCATGGCTGTTCTATCGAATATGAACCGAGTACCATCATCAAGGAAAGAAATGAGTCCATATCCTTCGGGATAAGCGTGTCCAATCCGATCTTTGATCTGGGTTTTGTATGGATTTGATGCAAACCCAGAAAGCTCGAATGGCCTATTTTTCATGTCAGGGGTAACTAAATTTTTGGTGTCTTTGAAATCGAATTTTTTGTCTTCGTCCTGCTCGAAATAGGCATTCTTGTATCTTTGCCCTCCGATTTCATCTTCTGTTACCAGTAGAGCTTGATTTGCTTCATCCTCCACAAAAATTATGAATTTGGTGTGCGGTCTTTGTCCCAACCTATCTGAATGGCCTAGAATCCTGTACCCATCTATCGTAAAGCCGGGCTTGATTTGAGAGACGGCGGTTCCTGGAACTTGTCCTCCGGGGGTAACACGAGCTCCTTCTGCCCATGGGTTATTTTTAGTAGGAGGAATTGGAGGATCCTCTTGCTCCCCTTGCTCCTTGTCGCCCCCTTGGCCCCCTTGGTCCCCTTGATCTCCTTGATTAGCCAGCTTCCCCTGCTCCGGACTTCGAGGGGCTTCAGGCAATTTTATATTCCATTCTTCTGGGAAATAGTGGACCTTGTTGTAATTTGCCAATTGTTTTTGGCAGCGAAGAGCTCGATTGTAATACTTGTGTGTGTCCTCATCAGGTTCTTGGGTTGCAAATAGAGCTTGGTTGATGAAAACCTCCCCTTCGATCGTATGATCTGTTTTGCTTTCGTCCTTCTTATCTTGCTCTTTGATGTCTTCGTTAATTTTTTTGAGCTCCATCAATAAACTCTTGGACTTATGAGGATTTTTTATGAGTTCCTTTATTGATGGTCCTGCATCTTCGTAAAGTTTAAGTACCGCTTTATTTGGGGGCGACTCGGGTTTTTTCCCTTCCGTGTCGCTTTCACCGTCAGCATCTGAATCATCCGCTTCAAAGGCACCTGTTGACCAGCCCTTAGCAATGGATTCTTTGAAATTATATGGTCCATCTCTATTCATTTCTATGATGTACTTTTCTCTTTCTTTTGGGTCTACCAAGATATCGCGAGCGCAGTTCAACTCTTCCGGTGTCCATTAGCATCAGACGTAAAGAGGCAGAAGAAGAGAGGACTTACTTCTGAAACTATGCTTGGCAAATTTAGCTCCATTTTTATCGGTATGAACAAGTCTAGAAATTTCGCGATATTTCTTGATTATCTTGTTCACTGAAGGTCGGTTCTCGTCGATGTATTTCAAGCCGAGAATGCGGTAATAATCCTTCTCGTCACATCCTTCTATTCTGTCCGCCGCAACATACATTTTTCTGGCAATTTTGAGTTTTTCCCTCTTTTCAAGTCTCTCCTTGCGCTGCTCTTCATCAAGGGTCTGGTCTACCTCATCTTCCGTGGATTCGGGGTCGGTGTCCGATTCTGCTGACGAGTCTGCTGTTTGTCGTCTTTTCTTTTTCTTTGCTGCTATTGAATTTTTCGGCTTTGGTTTTGGTGGGTCTGAATTTTCTGGCTTCCATTTCAGTTTCAATCGAGGCCCTTCTGAAGTTTTTGGCTGAGACTGAGATCCGTCTGAATCCCATCCCAAAGAGGGCGGATCCCCACCTGTTACGATATCTTCCATTGTCATGCTTGAATCAGTTGCAGTCGCTAGCACTAGATATCGTGTCGAGCAGAGATTTCCCTCCTGATATGTATATATAGACATTTTTAGGAGTAAGCTGCATCGAAGAAGTTTCTAATTAGGAACAAGAAAGGGGCGTTTGATTAGGACATTGAGACGTGATCCTAATTAAGGCATTAAGAGAAAACCTTCATTAGGACATTAAGAGACAAGCTTTATTAGGAGCAATTTGAATCTGAATGAAACAAACATTTACAAATTGCCTGGCAAAATCCGGCTTTTTCTACGCCCCGAACTATTCCCACCAGCTTCACTCCTTCGCGAGCCAATTCCAAGAAATGCCCACCTACCTCGATCTCAATGATAGGAGGGATACCACCACGGCAACCATAACAAACTCTGTCCTAGTCGTCACTGTATCGGCAATTCCGTCTATTGCATCATCCATTGTCTTTGATCACAGCTCTGCGCCTCAGCCTTCATCCGTTACCCCAATTGGCATACCTGCCAGCTCGGCATCCAAGTCTCTATCTGTTACAGCAACAGCGATT
>Ga0302320_10012374_pt1 | contig 17933 bp, 6 predicted proteins | sample Bog_T0_3_FD_202130 | JGI IMG/M metagenome (GOLD analysis project Ga0302320, IMG submission 202130) | Peat permafrost microbial communities from Stordalen Mire near Abisko, Sweden - Bog_T0_3 | ecosystem: Environmental > Terrestrial > Soil > Wetlands > Peat | place: Sweden: Abisko, Stordalen Mire...
CTTGCTTTAGGAATGTCTTGATGCCCTCCATGATTTGAGCTTTGGATTGCCCGGCCAATGCCATCTCAGTTCTTTTATAGGTCATCGGCAGAATGGAGCGGGCAGCCGGGGGATTGAAGCAGAGCGGGCCGCGAAGTTTAGGGTTCCAAAAACCATCGGCAAATTCGCCATTGAACGGGCTCATCCACGCTCGCTCTACGGCGCATACGAATCCGTTCTTGCCTTTGACGGCGGTTTCGTAGCCGTGGCGTCCCAGAACGAGGATGTCGGCGTCGCGCGAGATGGCCTCCGGGGCGGCGCTTCGCGCCAGGGCGATCTCGGCATCTCGATCCATCAGGTATTGGTCAAGCGGGGCCATGCTGGGATAAAGGGTTTTGGACTGCGCTTGCATCTGCAGAACTGCACCCTGTGCTGCAGCCAGCATCGAGATTGCAAATGCGATTACGGTGAGAGTCCTTTCGCACATTTAAATTCCCCTTCGGCGAAAATTAGTACGATCCAACCCTTGTGATGCGGCCACTTCACTCACGTGTTGTATCGAACATACCAACTAGTATGTATCTCTGACGTTTGCGATTATCGCCACGCGGCGCTGTCCTCATCCCCTTTTTTGTAGATATGAAATTGCGGAATGCGTTTTCTGGTAGATGTGCGTTGTTTCGGCTGAATAACTCCCTTAGATCCTATGAAAACGCGAATCCCAACTTTGTCCACACGGGAGTCGCGGTTGTACGTCCGCACCGCATCCCTGTTGAGTTGTAACTCAGGTCTTGAATCGCGGCATCGGTGGTGATGCGAATGCACCGTCACGGCCAGTAAAGGAGACCAAACCATGCAACTGAATGTGACCAAACTGCTTGTAGTGATGGTGCTGTTGGCTCTAGTGCTGCCGAGCGCGCTCCTGGCGCAGAGCACAACCAACGGCGCCATCAGCGGAACCGTGACCGACGCTAGCGGCGCGGTTCTGCCCGATGTCACCGTCAATCTGAAGAGCATTGAAAAGGGATTCACCAATTCAACCAAGACGAACGGGCAGGGCTTCTACCAATTTCCGTTGCTGGAGCCGGGAACGTATGCCATCGCAATCTCCGCTGCCAACTTTGAGACCTCCTCTATGATTACAACGGTGAGCGTAGGCTCGACCGCCATCGTCAACACGAAGCTGGAAGTCGGGGCAGCCGGGACTACGGTGGAAGTCACGAGCCAGGCGGAATTGCTGCAAACGGAGACCTCCGAGGTTTCGACGACATTCAATGCGCGCGAAATTGCGGAAGTGCCGAATCCCGGCAACGATCTAAGTTTTGTCGCGCAGACGGCTGCAGGATCGGTGATGAACACCGGTATGGGTTTTGGAAACTTCGCCAGCTTCGGCGTGTCGGCGAGTTCGAACTTGTTCACGCTGAACGGAATGTATGACAACGATCCCTTTCTAAACTTGAACAATTCCGGCGCGACCAACTTGCTGCTGGGCAACAACGAAGTGCAGGAAGCGACCGTCGTGACCAACGGCTACTCCGGCCAGTACGGTGGCTTCGCCGGCGCCAACGTGAACTACATTACTAAGTCGGGTTCGAACAACTGGCACGGCAACGCCAACTACTGGTGGGATGGCCGGGCCATGAATGCCAACAACTTCTTCAACGTTGGAAACGACACGCCGCGTCCCTTCGTGAACGCCAACCAGTATGCGGCGTCTTTTGGCGGTCCCATCAAAAAGGACAAAGCGTTTTTCTTTTGGAACTATGAAGGGCTGCGCGTGATCCTGCCGACAAGTACGCAGGTGCAGGTTCCGGACCAACTATTCGAGACTGCGGTCATTAACAACCTGAGCCAGCCTTTCAACGTGAACATCCCGGGCAGCGGCCTCAGCCAGTCGGTGTCCTTCTACCAGAATATGTTTAACCTTTACAACAATGCGGAGGGCATTTCTCGTGCTGTGAAAGGCGTGCCCAATGCCGCGGATACCAGCGGGTGCGTGGGACAGACTTTCACCGATCCCGTAACCGGGGCCGCATTCGGCGCTGGCGCGAACCCCTGCGCCGATTCCTATCGCGGCGCGGCTTCTAACTTTACCCACGAATATTTGACCTCGGGCCGGTTTGATTTCAACGTCACTAATAATGACAAAGTGTTTCTGCGTTTGCAGGAAGATAAAGGTGTGCAGGCGACGGTCACCGACCAGATCAACCCGATCTTCAACGCAATCAGCGACCAGCCTGAATACCAAGGCCAGGTCAGCTGGAACCGCGCATTTGGCGCCAAAGCGGCCAACAATCTGGTCGTCTCCGATCAGTATTACAGCGCGATCTTCACTACCCCAAATCTGGCAGCCTCACTGGCCGCGTTCCCGACTACGCTGATTTACGGCGACGGAGCTTTTACAGGACTGGGCGGCGCCGACGTCGATTGGCCACAGGGCCGAAACGTCACTGGCTATCAACTGGTTGACGATTTCTCCTATAGCCTCGGAAATAAACATACTCTGAAGACTGGTTTGTACTTCCACCGAAACCTGGTCAGCGATCACGACTACGGTCCGTTCAGCACTGGTCTTGTTCTTCCGCTCAGCTTGACCAATTATTACGACGGCGTGGGATTGATGATTAACCAGTCTTTCCCCACAGCTCTCGAGCAGAACATCAAGCTCTATCAACTAGGTCTGTACGTGCAGGATGAGTGGAAGGTAAAGAGCAACTTGAAGCTGACGCTGGCCCTGCGCGCGGATCACAATTCGATTCCCAGTTGCCAAACCGATTGCTTCGCACGGTTGGCGGGCAACTTTAACAGCATCAGCCACGATGTGAACACGCCCTATAACCAGACAATCCAGACCGGCATTGGGCAGGCCATTCCATCGTTTACGACCATCGCGTGGCAACCTCGCGTTGGGTTTGCCTGGACCCCGAGCAAGTTGAAGGACACGGTGTTGCGCGGCGGCGTCGGCCTGTTCATGGACACGTTCCCGGGTCAGATTGCCGATTCACTGTCCCAGAACAGCCCAGTGTATAACCAGTTTCCGAATGCGATTTTCGGCAACGTAGCCCCCCAGCAGATGGCGAATGGCAGCAATATATTCACGACTGCTGCGGTGTCGAACACTGCGCTCACGAATGGATTCAACAATGGGGAAACCCTCGCCCAGATTCAAGCGGACGCGGCCGCCGCAGGCGGAGTCTTCGCCCCCCCGGGATTCAACAACGTGAGCGGAATCAAGGCTCCTGAATACTGGGAGTGGAACTTCGAGGTACAGCGCGCGCTTGGAAACAATAGCTCGCTCACCATCAACTATGTGGGCAACCACGGCTATCACGAGACCGCATTCCTGAACAACGTGAATGCGTACTGCCCGGCGGCAACCTGCCCGAATGGCTTTATCGGCTTGCCCGCGACCCAGCCCGATCAACGCTTCTCCAGCGTGCAACAAATTGAAACGGCTGCGGTTTCGAACTACAACGGCCTGTCCTTCACGGCGCAGCACCGTTTCAGCCATGGTCTGCAGATGCAGGTTAACTACACTTATAGCCACGCGCTGGATGAAATTTCCAACGGCGGCTTCAACCAGTTCATCACCGGCAATGGCAACAGCGGCCGGGTGGGCAGCTTGCTCAACCCGATCAACGATAACAACATCGCCCAGTACAACTACGGCAACTCCGATTACGACACGCGGCACTACGTGAGCATGAACTATGTTTACGAACTGCCTAAGGGACCTACCGCGCTCTTGAAGGGATGGCAACTTTCCGGGACGCTTTTCGCCCGCAGCGGTTTGCCCTACACTGTGGTGAACAGTGGAGCTTCCAATACTCTGAACAGCTATGGGTACGGATCGTCGGTTTTTGCCAACTTTGCCGGAACCTCGACTCCGTCTTGCAACAGCCCCAGCAGCATCACGTCAGGGCCTTGCCTTTCGGCATCGGCCTTCCCGGATGTAGCTGCGGCCAACGCGCTGGGCGGCTCGGCGTTCGTCGGGCAGGCGCAGTTGAACTCGGGAACCGAGAGTCAGCGGCGCAACCAGTTCTTCGGCCCTCGCTACTTCAATACGGACATGACCATCATGAAGTACACCATGATTCCTCATTCGGAGTCGGCGAAGGTTGGTATTGGTGCGCAGTTCTTCAACCTGCTCAACCACCCGAACTTCGAAAGTCCGGTGAATGATATCAACAACGGAAACTTCGGCCATGTACTGGATACGGTAAACACGCCAACCAGTATTTTGGGATCCTTCCTGGGTGGAGACTCTTCGGCACGATTGATTCAGTTGACAGTGAAGATCAACTTCTAGTTCCTGCCGAAAGTTGAATCCAACCAGAACGGAGAAACCACGGCCTACGGGTCGTGGTTTCTTTTTGACACCAACTGTTCATTCCAGCCTTGATGTTCGGCATGGATCCCCGTGTGTATCCACCTCGCAAGATTCACTTTCCCGATTGGTTGACTAGTAGGGTGCGGCTTACACGTTTGTACTTTCGCTAAGTAACCCCGCTGTGTTTTGATTCGCACATTACCGTGCTCGTACCCTGTCCCCGGGAAATCGTGTCGATGTTTTCTTCAATCGCTTCATCCATCCAGTGGCGTGGACCGTCACGCGTATCTCTCTTCATTGTTGTATGCGCCGGAATCTGCGTGACCTGCAGCGCCCAGAGCGTTCCAACGATCACGAGCATTAGTCCACCTTCCGTTGTAACGGGCGGTGCGACCTTCACATTGACAGTGACCGGTAGCAACTTCCTGAATAATTCAGTGGTGCAAGTCAACGGCAGCGCCCGACCTACGATCTATAAGAGCTCGTTGCAACTGACGGCCACAATTTTCGCCACCGACATTGCGGCGCCGGCAGCGCTGCAGATTACGGTTTTTGATCCGCGGGCTGTGCGCGGCGGCCTGACATCGAATGCGGTGCCGCTCGTGGTTAGCAACGTGCCTGCGCCGACTCTCATTAGTGTTTCGCCCGGCTTCACCGGACAAGGTGCGGACCACGTTCGGCTGACGTTGGTGGGTACAAATTTCCGGCCGGGTGCAACGGTGGTAATTTCTCCATCAATTGCCTCCGTGACTGATTCCAACGGACACACTCCAGCCAGCGACGTTCAAGTGGTAACTGTTTCGGTTGTGAATGCGGGCTTGATGACGGCGATGGTCAGCTTTAGTCCAAGAGCAACTCTGGGACTGCGGGCGGTGGATGTGTTGAACCTGGATGGTTCGAGCACCGCCGGATCGATTGCCGCAGCAGCCACGGGAACATCCCAGCCCATTGAGATTCGTTCCTTTAATTCGCTGGGCGCGCCGCTTTCTGTTTTGAATATGGCGCTAACGCATCCGCGTGATGGAACCGCAGTGATGCAGGGCGATGAACTGAATGCGGAAGCGATTCTCGCCGGGTCCGGAACCGGAACCGTGATCGGGCAGTGGGTTTGGGACGGAAATGTCTTCGAGCAGTTTTCAGCAACGATCGTAGGCGGGCAGAGTACGGCGATCCAAACCCGCCAGTCGCTGCCGACGTGGTATCTAGGCGCGCACACGTTGCAACTGCGGATGGTGCAGCCGAATCAGATCGCCAGCCGCCCCATCGTGGTAGTGGTGAATCCCGGTGGATGGCAGCTCGAGCAATTGATTCAACCGGAATACGGGGCGACATTTACCTCGGAAAATGCTCCGCGATTGTTGTGGGCGCCGGTTCCTGGCGCAGCGAAATATCAAGTAGGTTTTTCCGGTGAGCCTTATCTTTCAACCATCCGCAGCTGGTTTAGCGTGGTGGACAATCGTTGGGAAATTCCTGCGCGAATTTGGCGAAGCTTGCCGGAAGGCGAAATTTACTGGACGGTGCGCGCGCTGGAATCCTCGGGCCAACCGCGCAAGCCTTTGCCGATGCGAAAACTGTACCGGGCGCCAGAAGGTGCGCTGGCTCCGTTGCGAACGGCGCCTGGGCGAACTGCCGCCGGCCATACGCTTCTGCAGTGGAAGCCGGCGCTGAAGAGCGGACTTTACTTCGTTACCATCAGCAACGACTATGCGGCCACCAACGTCATCCGCCAATACCTGACGGCTGATCCGAATCTCGATTTGCGCGTGGCTGATCGGAAGCTGACCCCGGGCACGACCTATTACTGGCAGGTCGACGCCATCGCCACTAACGGAACGTTGATCATGTCGGGCCCCGTGCACAGTTTTGTGGCGGAGGCTTCGCCGCAATCCAAATTGAATGAAGACGGACGGCTGGTGCAGTTGGCATCGCTGACAACACCCGCGACTCTGCCGGCGATGCCGGATCTCGCCGCTCAAATTATTGGACAAACTCCCGCGCCCGATAGCAGCACGAAGCAGTTGCAGCCAACGATTTCGGTAAACTTCCAATCCGCGGTTAATCCTGCCGACGTGAGCCTGATGGTCGACGATGTCGATATCACAACGCTGGCGCAGGTGACGGAAGTGAAAGTCGCTTTCACGCCCCCCCTTGCTCTTGGTGGAGGAGATCACAGTGTGAATCTCACCGTGGGGAATGAAGCCAGCACGTGGAAATTCACGGTGGTGGCCCCGTTGGTTGTTCCGTCAAGTGTTCCCACCGGCGTCGCCACGCAGCCGGGAACGGATGCTGAGCTTCCTCCGGTGGTGCCGGGAGTGCTGCCCAATTCCCTTGCCATAGCGACTGCGCATCATCCCGCGGCGGCGCAGGGTCCCGCTAAGGAGCCGAGACCTTCAGAAGAAGGCCAGATCAGTTCGAATACGCAGTGGGCTTCGGGATCGAATCCTCCGGACTCCAACACGCTTTCGGTCGCGGAACGAATGATGTATAGCGACGGGCCCTGGCACGTTGAGGTCAACGGCAGCGGCCTGTTGAAATCGATTTTGAACCCTGAGGAACAACGCACCAGCCAGGGGCGGGTGAATGATTACGTAATTCAACTGGGATACAAGAAAGGAGACTGGGCGGCGCAATTGCGCTTCGGCATTGTGACTCCGGTGCTCTACACCGATGCGCAGTTTGTGACCGCCGCGACCCCGCGGCAGGGTGCCGAGATTACTCTCACCACGCGGGCAGGTACATTGGGATACTTTGTGAACACCAGCGACGAAGCTCTTGGCGGCGGAGCCGGAATTAATTTTCATCAACAGATGATGGGAGCGAGTTGGCAGGCGCCGTTGCCCAAGTGGGCACAGTTCCGCTTGATGTGGCTGAGCGCGCAGGACACCGGCGCGCCGACGAGCGTGTCTTTTGATTCCCAGGGGAACCCGATCATCCTGCCCAATCCGATCGCTCCGATATCCACCGGAGATGTTTACGGCGCGCTGCTCAACATTCATCTGCATGAAAAGTGGTTGTGGTCGTCGGAGTACGCGTTCAGCCGTGAGAATCCAGATACGACGCAGGTTTCCAAAAGTGAGTTTGGCCGCGCATGGCGAACGGGAATCTCGGGACAATCCGGCCAGACCAATGTCAATGTCGCGTACCGGGATGTGGGCGAGAACTTTGGCAATCCGGCCAACCCAAGCCTGACGCAGGCCAGCCAGCCTAATTTGCGCGGCGTGGATTCCGCGGTTTCTGAGAATACAAAAACCGCCGGAACCTTTGGATTGACTTATACATTTCTCGCGAACAACGTCCATCCCACGACGAGTGACGAATTATTCCTGCACAGCTTCGATGAATCGTGGAGCAAGCCCTTCGGAGTGAAAACCAACCTGGTCGTGGATGCTCGCCAATCGCTAACTGAAACCGGCACCGTCCCCGCATCGTTAGGTGGCATGCCTCCCGATCAAACCGGAGCGCAGGACCAGCGCGATGTTTCCGGAAACATTAATCTGAGCCGGCAATTCGGCACTGTAACCATGTCGGCGGGCGGCACGCGCGACTGGAACCACAACAATCTCTTCGCGGAAGAAAGCACGATTACGTCTTCTTTGAGCTTCGGCACCAACTTGGTCACGCGCGGATTTTTTCAGTTGAACGCGCAGGCCAATGCAAACTGGGTTGCAGCGGACGGTCTAACGACCGGGACAACGCGCAATGTCACCCTCTACATTCAGCCAGCCTTCACCTGGAAGAAGCCGGCGCTGCAGCTTTCGCCTTTGGTGACGCTAACCAAAGGCCGAACGATTCTAGCGAACGGCATGCTCACCGGCGATACGCTGATGGGCCAGTACGGCGGCAGAATTTCGTGGACACTTCCCGGCATGCTCAAGTTCAGCACGATTTCCGGGCAGGGAAATTACAACCAGAATCACGACGCGATCATGGGAGTCGATCAAAATAGCACGCAGTTGCTAGTCATCTGGACTGCGACTTGGGGCCATAAGCATACTTTCTAGGAAACACGGGCGACGTAAAGCATGAGTTTTCGGCGGCCAGCTTCGAGTGCGATTCAGCTTTCGGTGCTATGCCTCGCCCTTTGCGCCGCGACCAGCGCCCAGCTTGCTCCGCCTTCGCTAATCAACTTCAGCCCTGCGCAGGCCGCCGCCGGCTCTACCGTCACCATTACTTTTACGGGCGTGAATTTTGTTCCGCGCGCCCTGCATCTGACGTTCTCCCCGCCGCAAGGCATCACGGTGACGAATCTTCGGGTCGTTTCTCCGGCGCAGATTTCGGCGCAGTTGCAGATCGATCCCAGTGCTCAACCGGGCAGCCGCCAGGTCAATCTTGTCGACGCAGATCGTAACCTGCGCGCGCCTACGCCGTTCACAATCACGACTGCTGGACAAAATTGCCCTCCGGGGATGCCCGCCTGCGGCCCAACCCAAGCCGGCGGAGCGGCACTTCGTGAGTTCACTCCGCTACAAGGGGCGCAGGGAACTACGGTCGCGATGACTCTGACGGGCGCAAACTTTGTTGCGCCCGTATCGCTGCAGTTCACGCCCAATAGCGGCATCACAGTGCAGTCGACGACGGTCACGAATTCTAATCAGATTCAGGCCCAGCTCAACCTTGCTCCGAACGCATCGCTGGGCGCGCGCGGAGTGACGCTAACCGTAGGCAAGACCCGGCTTCCAGCATCGAATACATTCACCGTCGTTTCCGGCGCGAGCCTTGCCCACATGGCGCCCATGCAGATTCTGCGCGTGATTCCAAATCAAATCTCCGCGGGAAGCCAGAATGTCGATCTCACTTTACAAGGAGCGAATTTCATCCCCGGAACGCAAGTCACGTTCACAGTAAGCGCAGGCGTTCCTGCCGCGGTTTTTGCCAATGGACCGGCACGATATGTTAACAGCACAGAAATCCACGTGACGGTGAACGCGCTGCCGGCCGCCCTTCCCGGCGGCCGCGACATCAATTTGCAAGTTGCGAATCAAGCCGCGGTCGTCGGCAAAGGAATGCTGAATGTGCTGGCGGCGAAACAATCGGGGCCGCCCACCGTCATCAAGATAGCGCCCATCACCTTGCAGAATTTCCCCATGGGCATAATTGCGCTGGATGCGCCGCTGGGAGCCGAGACTCAGAGCGATCAGTACGTGACTTACGGCGTCCCACTGCTTAACGACTCTTCTGTCTTTCAGTGGCACGAGCAGAATCCGGGGCTTGCGGATTACTACGAACTGCGAATCTACGCCAAGGATGGAAAAACTTTGGTGGCAACCCAGCAAATCACCGGCCACCGCCTGCCCGCGATGGGAGGATGGATTTCGGTTGTTCCAACTTACTTCCGTCCGACCCCGGCGTTTTTGAAAGAGGTGCTGGATCCTGTTCAGCGAAGATTGTTTCCAACATTGATAGGGTTGTTGGGTGCTCCACCCCCCCAATCGAACCCGCCCATTGTTGCCACTGCGAAATCGTCGGGCAGCACGATGCCGAACTTTCCTCCCGACCAGTTGAACGGACAACTGAGCCAGGGTGATCTGCAATGGGAAGTGGCAGGATTTCATACCTACAACAAGAGCGGAGTGACTACTCAGCCGAATCCGCAGATGAACAATAAAGGAGCACAGAATCCTCCTCCTGCGCAGAACCAGAATGCGGCACAAAGCGGCTCAGGACAAAATGCGGGGAGCCAGCCGGCATCAACCGGAACCGTCGATCTGGAAGTGGAAATTTCCGACCGTTGGCCATTGCAAGCTCCGCAACCGCCAACGGGAATGGCTTGCAGCGGCAGCGGCATGCACCTGCTAAATCTGCAGGCGGTAAACATTTCGCAGACTACCAGCGATCCCAATAATTATGTGGGCGATGAATGGACCATTCAGGGCAACATCGATCTTTCGCAAGCGCCCTATCAGGTAAAGTTCACGCCACAGACGGCTTGCGCAGGGCCCAGCCCGTGTTTCGCCAAATACGTAACCCAGGTTCAGTTTGATAACGTCTTCGTCGATTGGGGCGACGGGACGGTGGAACCGCTGGCTGCGCCACCGTTGGCGCCGGCAGCGGGCGCGACCTCCGTCGGCAATTGGACGCCGCAGATGCAACTGAGCTTGCCGATGAACGCCACCAGTCCGATGCAGCACGTTTACCAGTCGCCGAACAGCTATACGGTGCGCGTGTTTCAGTTGCCGGAAGGAGACTTGCAGCATGTGAATCTCGCATCCGTGTCGGCCAGCGTGGATGGTCCGACAACTCCGTTCATGCAAACGGCGTTGCTCACGCAGATGGTATCGCAAGGCACAGCGAAGGGGGGCAATCTCACGCTGGCCAATGTGCAATCGGGATTCCAGGAAATTCTCTTGCAAGGCAACAAAGGAAGCAGTCCGTCAGCCCCGGCCGCGCCGCAAGGTCTGCCGCCTACGCAAGTGGCCAGCGATGCTTATATGCTTTATTGCCACACGGTAAACATCACGGTGCCGGAAGATTTAGCGGCGGACGGCCCGCTGCACTTGACGGCGATTGCCGATCCGGATTTCGGCCCCTATGACATTGGAAAATTTGGGACGCCCTCTAGCGGTGTGATGAAGGGAGGTCCGCTCGCGCTGCAACGCGGGAAGACGAGCCAACCTCCGACGGTGGAGAAGCCCGCTCCGCAACCTTCGGCGAATAATTCTTCATCGCCGGGTAAACTCGTCCTCGAGCCCATCAGGCAAGGGCAGGGACTCGCGCCGATTGCGGTGTGCAGCACCTGCGACGACGGAATCGACGCATCCACCTATCTCAGCTACTACGGGCGCGGACAAGTGCGCGTGACTTGGATGGTCGATGGCACGCAGTCGCAACTTAATATGCCTCTAGGCCCCTCTCCCAGACGCATGAATCTGACACGGCAAGGTTTCATGAGCGTACAGATCCTGGGACAGGTGATTCAGATTCCGATCCCGGAACCGCCTATCATTATTGGCCAGAGCGATCCAGTTTATTCACCCGGCCTGCAAGTGCAGCCCGTAGGCGATCACACCGTGACGGTGCAGGCTGACGTGTTGCCGCAACCGACAATGCCAAATCTTAGTATCGCTGTCGGCAGAGCACTGGGTTCACTGATGCCCATCGGTCTTAACCCGCAGGCAGCACCCAGCGGAAGCAGCGCCGGAAATAAATCCGCCGCGCCGAATGTTGCCGAAGCGCAGTCGCTGCTCAACACTCTCGCGCCGCCGACGGGCAGTAACCTGCCGCCGCTGAAGGTTGGCATTCTCTCTCCCTCCAAGCAAAGCTCTTCGGGTCTGGGAGCGGTGCAATATGTGAACGGTCCGCTGCAGCAAGTTGTTTCGCAGATTACGAGTTCGCTTCCGGACCAGCACGTTGCCTCAGATCCGCGCGTGTATGAAGTGGTCGCATCCGATCCCAAGAAGCCATGTAAGTTTTTCTTTCCCGTGAGGAGCGGTGGCGCATTCGAAATCAGCGGCCTGCAAAATCATGTGACGCAGCAGGGCACAACCTACAACGGCACAGGCAACCTGATCGTTCACATGGCCAATGCCGGCAGCGGCAGCTACGACGAATATCCGCCGATCCCGGTGAAGATCAGCAACTGGATTGTGCCCGACGGTAAGACAGTTCAGACCGGCAGCATCGATGTTTCGCCGAACGTGACGCTGGCGGCAAGCCTTCCCTCGCTGCAGGGGACGCTGACGAAACTCTCCGGGCAAGCGGGAGTTGAACTCGATGCAACTTTAAACGTCACTTTGCTGGACAATACGCTGCGTCTGCCGGGCGAGAAGCCGGTTTCCTGGAACGGTGTGACCGCGGAACTGCACTCCAACGGCGATTGGATGAAAGATGGCCTCACACTGCCTTCCACCCTGATTGGCTGGAGCGCATTCACCATGCAATCCAGCAGCGTGCGGCTCGATCTAAGCCATCATGACGGCGATGCGGCCGGGCCGGTCCAGCTTTGCGGGCCACTCACGGGGACCGATTGGGTAGGCGTGCGCTTTCCCACTCTCGCCATCACGCCCTACACGATGGACCTGGTTTCCTCTTCATCTTTTCAGCCGGTGGTCAACACCTGGGGCATCACCAGCGGGCTGTGCGGCACGGTTACCACCAAGCCCTTCAGCACTTCACTGGGCGCGGGCACCATCAGTTTTGACTCGCTCACTGCGACGGCGTTCAACGGACAATTCAACGCCGTCTACAACAACATGAATATCTTCGTGCCCTGGCTTAACGTGAATTTAAAGGGCAACGCAACGTTGCAATCCGGCGGCGGCCAACAAGCCAGCATCTCCTTTCCATTTACTGTCCCACCCGTTTCGGTTACCCAGGGGAACTTCAGCTTCACCGCGAACAATCTGACGTTCATGAAAGAGCAGGGCATTGGCTGGGTGGTCGAGGCCAACAAGCTGCACATGGTTTTCTCCGCCCAGAACAAACAATTTGCCGCCTTTGATCAAGTCTTTTACTTTGGCATGGACGGCCGCGGCTACTTCGCGCAGGGAAACCAATCCGCCGATATTCCTCTCGGAGGCAGCTCACAACTAGGACAAACGCCCATCGATCTCGTCTCCGCGCATTTGACCTCGCCGCCTTCCGGCCCGCAGGTTCTGGCCGCTCTGTTCACTACGAATGTCCATCTTTCCGAAGTGATGGCGGGTGCAGCTTCCCAAGTGAATTATCAGGTGAATGTTTCAGGCCAGAACTATTCCACGACCGGCCCAACCTACACTCCGTTCACCATCGACGTGCCTTACCCACCGGGCCAGCCCAGTTCCGATGCAAAAATTCATCCAGTTTATTCCGGCGCTGCCGGTAGCGAATATTCCGGAACGGTCGACTTGTCCGAGTTAGGCGGCCCGCCCATCACCGGAGAATTCCGGCTCGGCTATCAGGGCGGAAACGATTACTGGTTGACTCGAGTTAGTTATCCGCTGGGGCCGACCGGCGTCGTTCTGATTCCGGTGCCGCCGGTGATGAATCTCTTCCGGGTCCAAGGCGGATTGGGTCACAACTTCCCCATCCGGGCTTTCGAAGACACTGGCTCCCTTAGCGCCGCGAGCCCCGTGATCGATGGCTCTTTCCTCTTTATGGCGGGGATGCGCGTGGGCATGCCCGATCAGTTCACCTACACGCTGGATGGAGACCTCGTCATCAAGTCGAGCGGCCAAGACGCCGGCGCGCGGCTCGATTTCCACTCCTGGATCCTCAAGCCCCCCGATAACGGCAACGGCGACTTCCAGGGATACTTCCAATACGCCGGCAGCAATTTCGATGGACGCATCTGGGGACATTTGAATTTTATGGACGGCCTCGCGTCGGTCGACATGGGCAACAGCGCCAGCAATGCCGCGGTCGATATTCATTTCGGCCCGAGCGGACCGTGGCACATTGACGCCGGCAAACAGCAAGGCCCGCGCATTGACGGCCATCTGCTAGTCACGGATGCGAACATGTACGTCATGCTCTCGGATGCTGGACTGTCTATCGGCGGCGGCGAGAGTATCAACCTGAATGTTGGCGATGACTCCGTCGCGTCCGCCTATGTTCGCGGCGACGTGGATATGGGCTTAACGGTTACACCGCAGCCGCACATTTCTGGAGACTTCTCGGCCAGTGTGTCGGCTGGAGTTTGTGTCGATAATGTCTGCGTATCGGCTGGAGTTTCGGCGCAGATTCATGCCGAAGCCTTGCCGCTGGAGATGGACGCCAGCGCCAGCATCGGCCTGCCCTGGCCGCTGGGTTCGTTTTCTTTTTCGGTACATCTGTAAGACCGGGCCAGCGGACGATTGACACTATGTTCTAAGCGACACGTGATAGCAAAAATGCTTCAGCGTAAAAAAAATTCGTTTCCGATCGTCACTGTGTTTTTCCTGGCCAGCGTCATCAGCGCAAGTGTCGCACAGGAAGCCCCCGGCGCTCTATTCGCTGCGTCCGACGGCAAAGGTCACGTTTCTTTGCTCTGGTTTCCTCCGCCCTCGAAGTGGCCGTCTGGAGGCTGGAAGATTTCCGATTCCACGGGCCAAGTCCTGGTTCCGCAAGTCAATATCGGCGACGCCGCGGCGATGCAGCCACTCTCTGTCGAAGATGCCGACGCGATCCGCAAACTGCCCGAAGTGCTGGCGAAACCCGAAGCTACGCCGAAACGCAAGCAACTCATCAATCTCATCGGGCTTCGTGTTTTCAGCGAACCGGAGTATGCGCGCGCGCTGGGACTCTCTCGAACCTTGGATAACGTTGCCTCTGGCAGCCGCACCTACAAAGTCGAGGGCCTCGATGGCGCCGGAAAGCCCACGGGCCTGCAGCTGACAAGTTCCGCCGTCGATTCTGCTCAGGCAACTCCGCTTGCTCCCGCCCCTGCTGGCGTTCAGACTAAAGTCGACGAACGCGGAGTCTCGCTCTTTTGGGAAGCGCCCGCGGAAAACCGCCAACTTCCGGTCGTCGCTTACACCATTGAGCGCGATGGAGGGGGCCAGTCCGGCGCCGCTGTAACGGCGAAGCCCGTAATTCCTGGATCGCGTTGGGATGCCAAGATTCCATTGGCGCTCGACCGCAATGCCCCTCCCAATGAAATGCTGACCTACCACGTGTACAGCCTTGATGTTTTCGGCCGGCGCAGCGCAGACACTTCGATTCGCATCTTCTATCCTGACTTCCGTGCACTCGAACCGCCGCAGCCGGTGACCGCAACAGCCGGAGTAGGAAAGATCGTCATCACCTGGCCCGCCCAGCAAAAACCAAATCTTGCGGGATACATTGTCGAGCGTGCCTTTCTCTTCGCGGGACCTTACGAAGCTCTCTCAACCCAGGCTCTTCCTCCCACGACCTCTCAGTACGAAGACCCAACCGTTCGAGGCGGGAGCGTTTATTACTATCGCGTGCGCGCCGTGAATTCCCGGGGAGACTTAGGGAATCCTTCGAGCGCCGCGTCCGCGCAACCGCGCAATCCCGGAGCGCCGCCGAAAGTCGATGGCCTCACCGCCGACCGTGGAGAGACGCGTGTGCGCCTCACGTGGACGCCGCTCGAGTTTCCGGTAGCTGGATATTTTGTCGAGCGTCGCGCGGTGACGGGAAATGCCGGGGTCGAGAACTGGGTGCGCCTCAATCCGCACGTCACGCCCGAACCGCTGTACGACGATTATCTCGGCCTCAGTTCCGACGCCAGGATGGAATACCGCGTCCTCGCCGTTGGCTTCGATAACGCCGAAGGCGCGCCCAGCACAGCGGTACAAGTGGTGCTCGCCGATCGGTCGCTTCCCGGCGCGCCTTCGATTACCGGATCAAGCGGCGCCGACGGCAAGGCGCTGCTTAACTTTGTTCCTGCTGACGAAAAGACCGCGGAGTTTCTTGTTCTGCGCTCCGGGCGTAATGGGGATCTAGGAGTCGTGATCGGCGATCCGCTGCCGGGGAATAGTCGTCAGTTCACCGATTTATACGTGAGTCCTGGCGAAAAATATTGGTATCGTCTGGTGGCAGTCGATAAGAACGGAAATCGCAGCGATCCCACGCGTCCGGTTGCGCTTCGCGTCGGCTCTCCGCAAATTCCGGCGCCCACGGCTCCGATCGCCAAATACGCGTCCACTCCTTATCCTCATGTGGTCGTGCAATTCCAGCCGCCTCCTTCGGGTTTGAGCCTGATCGTGGAGCGGCAGATCCAATCAAGCCTGATCCAAGCTGGCGAGGACCAGACTGGCAAAAGTCAGCCAGGTACCGATCCGACAAAAAATGGCTGGATTCGCATCGCCGGCCCTATGACGGGTCAAACGATTACAGATAACACATTGCCGCAGTCCGCAAGCGCGGCCTATCGCATCGCTTACGCCACAGCGGAAGGCACTGTCGGTCCAGCCAGCCCTGCGGTAACAGTGGCGAATCCAGATAAGTAAAGGTTTCGAAACTGCGTACTCGGGATTTCGAGTCGCCGTAGGGTCGGGCCGCCGAATGCTGTTAATTATTCCCTGTTGGGGGTAGAATAAGGCATGCAGATCATAGAATATACGCCGGCACAAGCTTCTGCGGTTGCGAATCTGCCGCTGCCTGCGGTTCACAAGCTTATTGAACGTCGCCTCATTCGGCCGCGACGGCTGCGCAATGGTCGTTCGATACAACGAATGCTTAGCCGCGAGCAGGTTTTATATCTGCGCCTCGAAGCGGAGGGCGTTCGTTTATTGCCGATGGCGGCCCGTCGGGCTATTGCGAAGAAGATTGAATCATCTCCCGGAATTGACGCCGTAGTTTTAAGGGAGGGTTCAGCCCTATTAATTCGGGTGAAGTCGGTGCGACTGGAGCTCGACCAGGAGCTCAAGAAGCTGGAGCGCGCCGGGAAAATAATTATTTCCGACCCTGAGATTATGCGCGGAACACCCGTGTATCGGGGCACGCGCATTCCGGTTGAACTTATTGCGGACATGTTGAGACAGGGAGCAAAGCCCGACGAGATACTGGAAGGTTACCCAGCTCTTGATAGAGAAAAAATCGACCTCGCTCCACTTTACGTCCATGCCTTCCCGCGACGGGGGCGGCCGGCTGCTCGCCCGTGGGCGAAGCAAAAGCCGACTCATGCCAGCCGGAGCGCCCGCATCCTTGCAGGGGTACGGTGAAACTTTTGCTCGACGACTGCCTGCACACTTCGCTGGTTGAAATTGCGCATGCTGCTGGTCACTTAGCCGATCACGTCAACTATCTCGGACTCGGTAGTTCGAAAGACTGGCAGCTCATGTCTACGATTCGAGAGCGGGATTACACATTTGTCACGAACAATCGTTCCGACTTTCTTGCTCTCCATAAACAAGAATCGTTGCATACTGGAGTGATCGTAATTGTTCCAGCGTGACGCCTCTTCGTCAGCGAGAACTCTTCAGCGCCGCGCTCAAGCATATTGGCGCGAGAGATTTGACCAACACCGTAGTTGAGGTCAACTACGCAGGAAGTGAGATCGTTTGTTCTGATTATGCGCTGCCAAATGCAGCCGGATAACCATCCGCTGCTCCTTCTTGGTTCTTTGGTTGTTCGCTTCATGTAGCGCCCCACACTCCAAGATTTCTCGCCTCTTGTCACAGAGGCGTACCAATTCTATGTCTCGCGCCACCCCTCGACAGGATGAAAGAGATGGCATAGTGTGAAGGTTTTCTCGTGGGCACCGCACAGCAGGTTCCTCACCGGCGAAGGACGCCGGTTCGGAATGACAAGAATTTTTAAGCGGGATTGTTTGCTGTTTTATTGTCGCTGGCTTACTGTCCAGCCCGCACGGGCGAGACTACGAGGCGGCCAGGGAGTTTGTTTTTGGTGTCGGCTTTTTCCTGTGGGTAGACGAGGTCGAGTCCGCCTTCTTGGGTGGAGGAAGCATCGGCCAGGGCTGCGGCTAGGGCGCGGTAGGAGCGGCTGACTTCCTGATTCTCCTGCAGCACAACTGGAGTTCCGTGGTCGATGGCGGGAGAGATGGCCTGGTACGCGTTGGGAATCTTCCACAAAACTTTGCAGCGCGTCGCATTTTCGACGTCATCGTCGGTGAAACCAGGTATTTTTTTATAGCGATTCAGCACCATGCGGAGGCGGTTGCGTCCCGCGCCTTCTTCGAGAAATGCGTGGATGCGCCCGGCGCTCCAGAGGGAGACGACGTCGGTTTGCGCGACCATGAGCACGG
>Ga0302320_10012377_pt1 | contig 17928 bp, 18 predicted proteins | sample Bog_T0_3_FD_202130 | JGI IMG/M metagenome (GOLD analysis project Ga0302320, IMG submission 202130) | Peat permafrost microbial communities from Stordalen Mire near Abisko, Sweden - Bog_T0_3 | ecosystem: Environmental > Terrestrial > Soil > Wetlands > Peat | place: Sweden: Abisko, Stordalen Mire...
GGCCAAGAAAATGCCTCGGCTACAAAACGCCACATCAAGTCTTCTGGGAACAGTTACACTCTAACAAACCCGTTGCACTTCGTTGTTGAATCCGCCTCCGCTTTGTATAAGGGCACGGCTGGTAGGTCGGGGTTTTAACCCCAACAATAACCGCATCTTCAAGTTTTTAGAAATCAAACAGAACGACGAAGTCGCGCTCAATTCCGCTACTCGCTATTCCCGCGAAGCGGGGGTCAACTTGCTAGCTCGCTGCTTTCTCGCACGCCCCCATCAACACCAGTGAGCGCTGTGCAAATGGCGAATAGACCAGCGGCGTCATGCAAGCCAGCGCCAGCCCAAAGTTGATGTGGTGCAGCAGCAGAAAGGGCGACAGCGCCCATAGCTCGTCGAACAGCAGCAGAAGCGGCCATAATTTAAGGAATTTGCCGCGCGCTCCTGGCGCGTGGAAGAGCGTGGCGCAAATCACGAAGAGGCGCGCGGGAATCAGGATCGAAGCAGTCACAATCAACATGACGAACGCCTCACTCGCCCTTGGCAGCGGCGAAAACAGCTCCTCTATCTCCGCCAGATTCGCCAGCGCCCCAATGTAAAAGCCCAGGTACATAATCTGCAAAAGCACGAACAAAGTCATCACCACGCGATGCGAAGCCTTCGGAAGCTCCTCGGGAGTAGCCAAAATCCTGAAGCGAGCTTCCGTTTCAGGTTCCGCCGGAACTGCTGTCTGCCGCATCACCGCTACGGAAGAGAACTCGAGCGTTCGACGGCCTGCGTCCTCCCCTGTGTCCATACGCTCCACTGGAGCCACAAATCGATAGCCGCGCCGCGCCAGGGTCTCCACAAATCGTGGATTTCCGGCTGTATCTCCTAGGGCCTCGCGAATGCGATTGATCGCCGAGTTCACGCCATGTTCGTAGTCAACAAAAGTTCCGTCGGGCCACAACTCCCTGCAGATTTCCTCGCGCGTGAGCAGCTCGCCGGGCCTCTCCAGCAGCAGGCAAAGCATCTGAAACGGTTGCGCGTTTAACTTGACACGTAGCCCTTTCCTGCGAAGCTCTCTCGTTCCCGTATCCGCTTCATAAACACCGAAGCGATAGCGTCGTGCATGTTGTGCATCCGTCATGCTCATGCCAGTGTAACCGATGACGCGTGGAATCAGGATCTGCCATGTGATGTACAACTTTTCGCAACTCTAACCGCAGCAATCACTTGCCTCGTGAGAAACAATCTTCAACAAGTGAGATTCCATGCATTGCATCGCCCGCTGGTTCCACGGTAAGGTCTGTTCATGATGCAACGCACATCAAATGCGCAACGTTTTGCCGTTCTCTACGGCTTTCTAATCCTTACCGCCGCGCCCGTTAGCCTCATCTCCGAACCCGCGCCTGCGGCTGTTTCAGCTTTCAACTCCTATATCAGCACGGTTGAGTCGCGTCTGGCTCAGCAGCATCGCTCGCAAAACGGCTTCATCGTACCCGTGAATTCCGCCGCGCAGAGAGAGACGCGCCTGCGCAGCGGAGAACTGATCATCGAGCAGCTTACGCCATCCACCACTGCGGATCTGCCCGGAGCCATGCTTTACCATTGGCGTGGCACAGCCTTTGCTCCCGAAGCCAAAGCCGCTGACTTCGAGCGGCTTACGAAGAATTTCAACGCCTATCCGCTAAGCTATTCCCCACAAGTCCTCCAATCAAAAATCCTTACGCAACAGGGCGATATGTTCAAAGTCATCCTGCGTGTCCGACAGAAGCACGTCATCACCGTGGTCATGGATACAGCCTACGACGTCACCTTTGGCCGGCTCGACGCGCTCCACGGTTACAGCATCTCGCGCAGCACGCAGATCTCTGAGATCGACTCTCCCGGCACACGCCATGAGCGCGCGCTCAGTTCCAGTGAGGAGCATGGTTTCCTCTGGCGGTTGAATACCTACTGGAGCTACGAGGAGCGTGACGGCGGCCTTTACATGCAGGTCGAATCCGTCTCTCTCACGCGCTCCATCCCCACTGGCCTCGGCTGGGCGATTGGCCCCTTCGTCTCCAGTGTCCCTCGCGAATCGCTGGAGTTCACCTTGCGCTCCACCTGCAACGCGCTGCGCAGATAGCGCACTGTGGTCGTTCGCTAACTTGCTAACCCCGCGACGCGGGGGCTAACTTGCTGTTTTCGCAAAGGAGACGAATATGAATCTTCAAGCAGTCTCAACAGAAAATGCCACAGCCTTTATCTCAGCGCGCCGCATCAACCAGTCGCTGACCGCCTCCCTGGAAAAGCACGCCTTGCTGTGGATGGCCGAGCGCGCTCCGAACTGGCTCACCTCCGACCAGCTCACCCTGCTCGGTCTCGCCGCGCAGCTAGCCGCCGGCCTTTTCTACGCACTCTCGCGCTACAACCGCTACGCCCTGCTTCTGGTGATTCTCTGTCTCGCGCTCAACTGGCTCGGCGACAGCCTCGACGGAACCGTTGCCCGCGTCCGCCATCACGAGCGTCCGCGCTACGGCTTCTACGTCGATCACATGGCGGACATCTTCGGTTCCGTCGCCCTGATGTCAGGCCTCGCCCTCTCCGGCTTTCTCCATTGGCAAACCGCCCTCGCCATGCTCGTCGCCTTTCTCATCCTCTCCGGCGAAAGCTTCCTTGCCACCTATTCGCTCTCCCGATTTCAGCTTTCGCAGGGCATCTTTGGTCCTACAGAGATTCGCATTCTGCTCATCATCGGCAACCTCGCGCTGCTGCGCAATCCCTACACTAATCTCTTCGGCTACAAAATTCTGCTCTTTGATCTCGGCGGCGCCATCGCAACCCTCGCCATGTTCGCCATGGCGATTCACGTTACCCTGTGTCACACCGTGCAACTCTACCGCCAGGAGCCGTTACCGTGAGCACGTTCATCCGCTGGGGAAAATTCAATCTCGTTGGCGCCGCTGGCATGATCGTCCAACTCGCCTCTCTCGCCATCTTCAATCGCTGTTTCGCCGGCCACTATCTTCTTGCCTCGGCAGCGGCCCTTGAGCTTACCTTACTGCACAACTTTGTCGCTCACTTGCATTACACCTGGCGCGACCGCCGCGGCAACTCTGTGCTGTTGACTCAACTGATGCGCTTTCATCTCTCCAATGGATTGGTTTCCATGCTGGGAAATCTTGCGCTGATGCGCCTGCTGGTCGGCATCGCGCACATTCCCCTGCTCGCCGCTAACTGCATCGCAATCCTCTGCTGCTCCATCCTCAACTTCTGCCTGGGAAACAACTGGGCCTTCGCAGAAAATGGATAGACGGTAAAGTGGCCACGCAGCCGCGATCAAACAAGCACGTCCAACTCGCTATATTGCTTTGACCGCTCATCCGTCGTCACCATATGCAGCGGCTCGCTCATCGCCTGCGCAATCAGCAATCGGTCAAACGGATCGCTGTGAAGCGGCAGCAAGCTCGCCACCGTCGCCGACTGTCTGACTGTGACCGACAGCTCTTCAAACCCGGTTGCTTCAATGAGCTATGCCAAATTATTGGTGCATATAATGCGTTCCGTGGCCTTATAGCCTCATTTATTAGGCTGCAATGCCAAGCTGAGGCGCGGTTTGGCCCAGCCTCCGATTCCGGGTATAATGAAGATTCGGCCAGCCGCCGGAGGCGAGTATCTTCCTATGCCTCGCCAGCGCGAAACACCAAGGTTTGGAGCTAAGTCATGGCACAAGTATGCGATCTCTGCGGGAAAGGCCCGCAGTTCGGTAACAACATCTCTCACGCCCACAACATCACCAGGCGGCGCTGGAGCGTGAATCTGCAGGCTGTCAAGGCTCTGGTCAACGGCCAACCCAAGCGGATCAGGGTCTGTGCCAGTTGCATCAAAGAAGGCAAAGTCGCCAAGGCCTGAAGCTTCCTAGAGAGCTGAATCCAGGCACTTTATCCAGCGTGAACCCCGTCCTGCCCGGGCGGGGTTTTGTTGTGTCCGCTTCCCGCCTTATTCAACGTGATAGTTGGGCGCTTCTCGCGTGATGATCACGTCGTGTACGTGGCTCTCGCGCAATCCGGCGCCGCTGATGCGCACAAACTGCGCCTTTTCTTGCAGATCGCGGATGGTTGCGCAGCCCAGGTAGCCCATGCCAGAGCGCAGGCCGCCGACCAGTTGGAAGACCATGGACTCCAGCGGCCCGCGGTAGGGCACGCGCCCCTCAATGCCCTCGGGGACAAACTTGGCCAGCCGGTTCTGGCTGGCGCGCTCGCGCTGCACCACGCCCTCGCTGCCCAAATCGGAGTTGGCCAGATCTTCGGTGCTCTGGAAGTAGCGCTCGCCTGAGCCCTGGCCCATGGCGGTCAGCGAGCCCATGCCGCGATAACTCTTGAAGCTGCGCCCCTGGTAAAGGATGGTTTCGCCGGGACTCTCATCCACGCCAGCAAACAGCGACCCGATCATCACCGAACTGGCTCCGGCGGCGATGGCCTTGGTGATCTCGCCGGAATATTTGATGCCTCCGTCGGCAATCACTGGAATTCCGCGCTCGTTGGCGGCGCGCGCCGACTCGGAGATGGCCGTAATCTGCGGCATTCCCGCCCCGGTGACCATGCGCGTGGTACAGATGGAACCCGGCCCGATGCCGACTTTAATCGCGTCGGCGCCGGCGTCGATCAAGGCCGCGGCGCCATCGTACGTGGCCACGTTGCCGGCCAGCAAGCCCACGTTCGGGAAGGCCTTCTTCACCTCGCGCACCGCCTCCAGCACGCGCGATGAGTGCCCATGCGCCGAGTCGATAGCCAGCACATCCACGCGCGCCTTCACCAACTCCGCGGCACGCTCCAGAAAGTCGCCCGTGGCCCCGATGGCCCCGCCTACCCGCAGACGGCCCTTTTCATCCTTGCTGGCGTAGGGATATTTCAGCTTCTTCTGGATGTCCTTGACCGTGATCAGGCCCTTCAGATTGAATTGATCGTCCACCACCAGCAGCTTTTCCACGCGATGCGTGTGCAGAATCTGCTCGGCCTCTTCCAGCGTAGTGCCCACCGGAACCGTAATCAGATTCTCTTTGGTCATCACGTCGCCCACCGGCACATCGGTGCGGGTCTCAAAGCGCAGATCGCGGTTGGTCAGGATGCCCACCAGTCGCTTGCCCCGCGTGACCGGCACTCCGGAGATCTTGTAGCGCCGCATTACTTCCAGCGCGTCGCCGATCATCTGGTCCGGGCCGATGGTCACCGGGTCCACGATCATGCCGCTCTCCGAGCGCTTCACTTTGTCGATTTCGCCGGCCTGGTCAAGGATGGAAAGATTGCGATGCACAATGCCGATGCCGCCCTGCTGCGCCATGGCGATGGCCATGCGCGACTCAGTCACGGTGTCCATGGCCGAGGAGAGCAGCGGGGTGTTCAGCGTAATCGCGCGGGTCAATTGGGTCTGCGTGCTGACCTGTACGGGCACCACGTCGCTGTAGGCGGGCACCAGCAACACGTCGTCGAAGGTGAGTGCTTCGGTCAAGTTCCTGGCAAGCATAATGCTCCAATGCGCCTGGCGGGCCGGGAATGCGAGTCCCTGCGCGGCAGACGCTTGAAGACTATTGTAGCGGAGGTGGCTAGGGCGCGCCGGAGAGCGCGGCAATGCGGGTAACAACGTGCTCGCGAATCAGACGCACGGATTCGATCAAGTCGGTTACGCTTGGAGTCTCGTGCTGAAACAGCAGATCGTACCGGTACTCCACGGCAAAATCGTTCAGGTCGGAAAGCGAAACAGGCGTGACCGGAAGCACCTCTCCCAGGTTCTGAAGCGCCGTGGCGAGGCGCGGAAGATTGTGGGTCAACTCAAACTGGGCCGATCGGGCAGAGATCAGGGCTTTCATCAGCTTCTCCACTGCCTGCTGTGCGTGAAAGCCAAGAACCGCGTCCGGATTCCCGGTCGCCTGGAGTGCGGACTCGTCTTCAGATGCTTTGATCAGAAGAACTTGTGCCTGCGTGTAGGGGCCGCTGCTCATAGGCTACGTGTCCATCCTGGAAAATGCGGTAATAGATCGAGTTGATTTCGCTGCGAAAGCGGTTGGCAAAGCCCTCGGTCGCCATAACCAGATCGATGCTCATCGGCACCTCGTCCAGCTTGCGCCGCAAAGCGCGGCGAATTGCGCCCAGTTCGCCCTCGGCGGAATCAGGCATCAGCACGGCCAGGTCCAGATCGCTGTCCCATTGGGCTTCACCACGCGCCCAGGAGCCGAACAGGATCACGCGCGAGGGCTGAGCGATCTCCACAGCCGTCTTTACGGCCAGATCGACCTTCTCCTGCGTAGGGCTGAGAGTCTCTAGAGCGGAGCGAACTTTCTCGGCGGTTAGCACAGCTGCCATAGTGATAGTGTAGAACGATTTTAGGAAAAAATAGCAGAAATCGCGTGCTCACTTGCCTTTCATGGCTTTGATCAGTTTATCCATTGCTCGATTCAACGGCCAAGTAACTCCGCAATACTCATTGACGGAAAAAATCGGAATATCTGATTCGGAAGGAACCTTCCCACCCTTAAACACCTCGAGTTTATCTCCGAGGCAGATTGTGACGTTATTCGCGCCCTCGTTTTGTTCATGCACAACGATCACTATATCGGAGTCAACCGGATTGGCAACTACTATCAATTTTGTCTTTGCAAGTTTTTCGGCCATCTGCTTCTTCGCCCTGGGAAAATCCGGTATGTAGTAAGCAGCTGCGGGAGTTCCGACCTCGATAAGTACAGCGACCTTCTTAGCGGACTTTAGCAACCCGCCGGGATCGTTAACGTCAGCAGTAGCACTGGTCAATAACTGACCGAAGCAACTTATAGAGGTAGCCAGCAGAAATATGCAGGTTTTAATCGTACTCTCCATCTTTCTCGCCTTTCGAAAGTTATCGAGATCGGAGAATCCCCTCATATTCCCACCGGGAACGGCTTGGGGCTGGATTCGTCGAGGTTGACTTCGGCGCCGGTGCGCCAGCGCTCAAAGCGGCCTTGCAGCAGGCTCATCAGGCCGGTGTACCAGTAGCCGATGACAAACAGGATCAGGAACGGAGCGGTGAAGTAGTTATGGTTGGTAAAGGTATAGAGAATCGCAATGAAGAAGTAGCAGCCAACCAGTAGCTCGATCCACGGAACCAGCTTCAGCCGCTTGCGGTACTTGGCGGCCTGGGACTTCTCGCCCTTCTTGGCCACGCGGTACTTGGGGGTGCGCACAAAAGCGCTCTTGATGCCGAACAGGGCCTCCATCACCGCAATTGTGTTGGTGACCGTGAGGCCGATACCCAGCGACATCAGGAAGGGCAGATAGAGAAATGTCTTCCACCAGGTTTTGGGAAAGAGTTCGCGCTCGGCCATCAGATAAAAAACAGCAATGGAAAAAGTGGAGGCGGTAAACAGCGGAAAGTCGAAGAGCAGCATCTGGAACCAGCCCTGGTAAAAGCGCACAATCATGGCGGGCATCAGGAACGCCGTCATAATGACCATCAGCGGGTAGCTCAGATTGGCCGTCAGATGATAGACGGCCTCGACCTTGATCTTTCGCGGAACATTCGAGCGGAACATCAGTGGCAGCACCTTGATGCTGGTCTGGATCAGTCCTTTGGCCCAGCGCGCTTGCTGCGTCTTGAAGGCGGTCATCTCGATGGGCAGCTCGGAGGGGCACTCCACCGCGGGCAGGTACTTGAACTTCCATCCGGCTAACTGCGAGCGGTAACTCAGGTCGGTGTCTTCGGTGAGGGTGTCGTGCTGCCAGCCGCCGCCGTCGGAGATGGCCTTGATGCGCCACATGCCGGCCGTGCCGTTGAAGTTGAAGTAGTCGCCGGAGCGTACTCGCGCGCCGTGCTCGATGATGAAGTGGCCGTCGAGCAGGATGGCCTCGATCTGGGTCAACATGCTGTAGTTGCGGTTCATGTGCGACCAGCGTGTCTGCACCATGCCGATCTCCGGCTCGGCAAAGTGGTGGATGACCTTCATCAGCCAGTCCTGCGGCGGCACAAAGTCAGCGTCGAATATGGCCACGAACTCTCCCTTGGCCACCTTCAAGCCCGCGTCCAGCGCCCCGGCCTTGTAGCCGTAGCGATTGGTGCGATGAATATATTGGATTGGATTGCCCAGCGCCGCGTAGCGCGCCACGATACCGGCGGCCACCTCCTGGGTCTCGTCGGTCGAGTCATCAAGCACCTGAATATCCAACTTCTCGCGCGGATATTCCATGGCGCAGACTGCCTCAATCAGCCGGTCGATGACAAACTGCTCGTTGAAGATGGGCAGTTGCACGGTCACCCGCGGCAGTTCCTTGAAGTGGCGAGGCGGATCGGGATTGTAGTTCTTCTTATATTTGAAATAGAGATAGCACATCGTGTAGCGGTGAATGCCATAGAACGACAGGATGATCATCACTGCAAAGTAAGGGATGAGCATCGTCAGATCGAACCAGTTCCAGTGGTGGGTCACCTTGGAGAACGGATCGTAAAACAGCATCTGGACCTGGTGGCGCACGCTGAATTGCGGAGCGAAGAGCAGCAGCGCGGAGAGCCGCCCATTCAGCAGGCCGCTGGCAGAATTCAGCGAGGTCAGGAATACACTAAACAGGGCGATCCTCCACGGTCGGGATACCGGAATTGTAGTCGATAGGGCCAGCGTACGCCGGTGTTGCCAGACGTTCTCGTGCGGCTGGGCTGGCCCGGCTCAATTCCGGCGGCCATGTATATGCTACTCTTTGCCGTGGTCGATTCCGGAATGTCTTGGTAGTCTGGTCTGCGGATTTTATTGTGGGAGTACCCTTTAAAATGTTCAAGATACGTCGTCTTGTGGCTCTGATTTCTTTGTTTCTCGCCGCTTGTTTCGTGGCGCCGGCACAGCAGAATGCATCGCCCATGGTGGAGCACACCAGGGAGCATCCCCGCCTGACGAAAACCGTGCCGCCGGGCCGCAGGCTGCCGCTTGAGTTGGGCAGCTTGTTCGTTCCTGAAAAGGCGACGCAAAAACATCCGGTGAAGCTGCTGCTGTTTTTCCATGGCGGCGACTGGCTGCCCGAGTTTGCCGTTGCGCAACAGAGAAATATGGCGGTGATCACCGTTCAGGCCGGCGCAGGTTCCGGCAGCTATGTGAAGCTGTTTACCGACCCTACGCGCTTTTTACGCCTGATCGCGGAAGCTGAAGCCAGAAGCGGCCTGAGCTTTGGTGAGATCGATCTGGGCGGCTGGAGCGCTGGCTGCGGCGCTCTGCGGCAAATCTTGAGCGATCCGGCATCGTACGACCGCGTCGGCGGCGTGCTGTGCATCGACGGCGTGCATACCGGCTACGTGAACGGCAAACCGGGCCCGGAGGAATCCGAGATCGAAACGGACAATGTGCTGGCCTGGCTGCACCTGGGACGCGACGCCATGGCCGGGAAAAAACGCTTCATCGTGACCCACTCGGAGATCTTTCCCGGCACCTTCGCCAGCACCACTGAAACCGCGGATTACCTGCTGCGGGAATGGGGGCTGGCAGCGCATCCCGTGATCAAATGGGGGCCGATGAAAACACAGATGCTAAGCGAGATAAAAGCGGGCGGACTGCTTGTCGTTGGCTTTGCCGGCAACTCGGCGCCTGATCATGTGGACCAGCTCCACTCCTTGCCGGAGTACCTGAGTTGGCTGGCGAAGAAATGAACGGAAGCGCCGGCGCAGAAGGGAGCGGCGTGGGAGCCTAGTTCGGCGCGCCGGTGGTCTCTTCAGCAGCAAAAGTGCATTCGCGGCACTGGCAACAGCGGCGTAGATAATCCCAGGAGTAGATGCCGCCGGAGTGGCCGTCTTGCCAGTTGAACTGAATGGCGTAGCGGCCGACCGGATGGGCGCTGGCCGGTTTCGCGGGCGGAGTGTACATGGGCAGGACGGCGGTTGGCTTGGGCTTCGGCTGGCCTATTTTGCGGCCTTCCGCCTTGCGCTCCTCGACGCACGTGGCGCAGGGGCAGGCATCGCGCAACCAGGCAAAGCTCCAGGCGCTACGGTGACCGTCCACCCAATCGATCTCCATGCCCTTGCCCTCGGTGATCAGCACGCGGACCTTCTGCGGCGTGACGCTGATGCGCGGCAGCAAGCGCTCGGCCTCGCTCTCTCGGCCTTCGGGTTCCTTGGGGGCAATGCGGATGCCTTCGTGGCTCATGAGTTCAGTTTATAGCCGACAGCGGAGAGTTGGCAGCCTACCGCCTCCGGTCGTAGCGCAGTTTGAGAGTCACAATGAAAATGACCAGCGTCAAGGTGGCGGCATTGGCGACTATGACAGGGGTTGATCGGATCATGATGCCGTAAGTGAGCCACAAGGCAACGCCCAGTCCGAAGATCAGGATCATGGCCAGCGATACATCGCGAGCGCTCTTGCGCTTCCATATGCTGTGCAGTTGAGGAACCATGGAGAGAGATGTGCAAAGGCCAGCCATCGAGCCGACCGACTCTACCAACCAACGAGCTATCATACTATGAGTTTCTCCAGAAGAACCATGCGGACATGAAGAGGCCGATGCAAATGACCAGCCCGCGGAGCAGAGGCTGCGGGATGCGGCGAGCCAGGCGTGCTGAAGAATATCCGCCGATGGCACAGACGAACATGGCTAGCAGGCAGTAAGTCCAAACCACCTTGCCGCTCACGGAAAAGATAACCACAGCGATGCCGTTGGCCAGTGTGGTGGAGACCACCTTGAGGGCATTGATCTCGTGCAGATCCTCGTAGCCGAAGAGCGAGAGCACCGTGATGAGCAGAAATCCGGCGCCTGCGCCGAAGTAGCCAATATAAAAACAGACCGACATGGTAGCCAGAAAAACCGGCAGGCGCGGCGGATGGTGGGCGGCAGTCTGGTCGCCTTTTCGGCGAGCCAGCCATCGAGAGACCGGACCGGTAAAAGCAAAGATCGAGGAAGATATCAGCAGCAGCCAGGGCACCAGATGCAGAAAGGTCATCTGCGGCGTGTTCAGCAGCACCAGGGCGCCGGCCGTGCCGCCGATTAGTCCAGCCAAGCCCATGGGCAAGGCAAGCCGCAGATTCTTGCGGATGTCGTCGCGATAGGCCGCAACCGAGGTAAGCTGGCCGGGCCACAGAGCCACAGTGTTGGTGGCGTTGGCCTGCACGGGCAGAATCCTCATGCTCAGCATCGCCGGAAAAGACAGAAATGAGCCGCCGCCCGCAACAGCATTCAGCACACCGGCGAGAAACGACGCTACGGTAAACCATAGCCAGTGCCAGTCCAGGTTAGAGGGAAGGCTGGAGAGATGGGTCATCTGAATCTTATTGTAGAGGGCGACCGGAGGGCTTGGCGGGAGCGGAAATGGAGCAAGTGAACTACGGAACAGGAAGAGCCAATGGTGATGCCGCACCGCTGGCCGTTTTTCCCTGAAGAGCAACTTTGGTCAGACCCACACCATCTCTCAGGACAGAATAGGTATGAAGATGGACCGGAAGGCTCGGAGGTATACGCATGGCGAAGCTCACGTACGCGGAACGGAAAGACCTGCCCAAGAACGATTTTGTATTTCCTAAAACCCGGCGCTATCCGATCGAGGACGCCGCTCATGCCCGCGATGCGCTGGCCCGCTCCAGCGGAAAGCCTGAAAACACCGCAGTTGTGGCTGCGGTCAAACGAAAGTTCCCGGAGATCGATAAGTAGATGCAGAGGTCGCAAGATTGAGTGCCCGCGATGTGCTGCGCTAGAGTAGACTCTTGAATCTGAGGTGCTCATGAAGAGATGCTTTGCATTGTTAGCCGCCATGGCCCTGCTGACGGCCTGTGGCGTGTTCGCGCAAACCCCCGCGAAACCCTCTTCGCAAACTCCAGTACCGCCCGCAGCACAAACTCCCGCACCGGCCTCCGCGCCGGCTCCCGTGACGGCCTCGGCGAAGGCCGACCCGTGGGTTGGGATTCGCTTTCTGCTCGGGACGTGGGAGGCAAAGACCACTGGCGGCGTGGCTCAGGCACAGGCCTCCACGGGCTACTCCTTCCGGCTGGAGTTGCGCGACCACGTCATGGCGCGGCACTCCAGAAGCGGATTCTGTTCTGCCCCGGACGACTTCAACTGCTTGCACAGCGATCTACTCTACATCTATCCCGCAGCGACTGGACAATCGCTCGAGGCCATCTACTTCGACAATGAGGGCCACGTCCTTCACTATGCCATCTCCACGCCCAAGCCCGGAACCGTGGTTTTCCTTTCCGATCCCGCGCAACCTGGACCGCAATACCGTCTGAGCTACACCTTCCTAGACGGGGTGATGGGCGGCCAGTTTGAGATGAAAACGCCGGGTCAGACGGAGTTCACAAGCTACTTAGAATGGAGCGGGAAGCGGCAGTAACTGGCTGAATCCGGGAAGAACAGGCCCGATTCCTGTCCATATTTAACCTATAAATCATTGAAATTAAATTACATAATAGCTTATTCTAAATATGAGCGCACTATGCGCATATTTTATTAATGGATTGTGCTATAGTTTTAGCTGATTGTTGAATTGTGCGCGGTTGAATGACGGCATCTAGGAGCTAAAGAGGCAATGGCAATTCGTTGGGACAAACTTACAGAGAAGTCAGAGCAGGCGATGGCGCAGGCGCAGGCGCGCGCCGTGGAGTTCGGCAATCCCGAGGTACAGCCGGTGCATCTGTTGCTGGCGCTCATTGAGGACCGCGTGGGTGTGATTCCGTCGGTTCTTGGTAATATTGGCATCCCTATTGAGCGCCTCGAGCATGACCTTCACCAGATCGAAGAAAAACTGCCTCGTGTTGCCGGATCGGCCAGCCAACCGGGACTGGGCCAGGCGCTCAACAAAGCGCTGGATCAGGCCTTTCACGAGATTGCCAACTTCAAGGACGAACTCGTATCCACCGAGCACCTGTTGCTGGGAATTGTCCATGTGAAGGGCGACCCGGCGCGCGAGGCGCTGGTCGCATTGGGCGCGACGCACGAGGCGATCTTGAAGGCGCTGACGGCGGTTCGCGGAACGCAGCGCGTGACGGATCGGAATCCCGAAGGCAAATTTCAGGCGCTGGAAAAATACGCCAAGGACCTGACGGAACTCGCGCGGCGCGGCAAGCTGGACCCGGTGATCGGCCGCGACGAGGAGATTCGCCGCGTGATCCAGGTGCTGAGCCGGCGCACCAAAAACAATCCTGTGCTGATCGGCGAGCCGGGCGTGGGCAAGACGGCTATCGTCGAGGGTCTGGCGCGACGCATTGTTTCTGGCGATGTGCCGGAGAGCCTCAAGGACAAGCGGGTGATCTCGCTCGATCTGGGCTCGATGCTAGCCGGGGCAAAGTATCGTGGCGAGTTCGAAGACCGGCTGAAGGCGGTGCTCAAAGAGATTGAAGAATCAAACGGCGAGATTGTGCTCTTTATCGACGAGCTGCATACGCTGGTCGGCGCGGGCGCAGCCGAAGGCGCCATCGACGCCAGTAACATGCTCAAGCCGGCTCTGGCGAGGGGCGAGCTGCGGGCCATCGGGGCGACAACATTAAATGAGTACCGCAAATATATCGAGAAGGATGCGGCGCTGGAGCGGCGATTCCAGATTGTCTATGTCGGCGAGCCGAACGTCGAGGACACGATTGCCATTTTGCGCGGTCTCAAGGAGCGTTACGAGGCGCACCACAACGTGCGCATCAAGGACGCGGCGATTGTGGCGGCGGCGACACTTTCGCATCGCTACATCAGCGACCGCTTTTTGCCCGACAAGGCCATCGACCTGGTGGATGAGGCGGCGGCTTCGCTGGCCATTCAGAAAGGGTCGGTGCCAACGGAGATTGATCAACGGGAGCGCGCCAAGACCTCGCTGGAGATTGAGCGCGAGGCTCTGAAGCGCGAGACCGATGCGAACAGCGTGGAGCGCCGCACCGAAGTCGAGCGCGAAATCGCCACGCTGCGCGAGCAGATTACGGCACTGAGAGCGCGGTGGAACAAGGAGCGCGAAGCGAGCAGCCGCATCAGCGAGGTCAAGAAGAAGATCGATGCGCTGCGCTTCGAGGCCGAGGAGCAGACACGCAAGGGCCAGCTCGACCGCGCCGCACAGATTCAGTATGGCGAGCTACCCAAACTGGATGAGGAATTGAAGAAGCTGAGCGCCGCGCAGGAAGGCAGCGCGAGCGGGGCGCGAATGTTGAAGGACGAAGTCGATGAGGAGGACATCGCCGGCATCGTGAGCAAGTGGACGGGAATTCCCGTCTCGCGCATGTTGGAAGGCGAAGTGAAGAAGCTCGTCGAGATGGAACAGCGGCTACGCGAGCGGGTCATCGGCCAGGACGCGGCGCTGACCATCGTGGCCAACGCAATTCGGCGTTCACGCGCTGGTTTGAGTGATCCGCGGCGACCTATTGGCAGCTTCATTTTTCTTGGGCCGACGGGCGTGGGCAAGACGGAGACTGCGCGCGCGCTGGCTGAGTTTATGTTCGACGACGAGCAGGCCATGGTGCGCATCGACATGAGCGAGTACATGGAAAAGCACGCCGTGTCGCGGCTGATCGGCGCTCCGCCGGGCTACGTAGGCTACGACGAAGGCGGACAGCTGACCGAGGCCGTGCGACGCAGGCCTTACGCAGTGATTCTTTTCGACGAGATCGAGAAGGCGCATCCCGATGTTTTCAACATTCTGTTGCAGGTGATGGATGACGGGCGGCTGACCGACGCCAAGGGCCGGACGGTTGACTTCAAGAATACCGTACTGATTATGACTTCCAACCTGGGCGCGTCGATGCTGATTACCGATGCGCTCAAGAGCGAGCATGACTTCGATATGGCTCGCGAGTCGGTGATGCACGTGCTTCGCGAGCACTTCCGGCCGGAATTTTTGAATCGCGTGGACGACATCGTGATCTTCCGCCCGCTGGGCACGGCGCAGATGGCGAAGATTCTCGAACTGCGAATCATCGAAGTCAGCAAGCTGCTCGAAGAGCGGCAGATTTCGCTGGAACTCACCGAGCCGGCACGGCAACTGATTCTGGCGGCAGGTTCCGATGCAGCTTACGGAGCGCGTCCGCTGAAGCGCGCCTTGCAGCGCATGATTCAGGATCCGCTGGCGATCAAGATTCTCAACGGCGAAGTGCTGCACGGCGCGCACGTGCGCATCGACGTGGATCGCAAGACGAACCAGTTGAAGTTTGAGCCGATGAGCAAAGAAGCGATGGCGTAAAGGCCGCGAGTTAGCAATTCAGCAAAAGGCTCCGCCATACGGAACCTTTTCTGGTAGCTAGTTAGCCCCGTAAGTTAATCATTTATTGCCGTAGTTCCACTAGCGTAGCTCCTTGGCCGCCTTCGTTTTGCGGGGCTTCGGCGATGGTGGCAACGTGGGGATGGGACTTGAGGAATTCGCGGACGCCGCGGCGTAGGATGCCGGCGCCGTGGCCGTGGATGATGCGGACACCCGGGAGGCCAGCGAGAAAGGCGCGGTCAAGATACTGCTCCAACTCCTGCGTAGCCTCGTCCACGGTGCGGCCGATGAGGTTGATCTCCATGCGCAGGGAGTCGGTGTTGGCGGTGGTGATTGTGACGTGAACGTTTTTCTGCTTGCGGGCGGCAGCCAATGGGTCGGGGCGTTCGCTTGTCTCGGCGACGTGGACGACTTCCGCAATGTCTTCGCGCTTGACGCGCATCTTGATGGGGCCGAGAGCGACTTCGAACAGGTCCTTTTCAACCTCGCGCTGCACGACAGCAATTTTGTTCATCGACTTGATGCGGACCTGATCTCTGACAGCGACGTGCTTGATGATGTGCGGCTGGGCGTCGGCGTCGCCAACATCCGCGCCCGTGCGATGGGCGACGACTGTCTGGTTGAAGCTCTCTTGAAATTCGCGGCGCAGGCGCAGGATGCGGCGTTCTGCTTCCTTGGAAAGCTTTTGCTGCCCGGCACGATCTTCGATGGCACGGACCGTCTCGCGCATCTGGAACTCGAAGTCCTTGAGCAGCGAGGCCAATTTGTTTTCGAGTTCGCGGATGCGCTGGCGCAGTTCGACGTCGCCTTCGCGCGCAAGCCTGGCCCGCTCCTGGTTGAGTGCGTACTGCTCGACGCGGGCGGCCTTGCGATCCGCTTCGAGTTGCGTGAGCTCGCTGTGCAGCTTATCAAGGAATCGGGCAATGTCCACCTGCTGCGATCCGAGACGCTCGCGGGCAGCGGTGATGATGGCGGCGTTGAGGCCGATGCGCTCGGCGGTTTGTATTCCGGCTGATGCGCCGGGAACGCCGAGGCGCAGTTGGTAGTTGGGCGCAAGCGTCACTTCGTCCACGCCGGCAGCGGCATTGAGCACGCCATCGGTGTTGGCAGCGTAGACCTTGAGCGATGTGTGGTGCGTGGAGATGAGCGACCAGGCGCCCGCTGTTAAAAAGTGGCTGGCGATTGCGACGGCGAGGGCCGCGCCTTCTTCGGGATCGGTGGCGGAGCCAAGCTCATCGAGAAGGACCAGAGATTGATTGTTAGCGAGGCGCGAGAGGCGGTCGAGATTGGTGATGTGCGCGGAAAAGGTGGAGAGTTCCGCCTCGATGGATTGCGCATCGCCGATGTCGGCCAGAAACGCAGTAAAGACCGGAAAGCTGGCTGCGGTGGCTGGAACAGGCAGGCCGGCCTGCGCCATCATGGCCAGTAGCGCCGTGGTTTTGAGCGTGACGGTTTTGCCGCCGGTGTTGGGGCCGCTGATGATGAGCTGGCGTTCGGAGGAGGTCAGCTCCAGCGTAAGTGGAACAACGTGACCGCCGGTCAGGCGGAGATGCCTTTCGAGTAACGGATGACGGGCGGCTTCGAGATGCAGAAGATCGGGCGTGATGGCCGGGGCAACGCAGTTGTAGTCGCGGGCAAAGCGGGCACGGGCCTGGAGGCTATCGACCAGTGCAAGGACGCGTGCTCCCTCGATGAGAGCAAGAGCGTATCCGCCCACCTGGCGAGTGAGCGCCATGAAGATGCGATGAATCTCGGCCTGCTCTTCTTCGATGAGGCGAACCAGCTCGTTGTTTTGCTCGATGGTTTCGAGAGGCTCGAGGTAGACCGTCTGGCCCGAGGAGCTGACGCCGTGAACTACGCCGCTGACACGCCGCTTGAGTTCGCTGCGGACGGGAATGACGAAGCGGTCGCCGCGGATAGTGATGAGATCTTCCTGCGTCGCGCCTTCCGAGGCGAGCTTGCGCAGGGTGGCGCGCAGGGACTCTTCAATCTGTTTTTTCTGGCGCTCCTGCTCGCGGCGAATGCGGCCCAACTCGGGCGAAGCATTGTCGGCCAGCGAGCCATCGGGCTGAATGGTGCGCTCGATAGATTCGGCAAGAGGGCGCAGGCTTCCGGTGAGCGCAGACGAAAGTTTAGACAGACCGAGCAGCTTGCCAACCAGACGCACCGGGGGCGATTGCAGCAGCGATTGCCAGGAGGCCACGTCGTTGGCCAGGCGAGCGATGGCTTGCAGCTCGTCGGCTTCCAGGGCCGCGCCGGAAATCTGCGCCTTGGTCGCATGTTGCGTGGGATCGAAGAGGCCGCCAACGGGAATGGAAGTCTGCTCTTCGAGCAGCAGGCGAAGCTCGCCGGTAAGCTGGTGCTGACTGGCAATCCATTCCTCATCGGTGGAGGGCTTGAGATCGAGAATAGCCTGCCGTCCCACCGGCGAAGCAGCAAAAGAAGAACAAAGCGCAAGAAGCGCCTCCCACTCGAGTGCGGCAAAGTCGGCGTTCAACAGCGGCGACGGAATGGGATCAAGCAGGGGCATGTTTTTCTGTGCTGAAGCGTTAGGCGCACTAATTCTTTGGCGAATCGCCGGTTGAAGCAGACGAGGCGGCCGCGACGGCGGGGCAGGCGGCTCCGCAGCTTCCGCCGCAGGGGGTCTTGACCTCCGCAGGTGCTGACTCGGAGCCGGGCGCGTCGCTTTTGGCCGGGTAGTCGTTCACATAAAAGCCACCGCCCTTGAAGCGCAGGCGCGGCGCGGTGAGCGGACGCTCCAGTACGCCCTGGCAAACGGGGCAGACAAGCTCCGGCTTGGATTTGAAGTGC
>Ga0302320_10012378_pt1 | contig 17928 bp, 24 predicted proteins | sample Bog_T0_3_FD_202130 | JGI IMG/M metagenome (GOLD analysis project Ga0302320, IMG submission 202130) | Peat permafrost microbial communities from Stordalen Mire near Abisko, Sweden - Bog_T0_3 | ecosystem: Environmental > Terrestrial > Soil > Wetlands > Peat | place: Sweden: Abisko, Stordalen Mire...
ATTGCAATTTTGCGAGATGTTGATGAAGACATACAACTTTATGGTGTATTTTCTGGAGATCATTCCACTTGATGCTTAAAGACATAAGACTTTAATATATATTTTTATTTTTGTTCTTTTTGGTTCCCAAAAAAATTTTTTTTTTTTGAAATTTTTTATTTTTATTCATGTTATTTTTTATAATATGAATAAATTATTATACAGAAAAAATATTTATTATTAATAAAAAACAATTTTGTTCTGATTTTATAATATATAATTTATATATTTTTTATGGATTTCCACTTATTTACAAAAATTTTGAAAAAAAATATTTATTAAATTCCTATTTATTTTTTGATATAGGATTTCAAAATACAAAATTCATTCAATAGTTCCTGATTAATGTTATATTCATCGGCGATTTGTTTTTCTTCATTTTAAAAAAAACAATAAAATTACTAAATATTAAGAAAGTATTACTTATTTCATTTATTCTTTGGAGAATTTCGTGATTTTCTTCTTTTATCTCCAAATACTTTCGCTTAACCCTGGAATTTTCTATTTTTATCTTCTCTAATTCTCCTTCTAATTAAATTTTTTTTTATTTTTTCCACATTCAAATCAATTGTACCAGCATCCATATGCTTATGTTTATCTAAATCTTGAATCAAAACTATCATTTGTTTCTTAATAAACTCAATCTCCTTACTTATGATATCAAAAGCTAAAAAATACATTATAAAAATGAAAGGAACTCATTTTATATTTTTACCTGAAGGTAACGGGTTGTGATCTTTCAAAATTCTAGAAAATGCAATATTTTCTTTTCTATTTGATAAAGGCTCTTTTTTTTCTTTTTTCCCATCATTTTTTTCCAACTTTTCATTATTTTTTTCTTGATTGAACTCTTTTAATAAATTTTCAATCCATTCCTGATTTAATTCATCTTCGAAAGTTTTCCTTTTCAACTTTTTATTTTAAATAATATAAAATCATATTTTTCTAACATTGTGTTTTGAATTTTCCTTGCAATTTCCTTTGGTCTCTGGTAATTTCTTTCGCTCTCTTAATGATTTCTGGTTTTCTAAAGTGAGCTTTTTGGCTATTTTCGTATTGAAAGTATTTTCTAAAAACGTTTGGGTTTTGATTCTTTTTTCAGGACTTTCAATTAAGTCAAATTGCGTTTCATTTCTTTTTTGATAGTTTTCAAAAGTTTTTTCCTCCTTATTTAATAAATGTGAATTGCTTGAACTTCTTTTGGGTTTTGTTAGATAAAAATTTTCTTCTTTTTCTTGAAACAAAGGCATTCCCAAAGTTTTTTTTTTGAGCTAAAATAGATGTGAATTATTTTTTTCATATATTTCATTTCAAACTTCACTATATTTTTGGTCGATTTTTTGGTTTTCTTCAGTGAACCTATTGATTATAATTTTTTTCTGAGCTTCTGATTTTCCTTCAATCTGAAAAATCTTTATTGAAGCAAATTTTTAAAGTTATGATGTCAAACAGTTCTTTTTTCATAATTTAGCTGATCCAAAAGTTCATCTATTAAGACTAAGAGATTCTTTGCTGAAATGATCTCATTTTTTGAATAGTCTCTTCATTTTTATTAAAATAAGAAGGCCAACAATTATTTTGTTTTATTACATATTCTGATTTTTCTTTTTTTTATCGACGAATTTTTGTAAGGAAAAGAGCTTTTGGGTGAGGTTTTTTTCAATTTCCCAAACATTGGAAAAAAATTCTTCAAACGTAATCATTTTTTTTTTCAAACTTTAAAAAAATTTAATTTTAAGTTCAAAAAATCGTTTATTTTTTCTTTCTTTTTTGATATTTTAATAAAATAATTCATATTTTCAAGAATTGAAAACTAAAAAAATAAAAGACAAATGGAATCTAATGATAAAATCAACGGCGAAGAACAAAACGGTGAAAATTTAGAAAAAATTCAAGAGAACAAGGACAAATCACAACCAAAAGATCTCCAACCAACCATGTAAAATTCAAAAATATCCATAAATTTTGATTGCTTTTAATTTATATATGGATTTTTAAATTCAGAGAGAAAAAATCAAGAAAGAACTCCAAAACCTCTCTTTCTGAATCCCCCAAAGAGAAGAAAAAATCCAAAAAAAATAAAAGAAAAAAAAGTAATTCTCGATCTTCCTCCAAAGGAAAAAAAAAAAAAAATAAAAGATCTCGTTCCCGGTCTCGGAGTTCTGAAAGGAAAAAAAAAACCAAAAAACATCGTCATAAATCAAAAAAAAACAGAAAGCATTCTCATTCTTTTGATACTTCCAAATCCTCAGATAAAAAAATCTCTCTTAATCAAATTCTCGAACGTGACATTCGTGACACTCGCGACCCTCATGACTCCAACGATAATCATAACAACAAAGAAAGTCGAGACAATAGAGAAAGTCGAGACAACCGTGACAATAAAGAAAAAAAGAGATCCAGAACACGATCTCCCCCAAAATTTCCCATACAAAAAAACAGACCAATGGGAGGCTTAATGGGTAATACATTTTTTTTAATTTATAATATCTGTGGTTTGTCTAGTTGTTTTATATTTTTTACATAGGTTTTTTTTATGATGATGAATTTATATATTTTTTTAAATATTTTTATTTATGAAATTCAATTAGAGTTTGATCCAGCCAAGCCAAAATATTTTTGGGATGGATTTCAATGGGTTGCGAGAACAAATTCTGTTCCTAACATCGATCCCAATATTTTGAATCAGACAAGAAAGATGAGAAGAGTGCAAATTTCAAATCTTCCTTTGTATATGGGGCTTACAGAAAAGGACATCATGCAAATTGTTTCCAAATTCCTAGTTGACAACTACTTGAATGATGATGGCAACACGAAGCCAGTTCTTTCATCAACGTTGAATCATCAAGGAAATTTTGCAGTGATGGAGATTTCATCAGTGGAGGAAGCAAATCGCTTAATAAAAATTGAAAGTTATTTATTTTTTTTTATTTAGTTGACCTTTTTTTAGATATCAAGATTTTCAATCATAATTGCAAAATTACAAGAGTTGGAGAGTCAATGTACGGTCAAACAATGAATTTGCAGACGCTAGTTACTAATGCTCAGGTAATTTTATTTGGATTTTTTTGTGGTGCTCGATTGCGTTAAAATTTTTAAATTAAAAAATTCGTTCTGTGATGAAATTTTTTTGGTTCTTTGATTTTTTTATGTTTTTTTCATGATTAGGTTTCGAAAATGCCGTAATTGTATTTATTAAAATAGTTTACAGTTTCAATTATGTATTCACCTCACTTAATTTACTTTCTTTCTTTCTTCTTCTAGACATCAGCTCAAGCTCAAGCTGCTGCTTTAGTCGCTTTGCAATCTCTGCAAAGTAATAAAACAGATTCATCAGCAACTTTCACTTTAGGGAAAACATGCTTAAGTATTTTACTAATTTTAAGAGTATTAATCTCAAAATTATTTTATTTTAATAAAGCTCCACCTTCAAGTGTTATTAAGGTCACAAATGCAATTAATTTTGATTCTTTGAAGACTTTGACTGAGGATAATTATGATGATGTACAAAGCGACATTTTCTCAATTTTCGGACAGCAAGGAACTGTAATAAATGGGTTTATTGTGAGACAACATCAAGCTTCTATTGGAGGTTTTTTTTTACTTGGTTAGTATTTTTATCTTGTTAAATAGCTGAAATTGGGAGCATATTTCTTGAGTTTTGTGATAAGGAAAACGCAGAAAGAGCTATGAACAATTTGGCAGGAAAAAAATATAATAACAAGGAGATAAAGATGATTTTTATTCCTGAAGAAGTTTATAATAAAAACTTTAAAGGTTTGCAAGAATTAAAATAAAAGCAGGATTTAAAAAATGACTTTAAAATATCAAAAAAAATAAAATAAAATGTTTCAATCCTAATAAAACAAAAAATAAGTTGTAAACCAAAGTCTGGTTGGCTTTTTTGTTAAAAAAAACAGAAAAATAATAAAAAAGTTTCCATCGATTTCAAACAAGGTTAAGATTTGAAAACTCCTCGTTTTTTTATTATTTTTAACTTTGAAAAAGAAAACCAAAAATATTTAAAAAAAAAAATTAAAAATTTCCAAAAATGAACCCTCTCTCTCAAAAAAAGGCATTTCACACAGCTCTAGTCATTTCTCCTCCAGTTTCAGAGTGGGCTCAAATCCAAGAAATTCGCAAATTTTACGACACCGCATATTCGCGCTGGATGCCTCACCTAAATATGAGTTTCCCTTTTGTGATTGAACAAGATTTTGACATTGCTTCATCGATTTTGCAAGAAGCTTTAAAGGATTTTGATCCTTTTAAAATCGAACTGAAGACCTTAGGTTCGTTTTCCTTTGAAAAAGACAGTGTAATTTGGGTTGCCCCTGATGTTAATGATGAGATAAACAAATTAGAACAAATAATTTTGAAAAATTTTCCGTTTTGTGATGAATTAGTAAAAAAATCACCCGAAGGATTCAAAGCTCATATGACTTTAGGTCGTTTTGATGAGAAAATCGTAGCGAAGAAATTGAATGAATTTCAAGAGAAATGGAAGACTGTTACCTTCACTGTAAATGAACTATATATGATTTTTAGACAGGATAGTGAATCACCATTTTTCATTATAAAAACCATGCATTTCAAGAATGCAGAAGGAGAATCAAATAGGGAAAAAATTAATAAAGAGATGCAAAATTTCGTGAAGGAATTTTACCAAACTAATTTCTTTTAATAAAAGTTTTTTTTTTTCAAAAAAAAACTTGAAAAATTATATTTTTTAAAAGAATGTCTTGGTTTTTTTGTAATTTTGGTGCACGAGCAAATACGCTTTATCTACCCATTCCCCAATTTGTTTGTATCTATCATTGAACCTATCATTTAAACAATAGATAAAATTAAAACTTGTTTTTAAACCATTTTTCTTCTTTTGCAACAATCCATTCGTAATCGGAAAATTTATAAATGCCTTCAATAAAAATGTTATTCTCAATTTTAGGGGCGCTTGGTTGTTCGTTTCGTTCTTTATTCGTCTGGAAATTAAATCCAATCTCTATATATAAATCATCATAAATAACTGATTTTTGGTTTTAAAAACCTTTGACTACAACTTTCTCCAAAAGTTGTAATTTTAAAGGTAGCTTGACTTGGGAATCATTAAAATTTGTCAATGGCAATCTTTGTTCAAAGTACATCCCGAAGAGATTAACGATGAGTGATGCAGCTGAACGTAAATTGCTTAAAATATAATTTATTGATATGAAAAATGGAAACTTACTCTGCAAATAAAGGATTTTGAGGAAAGTTTGGTTTGACTCTCCATGGATTTATAAATGTGTTTGCCATATATATTTTTATTACCAAGAAGAATGCAATGATCATTTTAGTTTGCATTGGGTCCACAGATCTTTGAATGATTGAAATACTTGAGAGAAAAAGTTAAATTACTTGAGAAAGCCATAAAATGGTGAAAAATTTAATCTTTCATATTCAAATTTAAACAGGAAATAATCAGGTAAAAAATTTCTTTCATTGCAAATGCCCCCTTTGACCAGATATTTAAAAAACAAAGTAAATTTTTTAAGTTACCCAAGAAAGAAATCACTTTCAAATCCAATTTTATTGTGTTGGTGTTTTCCACCATCTCATTCATAATCAAAGTTACAATGTTCTATATTCAAATACTTCAAATTAAAATAAAACAATCTTGTTACTTTCAAATCATTAAAAAGCTTGCCTGCTTCTTTCTTGTTAGTTTGAAATGTCTTTTTGATAAAATCAAGGTCATAATTTTGGGTTTTGTTTTTATCAAGAAGCTAAAATTTTTTTCTATAAATAATTCAAATTTTTTAATTTTTACTGGTGACATTCCTCTACTAATTTTTACTGACCATTCGTTGGCTTTCTGAAAATTCGCATAATATTAAAACTTATATTCAAAACATATCTAATATAATTACAGTTATAATGTCATCAATATTTTCTTCAAAAGTTGCATTGAATTTCATTTTTCGTTCAATGATTTTCTCGTCCACAGATTTCTTCCATACGTATGGAAAAGCCACATATCTAAACCATTTCCTCATATATTTTCCTTTTTCCCTTTGATTTATTTTATTTCTCACCTAAATTAAAAATATACTTTGTCCCTTTATCCAATTTCTTGGGTTTTCTATTTCCTGTGTTTCTATCAAGTTTTGGAGGTGCATCCAAAGAATTATCTTCTTCATCGTCATCATCTTCTTCATCCTCATTATCTTCTTGAACACTATTCAATTTTGATGTTAAAGCTCATTATAATTAGTAATGATTACATTTTCTTGGGTTTATCTTTTTGAAGTTGGATGGAATTATTCATTTGATTGAATTTCGATTTAGGATTTTTGGGTTGTTGTGGTTGAGCCTGATTTGAATTTGGATTTTCATCTCCAAGCAACCTCAACAAAAGTTTCTTTTTTTTGTATAAATACCTATTCATGAAAAAATTTCGTTACTTCGAAATTTGATTTGTCGGGTTCTAAAATTATATTATAAATTTTAATGTTATTTTAAAACATTACTTCTTTCCATTGGCTTTTTAAAAGTTTGAGTAGGGTTCCTTAACAAAACTATAATAAATTTTAGCTATATTAGATACATTGCAGGATTTTGATTTGGCATTCCAGTCATCCATGGATTTGTTTGATATGGGTTATAGGGGTTGTTATATTGATATGGATTCCAAGGATTCATTTGATTCATTTGATTCATTTGATTCATTTGATTCATTTGATTCATTTGAGGATTATTCATCATTTGATTCCAAGGGGGCATAGAAGGCATTGTATGGTTTTGATAAGGATTCATCCCCATAAACATGCTAGGAGGTGGCAGGGCTTTCATTTACAAAATAAATTTAAAATTTTTTTAAGGATAAATTTAAAATAATTTTTTTTTAAAAGTAACTCACCTGGTTTTTTTTCTTCTTTGTTGGATTTTTCGTTGTTGAATGTATACAACTGCTTTTTCAAATTAAGTATCTCTTGAGATAAGTCGAAATTTTTTTCCAACTCTCTGATTTTTTGCTCATATTTTTCACTATAATCTTCCTTGGTTTCCAAAGTTCCATTTTTTTCCACTTTTTCTATGAAATTTTGTAACAGTTCATTTTGTTTTGAAATCATCATCTTGACTTCTTCAGGTATTTTATTTTTCTTATTTCCTCTGCTGCTCGAATTTGATGATCTTTTTTCAGAGGGGTAGGGCATTGGGATCACATTAACAATAGGTGGTGGTGATTGATAGGACGGTTGATATTGTGGTGATTGATAAGACGGAAGATATTGTGGCGGAATTTGATAATTTAGAGGTTGATTAGGAATATAATTTGGAGGTTGATTAGGAATATTATTAACAAATGGCATGCTGGGGTTTTTCTTAATTCCAGGACTGTTTAGGTTTTGGCTCTTAATGGAATCTTTCTTAATTAACGGGGATATTTTTGAATTTGGTCTCAATGCAACAGTTTGTGGGTCGATTTGTGCCATTGCTGAAAATGGTTCATTTTGTACATTTTCTTCCATTATTTGTGGTTCTTCCTCAGGAATCAGCTGTTCCATGCCGCTAGCTGGACCATGAGGTTGGACCAAAGCTCGACTTAATCTGTCCAAAGTATTCAATTCATCAATGGCGTCATTTTGATTATGAGGATCAGAACTTTGGTTATTTAAACTACGACCAGGATTTTGGAATATGGCAGGGTCTTTTAAAAAATTCAGGAAAGGATCATCTTCTTTGGAAGAGCCATTTTTATAATTTGTGAGAGCATTTCTTTGTGATTTGTAAGCCATTTGAACCATGTCATTATTGTATTTGTTAAGACTACCGAGACCTTTGATATCTTCTTGCTGCTTTTTTAAAGCCATTTCCTTTAATAAGATGCCCCCATGCGCATCCTTCATTTTATTCATTAACTCGTCTTGCCGCATAACATTGCTCATGTAGTTTTTGTAAGTGTTAGGCTGTTGATTTTTAATTGATTGGAAATCAGTTTGGTTCAAAATGTTCTGAATTTGTGACGGGTTGTTTAACGTACTTTTGCTCCTGAGGTAGTTCTCTCGTTCAAGATTCTGACGATTTAAGGGAGTATTGTTTTGATTAGAATTCTTCACGAAGGAATAGGCGTCAGCTAAATAATCTTGAGGGGAATTTTGCTTTTTTTGTTAGATTGTTATTTTATTGTATGGAATGGGGAAATTATTAAAACCGATAGGACTTGTTGACCAAATTTAGAAAATCTGTTATCGATGGGAATTTGGGCACTTTGCATATGAAGAATGTTTGTTCAATAAAATATGAAAAGTTTTATTATTATTTGAAAATTCGGAAAGAAAATTTAGAAAAAACTATTCACATAATTTTTTTAATGTAATTGGTTATCGTATTCGCCTTTTCGAAAATTTCGTTGAATTTTGAGTTGAGGTCTATGGTTTTTTTGCCTCTTTTTAAAGGCAATTTCAAAACAGGCTCGAAAACTTATTGAAGAAATAATTTATTTTTAATTTAAGAACATAAAATTTACAAAAAATTATGAATAAAATTAATAAATACCTTCGTTTTTGTCCAGCACTAATTTATTTGACTCGCTTACATTACGGTTTTTTTTTTCTGATAAAAGTCCCCAATTTTGTCCTTTTTCATTTGGGATTGTCTTGAAAACCACAGAATTTTTAAGATTTTTATTATTTGTTTTATTTTCTTTGTTTTTGGAATTAGATAAAACTTGAGAATTATTCCTTGTTCCGAGAGTCAGATTCTTTTTTTGGGAGCTTGACGGGAAAAAAAGACCTGATGTTTTAGAAAATGTCTTTGGTTTCTTATTGGAATTGAGATGTTCTCTTATGTTCTGGAAAATGTTGACTGTGTCATTGATTTGTTGGGTTAACTTTTCTTTACTAAAATGATTTAAGAGAAAAAAGAAAAATTATGACTGGATTACTTATTGTTTAAATAACTTTTCTGATTGGTGGTGCCTTTGGAATTTTTGCTAATTACATAATGCATGCATTTTTCCAAAATATTCGAGATTTTTTTTGGAGTTTGTCTAAAATTCCACAAAAATGATATTTATAAATAAATATATTTACATTTTTACAAATTTACATATTTACATATTGACATATTTACATATTTACATAATTCCATATTTACATATTTACATATTTATATATTTAAATATTGACATATTTACATATTTAAATAATTGACATATTTACATATTTACATATTTACATATTTACATATCATATAAGTAAAAAAATAAAATTTCTACAATTTATTAGAGTTCTTCACTGAAAACCTTCTTTCTTTTGATAATTTCTGAGTGCTATCGCTTCTTGTGCTTTGGGGAGAGATATATTTAGTCATTGAGTTATTATTTGCTTTTGATGATTTGGAAATAAACGATTCGTTTTTTTTCAGATTTTTTTTTGAATTTTTCTATTTTTTCAAATTCTTTACAAACCTTTTCAACGCTTTTTTACTTGTGATGAACAAAAAGGGGAGTTGGCTTTGTTAATATTCCGATATTCCAATTTTTTCTTCCAACTGATTTGATTTCGGTAAAAATCATCGCAACTGCTTGATTTTAGCAAACGAGATTCTCTTTTGCTTTTATTGATTTTAGGTGAAAATGTGCAATTTTCCATTTCTTTTTCTAAATGATTTAGCTTTGAATTGTTCGTAAGTGAAATTCAAGAAAAATATTAAAAACTTGATTAATTTTCATTTTTTCTTCAAATTTGCCAGCGAATTTCTTCGTTTTTTCAAGAATGTTCTCATAACTATGATGAAAAAAAATTACTTAATTCAGAAACATCAACTACTTTTTCAAAGCTCTTGCTTTTTTTGTCAAAGCTGGAGAAAAAGTGCATGAATTTAGCTCCTCCAATTCTTTTTGTCTGACATTTTCTTCCATTATTTGTTCCCTGTAAAAAAAAAAATGTTAAATCTTAAAATTCTCTACTTTATTTTAATTTTTTTTCTTCTCTACCTCATTTTTTGTTTTTCAATCGCCTTCGTGTAAAGTAAATATCCTCTTTGCATTCCCCGATCCAGATTTTTCTCAGCAGAATCTGTCACAATTTTCTGATCAGAGGAAAATAACTGGGTCTGGTCTTTTTTTATGCTATTGGTGTGATTTTGACTGTCAATTGTTGTGTTTTTCTTCGGAGTATTGATTTTATTGTTAAAAACATTGTTTCCGCCAAAATTGGCTGTTTTTTGCATCGAATTAGTATTTTTGTCTACGTTTTCTATAACTTCCAGCTTTTTCATGACAACTGGAGGTTTGTTAACTTTTTTATTCTGCGGAACTCCCGCGTTCGTTTGTTGGAACTTCGTAAGCAATTGATTGAACCTATTCCGATTTTCTTTTATATCAGATTAATATTTTAAATTTCAATACCTTTCTTGATATAAAATCTCAGCCTGTTTTTCATCCATTTTACTATATCTAAATTTCTGGTTCTCCTCCTCAGTTAATTCGGCCATTTCAGCCATATTCTTCAGAAATGGTGCTTTCGGCAGACCTCCATTTGGTTTTTTCGCTACTTCTTCTTGCTTATGATGACTTTCCTCAGCGGTTTCTTCATCAATTACTTCAGTTCTTTGCTCTTGGGCTTCCATATTTTTGTTTTTTTCTAATGTGGATTTTATGATGCCTGCCTTTTTGGTTTTTTCCTTTCTTAAGGTTTCTTCTTCTTTAACAAGGAACTCTTCTTGCACTTTTTGTTTGAGTTCGTCTTTTTCTGGTTTGTTTCGATGAGAATCGTTTTTGAAGATGTCCTCATCGCTCTTTCTCGCTGGATAAACATTAATGAATATCATTTCTTCTTCGTTTTCTTCATTCGCTCGCAAATTTTCCTCCAACATCTGATATTCATCCACAGGGTGGTCAGAAATCATTTTCAAAGGACTTAATTTCTCTTGATTAATCGATAAATGCTTGCTGTATTCAATCTCACTTTCCTCTTGTTCTTGGATCTTCTCTAAGCCAGTTTCTCCTTCATTTCGATAAATTTTCTCTTTCATATGAAGTTTGGAAGCGGATTCACTTCAAATAATATAAAGTTTCTTAGAAATTAACCAAATAAATGAACTTTATGTTTTGTTCCAACTTTTCTATCCGGGCCAGAAGATCTAGTTCTTCATCTTCAATTTGCAAGAGATCAGAATTTAGGTCTTGGGATATTGGATTTGGAGGGACTGTGGTTGTTTTTAGAGAGATAATTATATAGGAAAAATACTAGGCTTTGGGACATTTGTTTCGGATTCAGGGTCCATAAAAAAATTTTGAAGCGATTTTTGATCGTTTTAACTTAATTTTTTATCGAAATTAAAAATGACCTATTTTTTTCATTGTGTCTAAAGAAAACCTTTCCTTGGAAAATAAATATGTAATTTTATTAAAAATAAACAAAAGTTAATTGTTTTCAAGCGTTAAAAAAAATATTCACTTTCTCTTTTTTTTTAGTGAAACATTATGACAATCTCATAAAAGAAATAATATTGAAAACAATGAGGCGTAATAAAAACTTTTAAATTGGCCAAAAATGAAATTTATTTTTTTATATTATTTTGCTAAAAATGCTTTCACCCATATAATTAGAAGGATAGACAATCTCTTATAAATAAATATGTTAGGAATTCCAATGTTTTGAATTCTTTTAAAAAGAAAAAATGGAGATTTATTTTTTAAATCCCCTTTCATGAGCTTTTGACATCATATAATATGTTCTAAATTAAAAATTATATATTTATGAGAAAAAAGAAAAAAAACGCAGATAAAATAATTAAAAAAATTATATTCTTATTTAATGAAAGCAGATACGAAAACTTCGATGCTGGAATTGCCATCTTTTAAGTCTCTTGATGATCACAACAACAACGCACATTCAAATTCTAATAACGATCTCAAGACAATCACCTATAGTTTTATTGGTGCCAAGGTCTTAATAAATTCCAATTTCCTCATTTTTTATATAATATATAGCTCGATAAAAAATGGACCCACTTAAGCGATTTACAGAATTATCAGACAATTTCCTATCGTATCATAAAAAATTCTTGAATTTATTGAATTTCTTGTTTTTATTAGGAATCAAGCCCAAGATCTTGCCAACGACAAATTATCAAGATGATTATGATCATGAAGATATAGAAAAAGATTTAGAAGCTTCTGTAGAAACCCTTATTGAAGTTGATGAAGAAGATGAAACTCATCATCAGAAAGAAATGAAGAAAGAGAGAAACAATTTCCATCATATGTCTTATATTCTCGAGAAAACCAATCTGGATAAATTGGAAAATTATCATGACACATATCCCCTTTTATCATTTCGCAAAGGCTTATGCAAAATTCGCTAGTAAATCGTTTTTTCATCAATAAAAGACTATTTTTTTAAGCACCATATCAGAATTTTGCAACATTATCACTGATAATACGATTTTTGAAGGGTTCATATTAATAATAATCCTTTGGAACATAATAATGCTATGTTTGGACGATCCTTTGCATGTGTCAGAGCAATATGAAGCCTTGGATCAGATGTTCCTCTATATCTACACTATAGAGATGGGGCTAAAAATAATTGCCAAAGGTTTTGTTTTCAACAAAGGAGCTTATCTTCGCAATCCCTGGAATTGGATTGATTGTTTGATTGTTATCACCGGATATTTGCCTAATGTTACGACGAGCCAAAATTTCAATATCAACAGCTTGCGAATTTTGCGAGTTTTTCGACCTTTGAAAGCCATTTCCTTCATTTACGAGATGAAAAGAATCATAATGTGTCTGGTGAAATGCCTACCAAATTTTATTAACATAATGATAATATATACCTTCTTTTTGGGTTTTTTCGGGATATGTGCTTTACAACTCTTCTCTGGAATTTTGAAAAATCGTTGTTATGCCCCTGAAACTGGGTTGATCCTTGATGATGGAGTGTTATGTGGTTATGAGGAATGTCAAGAAGGCTTTATTTGCGGGAAATTGATTGCGAATCCCAATTTTAATGTCACCAATTTTGATAACATTGTCTGGAGTCTTTTCATGATTTTCCAGACATTCACAGTAAATTTTGATCTATTCATTATGGCCAAAACATATAATCTTTATGCTGCGCTCTTTTTCTTCACGTTGGTCGCTTTCATAGGAGTTTTCCTATTGATGAACCTCATGATTTCAGTGATAAGCACGGCATATGAAGCAGAAACTGGGCCTCGAAAAATCATCAGGAGAAGATATGGCAAAGAACATTCGATCATGAAATTGGAAAAGTATTTTGAATTGAAAGCCAATGGTTTAGCCGGAAAATATAAAATAATGATTGATTCAACTGTGGAAATTCCTGTATTAAGCGTTGATGATGTCCTTGAAACTCAGAGATTAAAAGAAAAAAAAGACGAATTAAAATTGATTCAGGATGGATTCAAAAGAAAAAGATTCCCTGTGATTTATAAAGGATTTACTCTGAACGCAGAACAAAAAGAAAACAGTGTCAATGAGTTGAAATGGAAGAAACGAATGAAGAAATTTGAGAAAATGACTATGGATTCGGAAATTGCAAAAAAGATCCTTAAGCATAAAAAAAGGATAAATTTGCCTTTAAAAATCAATTCCAAACTATTGAAATTCCAACTTAATAAAAGCCAAACAGAGAATGGGAAGTTGTTTTCAGATCCAGATCTATTGATAAGTCGTCCAAATCCGAGGGAAGTGACTGTTTCCAATCTTTCTCTCAGTATAACTTATCAAAAATTAGCTTCAGTTATTAATGATCCTATTGATAACAATAAACGATTGAAACTTAACAAAGAATTCAGTGATTATGAGGAAATTTACATGGAGATTAGAGTAAAATAGAAAAATATAATATTTTTTTATGAGTTATTAGAAATATGATTTCTCTTGTGCGGTTCAATTTGACAGAGTTCTAGATAAATCAGATAGGTGTTATTTGGGATGGCCAGGAGAGGAAGTAGCGGTCCGGCAACTGACAATAAAACAGGATATGAGTCTTAACAAAAAAATAAAGACCTTTGATAGATTGAATAATGTGATCAAAGCTTTGAATTCTGATAGTTTTGACATTTTTGTTTGGCTCAATGGGTTCAATGGAAAGGTTTTAAGCATTAAAAATAATATTTTACAATTTAGAAAATTTTTCTAATTTTTAATTTTTTTTCCAACCAAATTCTGTAAATTTTCACTAGTGGATTCTTTTCAGGAAATATTGCCGTCTTTTCACAGAAACCAAACCATTCGATTATTTCTTTATGCTAATGATTTTCTTAAATGTCATCATTTTGTGTTTAGATGGTTCGATAACCTCTGCAGAAAATGATAAAATTGATATCCTGATGACCATTTTAACATATATTTTTGTTGTGGAACTTGCCTTCAAAGTTATCAGTTATGGGCCAAAGAGTACTTCTCTAATAATCATTGTATGAAAATTTATTCATTTTCATTAGAATATCTTCAGAACTCAGCAAATGTCTTGGATGGCATCCTTGTTGTGATCTCAATTGTCCAAATTATTGTTTCCGATACTAACTCTCTGACAGCGTTTAGAACAATAAGAATATTAAAAATGCTCCGAGCCTTGCGAATGATTCGTTTCTTAAAATCTTTGAAATTTATGTGGTTGATCATTGATGTGTTGTTCTCAAAATTCTCTGCTTTCGTGTATCTCTTTTTGATGCTTTTCCTTTTCCTTATAATGTTCACTCTTATAGGAGAAAATATGTATGCTGGCAAAACAGATTATTCTCTTGGTTTCAGAGAAAACTTTGATACTTTCTATGATTCCTTACTATCAGCTTTCCAAATTTTCACTATTGTAGGATGGACAGACCTTCAGATTTTAGTGATGAATACTGAAATGTATAGAGGAGTGTCGATTATTTACCTGGTGTCTTGGATAGTGATTGGGAATTACATTTTTTTGAATTTGTTCGTGGGTCTCTTGATTGGAGGATTCATTGAACAATTGCAATTCAAAGAAGATGATGAGGCTGATGAACGCGCCAGATATGAAAACGAAAATCCAAAGGCTATAGAAGAAATGGATTCAGATGATGAGGAGCCTATCAATCATAATGAAGATGAAGAAGGACATGGGTTGATGTGGCGATTGAAGAGGAAAAAACCCTTATATTATAATGTCCAATGCGAAGAATCATTGTTTCTTTTCCCAAAAAACTCATTGTTTAGACAAATTATTTGCCGAATCACCTATTCAAGAATATTCATCAGTTTCATTGTATTTGTTATCATTTTCTCAAGTCTCAAATTAGCATTAGATACTTATGATATCTTTGGAGATAATTCTGGAGCTATTGATTGGGCTGTGAATGGGATTTTCATAACAGAAGCAGTATTCAAAATTATCACTTATGGATTCATTCTGTGTGATGGCTCTTATATGAGAAAAGGATGGAACATTTTGGATTTGTTCATTGTGGTCATCTCGGTTATTGATCGGAGTTTTTCTTATTCGAACTATTCTTTTTTCAAGGTTTTTCTTAATTTTTCTTTTGATATATATAGTTATAATTTTTTTTAAGATTTTGAGATTATTGAGAGTTTTAAGACCGTTAAGGGTTTTAAGTCATGATGAAAATTTCAAAGTCATTTTATCCGCACTTTTAACAGCCATTCTACCGTTAGCTCAAGTGATTTTTGTCACTTTTCTGATTTACTTGATTTTTTCAATTTTTGCAATGTCCTTCCTAGCAGGCACAATGGGTTATTGCGATGGGATTGGTGATTATTATGGTGTCAGTATCACAGAGGTAGTTTTTTAATTTTTTAATTGTTTTATTTGAAAATTAAAAATTTACATCTTTTTAGTGTCCAACATTAGAAGGCACATGGACAACGCCAGATATCAATTTTAATAATATCTATCAATCTTTGTTGTCGATGTTCATTATCAGCACGTTAGATGGATGGTATGTTACAATGTATGAAGCATTTGATAGCAATGAACCGAGATCTGTATCTTTATTAAAATTTTTTGATATTTTTAATTAATTAATTAATATTTCAATTAGGGGCCTATAAAAAATGGTTTCACATCTATTGGTATCTTCTTTATCTTTTCCATTGTTTGCATGACCTTTATCATGCTGAACCTTTATATCGGAGTCTTGATTTACCATTTTGGAGAGGCTCAAGCAATTTCTCTCCAAAACAGTGTCCTTCTCACAGACAACCAGAAAATCTGGGCCAAAATGCAAAATCTTATCGCAAACGTGGACCTGAAACGTGTCAATCCTCATAGAAAACGGACTTTCCTTAGACGGATCATCAAATCTTATCCTTTTGAATTCTTCATTTATTTTTGCATCATTGGTAATACCGTGATCTTGTCTATGAATTACGAAGGTTCTTATGAAGAGTATAATAAAATACTTGGTATTTTCAATTACGTCTTTACTGGGGTTTATATTGTTGAATTCCTCATCAAAATTCTGGCATTGGGCATTCGGAATTATTTCAAACGTTTTTGGAATGATCTTGATTTCATCATCACGTTTTTATCAGTTCTCGACTTAATCTTACTTACAGATCATGATAACGACTTTATGAGGAAAGGGCCTCAAATTTTCAGATTATTCAGGATTATCAGGGTTATGAGAATAGTGAAATTGGTCAAGACTTTTGAGGGAATGAATAAAATCATGATGAATTTGATCAAAGCCTTCTGGACGATTTCCGATGTGGCCCTACTTTTGGCATTAATCTTCTATATTTTCGCAGTTTTGGGAGTGTTTCTCTTTAAAGACATCACCCAAGGAGCTTTCATCGATGATAATTATCATAATTTCAAGAATTTTGGTTCTGCGATGATGTTATTGATCGGAACAATTTCTGGCCAAAGTTGGTCAACCGCCATGTTTGATTGTTTTAATACTTCTCCTGATTGTATTGAGGGGGTGAATTGTGGAACTAGTAAAATGAGTTTTTTTTAACAATTTTTAAATGATTTTTTAGTCGCGGCACCATTTTATTTCATTTCTTTCGTGATCGTGGGAATCTTCGTCATACAGAACATGTTCGTATTGGTCTTGATCGATGCGTTGAGCCAACAAAGCGCAGAAACTGTAGCGGAAATCTTCAATCAAAAATTCAAAAAAATCAAAGAACATTATATTCTATTTGTTCGCAAAAAGGGAAGAAAAGAATTGTTAACAAAGGATCTCATCGATTTTTTTTCGACGTTGCCTGTACCTTTAGGTAAAATTAAAATTTTTAAAAAAGTTATTTTTAATGCCATTTAGGGATCAATAAGGAACATAGTTCTCATAAGAAACATTTCGAATTGAAGAAAATGGAAATCCGTTGGTTTGAATAATTTTCTTATATTAATTTCTTAGAAAATTTAAATTTGTTTCGGAATTTTAGTGATGATTTAGGAGCTGTCCATTTTAAAGATTTATTGTTCTCAACATTAAAAAGGGTGTATAACAATGAACTCAATTCCAATACCCCCAAAAAAGCAAGGGATTTCCTAATCAAAATAGAGAAGAAAACAATTGAAAAAATAGATTCAAAACCTGCTGCACGTTTCAATCTAACTAACCTTAAACGTTCAATGTCGCCGAAAAGTGGACCACAATTGGAAGAAGGACATAAAATGCGCCCAAAAAAACATTTTAATTCGATGTTCAAATTATTCTATTGCCAAATGACCTTTAGAACTTGGAAAAAGTGTGTGGCTTTAGAAATAATGAGCGCAAAGAAACAGAAATTGAAGCAGATTAATACAAAATTCCCTCTTGTATAAAAATAAGAAAAAATAATATAAATAGTTGTTATAATTAAATATTATATATTTTTCGAAAACTAGAATTGTTTGTGTTCTTAAAAAAACTTTAAATTTATGTATGATA
>Ga0302320_10012380_pt1 | contig 17927 bp, 13 predicted proteins | sample Bog_T0_3_FD_202130 | JGI IMG/M metagenome (GOLD analysis project Ga0302320, IMG submission 202130) | Peat permafrost microbial communities from Stordalen Mire near Abisko, Sweden - Bog_T0_3 | ecosystem: Environmental > Terrestrial > Soil > Wetlands > Peat | place: Sweden: Abisko, Stordalen Mire...
CGGGCTTCAGCTTCAGCGGCCTTACCGCGTCCAATTACTCCATCGTCATAAAAGCCGCCCTGTGGCACCACGCTTTGTGGTTTACCACCCTCTACACGGTGGTGACGGTGCTGTCTGAGATCGTCCTCGGCACGCTCTTCGCCCTGGTGCTGGAACGGCTCACCGGCGGACGCGGGCCGATGATGGCCCTTTTGCTCATACCCTGGTCGTTGATCACGGTGGTCTCCGCCGAGCTGTGGGGGTACATCTACAACTCCAGCTACGGCCTGCTGGAAGGCCTCTTCCCCAACGTGCTGGGGCACCCGTTTTCGGCCACCATCGCTCTTATGGTGGCCGACATCTGGAAGACCACCCCGTTTGTGACCATAATCGTTCTCGCCGGACTGGTCATGATCCCTACCGAGCTGTTTGAGGCCTCTGAGGTCGACGGGGCCGGCGGGTGGAAGACCTTCTGGCGCGTAACCTTGCCGCTGCTGCGCCCGACGCTCGGCATCGCCGTGTTGTTCCGGGTCCTACAGGCGTTCGGTTTGTTCGACCTCCCGTACGTGCTCACCACCGGAGGCCCGGGCACCTCCACCGAGTCCCTGGCCATGCTGGCCTATAACACCATGTTCACCGACTTGGACTTCGGTCCGGGGACGGCCGTGGCCACCAGCACCGCTTTGATCGTGTTGGTGATGTCCTTGGTGTTCCTGCGGGTCTTCAAGGCCCAGGTAGGAAAGGAGACGCCCAATGCGTAACCGCACCCGTCATGGTTGGAGGCGCTGGGTCAACTGGGTTAACTTCTTTTCCCTCCTGATCGCCCTGTTCGTGCTCCTGCCCATGTACTGGCTGGTGGCCTCGAGCTTCAAGACGACCGCCAGCGTGGGGTCGAGCCCGCCGCAGTACTTCCCGATCCCGGTCACTACGTCCAATTATCAAGTCGCCTTCGGCGACTACACGTTCGGCCGCTACATCCTCAACTCCCTCATAGTTGCCTGCTGCGCCACCACCCTCGTGCTCGTCCTGGGCATCCTGGCCGGTTACGCGTTGGGGCGCCTACCAGTGCGGGGCAAGTACCCGATGATGGTCACCCTGCTCATGATCTCGGTGTTCCCCCAGATCGCCGTGATCGCCCCGCTTTACCTGATCATGCGTGACCTGGGTTGGCTCAACAGCTACGAGGCGCTCATCTTTCCGTACACCGCCTTCAACCTTCCCTTCGCCATATGGATCCTGCGTAATTACTTCCTCGGGATCTCGATGTCGATGGAGGAGAGCGCCCGCGTCGATGGGGCGGGACCGGTCCGCACATTAGTGTCGGTAATCGTCCCCCAGGTGAAACCGGGCATCTTTACGGCCGGTGTGTTCACTTTCACCGCCTGCTGGACGGAGTTCTTGATGGCGTTGTCGTTCAACATCGAGAACAACTTCCGCACCATCCCGGTGGGGATCGCCACGTTCGGGTCCCAGTTCACCGTTCCCTACGGCACAATATTTGCCGCCAGCGTGGTCGCCGTGGTACCCATCGCCATCCTGGTGCTCGTGTTCCGCAAGTCGGTCGTCTCCGGGCTGACCGCGGGAGCGGTAAAGGGATGAACTGTTCCGCTATCGTCTACGAGCCCGGCCTCGGGCTCGTAGACGATAGCGGCCCCGGGTACCTGCTGGGATGACGGCCCGTTAACTGACAAGCTGTGACCAAAGAGACCTTGACCGACAATGAAATCGACGCCCGGGCCAAGGATTGGCACGACGACCTCGCCTCTGCTTTAGCCGGCCTGTACCCGCAACAGGCACGGGCCGTTCATACGGCCGTGGTGGCCCGGGCCACCGCCTCCGCCCGTGCCCGTGGCGCGGCCCTGGTTGCCCTCGACCGCCGTCGCGAACGGGACCCCGAGTGGTACCTGCGACCGGGTCGGGTGGGTTACGCCGCCTATGCCAACCGTTTCGGAGGAGACCTACAAGGTATTGGCCGGCGCATCGGTTACCTGCGCGAGCTGGGTGTTGATGTCCTGCACCTGATGTCGGTACTTCACAGCAGGGCCGGTGACAGCGACGGTGGCTACGCCATAGACGACTACCGCAACCCTGATCCCCGTCTGGGCACCCTGGCCGACCTCGAAGGACTGATCGGTTCCCTGCATGACGCCGGCATCAGCACCTGTCTCGACCTGGTCATGAACCACACCAGCTCCGAGCACCAGTGGGCGGTCCAGGCCCGCCTGGGATCCGCCTACCACCGTGGCCTGTACCTGGCCTTCGCCGACCGCACCGTGCCCGATGCCTACGAAGCGACCCTGCCCGAGGTCTTCCCCACAATGTCGCCGGGCAACTTCACCTGGGTGGAGGAGATGCAGGCGTGGGTGTGGACAACATTCAGGGACTTCCAGTGGGATCTCAACTGGGCCAACCCGGATGTCCTGCTGGAAATGACCGACGTCCTGCTGCACCTGGCCAACTTGGGCGTAGACATCATCCGGCTCGACGCCGTGGCATTTACATGGAAGCGCCTGGGCACTAACTGCCAGAACCAACCCGAGGCCCACCTGATCGCCCAGGCGCTGCGAGCCGCGCTGGGGATCGCCGCCCCGGCCAGCATCCTGCTGGCCGAAGCCATCGTCGGCCCGGACGACCTGGTCCCTTACCTGGGCGAGCATGAACGCCAGCGGCGCGAGTGCCAGCTGGCTTACCACAACCAGCTCATGGTGCAGGGATGGTCCATGCTCGCCAGCCGCGACTCCACCCTGGCCACGACCGCTCTGGCCCGGCTACCCCAACCGCCTCCAGGGACGACGTGGCTCACATACGTGCGTTGCCACGACGACATCGGCTGGGCCGTTTCCGACCGGGACGCGGCCGCCGTGGGCTTGGACGGCGCCGCTCACCGCCGCTTCCTGGCTGAGTTTTACCGGGGCGATTTCCCCCTGTCGTTCGGTCGCGGTACCGCCTTCTCAGCCAACCCCCAGACCGGTGACGAGCGTACCTGCGGCATGGCCTCCACCCTCAGTGGCGTCGCCGCCGGGTTGGAGGCGGGTGATGACGTACAGGTCGACAACGGCATCGCTCGCCTGTTGTTGCTTTACGCTCTCGCCTTCGGTTTCGGAGGGGTGCCCATGATCTACATGGGCGACGAGCTCGGGCTCGGGGATGACAAGAGGCATCAGCTCGACCCGCAGCGTGCCGGTGACAGCCGTTGGAACCACCGCCCGGCGATGGACGAGGACCGGGTGGCCGAGCGCCATGACATCCAAACCGTGGCCGGGGCCGTATGGGCCGGCTTCCGCCGCCTGGCCATCGCCCGCAAGTCGTGCCGGGCCTTGCACGGCAGCGGCACGGTCGAGGTCATTGACAGCGGCGACCGGCGGGTGTTCGCCTGGGCTCGCCGTCACCCCCGTTTCGGTCCCTTGCTGGGGCTGGCGAACGTCTCCGATCAAACCGTCTACGCCGCACCAGCCCTCCTCGGCGTCCTGGACCTGGGGCCGGTCGTCGACCTGCTCGACCCCCAAGCAGAACACCTGTTGACGCTGGGCCCGTTTTGTGTGCGCTGGCTCAGCGGCGACCGGTCGTACCGTACATCGCCGGCCCCCCTTTAGAGGTCCTGCCAGTACTAAAGAAGCGAGCCTACGCGGCTGGCGGTGTACTCGAAGGCTTGTTCCTGGGCACGGTTAGACCTAGGCCCAGTTGGCGCCGGCGGACTGGTGGGAAAGCTGGACGACGTACCAGGTGTGGGCGGTACCTTCGCCCTTCACGGTGCCCGCGCTGTCGTGACTGAACGTGTACAGAGGTTTGCCGTGCCAGGTGACCTGGCGTCCGCTCGGCCCTGAGACCGTCCCTAGACCGCTTATGTCACTGCTCAGTTGAGCCATGGCCTCGCCCGTGGGGAGAATAAAAGGAGGCCAGGTGACGAGGCAGGCACCCGTGCACGCCCAGTGCGACGAGTCGTCAGCCTTGTTGAAATACAGGGCCAGGCCTTTTTGGTCCACCAGGATCTTGCCGTACTTGTGGGCCGTGGTCGTCTTCACGAGGACCTTGGCCCCGATCTCGGCCGGGCGGCGACCAAGCGGCGCCGCGCCGGCGGGCGCCGGAGCCGCGGTCAGAGCCAGCGCCGCGGTAGCGACCAGCGCGGCAGTGGCAACACGCCCGGCGGTGACGGCCATTGCCGTCACCGTGCCCGGCGCGGCCGTGACGGGTGTCGTACGTTTCATGCGTGGCTCCTTTGCCGACCATTATTCTCTCGCCGCCAGGGCAGGCTAAGGCGCCGACAATCCATTCCGGCCGCCGCCACGTACCCCGTACGTGAGCCGAAAAGACATCGGTGAGGCCGGTGCGTCCGACGAGGCCCTCTTGGCGGGGATGGGCGTGGGCGACGAACGCGCCGGCGTGGCCTTTGTCCGCCGTTACCAGCGACGGGTTTTCGGCCTGGCCCTGAGCATGGTGGGCGATGCCGCCCTGGCTGAGGACATCGCCCAGGAGGCCTTCCTGCGGGCCTGGCGCCACGCCCTGGTGTTCGACCGCCGCCGAGCCTCGGTCGGCACCTGGATCCTCACCATCACCCGCAACCTGGCCGTCGACGCCCTCCGCCTGCGACGCCCGGTGGTGACCGACCCGGCCGACTCGATGTGGGCCAGCCTGGCCGCCGGCGCCGCCTCGCCCGAGGACAGGGCCGAGACGTCCGACCTGCAGGGGCGCATCTCGAGGTCCCTGGCCTCGCTGCCGCCCGAGCAGGGCCGGGCGCTGGTGCTGGCGGCCGTGTACGGCTACACCGCGGTCGAGATCAGCCGGGTCGAGTCCGTCCCCCTCGGTACGGCGAAGACCCGTGTCCGGCGGGGCCTGCAGAAGCTGCGGGCCTCGGAATCGGTCCGCGAGCTGGCCACGGGCGCCCAGGACATGACGCGTACCCAGGACGGTACGGGTTCGCGGGACGTTACGGGTTCGCGGGACGTTACGGGTTCGCGGGACGTTACGGGCAGCCGCTCGGTGCGGCCCATCGACCTGAGGGGGCCCGACGACGTGGCGAAGGGCGGTCCACGGCCGTGAAGGACCATGCCGACGGGTACCCCGACGACGCTGGGGACGACGTCGGGGCAGTGCCCGGTCAAGGGTTGCCGCCGGCGTGCGCCGCCGTCGACCCCGACCTGGCCGAACTGGCGCTCGGTGCCCTCACCGGCAAGGACAGGGTGGCTGCTCTAGCCCACCTGGAGGAGTGCGCCCGGTGCTCCGCCGAAGTGGACGAGCTCGCCGCGGCCGCCGACCAGCTGCTCCATCTTGCCCCCGCCGTCGAGCCCCCGGTCGGCTTCGAGGCACGCGTCTTCGAACGCCTGGGGCTGCGCCCCGGGCCCGTGGGCTGGCGGTCGTGGTCCATTTGGAGGCCCAAGCTTGGCCTTGCCATAGCGGCGGCCGCCGTCGTGGTGGCGTTCGGGTTCGGGGCTTTGCTCGGTTACGGGACGAGCGGCGGGAGCCGGGCCCGTTCTCCCGCGGCGATCGCCGCCGGCCAGCCCCTCCACGTCGCCGCCCTGTACGCCAGGGGCCGGGCCGTCGGGCGGGTGATGGTCTACGCCGGCAACCCGACGTGGCTCTTCATGTACATGGACGATGCCAGCTGGGAGGGGACCCTGCGCTGCGAGGTCGTCCTCGACCAGGGCCCTCCCGTGGTACTGGGGCAGTTCTGGCTGTCGGGGGGCAAAGGAGCGTGGGCGGCCAGTGTGGCCCAGCCCGCCGGGCGCCTGAGCCAGGCCCGGGTCGTCGGGCCCACCGGCAAGGTCCTGGCCTCGGCCAACCTTTCCTGAGGGGGCGGCGCGCGCCCCCGAGTTCCGGTCGGGGCCGGCCCGGGCAGTAACCTTGAGGGGTATGGATGCCAACGGGCTTCGTCGCGCCTTTGTGGACTTCTTCGTGGCGCGCGGCCACACTGAGGTCCCCTCGGCCGGGCTCGTACCGCACCACCCGCGGGCGCCCCTGTTCACCAATGCGGGCATGAACCAGTTCATCCCCTACTTCCTGGGCGAGGAGATCCCCCCCTACCGCCGTGCCGTCAGCTCGCAAAAGTGCGTGCGGGTGCGGGGCAAGCACGACGACATCGAACAGGTCGGCCGTACGCCCAAGCACGCCACGTTTTTCGAGATGCTGGGGAACTTCAGTTTCGGGGACTATTTCAAGCAGGACGCGATTGTCTGGGGCTGGGAACTGCTGACCGAGGTGCTGGGCCTCGATGGTGACCGCCTGTGGGTGACGGTCTTCGACGACGACGACGAGGCGGCCGATATTTGGGTGGACGTGGTGGGCGTCCCCCGCGGCCGCATACAGCGGACCGGTGAGGACAATTTCTGGGAAATGGGTGACACCGGCCCATGCGGACCGTGCTCGGAGCTGCATTTTGACCGGGGCCCGGAATGGGGCGCCGGCGGCGGGCCGGTCGGGGGCGGTGAGGCGCGCTTCGTCGAATTGTGGAACCTCGTTTTCCAGACTTATGACCGTCAGCCCTCCGGCGAGCTCGTACCCCTCCCCAAGCCCTGCATCGACACCGGCGCCGGTTTCGAGCGCATGCTGACGGTCCTGCAGGACGTCCCTTCTCTGTGGGAAACCGACGTGTTGCGGCCGCTCGTTGCCCGCGCCGAGCAACTGACGGGCCGGCGCTACGGCGACGACCCCGAGGTCGACGTGGCCCTGCGGGTGTTGGCCGACCATGCCCGGACGTTTTCGTTCATGATCTCCGACGGGGTGTTCCCCTCCAACGAGGACCGCGGTTACGTGTTGCGCCGGATAATACGACGGGCCGTCCTGCGGGCGAACCTGTTGGGTACGACGAGGCCGGTGTGCCCGGGCTTGGTGGGGGCCGTTGTGGAGGTCATGGGCGAGGCCTATCCCGACCTGGCTGCCAACGCCGATTTTGTCTCCGGGGTGGCGGCGCGCGAAGAGGAGCGCTTCCGGGCGAGCCTGCGCTCGGGCATGGCCCTGCTCGAAGCCGAGCTCGCCGAGGGCGGGGTGATCGGGGGCGAGACCGCCTTCAAGTTGCACGATACCCACGGTTTTCCTATCGAACTTACGAGGGAGATCGCCGCCGGGAGAGGGGCCGGGGTGGACGACGAAAGCTTCGGCTTGGCCATGCAGCGCCAGCGCGAGCAGTCCCGCGAGGCGGGCAGGGGCAAACCGGGCAGCGACCAGGCCAACCTCCCTGCTTACCGTGAGATCGTGGAGCAGTTCGGCCCCACGGTGTTCACGGGGTACACCGGCCTGGAGGGCCGGGCGCGTGTGCTGGCCGTGCTGGAGGGCGACAAAAAGGGCGCGCTGGAGATATTTGTCGACCGCACACCGTTTTATGCCGAGTCGGGTGGGCAGGTCGGCGATACGGGGACGATTTCTACCTCCACCGGGTCCGCTCTCGTCATCGAGACCACCGCCGCTCTCCCCGGCCTCCACCGGCACGTGGCCGTCATCGACGAGGGCCATATCACCGCCGGCCAGGAGGCCGAGGTCGCCGTGGACTTCGAGCGCCGGGCGGCTATCCGGCGCAACCACACCGGCACCCACTTGTTGCACTGGGCGCTACGGGAGGTCCTGGGCACCCACGTGAAGCAGCAGGGATCGCTCGTGGCCCCCGACCGCCTGCGCTTCGACTTCACCCACTACGCCCCCGTGACCCGGGCCGAGATGGACAAGATCGAGGACCTGGTGAACACGCAGATCCTGGGCGACATGGAGGTCGTGACCGAGGAGCTGCCCCGGACCGAGGCGGAGGCCAAGGGAGCCATCGCCTTCTTCGGGGACAAGTACGGCGAGCGGGTGCGGGTGGTGCACGCCGGCGGGCGCTCGGTCGAGCTGTGCGGGGGTACGCACGTCGAAAGGCTGGGCATGATCGGCCCGGTCGAGGTCGTCTCGGAGAGCTCGATCGGTTCCAACCTGCGCCGGGTGGAGGCCCTGACCGGTACCGCCACGTTGCAACGGCTACGGGCCAACGAAGAGCGCCTGGCTCATGCGGCGGGCCTGTTGAAGGCGACGCCCGAGGAACTGGGCGCGGCCATAGAACGTCGCCTGGCGGAGCTGCGAGAGCTCCAGGACCAGCTGAAGGCCACGCGCCAAGCCGGTGCCGCGGGGGAGGCGGCCGGCCTGGCGGCCAAAGCCGTCGACGGCACCGTCGTCGCCCGTCGGGACGGGCTGGACGCCGACGCGCTCCGCCAACTGGCGCAGGCGGTGCTGGGCCGGCCGGGGGCCCGGGCGGTGGTGCTCGGGGGCAGCCCCGAAGCAGGCAAGGTGGCTCTGGTGGCTGCGGTCGAAAAGGGCTTCGCGGTACCGGCACCGGAGCTCGTGTCCGGTGCGGCCCGGCTGGTGGGCGGGGGCGGGGGCGGTCGCAACCCCGAACTGGCCCTGGCCGGGGGCCGCGATGTCACTCGCCTGGACGAGGCTCTGGAGACGGTGAGGGCCCGGTTACAAGGGCCGGCCGCTCCGGGCGGAGGTAGCTGAGTGGACCGCGCCATCGAAGAGACCACGGCCGGCGAACGGCGGGCAACGACGGGGCGTGTGCTCGGCATCGACCTCGGGAGCCAGCGCATCGGCGTGGCCGTCTCCGATGACGGCCGACGCGTGGCCAGTGCCCTGACCGTGCTGAACAGGGCAGAGTCGCACGGCCAGGACCACGGGCGGTTGGCGGCCGTCATCGCCGAGACGGGTGCCGCCATGGTGGTCGTCGGCCTGCCGTTGTCGCTGTCTGGCGAGGCCGGACCGGCTGCCAGGGCCGTGATGGCCGAGGTGACCGAGATGCGTGACGTCCTGGACGTGCCCGTCGAATGCTGCGACGAGCGCTACAGCACGGTCATCGCCGGCCGCGCCTTGGCCGCCGGTGGTCGTCGGCCCGCCGCCCGCCGGGCGGTCGTCGACAAGGTGGCGGCGGCCGCCATCCTCCAGACGTGGCTCGACCGCCAGCGGGACTGGCCGTGGCCGCAAGCAGGTCCGGCCACCCCGGCTCAGTGAGCCAGGGCGACCCACTGGGGGGCCCCACGCCAAGTCCAGGGCCTTCCGGCCCGGAGACGGCCCCAGAGGTGGCACCGGGGACGCGAGCGTCGGAGCGGGACGTTGACGGCCGCCGTGACGAGCTCGCACAGGGGGCCGGGCCGCCCGAAGACGGCGAAGATGGGGAAAATGACGAAGGTCCGGAAAATGACGAAGGCTACGCGCCCCTAGGACCGGGCCATGAGCCTGAAGAAGAGGTCTACCAGCCGGAGGGCTTCGACCTCGCGGGCTACAGCCCCGCGGACGGCTGGGGCCCGCTGGCCGGGTACGAGGAGGCTGGGGGGTACGAGGGGGAGGGAGAGTACGAGGGGGAGGGAGAGTACGAGGACCTGGGCCCCGAAGGAGCGGGCGCCGAGGGGTACGTGGCCGAGGGTGAGTACAGCACGAGCTACGACGAGGAGGGCGGCGGGCCGGGCACTGAAGACCTGGGTGCCCCCGCTGTCGTGGTGGCGCGACGACGCCACCGGGTGCTCAAAGTGGTGGGGGCCGTGGTGGTGGTGCTGGTCGTCGCCGGCATCCTCGGGTTCGTCCACATCAGCAACGAGGTGAACCCGCCCGGCAAACCGGGACGCACGGTCACGGTCATAGTGCCGGCGGGCGCCTCGACCATGCAGATCGCCGACCTGCTGGCCAAGGCGGGCGTGATCCACGGCCCGACCGTGTTCGAGGTGTACTTGAAGATCGAAGCCGCCGGCTCCTTGCTGGCGGGCACTTACCACCTGGCTACGAACGAGCCCTACTCGAGGGCGGCGGCGGCGCTGGAGAACGGCCCGGTGCTGGTGGTCGAGCCGCTCATCGTGCCCGAGGGGTACACGGTCCGCCAGATGGCGGCGGCCCTCGGCCGGCTCCGGGGGATAGGCGTGTCGTCCGCGGGGTTCGAGACCGCGGCTACGAGCGGCCAGGTGCGCTCGCCCTACGAGCCGGCGACGACCAACAACCTGGAGGGGCTGCTCTTCCCGGCCACCTACCCGGTACGCCAAGGCGAGGCACCCGACGACTTGGTGCAGTACATGGTCGACACCTTCGACTCTCACGCCGCCCAGCTCGGGTTGGCGGCGGCGGCCAAGAGGCTTCATTACAGCCCCTACCAGATCGTGACCGTGGCTTCGATCGTCGAACGGGAGGCCAAGCTCGAAGTCGACCGGGGCCCGATCGCCTCGGTCATCTACAACCGCCTGGCCCGGGGCATGCCCATCGGGGCCGAGTCGACCCTGCTGTACGCGCTCGGGGACCCGCGGGGCAACGTCGACATAACCCAGCCCAACCCCTACAACACCCTGGTCAACAAGGGCCTGCCGCCGACCCCGATAGCCAACCCCGGCATACCCTCGCTCAAGGCGGCCATCGACCCACCGCGCACGAGCTACTTGTACTGGGTGGAGATAAACCCGGACGGCAAAATGGGCTACGCGTCCACCACCGCCGGGTTCCACCAGCTGCAGCGCGAGTGCCGCGTGGTGCACCTGTGCTGAGCAGCGCCGGGCGCCGGGCCCCGGCCCGGGTACGGCGGGGTAGGTGGCCGGCGGCCACCACCGTCGTGGCCGGGGTCATAGGCGACCCGGTCGACCATTCGCTTTCCCCCGTGCTGCACAACGCCGCCTTCGCCGAGCTGGGCCTGGACTGGGCCTACGTCGCCTTCCCCGTCCCCTCGGGGCGGGCGCGGGCGGCCGTGGCGTCCATGGTGGACCTCGGGATCAGAGGACTTTCGGTGACCATGCCCCACAAGACCGGCGCAGCCGAGGCGTGCCAGCGGCTGAGCCCGGTGGCGCAACGCCTGGGCGTGGTCAACACCGTCACCAACGTGGGTGGTGAACTGGTCGGCGACAGTACCGACGGGGCCGGCTTCGTCGACTCGCTGGCCGACCTCGGCTGGTCGCCGAAGGCCAAGCGCTGCCTCGTCCTCGGCTCCGGTGGGGCCGCCCGGGCGGTGGTCCTGGCCCTGGCCGAGGCCGGCGCCGCCTGCGTCGAAGTCGTGGGCCGCCGGCGCGACCAGGTCCTGGCCACCGTCGCCCTGGCCGGCAACGTGGGCGCCGAGGCGACGGTCAGCTCAGCCGAGGCCGCCGATCTCATCGTCAACGCCACTCCGGTGGGGATGGCGGGCGTCGGTACCGACCCGAAGAGCCTTCCTTTCGACCTGGTCGAGGCCACGCTGGGGCCGGGCCAACTGGTCACCGACCTGATTTACGCCCCTGCGACCACCCCGCTCATCGCCGCCGCCCGGGCCCGGGGTTCCAGTACGTGCAACGGGCTCGGCATGTTGATCCACCAGGCGGCTCGCCAGGTGAAGATCTGGACCGGCCGCGACGCCCCGGTAGAGGCGATGTCGGCCGCGGCCTTACGTGAGCTCGGCCACCGGGCCGGGCGGGGCCAGCTCGGCACTTTGCCCCACTTCGGCGCGGCGCCTCCGGCGCTCTAGGCGGGCCCCGCCCGAGGACCGAGCGCGTCTCAGGGCGAGCCGAGGCTCATGTTCGGGGCCGTACGGGCCGTAAACTGCTAAAGCCCTGGCCCACCGGCTTGGTCCTATGTCCCGGTCCGGCCGGCGGGGGTGCGTCAGGCGAGAAAACGAGTTTCTGTATTTGCCCGGTTTTCTCAACTCCGGGGGCGAAGATGCCGAAGTAGTCGCCATAGGAACCGGAGGTTGCCGTGTCGCTTGAAGGTACACTTGAGACAATTGCACTGCCAGATGTCCTGGCGCTTCTCTCCGTCACCGCCAAGACGGGAGAGCTCCGGATCGAGGCCATTGGTGGCGTGGGCAGCGTCTGGTTTGACGCTGGCGGTATTGCCGGCTTCGACGTCGGCAATCAACGGACGGCGGTGGACGCTCTGTTCGCCCTGCTCCGCTTGAAAGAGGGCAGTTTCAAGTTCCATACCGGCACTCGGCCCCTCAACGCCATGCCGCCTCAGGACGTGAGCCCGCTACTGGAAGAGGCCGAAGACCGCCTCGGCCAGTGGCCCGGGATCGCTGCCGCCGTCCCTGCGCTCGACTGCGAGCTCTTTCTTCAGAGCTCCGTGGACGGGACCGTCATGCTCCGCCCCGACCAATGGCAGCTGGTGGCGGCCATCGGGGGCGGCCACAACGTGGCCGCTGTGCTCGACGCCCGGGGCCTGGCCGAGTTCGACGGCTGCCGGGCGCTCAAGGAGCTCGTCGACCTTCGTCTCGTCCGGGTGGTAACGCCCCCGCCCGCTCCGGCCCCCGAGACGGTGCCGGAGCTGGTCGCGCCGGCGGTGCAGGACCTGGACCACGAAGCGTACGAGGACGAGGTCCAAGGCGAGGACGGACAAGTGGTCGCGGACGAGGTCGGAGGCACCCTTGAGGATGCCGTCCAAGGCGCCAGCACCTATGCCAACGCCGGGGCTGAGGCCGAGCCCGAAGAGGTTTACACGCCGCCTGAAGAGCCCTACACGCCTTACCCGATGGACGAGGTACTGGCCTCGGAGGAATGGGCGAGTACGCCCGGCCCTGAAGTCACGGACCTGTCCGAGATCTGGGACGACGAGACCGGCGACGTCATCCGCTCCAGCGATGTCCAAAACGGGAGCGATGGCGCTAGCGCGGAACCGGAACCTGAGGTTGTGGTGCCGGAACCGGTCAACCGGGGCCTGTTGCTCAAGTTCCTCGGCTCCGCCCGGAACTAGATCTCTGCGGGCTGGTTGCGTGCCACCGGGCGTCGGGGCGCGTCACCGGTGATATGGCGATGAAGACGCATGGTGCTCGTTCACGGGCGCCCCTCGGGCCTGAAAGGTCGCGCCTGACGATGGCTGTGCTCGATTTCCTTAATGTGGGGAGCGGACGTTCCGTTTTGGGCGTCGATTACCTCGTTGTCGAGTGCTCAGCCTCAATCCGAGCGGACCAAATGCCGACCATCAACGAGATGCTTGACGCGCGCTCGGGGGGAGGCCATGGACACAAGGGTGCGTGACAGGGATGGGGCCCTCTCCGAGGACGAGCAACTCGGCGTAGTCCTGGTCAAGAGCGGTATCATCAATATCGCTCAGCTGGGCGAGGCGCTGGGCCGGGCCAAAGAGCGCGGTTGCAACCTGGCCCGGGTGCTGATCGAAGACAAGCTCCTGACCGAGGAGCAGTTTGTCGCCACCTTGGCCGAACAACTCGGCCTCGAGTTCGTCGACCTCGCCACTTACCCGGTGGACCCTGCGGCCGCCCAGATGGTGACCGAAGCCCTGGCCCGGCGTTACCTGGCCGTCCCCATTGGTTGGTGGGAGGGACGGCTCATCGTGGCCATGGCGGACCCGTCCAACGTGTTCGCCATCGACGACATACGCACCTTGACCGGGGCGGAGGTGCGCCAGGTCGTCGCCACGGCCGAGGCGGTCACCGCCACCATAAACAAGTACCACCGCAGGGACAGCGAGGCGGAGCACATAAGCGCCGAGGCGTCCGCCAGCAGTGCGCCGGTGGAGGACGACCGCCTCTCGAACATCAAGGACGTCCGCGAGGACGCCCCCATCGTCCGGCTGGTCAACTTGCTGATCACTCAGGCCATTACCGACCGTGCTTCCGATATCCATGTGGAGCCGACAGGGAGGGACCTGCGCATCCGCTACCGGATCGACGGCGTCCTCCACGAGGTGATGCGCTCGCCGCGCAATATCCAAAACGGCATAATCAGCCGGCTGAAGGTCATGGCCGACATAAACATCGCCGAGCGCCGCATCCCCCAGGACGGTCGGATCACGACCGTAGTCGAGGGCCGGGCGGTGGACCTGCGGGTGGCGACGCTGCCGACGGTCCACGGCGAAAAGGTCGTGATGCGGATCCTGGACAACAGCACCGCCAACTTGAACCTGTCGGAGCTCGGGTTCCTGCCCCAGAACATGGAGAGGTACGAGGCCTCCTATACCAAGCCGTACGGGACCGTGCTCGTTACGGGGCCAACGGGCTCGGGCAAGACGACAACGCTGTACGCGACCCTCAACATCCTGAACCAGCCCACCAAGAACGTCATCACCGTCGAGGACCCGGTCGAGTACCAGCTCGAAGGCATAAACCAGATCCAGGTCCACACCAAGGCGGGGCTCACCTTTGCTTCAGCCCTGCGCACGATCCTGCGGGCCGACCCCGACATAATCCTGGTGGGCGAGATAAGAGACCGCGAGACGGCGGCAATCGCGGTTGAGGCCGCCTTGACGGGCCACCTTGTGCTCTCCACGCTCCATACCAATGACGCCTCCACCACCCCGAACCGGCTCATCGAAATGGGCGTCGAGCCGTTCCTGGTGGGCAGTGCCCTCGACTGCATCGTGGCCCAACGCCTGGCCCGGCGGCTGTGCGACCGCTGCAAGCAGGTCTACCCGGTCGAAAAGCACAAGCTGGCCTCGATGGGATGGGACGTGACCGGCATGGAGCTGCCCGAGCAGTTGTTCCGGGCCGTGGGTTGCCAGGTCTGCGGCAAGACCGGTTTCTCGGGGCGTTTTGCTGTTCACGAGGTGCTGACCGTCAACGAGGAAATCGAACGCATGATCGTGGAGCATGCCCATGCCGACGACATCCGCAAGGCGGCTATCGCCGACGGGATGGTCACCTTGCGCCACGCCGGTCTGCTGGGCGCAGCGGCCGGTGTTACCTCTCTGGACGAGGTGCTGAGGGTCATCGCCTAAGGCGGCTACCGGTCGACCTCAAGAAGAGGCCCCTAACAGCCGAAAAGAAAGCGATGCAGACTGCCTCGCGCAAAGTAGGCGAGTTCCTTGTGAACCGCAAGGTCCTCTCCAAGGACGTCCTCGAGTACGCGTTGCGGAAAGAGACCGATACAGGCGTGCCCCTGGCCAAAATACTCTCGGCTGAGGGGCTGGTCAGCGAGCGGGACCTGGTCGCGGCGGTGGCCGACCAGTTGGCCCTGCCCTTCTGGGACCCGACGACTACTCCCGTGTCACCTTTGGTGGACGGGGTGATCCCGGCCGACGTGGCCCGCAAGCACATGGTGGTGGGCCTGGCCCTCGAAGGCGACGCTTTGATGGTCGCCACCGACAACCCGATGGACGAGGCCACGCTGAACGTGGTCACCCAGGTGACGGGTTGGAGGGCACTGCCGTGCCTGGCCGCACGTTCTGACATCGTCGGCGCCTTGGCGGCCATGTACGGCCCCAGCCCGGCCACTTCCGCGGCAAGCTATTCAGGTAACAACGACGCGCCGGCCCAGCTGCACGTAAATACGATCCTGTCCAAGTTGGTAGAGGCGAAGGGGTCGGACCTACATCTCACCTCCGGGCTTCCTCCCATGATCCGTGTCGATGGGTCGTTGCGGCCACTGGAGGGCTTCGAGGTGCTCACAGCATCTAGGGTCCGGGACCTCGTTTACGAAATCCTGTCCCAGAAGGTCCGGGAGCGGTTCGAGAACAACCTGGAGCTCGACACGTCGCACGTAGTGCCAGGGGTAGGCCGGTTCCGGCTCAACGTCTTCCAACAGCGCGACGCGGTGGGCGCAGTCTTCCGTGCCATCCCCTTCGAGATCGTGTCCCTGGACGATCTCGGCCTGCCGCCGACCGTCCGACAGTTTGCCGACCTACCTCGCGGGCTCGTGCTCTGTACCGGCCCCACGGGCTCGGGCAAGTCGACCACGCTGGCCGCGCTCATAGACATCATCAACTCCACCAAGCCGTTGCACATCATGTCGGTCGAGGACCCCATCGAGTACCTGCACCACCACAAGAGAGCCGTGGTCAACCAGAGAGAGGTCGGGGAGGACACCAAGGGCTTTGCCGAGGCCCTCAAACACGTCCTGCGCCAAGACCCCGACGTCATACTCATCGGTGAAATGCGCGACCTCGAGACCATATCGACGGCATTGACAGCAGCCGAAACCGGTCACCTCGTCTTTGCCACATTGCACACTCAGGACGCGCCCCAGTCGATCGACCGCATGATCGACGTCTTCCCCGCTCACCAGCAGCAGCAAATCCGGACCCAGCTGGCCACCACCATCCAGGGCGTCGTGACCCAGCAGCTTCTGCCCCGCGCCGGAGGTCACGGCCGGATCGTAGCCTGTGAGGTCCTGGTGGCCACCCCCGCGGTGCGCAACCTTGTCCGCGAAGGCAAGACGCACCAGATATACAGCGCCATGCAGGCAGGCGGGAAGTACGGCATGCAGTCCATGGACCAGGCCCTGGCCCTGCTGGTGAAGAGCCGTGCCATCGACATGAACGTGGCCGAGGAACGCTGCACCAATCCCGACGACCTGCACCGCCTGGTCCAATCAGCTTGACCCAAATCAGCCCGGTCCAACCGGCCTGATGACTACGCAAACCTGATCGACTCAGCTCCCCGCTGAAAGGAAGACGCGATGGCACAAACGACGTTCGCATACAAGGTACGCGACTCCTCCGGGAAGTTGATCGAAGGGACCCTGGACGCGGACAACGACAAACTGGTGGCGACACGGCTGCGCTCGATGGGGTACGTGCCCGTCGAGATAGCGGCCAAGGGCGGCGGCGCCGGTGGGGCGATGAAAAAGGACCTTCACTTCCCGGGTATGGGCGGGCGGGTACCTCTCAAGGTATTGGCACTGTTCAGCCGGCAGTTTGCCACCCTGGTCAACGCCGGCCTCACCTTGATCAGGGCCCTGGCCATCCTGGAGGAGCAGACCGAGCACGCCGCCCTATCCAAAGTGCTCACAGACGTCCGCCTACAGGTAGAGCGCGGGGTGGCTCTGTCCGAAGCACTGAGCAGCCATCCCAAGGTGTTCGGCCACCTGTACATAGCCATGATCCGGGCCGGCGAGGCCTCAGGCGGGCTCGACAGGGCGTTGCTGTCTCTGGCTGAGACGATGGAGAAACAGGTTGCGCTCCGGGGACGCATCAAGTCCGCCATGGCTTACCCGGTGACAGCAATGTGTATCGTCGTCGCCATTGCCTCGGCCATTTTGCTCTTTATCGTGCCGATCTTTAAGGGCATCTACAAAACGCTGGGCGGGACACTACCGGGCCCGACATTGATCCTGGTCGACATCTCAAACGCGGTCGTCCACTTCTTCCCGTTCGTTCTGGTTGGCTTGGTACTGCTTGTGATCGCCATGCGTTGGTTTATAAGCCGGCCTGATGGGCGCGTCCTTTGGGACACGACCAAGCTCAAGGTCCCCATCTTCGGCGGCCTGGTACGCAAGACGGCCCTGTCGCGCTTCTCGTCGACGCTGTCCGCCCTCCTGCGGGCGGGCGTTCCCGTCCTCGAGGCCTTAGAGATCACCCGTGAGACCGTCGGGAACGTAGTAGTGGCCAAGGGTATCGACTCGGTCATCGACGGCGTGAAGAGCGGCGAGCCGCTGGCAGCCGGTCTCCACGGGCACCCCGTGTTCCCGAGCATGGTCACCCACATGATGAGCGTGGGAGAAGAAACCGGCGCTCTCGACGACATGCTGGGCAAGGTGTCAAAGTTCCTGGACGAAGAGATCGAGCGGACCGTGGACGCACTGACCTCGCTGTTGGAGCCGTTGATGATCGTCGTCCTGGGTGGTGCCGTCGGGGCCATGGTCATCTGCCTCTACCTGCCCATGTTCAACGTTGACACCCTGGTCAACAAAGGCCAGTGACTTCGCACTGAAGAAGCGGAAAACGGGCTACAGGACGGGCGGCGACTGCCGAAAGTCTTATCAGAGCCAGTGTAGTGCTGACCCGTTAGGAGCGGGCCGGCCCTGCCGGGAAGTGGCCCAAGTCACCGGGCTCATGACTCGCAACAAGATGGCTCGCACCTGAAACCATAAGAAAGGAACTAAGTGCTCCAGCACCTCAAGGAGCGGCGCCAGGACGAGACGGGCTTCACGCTCATCGAGCTCATGGTCGTCGTACTTATCATGGGTATCCTGATGGCAATCGCCATCCCGACCTTCCTCAGCACCCAAGGCAGCGCCAACGACGCCTCGGCGAAGTCTAACGCCACCAACGCCTTCACGGGTGAAAAAGCATATTTTGAGGACAACCTCGCCTTCATCGATGCCTCTTCG
>Ga0302320_10012382_pt1 | contig 17925 bp, 17 predicted proteins | sample Bog_T0_3_FD_202130 | JGI IMG/M metagenome (GOLD analysis project Ga0302320, IMG submission 202130) | Peat permafrost microbial communities from Stordalen Mire near Abisko, Sweden - Bog_T0_3 | ecosystem: Environmental > Terrestrial > Soil > Wetlands > Peat | place: Sweden: Abisko, Stordalen Mire...
GGGTGTCGCATCCTCGATGACGGGAGCGAAATTTTGAAGAGAGGCAAGGGCGGGCGGGGCGGCGCCGGCGATTTTGGCCGGAAGGCCGGCCTCCGCAACAATTGCGAGCGCGTTTGCGGCCAGAGGTGTGCCTGCAAATTGGAGAAGGGCTTTATCTTTGCCCATGCGGCTGGATTGACCGCCCGTGAGGACGAATCCAGCCGCATCGGGTTCCGGATCGATGTGCACCGGACCTCGCCCGGCCAGATTCAACTACCAACCTCCTCCAGGAAGCGGATCAGCGACACGATGCCCAGTTCGAAGTTCTTCAGATGGAACTTCTCGTTGGGCGCGTGGATATTATCGTCGGGCAGGCCGAAGCCCATCATCACGCTGGGCAGGCCCAGGTTGCGGTCGAAGTCGCCGACGATGGGAATGGAGCCGCCGGAGCGGATGAAGACGGTGTCTTTGCCCCACACTTCATGCAGGGCGCGCACGGCGGCCTGGATGTAGCGGTTATTTACGGGGATCAGGCATGCGTCGCCGGCGTGAATGAGGCGCACCTCGACATCGACGCCAACGGGAGCGATCTTCTCGACGTAGCTCTTGTAGAGGTCAAATGCTTTTTGGGGAGTCATGCCGGGAACCAAACGCATGGAGATTTTGGCAGTGGCCTTGGCGGGGATGACGGTTTTGGCGCCGGCGCCAATGAAGCCGCCGGGAATGCCGTGCACTTCGACCGTGGGCCGCGCCCAGGTGCGTTCCAGCACGCTATAGCCGGATTCGCCGACCAGTTGCTTTGAGCCCACCTCGGTCTTGCGGTACTCCTCCTCGTCAAAGGGCAGGCTCTTCCATGCGGCGAGTTCTTCGGGGCTGGGAGGAATGATGCCGTCGTAAAAGCCGGGGATGAGGATGTGGCCCTGCTCGTCCTTGAGTTTGGCGATAATTTGACAGATAGACACGAAGGGATTGGGCGCCGCGCCGCCATACATGCCGGAGTGCAGATCGGTCTTGGCGCCGCGCACTTCAAGCTCGGTGTAGATCATGCCGCGCAAGCCGACGCAGAGCGTGGGCAGTCCGGGCGCAAAGAGCTCGGTGTCGGAGACCAGCGCGAAGTCGGCCTTGAGGTCGGCGGCCTTTGAGGCAACATACTTCTCGATGGTCTCTCCGCCCACTTCCTCTTCGCCCTCGAAGAGAACGCGGACATTGAGAGGCAGCTTGCCGTTGGCGGCCATCAGCGACTCCAACGCTTTGACCTGGGCTACGACCTGGCCTTTGTCGTCGACCGCGCCGCGCGCGTAGATGTTGCCGTTGCGCTCGGTGGGCTCGAAGGGCGGCGAGAGCCACTCGTCCAGTGGATCGGGCGGCTGCACATCGTAGTGGCCGTAGATGAGCACGGTGGGCTTGCCGGCGGCATGCAGCCAATCGGCATAGACCAGCGGATGGCCTTCGCCCTCAATCAGGCGGGCATTTTCCATGCCGATGCGCTTGAGCTCGGCAAGCAGCACCTCGGCGGCCTTGCGGCAATCGTCCTTGTGCTCAGGGTCAGTGGAGACGGACGGAATGCGCAGCAGGGCCTTCAGTTCATCGAGAAAACGCGGGTGGTTTTGGCGGGCAAATGCAACGGCAGAAGAAGAAGACATGAGGTTGCTCCCTTCAAAGAATCGGACAGATGAGAGTATAGACCGGCGAGGCTCTGAGATGCGCTGACCGCCGCTTCAGTACCGCGCCACGGTGGGGTCGACCTCGATTGACCAGGCGTCAATGCCGCCGTGCAGCGATTGCGCCTTCTCGAAGCCCTGGCGGCGCAGCCATGCGGTGGCGTTCATTGAGCGGACCCCATGATGGCAGACGATGACGAGCCGCTCGTCAATGTCGAGTTCCTTTTGAGCGCGGGTTGCCACTTCACCCATCGGCATGAGCAGGCCGCCCTCGATGCGCGTGGTGGCGAACTCCCATGGCTCGCGCACGTCGATGAGCCGTGCGCCTTTTTCGCGCAGGACCTGGGCAGCTTCAGTGGTGGAAATTTCGTAGGGCAGCATGGTTCCAGTGTAGCTAAGGCCCTGAATGTATCAAGATGTTCCGGTTCTTCAGGAGTGTGCGGGTCTGGAGACCGGCACGACAGCCAGCCTGGAGACCGGCGCTACAAAAACCGGCGGAAAAAGAACTGATATCGTCCTGTGCGGCATTGGAAGCCAAAGGTAATAAGCTATTGGGTGAGCGAAACATTCCCCCTATGCCGAACGACGTAAAGGTGTTGATCGCCGAAGACGAGCCGAATGCGCTGGCTGGACTGGCGGAGTTGATCTCCGGATGGGGATACCGCACCGAGACCGCGCGCGACGGCTTGGAGGCCTGGGAAAAGGCGATTGCGTGGGATCCGGCGATTGTGGTGACGGACCTGAAGATGCCGCGCATGGACGGCATGGGATTGCTGGCCAAACTCTCAGAGGGCGGCGAGGGTTTGGGCGCCAATATGGCCGTGGTGGTGCTCACGGCGATGGGCTCGATTCAACTGGCCGTTGAAGCCATGAAGCTGGGCGCGTACGACTTTCTGCAGAAGCCGGTGGATGCGACGCGGCTGAAGACGATTCTGGCGAACGCGACGCGGCAGCGGGAAACGGCGATAGAACTGGAAGTGGCGCGGCGGCGGCTGCGGGAATCGGGCGTGCTGGGCGCGCTTGTGGGCATCTCACGGCAGGTGCGCGAGATCTTCGGATTGATCGAGCAGATTGCACCGTCGAACGTGTCGGTGCTTATCACCGGCGAGAGCGGCACCGGCAAGGAATTGGTGGCGCGCACGCTGCACGACCTGAGCCCGCGCAAGTCGCGGCCGTTTGTCGCGGTCAACTGTGCGGCGATTCCGGAAACATTAATCGAAAGCGAAATCTTCGGCCACGAAAAAGGCGCATTCACGGGCGCGATCGAACGCAGGGCCGGGTGTTTCGAACTGGCTTCCGGCGGGACGCTTCTGCTGGATGAAGTGGGCGAGATGCCCGCTGGTACGCAAGCGAAATTGCTCCGAGTGTTAGAAGAGCGGAAGCTCCGGCGGCTGGGCGCGCGCACGGAGCAAGAGGTGGACGTGCGTGTGCTCGCGGCCACCAATCGCGATCCGCGCAATGCCGTAGCCCAGGGTCATCTGCGCGCCGATTTGTTTTACCGGCTTAACGTTTTTAACATCCACATGCCGCCGCTGCGCGAACACATGGAAGACATTCCCGTCCTGGTGGAGACCATGATCGCCGACATGAATCAGAAGCACGGACGCAGGGTACCCGGCGTTTCGTCGTCCATGCTGGCCAGGCTGATGGCTTACAACTGGCCGGGCAACGCGCGCGAGTTGCGCAACACCATCGAGCGGGCGGTTGTGCTTTGCCCCGATGGCGCGCCGCTCGATGCCGGACATCTGCCCCAGGGATTCGGCGCGGACCAGAGTCTGAATTCTGCGACACTGGATGGGAGCGTAGTGCAAGTGCGCGTGGGCGCAACGGTGGACGAGGCCGAACGGCTGCTCATTCTGCGCACGCTTGAATTCACGGGGCAGAACAAGACGCGCGCCGCGGAGATTCTGGGTGTGAGCCTGAAGACACTCCACAACAAGCTGAAGGAATACGGCCGCGAGCGGGCTGAAGCGGCGAGCTAGTTTCCGGCACGACTGAAGTCGTGCCCTTTCACGTTTGTCTTGTATGGAAGCACTTTCGGCACGACTGAAGTCGTGCCCTTTCGCGTTTTCCAACGAGTCTATTTAACCCTCGGTCATCCATGCGCCTGAAGACAAAACTCGTGCTCGCTATCTCGGCCCTGGTGTTCCTGATCGCCGCGCTGGTGTCGCTGCTCTACGTTCATCAGTTGGTAAAAACGGCGGTGCAGCAGACCTACGACACGAACCTGATGGTGGCGCGACAGGTGCGGTTCGCGCTGCAGAACGCGCTGGAAAACGGCCTTCGCGACCGCACGGTCGACCCTACCAATCCGGGTGAATTGCAGGAGCTGGTCGGCGAAACGGTGCGCAACGATCTGCCGCTCCAGGCCACGCTCGATTCGGTGAACCGCTATTCGCCCACGGTATACGACGTCAACATTGGCGACAGCCAGGGCGTGACCTTGCTCAGCACCAACCCCGACAACGAAGGCAAGCCAGTGCCCTCGCGCCCCAACTACGCACAACTGCTGAAAGCCAATCCTCTGCGCATGATGACCGAGGCTTTTGGACACCCTGGGGTCTACGACGTGGTGGCGGCGCCGATTGAGAACAATGGCAAGCTCTTTGCCACGGTGAATGTGGGCGTACATACGTCGCTGCTGCGCGCGGTGTATGAGCCACTGCTCGTCAACGCGTTACGGCTGATGGCGCTGGCGCTGATTGTGGCGCTGGCAGCGGCTTTCCTGCTGAGTAATCTGGCCCTGCGGCCGCTGACTGAGATCAGCCGGCAGTTGGATCGGCTGACGGCTGCCGAGGGAATAGCCCCAGAGGGCAAAGCCGCCTCAAAAAAGGACGTGGCGGCGCTGGTATCGACAAAGATCGAGAAGATTGGCCAGCGCATGCGCAATGTGGAAGAGGTCTACTCCGCGTTGCGCGAGAATCTCGACCAGATTCTTGGCAATTTGCAGGACGGGATTCTGCTCTTTACCGAAGACAAGCGCGCGGTGCTGGTCTCGGAGGCGGCGCGGCGTTTTCTTGGCATCGATCACGACGAGATTCTGGGCCGGCACGCGCGCGAAATTTTTTTCAACACCACCGTGCTGGGACGGATGCTGCGCGAGGCGGTAGAAGTGGGCGCCAACATGGTAAAGGAGGAGATTCGCACGGAAAACGGGCGGCGCATCCAGGCCTCGGTGGACTTTATTTATGACGACGAAACGCACCGTGGGTTGGGCGCTTTGGTGACGCTGCACGATCTGGAATCGGCGGAGAAGATCGAGTCGGAGCTGGAGCTTTCGCGGCGCATGGCGGCCATCGGTCGGCTCACTTCCGGCGTCGGGCACGAGGTGAAAAATCCCATCAACGCCATTGTGGTGCATCTTGAGCTTTTGCGGTCGAAACTGGGCGAGGCAGACGGGCCCGCGGCGAGGCACCTGGAAGTGATCGACATGGAGATCCGGCGGCTGGACCGCGTGGTGCAGACGCTGGTGGATTTTTCGCGGCCGGTGGAGTTGCAATTGCACGAACAGGATCTTCGGCTGGTGATCGGCGATGTGCTGGCGCTGGCAGCCGAGGAACTGACGACGCACAGGGTCAGGCTCACGAGCCGCATGCCGGAAGAGCCGCTGCTGGCCAACGTGGATGCCGATCTGCTGAAGCAGGCGGCGTTGAATGTGATCCAGAATGGCGCGCAAGCCATGCCGGAGGGCGGGCGGCTGGAAGTAGTGCTGGAAGAGGATCAGAGCGGTGAGACCGGTACACAGCCGGCGCGAGGCAATGGATTGGAGGGATCGCGCACCGGACGAGCGACGCCGAAGTTTGCCGTGCTGCGCATTGCCGATGAAGGACCGGGGATTCCCGCGGAGATACTGGAGAAGATCTTCGATCTCTATTTCACGACCAAGAGCGGAGGCAGCGGCATTGGACTTGCAATGACTTACCGCATCCTGCAATTGCATCACGGCAGCGTGGACGTACAATCGAGAGAAGGCCGTGGCACGGAATTCCGACTGCGAATTCCACTCACCGCCGCAGGCCGGGGACTCCGGGTTCCGCAACCCGCGAGTATTCGAAGCGATACGGAGTTGGGGAAATGAAGTCGCCAGTGAGGAGCGTCGCGTGGCTGCTGCCGTTCTTGCTCACGGGATGCTTCGAAGTGCCCTTTCACAAAGCGAAGCCCCTACAGGCACGGATGCTTGCGCCACGGGTTCAGCCTTCGGCATCCATTCAACTTGTCGACATCGAGCTGCCGCCCGCGGATACGGTCGTTGCCGCGTACTCCATCTACAACATGAGAGAGAGAGTGGAACCGATCCGGCCGCCGGTGCGGCACAGGAGACCTCCCGCTGAGAATACGGAGGATGCCGCAGCCGCACCTGATGCGGCGCCGCCTCCCAACCCCGTCGTGAGCGCCATCGGGCAGCTTTCCTCAGGCGATCCTGCGGACTCGCGCCTGCAAATGGACAATTCCATTACGGACATCGAGCGACGGCTGAATGGCATCAATCGCACGCTGAGCGACTCCGAGCAAAAGACTGCCGATCACATCCGGGAGTTTCTGAAGCAGGCCAGGGCGGCTCTCGCCTCCGGCGATGTGGAGGGCGCGCACACGTTGGCGGCCAAGGCGCAGGTGTTGCTGGCCGAGTTAACGAAATAAGCCTATGACAATGTCGATTCGCCTTGATCGCGCCGTTGCGCAGAGGCTTGAGCGCCTCGCTGAGTGTACGGGCCGCACCAAAACATATTACGTGCGGGAGATGATCGAGAATGGGTTGGAAGATCTGGAGGACTATTATCTCGCTTCCGCGACGATGGAAAAGGTACGCATAGGCAAGGAAAGAGTCCATCCAGCGAGAGCCGTGAGAAACGACCTTGGACTGGATATAAAGTAAGCACCGAGAGTCTTCCTCAGGGGCTAAAGCCCACCGGTTCTTGGTGGCATCCTTCGGCACGACTGAAGTCGCGCCCTTTCACGTTTCAGCTGCGGCTCGCCCCCACTCGGCTACTGCTCGCCCCAGCTCAACTTGCTGCGCAGTGCGTCAAAGAATCCGCTGTCGCCCAGGCGGACGAGCTTGACTGTGTGGCTGGAGCGGCAGCAGCGCATCTCGTCGCCGCGGCGCAATTCCACCTTCTGCTGGCCGTCGATGGTGAGCAGCGCGACATCGGGAACGCCCTCAACGCGGACGGTAAGCGAAGCGTCGCCGCGCACCACGATGGGCCGCAGCGTAAGCAGGTGAGGACAGATGGGCGTGACCACCATGGCATCCACATCCGGTGTGAGGATGGGACCATTGGCAGCGAGTGTATAGGCCGTTGAGCCTGTGGGCGTGGAGACGATGACACCGTCGGCGCGAAAACGCGCCACGCTCTTGCCATCCAGCTCGACGGCAAAGTCGCCCATGCGGGCGATGTCGCCCTTGGAGATCACAACTTCGTTGAGCGCGTCGAAGCTTGCGATCTCAGCGCCATCACGCCAGAGCGCAGCGTGCAGCATGGCGCGTTCGTCGAGCGAGTGGCATCCGGCGCACCAGTTTTCCAGGGTGGCGTAGAGATCGCCGAGGCGCACTTCCGTGAGGAATCCAAGAAAGCCCAGGTTCACGCTGAGAATGGGCGTGCCGACTGTAGCAAAGATGCGCGCCGCAGCCAGCAGGGTGCCGTCGCCACCCAGCACGATCACCAACTCGGGCGCTTGCGCCGGCAGCTCCGCGCGATCGAATGCCGGCGCATCCGCGGTGTAGCTGCCGCTTTCGCAGTCGAGCAGCGGCTCGTAGCCGCGCTGGCGCAGCCATGCAATCAGTTCCGGCAAAAGCCGCTTAAGCTCTTCGCGATTCGGCTTGGAAACGATGGCGACGCGGGTCATTGATTCGAGTGTAATGGATCAAGACGAAAGTGCGCCGCGATTTGCGTAGAGCAGAAACTCATGGTTGCCCTCGGCGCCTGTGATGGGCGAGGGGATGGTTTCGACGACGTTCCAGCCCAGTGAGCGCACGCATTCCGCCACTTTGTCGATCGCCAGCTCGTGCGCGGCCGGATCGCGCACGATGCCGCCTTTGCCCACATGCTCGCGGCCGGCCTCAAACTGCGGCTTGACGAGAATGACCCCTTCAACCAGCGAGGGCGCGGCGGCCATTACCGGCCCCAGCAGAAGCGTGGCGGAGATGAATGAGACGTCCATGACGAACAATGTTTTTTTCTGGTTTTTCTCCTGGTTTTGGACTGGATTTTCCAACGAGCCGGCAGCTAGCAGGCGTGCGTTGGTGCGCTCCAGCAGGCTTACGCGCGGATCGTTGCGCAATTTCATATCGATCTGCCCGAAACCGGTATCGACAGCGGTCACGTGCGCGGCGCCATGCTGCAGAAGGCAATCGGTAAAGCCGCCGGTCGAGGCGCCCACGTCGAGGCAGGCGCGGCCCTTGACGTCGATCTTCCAATGCTCCAGAGCCGCGGCAAGTTTCACTCCGCCGCGGCTGACGTAAGGCTGGTCCTCGCCGAGCAGGCGGACGGGAGAGTCCTGCGCTACCGAAGTACCTGACTTCACGATCTTCTGCTCGCTGACAAGCACGCGGCCAGCAAGAATCAGGGCACGGGCGCGCTCGCGGCTGGCGGCGAGGCCGCGCTCGACGAGCAGTAGATCGAGACGCATTTTCCCGGGACGTGTTTTGGCCGCATCCGGCATGGCAGTCGCCTCTCGCTCAAGAAAATCGAAGGGCCCTTCCCTCAGAGGGAACGGCCCTTCGAATGGTACCGGATCTGGCGATTCTCTACGGAATGGTCTGGCATTGCGCGAGGGTGTAATTCGCACCGTAGGTCGAAACCATCGACGAGGGCGACAGGTTGCACGGCTGGCCGTAGCCCGGCACGCGGCTGCTGTAGTTGTCGTTGCCATTGTTGCCATTTTGCGTGGTCGAACGCACATCCACGACGTTGCCCTCGACCAGAACCGTAGTGTCGACCACGTCGGTTACCGTGGGGCTCGACTCGATGATGGTGATATAGGGACTGTCGGGCGAGGCCGTGTACACCTTGGCATACTCGGAGCTCTGGGTACTCACCACGGTACGCGGATGACCGACCACGGTAATGGTCTTTTCCACCGTGTACGTTGACAGGTTGACGACGGTGACCGTGCCGTTTTGCGTTCCATCGTTCTGATTGGCGGTGTAGGCCTTGCTGCCGTCGTAGAGAACTGTCACGCTGGCAGGATTGGGCGTGGCCGTATTGCCGACGGCAACGGTGTGCACAGCTCCAAAACCGCTCGTGATCGTGCAATGGCTGTAGTTGGTGCCGCAATCGGTGAATGGAGAAAGATTTGCGTAAGTGTTGGAGTCGTTGCCGTACTCATCGAGGGGAACGTCGATTACGCTGACCGTTCCGCCGTCATAATTTGCCACGATGAGCTTTTGCGTCTCCTGGTTGTATTCCGCAAAGACAGGCCCGGAACCAGCAGGAAGCTGGATGGTCTGGTGGCAAGTAATCCACTGGCCGTTTTGATTTTGGAAGGGCGTACAGGAGTCGAGCGTGTTGTTTCTGGCGTTGATGACCGTGATGGTGTCGTCGCCCCGGTTGAGGATGAACAGGCGCTGCTGGTCGGCGGAAGGTACAGCAAATACGGGGCACATGCCCACCGGGATGGCCGGGTCGGTGGTATTGCTCGAAATCTCGATCGGGGTGGCTACACCCGTCGCACCAGCCGTTCTGGGCGTGAGGTTACAGGTCATTGGCGCGGTATCGGCCACGTTCTGGCTGATGACGTATTCGCGCTGACCGGAAAGCGTGGCGGACCCGGCAATAAACACCGGCATGGTCGCGACGCTCGTGGAGGTTGCAACCGGAATCGCGAGCTTGAATGCCTGTGGTGATCCCTGAAAGAGATCGACCACATTTCCATTCAAATCGGTGGCCCAGAGTCCCGAGGAGGGCCCCATCAGATTCACGATCTTCGAGGTCGGCGACAGTGTGGAGAAGGAAACATTCTTGGTTTGCAGTGAAGTAGTGATGGCAAAATTCGAGAGCGTTCCGTCGCTGTCCACGGTGTAGCCGGTAGCGCCAATCTCATCGAGGGTAAACGCAGTCGGTCCGGGGCCGATGGTTGCCTCGGTCAGGATTGAATCGCCTGAGTAGTCAATGAGAGTCACCACGCCATCCGTGCTGACGCCTGTGGAGGAGACCACGACAACGTACGACGTTGGTTGCGCGGCCGGGCCGGTGGAGTATACCGGGGTGACCGTCGGCCTGTAATTATCGCCACAACCTGCAATTAATACCGCAATTGCAAGTGCTCCGCCTGCCTGGGCAAACAGTGCGCGCCCCTGGCCTGAAATCATGGGAAAAAGCCTCATTCAGAATCTTTCCTGCTTCTTTGTGATTGTAAATCAGCCGGGCGGGTGAGACGCGCCCCCAAATGTTCACTCTCTTGCGACGCGGTAAGAGAGGATTAGTCAACACTCGAGGGGGACTCGAAGGGTGGCCGTCACGGTTCGCTTCTTGAGGGGAGCGGCCAGGGGATACGATGAATCGTGACTGAAAAAAAGTTGGCCTGGCAATCGAAGCTCGTGTTGCTTGCCGTACTGCCTTTTGCGGGCACGGAAGTGATGCTGGACTGCGATTGGTGGGCCTTGCATGCGGCTCCAGTCGCCATCTGGACTATAGGACTGAGCACCCTGCTGGGGCTGGTTGTCTGGAAACTTCGGGCGGCAACTCCGGCTGCGGCGCTCACAGGCGCTTTGATCACAGCCAGTCTCATGTTTTCCACCGCTGTGGCGCCGTATGAGCCCTGGCATACGGCCTTGATTCCCGTCCTGGCCGTCTCCGTGCTGGCTTTCGCCGTCACGCGCGCCGGGCGGCGGCAATAGGAGCGGCTGGGAACCGCGGAGGGACGCATAGGGCGCTCTGCCTCTCAAGTCGCGGCCAACCTGGGCATGGCAGCGCTGGTTTCGAGCAACCCTGTACAGTCGTGGCTGATGGATTCTCACTGGTTGCCTCACCGCACCACTACGCAGATGATGCTGTTTGCCCTGGTGGTGGCGGCACTGGCAGAGGCGGCGGCCGACACAGCTTCATCAGAGATCGGGCAAGTGATTGGCGGGCGTCCACGCTTGATTACGACACTCAAGGTGGTCGATCACGGCCGCGACGGAGCCATTAGTCCGACCGGTACGTTGGCCGGATTGATTGCCGCAGCCATGGTTGCCTACGCGGGCATGTGGGCGCTGGGTGGAGGCTGGAGCCTGTTTTGGATCAGCGTGGCGGGGGCCATCTTCGGACTTTTCTTCGACAGCCTGTTGGGAGCAACGCTCGAGGAACACGGCTGGCTGAACAACGATGCTGTGAATTTTCTGTCGACGGCAAGCGCGGCGGGGTTTGCGCTGGTGCTGATGTGCGTGATGCATTAATCAGTGGACAGTGAATCGACTCAACATGCAGCAAGCTGAGAAATAGTTCCGCAGGGGCTAAAGCTCGAATTAGTATTGGCGCATTTTCGGCACGACTAAAGTCGTGCCCTTTCACGAAACCAGGTTATGAATCAAGGGAGCAAGGGAGCGAGGGAGCAAGTCGGCAAGCCAGCAAGTCGACAGGTCGGCTGGAACTCGCTCCCTGATTTAATGCATGTGCAGCCGCCAAAAGGTGTAGCTGAGAATCTCATGCGCGATGCGCTCGCCTTCCTGCGTTTTTTCTTCGACGGCAGGACGCGGCCGCGGCGATGTCAGCACATCCAACCCATCGGCGGCGCAAATCTCATGAATGCGGAACATGTGCGTGTCGTCGCTGACCACTACCAAGCGGCGCAGTCCGTTGACTCGAGCGATGACAGCAATGCGGCGGGCTGACTCTTCGGTGTTGCGGCTCTCGGTTTCGGCAATGATGGCGCTCTCAGGCACGCCTTTGCTCATCAGGTATTCGCGGCCTACCGACCCCTCGGTGTACTGATCGCCGCCGGGGCCTCCAAGCGTGATGATCAGCGGAGCGATGCCGCGATGGTAAAGCTGGAGCGCGTGGTCCAGGCGGGCACGGTAGACCGGGGAGGGCCTGCCATCGTACTCCGCCGCGCCCAACACCCCGATGGCGTCAGCGGGCGCAGCCTGATCTTGATAGGCGTAGCGCTCGATTTGCGCATAGACCCACCAGATCCAGCCCAACGCACCGGCCAGCAACAGGAGGACGATCGCCTTCGCCAGGCGAGAACCAAAACTGTGATGCTTCGGCTTGGATCGGGCAGGCATAAGGCAGGGTTCAGGTTTCAGGTGTGAGGTTTCAGAGGCCAGTGAGGAGATCGGGGTTCATAAGTAATATTTTCGCACTCCGACGCACCCTCTTGTTCCCTCGGTCGCTTGTATTTCTCACCGCTGCAGAACCATGACGATTTCATGGGTCGGGATCGCGCCCTCGCGCAGAATCTCCCACCGTCCTTCTCCCAGCGTGAGATCGACGATGGTGGTGGGCTGCGCCCGGCCGGTGGGGCCGCCGTCGATGATGAGGGGAATGCGATCGCCGATCTGGTCGCGGACACAGGCGGCGTTGGTACACTCCGACGCGCCCTGCAGATTGGCTGAAGTGGCCGTGATGGGCAACCCGAATTTCTCCACCACTGCGCGCGCGATGGCGGCGTCGGGCACGCGCAGCGCCACGTTGCCGGTATTGGCCGTGGAACGCAGCGGCAGCTTGGTTCCAGCGCGAACAATGATGGTGAGCGGGCCGGGCCAGAAGCGGTCGGCGAGCTTGTCGATCATCGGATCGGTGTCGCGCGCCAATTCATAGGCCTGCGCCAGGTTCGCGATCAACAGCGAAAGGGGTTTGTGCTTCTGGCGGGTTTTAATTTGATAGATCTGCTCGACGGCGGCGAGGTTTACCGGGTCCACGGCCAGGCCGTAAAACGTGTCGGTGGGCAGTGCAACCACACCACCCTTGCGCAGGCAGGAGACGATGTAATCGATCCGGTCCGGTTGGGGTTCATCGGGATGAACGCGCAGAATTTCTGCCGACAATCAGGCCTACCTCGGTTCCCGAATAAGAAGAAGACGTTACAAGATCGGAAGCTATCACAGCACCAGCCGCGGTGCAAGTTTGCGGGACCAAACCAAGCACCTGTAGCCCTAAAAAACAGCTTAGAATCGGCACAGTGCTCAGAGGTAGCGTGCGATGCCGGTTCGCGTGGTGGAAAGCAAGGACAATGCGCGCCTGAAGGAGTTGCGGAAGGCGTTGGCCGCCGCGGGCCGCGGTGCGCAGGGCCGCGTGGCGATCGAGGGACCGCATCTGCTGGAAGAAGCGCTGCGCGCGGGGTTGCGTGTGACGACAGTCTTTGTGGCGCAGGGTGCGGAGGGACTGCTGGACGCTTTGCCCATGCCGCGGGAGACCGAGATTTTACGGCTGCCCGCTAAGCTGCTCGAATCTGCGCTTGCTACCGATACACCGCAACCGATTGCCGCGCTGGTTGAGCCGTTCGAATGGTCCTTGACGCATGCTCTCGACCAGGACCAGAAGAAAACGCTTGTCGTTGTGCTTGCCGGCATTCAGGATCCGGGAAATCTGGGCACGATCCTGCGTTCGGCTGAGGCCTTTGGCGCTACCGGCGTTGTGTGTCTGCCGGGAACGGTGAGCGCGTGGAACCCGAAAGCGGTGCGCGCGTCGGCGGGGAGCATCTTCCGTATTCCCTTGCTCGCGGTGAGTGAACGGGAGTGCTTTGAAAAGCTGCATGAAGCCGGAGTGAAGATCTTTGCCACGACCGTGCACGCCGCGCAGCCAGCCGATCAGGTCAACCTGAACGGGCCGGTGGCTCTCATTATCGGCAATGAGGGCAACGGCGTGGCCGATGCGCTGGCGGCGAAGGCCGATGCACGAATCACGATTCCCTGCCCCGGACCGGTGGAGAGCCTGAACGCCGCCGTCGCGGCAAGTGTGCTGCTCTATGAGGCGGCGCAACAGCGAGCGGCAGCGAGTGGCCGACCCGCGGACCGACGAGGAGCACGGCGATGAGTCTCTTCGACGACCAGCCTGGCCCGCCGCTGCGCTCCTCCAAAAGTGCGCTCCATGCAATGGCAGGCGCGCCGCTGGCGGAAAGAATGAGGCCACGCAGCCTGGACGAACTGGTAGGCCAGGAACACCTGGTCGGTCCTGGCAAGCCGTTGCGCGTGCAGATCGAGCGCGACGACGCCAGTTCCATGATCTTCTGGGGTCCGCCCGGCGTGGGTAAAACCACGCTGGCAAAGATCCTTGCCGAAACCACAAAAGCCACCTTCATCGAGTTCTCCGCGGTTACCAGCGGCATGAAAGAGATCAAGCAGGTGATGGTGGACGCCGCGCGCGCCGCTGAGATGCACTCGCGCACCATCCTCTTCATCGATGAGATACATCGCTTCAACAAAGCGCAGCAGGATGCGTTTTTGCCCTACGTGGAGCGCGGCACCATTCGGCTGATCGGCGCGACGACCGAGAATCCGTCGTTTGAGATTATTTCGGCGCTGCTCTCGCGCTGCCGCGTGTATGTGCTGGAGCCGTTGAAGGAAGACCAGATCGTTCTACTCTTGCAACGCGCGCTGGCCGACAAGGAACGCGGCCTGGGAGCACTGGAGCTGACGGCCGAGGTTGATGCGTTGGAGCTGATTGCGAGCTACTCCAGCGGCGACTGCCGCAGCGCTTACAACGCGCTCGAAGTCGCGGCGCAGCTCGTTCAGGACGACAAGAAGATCACGAAAGCCGTGGCGGCCGAGGCGGTGCAGAAGCGCGTGCTGATGTACGACAAAGCGGGCGAAGAACATTTCAACCTGATCTCGGCGCTGCACAAGAGCGTACGCAACTCCGATCCCGACGCCGCGCTTTACTGGCTGGGACGCATGCTGGCTGGCGGCGAGGAGCCATTGTATCTGGCGCGGCGCATTGTGCGCATGGCGGTTGAGGACATCGGGTTGGCCGCGCCGGAGGCGCTGAACCTGTGCCTGTCAGCGAGAGATACCTACGATTTCCTCGGCTCGCCGGAGGGTGAGTTGGCGCTGGCTGAAGCCATTGTGTACCTCGCGCTCGCGCCTAAATCGAACGCGGTGTACACGGCCTGGGGCGCGGTGCAGGCGGAGATCGAGAACACCCGCCAGGAGCCCGTGCCGCTGCACTTGCGCAACGCACCGACCCAGTTGATGAAGGATCTCGACTACGGCAAAGGCTACCGCTACGCTCACGACGAAGAGAGCAAAGTGGCCGATATGGATTGCTTGCCGGAGTCGCTTAAGGGGCGCCGCTACTATCAGCCCACGCAGGAGGGCCGCGAGAAGCAGTTGGCGCAGCGATTAGACGAGATTCGCAGAATCAAGGCGGGGAAGCGAGGCAATCATCAATTCTGACGCGCCGGAAATGCCTCGCAGCCTGGTGCAACGCAAGCTCACGCTGGCCGGTTTCTGATCTCCGAACCCAGATCTCTACGTTTCCCACGGGTTAACCACCGACTTGGCAATGTCCTCGAAGTGCTTGACGTTGCGCGTGGCGAGGGTGGCGTGGGAGGCGAGGACGATGCCGGCGATCATGGTGTCACGGGGGTCTCGTGGACGCCCCCTCAACTTCAACGCGGCCCCAAGAGTGGCTGCTTGCCGTGCGGCTGCTTCGTCAAAACCAGCAATTCGATTCTGGACAACTTCAACAAGCCAGCGTTCCAGCAGCGTCGAAAGTGCGGCCTGCTTTTTGCCGGCAGGCATCGATTGCAGCCCAAAACGAATCTCGTAGAGAGTGACAGTGGTGATCCAAATGGACCGGGGCGGCTGCTGGTCAACCCAGCGCAATACTTGCGGGTTCGGCGCCGGAAGCATGATCTCCGAAATGACGTTCGTATCGAGGACGATCATTTTTCGGGTCAATCGTCGTCGAAGTTCGCTTCGTCGAAGTTCGGAATCTGCATTTTCATTCCGCGAATTTCCTGGATGGGCTCATCGAGGTAAATTCCGCTCCCGCTGAAAAGCGCAACCGTTGCTGAGCCAAATCCGAGCGCTGGCACCTCTTCGCCAAGAGATGCGTTCGTGATAATCTCGCGCACTTCGGCTTCCATGCTGCGACCGTTGCGCTTGGCGCGGCGCTGCAAGCGGGACTTTACGCGTTCGTCGACCTTGCGAATCAGAATCTGGGCCACAGCAACCTCCGTTGCTATCATGATAGCACAAGACAGATTCAGTCTTCGCGCTTCTTTGTATTGCCCTTCTTCGCGTCGCCAGTTTCCTTTGCTTCGTCGGTGCCGGTTGAATCGGCGGGATCGACGGTGCCCAGCGAATCGTTGACCACGCCATCATCTTCCGTGCATTCGGTTTGACCGCCGGGCATTTCGTGCGTGGATTGCGTTTTCTTGTTCATCGAGTCTCCTCGAATCATTGGATGCGCGCGAGGCGATCACGCACCAAGTTTACTGCTGTTTTGGCGGAGTAGCTGGCGCTGAAGTCGCCGCCGTTGCAGGGAGTTTGTTGATGGCGTCGAGAACCATGCCCGGCGTGAGCACCTGCGGCAACAACTGAGGGTTGGCTTCTCCAGGGGCATAAAACGCATAGACTGGAACCCCGCTGCGGCCGAGCGCCGTTAGCGCTTGCGTGATGGCGGGATCTTCGCGGGTCCAGTCGGCTTTGAACAGCGCCACGTTTCTTTCGCTGAATGCTTTCATCACTTCAGGCTGGCTGAGGGCAACGCGTTCGTTGACCTGGCAGCTCAGGCACCAACTGGCAGTGAAGTCCACAAAGACCGGCTGGCCGGCGGCGAGGGCGTGCTGGACGGCATCGGCCGACCACGGCTGCCAGGCGCTCCGTGCCTCTGAACTTTTGGACGAGATTTGTTCAGGCGCCGCGGCGAGTTCTCTAGGCGCAGTAAGGCAGGCGGCAAGCGCAGCCAGCAAGATCAACACAGCGACGATGGTAGCCCAGCGCTGTGCGGGCCAGCGGCCAAGGAACCATCCGGCAACGGCGACCAGCAGAAAGATAGAGAGCAGCGCGAGCACAAGATTCGCGCCATAGGCTTGCGCGACGACCCAAGCCAGCCAGATGACCGTGCCGAAGATGGGAACCGAGACTGCCTGCTTGAGAATGTCCATCCACGCGCCGGGCTTGGGCAGAATGCGGGTCCACGCTGGATGCAGCGTGAGCACCAGATAAGGCGCGGCGAGGCCTAGGGCGAGCGCGGTGAAAATAGCGAAGGTGACGATGGCCGGTTGGGCGAGCGCGTAACCGATGGCCGCTCCCATGAAGGGCGCGGTGCAGGGCGTGGCAACGATCACGGCGAGGACTCCCGTGAAAAAACTGCCCGCGTAGCCATGTTTCGCGGCGAGAGATCCGCCGGCACTGGTCAGCGTAAGTCCGATTTCAAATTGGCCAGCCAGCGAAAGGCCAAGGAAAAAGAGCAGCGCGGCCATGAGCGCGAGAAAGATGGGCGACTGGAATTGGAATCCCCAGCCGAGCGTGGCTCCGGCGGCGCGCAGGCCGAGCAGCAGCCCAACGAGCGCCCAGAAGGAGACGAGAATGCCCGCGGTGTAGACCAGGCCATGCGCCCTGAGCTTGTGCAGCTCCTTGTGCCCCGAGTGCACCAGCGCCAGGCCCTTCAAAAACAGCACAGGAAAGACGCAGGGCATGAGGTTGAGCAGCAGGCCGCCGAGGAAGGCGAAGAAGGTTGTGCTGGCGAGCGCGGCGAGTGAGAAAGCCGGCGCGGCGGGCGGAGCGGCGACGATTCCGGGCAGCGCGGCGATTTCGTAGTTGCGGCCGCCGGAGAGCTCGAGCACGCCTTTCAACTGCGAGGGGCTCGTCGAGAGATTGGCGTCCTTCTTGAGATCGAGAATCAGTCCTGTTGCCGTAGACGTAACAGTCTGCGGCGCGGGATTGTCGAGGATGTCTTGGTCTTCAGGGAAGAACTCAGCTTGTGTTTCGCGCTGGTCGGTGGTGACGGCTAGGCGGAAGCCGCTGGGCGTGGGCTGGAAGACGGCGGTGTCGCTTGAAGGAAGCGGTTGAGGGAGCGCGGCACTCAAGCGCTTGAAAATCTCGGCATCCGGACCTGGAAGTGGCACATCCTTCAGCAGGTGGTCGATTACAACAGAATTCGTTTCAAGCTCGGCCTTTCCCGGAATGCAGACTTCACGACAGACAAGCCAATTAACCTTCGCGTGCAACACTGTGTTGCCGGGCCTTGCAGTTTTGTCCGCCGACAGCGTCAAAGGGAACATGGCTTCGTCTTCATAGCCGAAATCCATCAAAGGCCCGAGCGGGAGGCGCTTGGGCGCAGGAAATTGCAATGCGGTGGCGCTGACGCCTTTGGGAAGCGTCCATTGAATACTCGGCGGCTCTCCGGAATCACCTGCATTC
>Ga0302320_10012384_pt1 | contig 17925 bp, 14 predicted proteins | sample Bog_T0_3_FD_202130 | JGI IMG/M metagenome (GOLD analysis project Ga0302320, IMG submission 202130) | Peat permafrost microbial communities from Stordalen Mire near Abisko, Sweden - Bog_T0_3 | ecosystem: Environmental > Terrestrial > Soil > Wetlands > Peat | place: Sweden: Abisko, Stordalen Mire...
GTCCGGAATGATTTTGTCCCGGAGTTGTCATTGGCCTTGGAAAAGCCCGTGACCGAGGGACAACTGACCATCAACCTCCGCGCCGAGGCTGCACCGGACATGCTTGGGACGGTGATCCGCGAGTCGCTGACGGCCGCCGCCAAGGCATTCCCAACGCTGACTGCAACCTTGGACCATCTGGAGCATTTCCGGCCGGGTAAGCCAACGCCAACGCATCGGTTCCAGACCGCCAATTAACCTTTTTGAGCTTTGATGCAGAAAATCCCAAAGTGGTTCATTGGGGAGTTCTTTGGTACCTTCCTGTTGGTGTTCTTTGGCTGCGGCAGCGTCTGCGCGGCCGTATTGACCGGCGCTCAGGTCGGGGTGTTCCAAGTGGCGATCGTTTGGGGGCTGGGGATCGCCACGGCAATCTACCTCACTGGGGCTTTGAGTGGGGCGCACTTGAATCCGGCCGTAACCGTCAGCATGGCGGTTTGGTCAGACTTTCCGAGAGGCCGGGTGGTGGCCTATGTCGCCGCGCAAATGTTTGGAGCATTTGTTGGCGCCGCTGTGCTCTACTTCATTTTTGGTGACGCGCTCACCGCTTTTGAAAAGGCGAACCAGATCGTGCGTGGCCAACCTGGCAGCGAGGCCAGTGCGATGGTGTTCGGTGAATTCTTCCCCAATCCCGGCAGCCACCCGCTGACCGAGGAAACCCGCGCCCGCATGTCTTCGTGGCGGGCCTTTGGCACCGAGGTCATCGGGACGGCAATCCTGTTGCTCGTCATTTTCTGCGCCACAGACGAGCGGAATGTGGCCCGGCCGCAAGTGTTGACTGCCGTGACCATTGGGCTGACGGTGACCCTGCTGATTTCTCTGCTCGGCCCCTTGACCATGGCTTGCTTCAATCCCGCCCGGGATTTGTCGCCGCGTCTATTTTCTTCGCTGGCAGGATGGGGGGCAGTGCCATTCGCGGTCAACGGTTGGGGTTGGTTGACGGTTTACATCCTCGCGCCGCTTGCGGGCGGATTGCTTGGCGGTGGGATTTATCGGTTCTTTTTTAGATACTAATACGGACATCGCTCGGGAGGAGAGTCGCAAACGTTTCGCGGAACAACCTCTTCCCTGGCAGCGGCTTTATTTCGCAGCTAATTGTTCCCGGGAAGATATTCCGATTTCGCGAGAACACCCAGAACAACACTTTTCCCCATTTCTCCGGTGTCGCCGTCGAATGGACGTCGGAGTTCAGCGAGAGGACCAAGATAACCATCATTGGCTTTTTCCTCCAAGAATGAGGACGGTTGGAATAGACAGAAAAAACTCATTTGCATCCTGGCGGATGCCCAAGGCGAGCAACTGTTCTGGCAGCGCGCTCTGGAGGGTTGTTCGAATCTCATTTTCAGCACCGACCCCGGAGGCGCCTATTTCACACCACCGTTGGACGCTGAGTCCATTGGGAAACTCACGTTGATCGGGCAGGCACTGCTCAGCCACCAAGCCCGCACTCTTAAACAAGCTCAGCCATTCCACGACGGGATAGCTGCGGACATGGGTGGGATCATGCAACCGTTCGATTGCGTCATTCAGATTTGCCGCCGCTGGCTCAGTGGGTCCTTCCAGGTCAATGATGACCACGCGACCGCCAATCCGCGTGACGCGCTGCATTTCGCCGACCGCCTGGGCAACATCGGTGAAGTGATGGGCGGCAAGGCGGCACAAAGTCAGGTCGAAAACGCCGTCCGCGAACGGCAGCGCCTCGGCCCGCGCGTTTGCAGTTTCAATCAGAACTCCACGCTTTGCCGCCAGCTTTTCCATGGCGCGAAGCATAGTTGGGGCCGGATCCACGCCAACAATGGTCCCGGCTTTACCGGCAAAGGAAAGGCCGAAATGTCCAGCTCCGCACGCGACGTCGCAAATGACGGGAAAGAACTCTGATCCCAGCAATTCATGCAGTTTGCTGATGGTTGGACTGGCAGCATGAACTTCGCTGGCAACATAATTCGCCGCGATAGCGTCAAATCGCTGTCTGGAAGAATTCGACGTCATAACCTGGGCCACTGAAAGAGTCTATGGCTCACCATTAAATCGCAAAGTCGTTATATTCGGGTTTGGCCGCCTCGGACGGCGGGTGCAACATGCCGGCCGCCACAGTGGCGTTGGTGCCTTGCTCCACCAGAATAAATGAACCCGTAAGGCGGTTTTGACCATATCCGTCAAACACCAGCGGATTACTGGTGTGGATTTTTATGACGCCGATGTCATTCAACGCCAGCGACGTCGGATTCGGCTCCGGCTCGTAGGTAATAATATCGATGCGGCTTTTTATCTCCGTGATAACCGCTGACACCGTCTGCGTGGTGTGTTTGAGAAAATACTTCTTGCCAGGTTGCAGCGACCGCTGGTGCATCCAACATACGTGCGCCTGCAATTCTGTGCTGCGCCCCGGCAAGCCATCCAGCCCCACCAGCATGTCGCCTCGATTCACCTCCAAGTCATGTTCGAGGCGGAGGGTTACTGATTGCGGACAGAACGCTTCGGCCAGTGGGCCGTCGTACGTCCAAATCTCTTTCACTGCCGTCTTGATGCCGCACGGCAACACGACCACTGGCTGCCCCCGGCGGACGATGCCGCTGGCCACCTGACCGCTCAAGCCATGAAAACCCTGCAGTGTCTTGTCGGCGGGTTGATGGGGACGGTTGATCCACTGCACCGGGAACCGGAAGCTGGTCAGGTTCCAATCGCTCGCGATGTGCACATTTTCCAAGTGACCGAGCAAAGTGGGACCCTCATACCAGGGAGTGTGCTTGGAGTAGTCCACGACATTGTCGCCATTGAGCGCGCTGAGGGGCATGAACTTCACATCGCGAAAACCGCCCAGCTTCGGCAGAAAAGCCTCGATCTCCGCGCGGATTTCCTGAAAGCGACTCTGCTTCCATTCCACGAGATCCATTTTGTTGATCGCGATGATCAGATGCGGGATGCCAAGCAGAGCCGCCAGGTATGTATGCCGACGTGTCTGTTCGATCACCCCCAATCGGGCATCCACCAACACAATCGAGAGGTTGGCGCTGGAGGCACCGGTGACCATGTTGCGGGTGTATTGCACGTGGCCAGGTGTATCTGCAACGATGAATTTGCGCCTCGGCGTGGCAAAATAGCGATACGCCACGTCAATGGTGATCCCCTGCTCGCGCTCGGCGCGGAGGCCGTCAGTGAGGTTGGCCAGATTGATCTGGCCGCCACCGGTAAGGTCGGCGGAACGTTCCAGCGCCTCCACCTGGTCTTCCATGAGCGATTTGGAATCGTAGAGCAGGCGGCCGATGAGAGTGGACTTGCCGTCGTCAACACTGCCGCAAGTGTTGAAGCGCAACAGTTCAATGGGATGCTGGGTGTGGGGCATGATTGCAATAGGGTTAAAAATATCCCGCCTTTTTCCGGTCCTCCATCGCGGCCTCGCTGGCTTTGTCGTCGGCGCGGGAGCCACGCTCCGTGACCCGCGCGGCGCTGACCTCGGCAATGATGTCGTCCACGCTGTCGGCGGGCGATTCGATCATGCCGGTGCTGATCATGTCGGCGATGGTACGGACGCGCACAAAGAGTTTTCTGACAGGTTCGCTGGGCTTGGGACGGGCGCCGGCATAGGGATCGGGCTTGGCAGTATCCATGTGCGGCGGGGGCACGGGAATCCACTGGCCGCCGCGGCGGAAGCAGTCGCGCTCGTGGGTGAAATAAATCGTTGGCACAGCCAGGCGCTCCTTCCGGATGTATTCCCAGACATCCATCTCCGTCCAATTGGACAGCGGAAACACACGCATATTCTCTCCAGGATTGACACGGGCGTTGTAGAGGTTCCAGATCTCAGGACGCTGGTTTTTTGGATCCCACTGGCCGAAAGCATCGCGATAACTGAAGAAGCGTTCCTTGGCGCGGGCTTTTTCCTCGTCGCGCCGGGCCCCGCCGATGCAGCAGTCAAATTGAAATTCTTCGATGGCGCCAAGGAGGGCGGGCGTCTGGAGCTTGTTGCGGCTGATTTCCCCCGGCGAGGGCACGGCCACCCCGCGGGCGATCGCATCTTCGACGGTACGAACGATCAGCTTGGCCCCGAGTTCCTGGGCCCGGAAGTCGCGGAAAGTGATCAATTCTGGAAACTCGTGGCCGGTTTCGATGTTCAGGAACGGCATGGGGATGTCCGAAGGCCGGAAAGCTTTTTCGGCGAGGCGCAGCAGGCAGATGGAGTCCTTGCCGCCAGAAAAGAGCAGGACGGGTCTTTCGAACTCGGCGGCGACTTCACGCATGACGTGAATCGCCTCGGTTTCGAGGTGTTGCAAATGGTCAAGATGGTAGTTGCTCATTGTATTCTCGCGGGCATTGAATGGAAATCAAACCAGAATCGGAACCGGATTACCACACACGTTTCAAGGTTGGCCAAATTCATCTTTCGTCGCCGTGTTCGTTGCATCGATTACTTCAGACATTCGACCGGTGCCACGGCAGCGGCGCAGACGGAGCATTCGGGATTTTGTCGAATTTTCAGACGTCGGAACTGCATGGAGCCCAAGTCCATGGCCAGCAATACACCCGCCAGCGGCGTGCCCAAGCCGGTAAGGACTTTCACGACTTCTACCGCACCCAGGCAAGCCACGGTGCCCGAAACCGCGCCCAGCACTGGAAACTGCCGCCGCCAAGTGGCGGGCACTTCGGGGCAGATACACGCGAGACACCCGGTGACACCAGGAACGAAAGTGGTCACGTGCGCCTCGAGGGCATACATGGCGCATTCCACCATCGGCCGATTCAACACCACCGCAGCGTGGTTCAATGCAAAGCGTTCCTCAAAGAGCGGCGCGGCGTCCACGATCACATCTGCCTGATTCACGAGGTCAATGGCATTGGCCTCGGATATGTTTTCCCCCACCCCGACGATTTCAATGTGCGGATTCAACTCGCGCAGCCGGTGGACAATGTTTTCGATTCTGGGCTGGCCGATATGGGCATGCGTCTGGAGCAATTGCCGGTTCAGGTCGCTGGGGCGTAGATTGCCACCATGGGCGAGAATCAGTCGGCCGACGCCGGCGGCCGCGAGTTCATAGGCCACCAGGCCGCCCAGGCCGCCGACGCGGGAAATGAGCACGCTGGCCCGTTTCAGTTTGCGTTGCGCCGATTCACCGAAGCCCGGCAGCCACATTTGCCATTCATAAATGGCGCGTTCCTCGGAGGTAAGTTCAGGCAGTTCTTTAGACATAAACGGAATGAGTCAGGGGAGATTCAACGACGCGTCCGGCTTCCAAGCGAAACAGCACATCCGCCAGTCGCGCCGCCTCACTACGATGATGGGTGACGTGGAGCACGGTGACGGCGGATTCGCGCTGGACCCGGTGGAGCAATTCGGCCAGCGGCTCGCGGGTGTCATCGTCGAGCGCCGAAAGCGGCTCATCCAGCAGCAACACCTGTGGACGTGCGGCCAGTGCACGCCCCAGTGCGACCCGTTGACGTTCGCCGCCGGAAAGCCCTGTTGGGAGACGATCCAACAAGGCGGCAATACCCAGTGGCTGGGCCAATTCTACGACGCGGAGCGCAATCTCGCTGGCTGGACGGCGACGCACGCGCAGCGCAAATCCCAGATGCTCGCGCACGGTCATCGTCGGAAACAACGCGCCGTCCTGAGGCACATATCCCAGTCCCCGCTCGCCGGGAGCAAGTTGAGTCACACGACGTTCGCCCAACCAAACCTCGCCGGCGGTGGGCTGGCGCAAGCCGCAGATGATTTCCAGCAGGGAAGTTTTTCCGCCCCCGGTGCGGCCCATGAGCACGCCGTAGCTGCCGGCGGGCACAGTGAAGGAAATGTTGTTGAGCGCGAAGGTCCCGGCCTGCCAGGCGATGTGGTCGCAATGGATCATACCCGTTCCCCCAACAAGCGAACGCTGGCCAGCACGACGATGGCGAGCGCGACCATGACCAGGCTGACGGCGATGGCCGCTTCGAGATTGCCCACGCTCAATTCCAGCCAGACGCTGGTGGGCAACACCTCGGTCTTCATCCGCGTGGCCCCGGCGAACACGAGGATGGGGCCAAATTCACCCAGGCTGCGCGCCCAGGCGATGCTGGCCGCGGCAAACATTCCGCGCCGCGCCGCCGGCACGGTCACCAGCCAGACCGCGCGCGCCCGAGTGCAGCCCAGCGTCAGCGCGACATTTTCCGGACGCTCGGAAAGATGTTCAAATGTCCCGCGCATGGTGCGTACGGCGAAGGCCGCGCCAATGACGAATTGCGCCAATACGACGCCAGCCACAGTGTACGTGAAGGGCATCACACGTTCGATGAGATGTCCCACCACGGTCTGGAAGAAAATCAGGAGGCATAGTCCGACGACCATGGGCGGCAGCACGATCGGGATATCCAGCGCGGCATCAAGCCAGGCGCGACCCGGAAAACGGCCTCGCGCGAGCAAGTATCCCACAGGCAGGGCGAGGAGCAGCGACAGCACGGCCGTAAGCGTGCAGGTGACCAAACTGAGTCCGATGGCGTACCGAATTTCACGAGTTTGCAAGGCGTGCCACAAATCATGCGGCGAGCTATGAACGGCAGCCGCCCCGAGCAGGCCGAGCCAGAACAAGAGATAGCTGCCGGTGATAAGGCCCAGCACCAGCCAAAACGGATCAAAGGCGCGGCGGCTCACTGCGGCGGCGGGTTGGGCTGGGCATCGTCGGCAAGCAGCCAGCTCGGAATTTTAATGGTGGCGCTGCTGATGGCGGCGTCGTTCCGCCAGCGGAAACCGGCCGTCTCAAAGTACTTCTGATGCGCCCGGAGGTGATCCAGCAGCCGGTTGGCCAGTTGCCGGTGATCGGAATCACCCCGCACACTAAACGGTTGCACGGCCTTGGCCCCCGCCATGTCCAGTGTCAGGTAATCCAGATGCGCGCTTTGCGCGAGGGCGTTCACACGATAGACCACCACCGCATCCAAAGCCCCGGCCCGGAGTTGATTAATGAGAAAATCCGCCGTGGGCACCTCGACCACGACATTTTTCTGCACGTTGGTCACCAGATTCACACTGCGCAGCAGCCCGCGGGTGATGAAGCCCAGGGTGCTTTGCTGCGAATTACAAATGCCGACCCGCAGGCCGGGCTGGGCCAGATCCGCCAGTTGGTGAATGCCATGCGGATTGCCTTTCTGCACTGCCATGCCGATATCCGTCTCCGTCAACGCCACGGCTTCCGGAAAATACTTGGCCACCGGGGGCACAAAACAGAGGTCGCAGGCATAATAGGCGTCGGGAAACTTGGGATTGCTGGCGGTCGCCATCGCCTTCATGGAGGCGCACAAGATGCCGCAGCCGTTAAAGACCGTGGTAATGTCCGCTCCTTCCCGATCCGCAAACTCATGCAGCAGAGCCTCGACCGCCGGACGATTCACGCCGCCGCTATAGAGAATGAGTTCCGGCCGGGCCGACCACTTATCACCGGGCACCGGCGCGAACCCGCTCTGCTTGAATACTGCCCCGCCCTTCTCTGGCGCGGCCAGATAGCGCGCAAAACGCAGCGTCGCCGCCGGCTTTTCGGTGTAGCTCAGGACGGCGGCGCTGGCATTTTCAACCCGCGCAGTCAACTCCGGCACTTCCACCGCTTCCAAACCTGAAAACGTGTTGACGATGGAATCCCAGACTATGGCCGCATCCACCGCGCCCAGCTTCAAGTCCGTGGCGATGTCAGACACCGTCGGTTTCGTCACGACCGCGTGGGCGGCGAGGGGCGCGTAATTCACTCCCAGCGCCGCCTTCGTGGCTTTCCCGACACTGGCGGACTCGGGGTTGGCCAGAGCCACGCGCACACCCGCCCGCAGCAAATCCGCCAGACCGTGAATGCCCTGCGGGTTGCCCTTTTGTACGGCAATCACCGGATGCTGGCGCGCGAGCGGAATGACTTCGCGGATGACCTCATACTTGCGGGCGTCGGCCAGGGAACCATCATCCGCGGCGATAAACAGGTCCCCCTGCTTGGCCACGCGAATGTTCGAGAGCAGCGTGCCCGTGCCGCCGTATTGCAATTGAACCTCGACGCCGGTCTCAATGCGATATTGCGTGGCAATGGCCTCGACCGGTTTTTTCAGCCCGGCGGCACAATAAACGATGAGCGACTTATCATCGGCTGCCAGCACGGAACCGCAGAAGAGCACGAAGCCTGCGGTGAGTGAATAACCAAATCCAAAGCGATATTTCATAATTCCAAGGGGTCGAAAAAACGTCAATCCGCAGGTCAAGGGGTTTCATTCGCCGGTCCGATCACCACGGTTTCCGGCTTCAGCGATACGCCGGCCCGTGCTGGCTTGCCGGACGTGACAGCTCGCGTCTCGCCCACTTTTCGCAAGGCTTCGTCCCAGTCCACGCGGAGCAGGAGGTCCCAACCGGGATTCTGGCCTTTGACCTCGCAGGAACAGGAACCGAGGAGAAAATGCGTCACGTCTTCAATGAACCCCTCGTTCAAGCGGTCCTGCGGCCACGCACCCAGCACGCGACCACGACCAAAAACGACCGCCACGAAAGGCTGGTTGGTAGGAAAGGCGCTCAAGCCCGCCGGTCCGGCGAGCTGGGCGAGAAATGACTGTTCATTGGGGTCGGTTCGTTTCACGCGCAACAGCGAGAGTTGCACCTTGAGCAATGGACCTGGCCCCACCTGGCTGTCGGGATCATTGGGATCGAGCGTCGGCAGGCCGGTGGCGGATTCCAAAAAGTGCAACCGATCTGTCAACAGGTGTGCCGCTGCTTCGTTGGTTTCAGCGGCGCTGCCTTCCACCAGCACCCAGACGGCGGAGTCGCCGTCCAGAATGCGTTTGATCAAACTCTGCCGTGCCGGCGAATCCGTCAATTGGCGATATACGGCGGGGGAAAGTTCGCCTTGCCACGCCGGCTTTTCCGCGTCGCGAACGTGCAACGGAAAGAATAAGCGCGTGCCGTTGGTGCCCAACGCGGCCTCGAGATTCAAACCGGAGCCGCTGCTCAAATTCCGGAATTCCGTGGCCAGTGGCTCGCTCTGCAAGGCTTTGGCCGTGGCTTCCAACCGAAACGTGTCGGCGGGCCAGTGGTCCAATGCATAGCGAAAGACCGGAACGTCACAGCCGAATACGGCGGATGCGCCCAGCGCAAAGGCTAGGGCAAGACTGGTGGTTTTGGGGGTTGTCCGTAGCATCGTATTTTTCCATCCTCGGTTACAATGAAGATGCGGCCTTGGGCGACCGACACGCCATCCCATACAGGCGGGCTGTCAATCGTGAAATCCCGTGTAACCTGGCCGTCACCCTTGTTAAAAATTTTGACGAGCGCACCGCGCTTGCCGGACAGACTCGCGTCCTGTTCGTCCAATTCCTTCTGCACGGTTGGATCTTTCTCGGTCAGGCGCTTGAAGATTTGCTCTTCGTTGACCAAATCCGGCGGACCGGCCACCACCAGATTGGTACCCGACATGGACAGCCCGCGCGTCGAGACAGGCACATAGGAGGTCCAGTCGTATTTGACATAAGTGGCTGGTCGGCGCGGACCGCCACCAAAACCGCCGGCCGCACCATTGGTTCCCCCGGCTGCTGCCCGGCGCTGGGCGGCGCCTCCATCCTCGTCGTTGCCGGCCGAGGCGAATCCGCCGCCACCTGCGACACTGCCACCGATCCTGGTGGTGCCTTGACGATAGCCATCTGGGTCGTTGCCGCCCGCAGCCCCATTGGTTCGAACGGGCGTGCTCGCCGCCAGATTGGTGTACGTGCCTGCATTTGTTCCGGACAAGGCTCCACCGCGAGTTAAGTCGCCTTGCTCGGCGGGCAGCGGCGCTTTGGAGGCGAGGCCTTGAGAGATATTGGTACCATCCGCCACCACCGGGGCTTCCACCTTGTGAAACCATAGCGCCGCACCTTTCTTTCCTTTGCCGATATCCACCCCCCGGAGCACGCCATCAATGTGGTTGGTCGAGTCGTCACGGGCGTCATTGTTGTCAAACGAGCAAGCCACGATGGCTCCCGGCGCGGAATTGGCATTGGCCTCCAACGACCGTTGTTGAATTTCCTCGGTGGAGAGCGCCCGGAAATAGACCGCCACTTCATCCAGCAAGCCAACGAAGGGATTACCCGCATCGTAGTCGCCGACGCCACCGCCAGGATTTGCATCCCGGGCGCCACCTTCCATCCCGCCGCCGGGACGACCCCGTCCGCCGGCGATGCCGGTATTCACGCCGAACTCCAGCGGCGACGGCAGTTGCGAATCGATCAAGGCGGTGGTATGGCCGTCGTTGACAAAATGGCCGTCCACATAAAGTCGGATGTCGCGATCCGCGTCCAGCACGCCCACCACATAATGCCAGCCAGGCGTCAGCGGCGAGATGGCCGACACGGAAACCAGATACCCGGCGTTCCGGATGTGAAACACCGGAAAGCCGTCCCGCAGCGCGAGCGCATAACCGTAGTGCGAGTTGCCGTGCGCGACAATCACGCCGCTCGGGGAATCTGGCAGGACCCACGCTTCCACAGTGATCCCCTTGCCCGTCGGAATCAGCCGCTTGTCATTGGGAAAGCGCACTCCCGGAAACTGATCCAAGGGATTCGGGCCGCCCAAGCCACCGAAGCCTCCGGCAATACGGTTGGTGCCGAAGCCATTAGTGCCACCGCCACCGAAGCCCCCAGGCCCCCTGGCTGGCGGGGGCGGGGCGTCTGGCGCGTTGAGGCTCGACGAGAACAACTGATTCTCCATGGTCGTCGTCCATTGGAGATATTGGGGATCGCGGCCGTAGCCGAAGACTTCCTTGTCATCGAATACGAGCATGCGGCCCGACGGCGTATATTTGCCGGCTTGGTAATAACCACCATAGCCACCGGCAAAATTCTTGCCATAAACCCAGTAGCTGCGATGGAACAGCGCCTCATCCAAGAATCCAATCGGCGAGAACAAATGCCGGCCCTCACCCTGTTGGGCCGCGCCCTGCACTTGCTCATTGCCGGACACCGGTCCGATATCCACGCGGGTGCCGTCCTGGTCAATCTTCTGGCTGCGCAGATAAATCCACTTGCCATCACTGACCAGAATATCATTCAGCCCCACGGGCATTTGCAGGTTCTTGAGCCGCGTTTGGAAATCGCCGCCGGTTTCCGGATCCACCCGGTCGTACGTTTGTTCCACCACTTTGTTGCCCGTCACCGCATCCAGTTTGAAAAAATGCAGCCCGCCATCCAGAAACACCGAGCGACCCGTCAGGAAGCTCACCTGGCCATTCTCCACCAGCACACTGCCGGGCACGGGCCACACGCTCTCCAATTGCTCAAACGCAAACATCTGCTGACCGAGATAAGGCCGATACCGCCACACCAAGGCCCCGTCGCTCGAACGTAATGCATACACGCTGCCGTCGTGACTGCCAAAGTAAATGCGACCTTTCCAATACGTCGGCGGCGAATCCACACGCCCGCCGGCGATGAAATGCCACACCGGTTTGCCGCTGTTCAAATTCAGCGCATAGACGGTGCCTGAGTCAATTTGTGCCACGAAGGCTTTGCCATCCGCCACCGTCAGCGCGCTCAGCTTGCCCCCAATGGGGATGTCCCAAGCCTGCGACAAATCTTCGCTAATCCCCTGGTCGGTAAAGCCGCTGCGCTTGGAGTCATGCCGGAAGGTCGGCCAGTCCAGCGCCCCCGGATCCGCTCCGAGCGGCGAATTATAAGCCGGGCCATGTTCAAGCCGTTGCTCCTCGGGCAACAGACTGGGTGCCTGACTGGCGCGGTGCGGCGCCAAGCAGTTGAGTCCGTCCAGCTTGGCCTCGGTATAACACGCGCAGTTATGCGGCCCGGCGTAAATCATCCCGTTGGCCGGCAAAGTGCCATAGAGACAGGAAGCCCGTACATAATGGTTGATATCCCAGTGCTTGGCATTAAAGTCCACGAATTCAATGCCCGTGCGCGAAGGTATGATGAAACGTTCAGTGGCTTTGGCGATGTAACAGCGGTGATGAAACCAATAGGTGTCCACGTCGGGCATGAACCGGCTCTTCACCTCTCCGTTGAATGGATCACGCCCAGTGAATTCACCGGACATGTTTCCCGAGGTGTCCGGGGCATTCCAGACCAGCCCGCCCGTGAGGATCAAATCTTCCGGCGAACGGTAGCCGGACTTGGCGTGGGGCGCCTCCCAGAGCTCCTTGCCAGTGCTGGAAGTGAATCCTTTCATCGCGCCGTCACCACCCGCATAAAGCACCACATTGCTGTATAAAATGATCCGCGGGCCGAAATTGTATTCGAACAGCGGCCGGCGCGCCGCGGGTTCGGTCGCCCATAGCTGCGTGCCGCTTGCCGCGTCCAGGCTGACCAACTTGTCCCCGTCATGATAAACCACCTTTTGGCCATCCACCGCGATGGTCAGCGGCGCAAACTTGCCTTCCTTCTTCCACAGCACGCGTCCGCTCGCCGCGTCAATGGCTTGCAATTCACGCGGCTTCTCATCCCAGTCAAATTCGGTCTCGACGCGCTTCTGATCGCCGGTATTGAATTTGGGCGCAAAGTCATCCAGCGTCCAGGGCCGCGGATTGACCAGGACGTACAGAATTCCATTGGCGTTCAGGATTTCTTCCGCGCCCTTGGTGCTGTCATACACTTTGAGAATCTTGCCTGTGGCACCATCAATTTTGCTGACGGGGGATTCAATCGAGAGGGTCACATAAATATGATCGCCCTCGGCCACCAACCGGCGGGCGAGCTGGGTGGGGCCCGACTTCAGCGGCCAGAGATGCGGCTGCCAGTGCGCAATTTCATTCGTCCACAAAATCGTGCCGTTGAACGCATCCCGAGCCGTCAGCACCCAGTGGGCGGGCAATAAGATGGAAATGCGTGAGCCTTGATCCATGATGTAATACAAGCGTCCGCCGGCCGACACCTCGGCGCTGAGGCTCGACATGCGGTCGTGATGGCGCGACCAGCGCGGACTGCCAATCCACTGATAGCCTTCCGGAGGGGCCACTTCCATATCCTTCGACGCGACATTTCCCTTGGCGTCGTAGTAATAATGAGTCCAGTCGTCAATGTCCGCCGGGCGGGGCTTGACCAACTTCTGCCACTGCCCGTTCTCCTTGTAGTAGGCGATGCCATTGGGCGTGAGCACGCGGAGCAAATCTTCGCGGGAGACTCCCTCCAAACTGTCGGCCACCAGCAAGTTGACCAAGTTGTCCACGTAGGGCAGCGGGCCCGACCGCCAGGCATCCACCGTCACCACGCCATGCAGCTTTTCGGCCAGCAGCCATTCGCGGTCCGCCTGCACCTTGGCGGCATCGCGCTCGAGGCCCTGCACTTGATAACTGTCGTTGCGGCGCAGCGCCGCTGTCAGTTGCGCATCGCCGGCTCCCAAATGCACGATAAACCCGCCTTGGACCCCCGTGTCGGCGATGATGCGCGCGGCTTCCGCTTCCGCCTGGGCATTGGCGGCCTGTGCGGAACTGGGTCCGCCGGTAAAGGAGAGAACGCTGGTCGCGAACGACCAGGAGAGGAGTAGAGAACGAAACGACTTCAGCCGCAACGGTGAGGCGAAATCCAATGGCTTTAGGTGTATATTCATGGCGCGTTTTTCTTCTGGCCAAGGCTGGTTTGAGAAACTGTCTCAAACGCAATGAAGATTCTTACGCGCCTCAGGTGAGGTAGCACCGATTCAGTCCAAGGCCAACTTTCGGCTGCAACTCGCAGCTAATAGCGACTACAATAGTAGTTTTTAGGTGCTTGTCAAAACAATTGTCAAAAATAATTATCGGCAGGGTGTTTATCAGAAATGAGGTCACCATTTATCGCGCATTCCCAACTCCGTGAACCTCGCACCGTTTCGACGCCCTGCCGATTTGGAAATCGGCGAGCCGAAGCTCGGCCTGCCACGGAGGTTTGGAAATCCGCGCTACGCCAGTTTTGCCGGACCCTGCCCCGCCAAATAAACGACTACCCCGAGGCCGCTCATCCCAACCGACACGCACCGAAGCCGGCAGCCAGCAGGACGGTCAGCCAAGGCGGAGTGTTGCAGCAATGGGCTAATCCAAATAAGACAATCACCGCGGCGACATCCGGCGCGTTCCGGATGCCCTCCCGCCAAACCGGATTGTAAAATGCGGCCAGCAACATGCCCACCACGGCCGCATTCGCCCCGCGCAACGCCGCCTGCGCCCAAGTTTTGGCCCGAAGCTGATTCCAAAAAGGCAACACGCCGCCCACCAGCAACAGTCCGGGCAGCGTAATCGCCACCAGACACCACAGGCCATTCAGCCAAGCGCCCGGTCCCGGATGCATCACCGTCCCCAAATAAGCCCCAAACGTAAACAGCGCTCCAGGCAAGGCCTGCGCAACCCCATAGCCGGCGAGAAACGCATCGTCGCCCACCCATCCCTTCGGGACCACTTCGGATCGCAGCAAGGGCAACACCACATGTCCGCCGCCAAATACCAGGGACCCGACACGATAAAAGCCACCAAAAACCTCGATCCCCTTGGAGCCCGTCACTGCGGCCAGAATGGGCAGCAGCAGCAACATTAGAAAAAAAATGCCCAAACTGATCGCGGCCGGAAGGTGATTCCGCCAGCCGATCGCGGCGGGTTGCGGTCCGGCATTAGCTTGGGTCCGATAGTGCCACCATCCCAGCAGACTGCCCGCCGCCACAACGCTGATTTGAGCCACCGGATGAGTGAGGACCAACAAGGCGGCGGCTGATGCCAACGCAATGGCCAGCCTGGTGCGGTCGGGACAAAGCGCTCGCCCCATGCCCCACACGGCCTGCGCCACCACCACCACCGCCGCTAGCTTCAGACCATGCAACCAACCCGCGTGCCGCCAATCGCCCAGCGACGAGATCCCGATACCAAAAAGAATCATGAGCACGGCGGACGGCAACGTGAAGCAGAGTGACGCCACGAGGCCGCCCGGCAGCTTCGCCTGCCGCAGGCCCAAGATAAAGGCGAGTTGCGTGCTCGATGGCCCGGGCAGAAATTGGCAAAGGGCCACCAGGTCGGCATAAGCCGCGTCGCTCAACCACTGCCGGCGATGTACAAATTCATCGCGAAAATAGCCGAGATGAGCCACCGGCCCGCCAAAGGAGGTCAGCCCCAGTTTCAGAAACGCCCGGCATATCTCGGCCAACGTGCCGGCCCGCAGTGGTTCGTCGGATTTTGGCGCGTCGGTTTGCGGAATTTCCCCGGAAACCCGCTTCTCACCCGGATTTGGTCCGGCGGTTGCAGTCATTCAGATTTGTCTCAATGGCATTAACATGGCCGCAATGCTTTTACCGCACAGGCGCGATCCCACTGCCTTTATCTGAACCGCACCGGTAACGACTATATATACGACAATCATGGTCGCTCTTTTAACCTTGTCAAATTAAAATCAATTCTATGGATGATATTGTTGACGCTGGCGTCTTATTAATGCAATGCCTGGCTTAAACGTGGTGGGCGTCGAATTGCTTTGATCGCCCTAGAACCAGAATCGTATCTGGGCGATTTTTCCAGCCGACTTCATAAAGAAATTCCAGAAAAAAAATTCGAGCACTCGCCTTTCACTCAGCTTTTTTCGGAACCAATAGCGCTTTTGTCGGGGTGGCTTCGAGGCCAATCATTCCATTGGCGCATGTTTCTGCCCGGTTTGTCAGGTCCATCGGCGTCGCGTGAATCAAACCACGACAAAACCGGTAAACTCCTTGCAATCATTAGAGAATAGGCGTTGCCCACAGGGAAAAAATGCGCCGCCCTGTAGCCATTTTGCAGGCGAATCGTCTATACCAGGTGAAAGCAAATCGTATGTGTTTCAAGAGAATTGCCATCATTCTGGCTATCCTGCTGGGTTATATTGCAGTGGCTGGAGCCATGCAGAGCCTTATCAAACATTTGGCCCCCCGGGCACCCGAGCAGCAGTATGCCGAGGTGCGGGTTGGGGCTGACAACCACCTGCAAGTGTTGATTTGCAAGAACTGGATTCTCCGAGCCGAGGACATGGACCCCGGGTCCAACGAGGATGAAGTCGTTCAGGACATTTATTATTGGATCAACTTGCAGGGTGCCTATGCCACCTCGGTCTTCACCAATACGGAAGTGCATGCGAACGGTCCGGTGCGCCACCACGCCTATGAGGGCACGGTCACGTGGGAGCATGGCCGGAACCAAGTGACCATTAATTTGTGTCGCACCGCATCCGGTTCGGGGCGATCCGAGGTCACGCCGTTCCCGGCCAACGGAACCTATCCAGTTCGGAAGGTGGCTAAGGTACCGTTTATTCCGGACGGGCAATGAACTGGAGCTGGCCTTTCTCCACCCAGCCCCAATCGCCCGTGCTGGTGTGGAGGAAATAATAACTTCCCCGGATATTCCGGCAACGAACCAGCTCTCCGGCGGCAAGCTGGGTCAAGATTTGCGCGTGTTGCGTGGGAGTCTGACGCAGCGGCGTGGCGGGCGACAGGATCACCCCAATGGCCGTTCGGGTCTGGATGCCGGCCGCGCCGGCAATGGCCAGCAGAAATACCCCGAAAGCAACGGCCGCAAGGAATTGGTTCCAGGCGGTCCTGCGCCGGCCGAGGATGGCCGGGAGGACAAAGACCAGCGCCACCGTCAGCCAAAAACTTGCGGTGGCCAGCCAGGTCCAAGTATTCACCGACAGCCAGATGGAGTAGTTTTCCCACCAACTCAACGGCAACTCGGCCAGTTGAGCTGACTGGCGGGCATAGCGCAAACTGGCAGCGGCCTCAGCATCCGAAGGGTTGATCCACCGCGCCCGTTCCCAGGCGAGCACGGCCGGGCCGGGATGCCCGCCCTGCCATTCGGCGTTCCCCAAATTGCGCCAGGCCTCGGCCGAAGCAACGCGCTTGAGTTCATCGCCAAAGTACTTTGCCGCGGCCGGGAAATCCTGCGCCTGGTAAGCCGCCACGCCTTTCTCAAAGGTCGTTGTTTCGCCGCATCCCGAATCAACCAACGCCAGCCAGAGGGCACAAGCCAGCCATCTGGCGGCGCTGCGGTTGAATTGGATCAAGCGGATCAGCATGACCGCCTCCTTAGGTCGGCGAGCAGTTTTTCCAGTTCCGGTTGCAGCGGCCAAAGCGTTTTCGGATTGGGCGCCTTTTCTTCGAAAGCGATTTCATCCGCGAATAAGAACAATTGGCGCACCAAATTCCCGGTCGAGCCCTCCCGTTCAGGGGCTGAGAAAAGACGCAGCACGTCCTCACAGACCAACGCTGGCGCATTCGCCCGCAAGTGGGGTGCACAGACCACGCGCAAAGAAGCCACGGCGGCTTGGGCAAACGCCACCGCATCCTGCTCCCTCGCGGCGCGGCGGCGACGGCGATCCTGCCGTCGCAATTCGCGCCGGGCGCGGGCGAGGATGGCCACCTGCGGGTGTGCCGCCAGAAAACGGCGGTGGCGACTGACCAGGTAGGCAACCGCCAGCAACATCCCGAGGAAAAACTGCCAGCGCCAGAACGCCGCGCGCTGCTGCACCGGCACCAGCGAGGTGGCAAAATGGGCCGGCTGCCGCGCCAAGCTTCCGAGGCTCGCTGCCGGACGACTCGCCCCGGTGCCAGCCATTTCACCAAGCCCATTCGTGTCCCGCGATAACACGCCTCCCCCGGCTGGCGGCAGCACCAGGATAGTCGTCGCCGGAACCGTCAGATCAACGTAGCGGCGCGCTTGGGGATCGAAATAGCTGAACGGAATTTTCGGCGTGGGGGTCATGCCCGGGTTTAGCGGAATTAAAGTAAAATGAAAGGTGTTGCTGCCATTCTGTCCGCCGCTGGCGGCTGTGCTCCCATTCGCGGCCGCTGGCACCACGCGCCAGCCTGGAGTGGGTCCTAGAGATGGCGGAAGCAGTCGGCCAAGATTGCCTTCACCCCGCACCACCACCGCCAGATCCAGCGGATCACCGGCATGAACTTCACGCGTGGCGGGAGCAGGCAAAGCGCTTTCGAACCGGCCGATC
>Ga0302320_10012386_pt1 | contig 17922 bp, 13 predicted proteins | sample Bog_T0_3_FD_202130 | JGI IMG/M metagenome (GOLD analysis project Ga0302320, IMG submission 202130) | Peat permafrost microbial communities from Stordalen Mire near Abisko, Sweden - Bog_T0_3 | ecosystem: Environmental > Terrestrial > Soil > Wetlands > Peat | place: Sweden: Abisko, Stordalen Mire...
GCCTGGTTTAAATAGGAAACGTCAATCGTCTTGTCCGCCGTGCGTTTTGCGTTCACCAGCGGATTGTTGATGTCGGCCGGGTTCGTATTGGAGATTGCGTTTGTGCTGGCCGGGCTTTTGCTGTCAGTGCAACCCGCAGATAAAACCATGGCCGAGACGGCGAGCATTATTAAATTGGCGACTTTCATGCGGATAAATTATGCCAGCCAACTTAAAAGTCCAGCTTCGCGAAATTGGCCGAAATGAAACTCGGGGCCCGACAGTTCAAGCATGAAACGGTCGGGGTCGTGTCGGCCCTGCCGGTTAGCGGCTCAATTTCACTTCTCCCGTGGCGGGATCATAAGCAAACTTATAGCCGCCGGGCGCGTCAGGGACTTGGGCGATATATTTGGGTACCAGTTCGTCCAATGTTTTGGGGAAATGCCCTTCCTGGGTGTTAAACGCCTGGACCGCCTGTTTGAGGGCGGGCAGGCCTTGGGCTGGGGCAGAATTCGCGGCGGGGGTTGCGGGCTTGGTGCCGTTGCCGCATCCAGCCAGCAGCAGTCCGGCCAAAATCGCCATGAACATGGTGTAGGGGGCTTTCATGTGGATAAATTAATCAAGTTTGCGGAAAAGAAAACCAAATTGTTGGAGGGCTGTTTAGGAGTTCCGGGCCACCAGTTCCTTGGCCTGGCGAATCAAGTTTAAATCTTCCACCAGGCTGCCAAAACGCAGCCTCATTGCGCCGCTCTGTTGCTGGCCCAGGAGTTCGCCCGGCCCCCGCAATTTTAAATCTGCCTCGGCAATTTTAAAACCGTCGTTCGTCTGCTCCAAAATGCTCAGCCGCGACTGCGCCTCACCGTTGTTCGCGTCAGAAATTAGAATGCAAAAGCTCTCATGCGCGCCGGTGGCCGCACCGGGGCCGGGGGGCAGGGGACGCCCGATGCGCCCGCGTAACTGGTGCAACTGGGCGAGCCCGAAATGCCCGGCGTTTTCAATGAGCATCACGCTTGCGTTCGGCACATCCACGCCTACTTCAATGAGCGAGGTGGTGACCAGCGCCTGGGTTTTGTTCGCCCGAAAATCCGCCATCACGCGCTCCTTGTCATCGGCTCTCAGTCGCCCATGCAACAGCCCGGCCTTGAACGGCGCCAAAGCGCGCTGGACGTTGTCAAATTCCTGTGTCACCGCCTTGATGTCCTTGTCTGTGTCCGCCACTTCCGCGCGCGGATAAACAATGTAAGCCTGCCGGCCCAGCGAAATTTTTTCGCGCATGAAATGAAAAACCTTGGGCAGCTTTTCCGCCGTCCGCACGAAGGTTTTTATTTTTCCACGACCGGCCGGCATTTCTTCCATGACCGAAAGGTCCAGGTCACCGTACAGCGTGAGGCCCAGGGTGCGGGGAATGGGCGTGGCGGTCATGACGAGCAGATGCGGATAATTTCCCTTCCGCACCAGCGTTTCACGCTGGGCCACGCCGAACTTGTGCTGCTCATCAATGACCACGAGTCCAAGTTTCGGGAGATCAAAACCGCCGCTGAGCAGCGCATGCGTTCCGATGAAAAGGCTGGGGCGGTTTCCAGCGGGCTGGGCGTCAACAGTTGAAGGTTGATAGTTGAATGTCTTCCTGCTCCCCGTTTGCATTTCCACCGCCACGCCCAGCGGTTCGAACCACTTCGTGAAATTGCGATAATGCTGTTCCGCTAAAATCTCCGTCGGGGCCATGAGCACCGCGTTAAATCCGCTTTCCAAGGTCATCAGCGCGGCGCAGGCCGCCACGGCTGTCTTGCCGGACCCGACATCGCCTTGCAGCAAGCGGCGCATGGGGTGCGCGCCGCCGAGGTCCGCTCGGATTTCGCGGAGCACCTTGGTTTGCGCGTCCGTCAGCTTAAAGCCAAGCGCGGCGAGAAACGGCTTCATCAGGCGGTTATCGCCGGAGCAGGGGAGCGCCTTCGCGCTTGCCTCAAATTTTTTCCGGCGCGACTGGATTTGGGTTTGCAGTTCCACGAATTCGTCCAGGGCCAGCCGTTGACGCGCTATTCCCACGTCGGTCAACTCTGCCGGAAAATGAATCATGTGAATGGCGTTGGCGCGGCCCGGAATCGCGGCCGCGCCGCGGGAGAGCGGAGCCAGCCTGTCGTCGGCCACGCGCCATTCGGGGACGGTTGTTTCGCCAGCGCGGGCCGGCGTCACAAACCTCTCAAGGGCGCGCCAGACCAGCGTGCGCATCACCCGCGCCGTGAGACCCTCGGTCAATGGATGCACCGGCACAATGCGGTTCACATGAACGAACTCGTCGTCACCCGGCTCCATCAGTTCAGTCTCTGGATGGTCAATGGTGCGCGGCTTCAGCGATTCCGCTTTGCCGTAAATTAAAAACTCGCGCCCGACGGCATACCAGTCCGTCATCCACGGTTGCGCCTGCCACCATCGGCAATGAAGCCGGGCTGTGCCGTCGTCGAACACGCATTCGAACATCGAGCGGGTGCCTTTCTTGAAGCGTTTCACGCCGGCGGCCACAATTTTTCCGCGCACGGTTGCGGCCTCCTTCAGCTTCAGGTCCCGGATGGGCAGAAATTTTCGCCGGTCCTCATAACGCCGTGGCTTGTGCAACAGCAAATCTTCCACGGTGAAAATGTCCAGCCGCGCCAGCAGTTTCGAGCGTTCCTCGCCCACGCCCCAGGCTGAAGCAACCGGCGCGGCAAGCGGCGACAAACTGTTTTCCGGCGCTGACATGGCCGCACGATACAATCCGCACCATTAAATCTCAATCACGGTGATTTCGGGACGGCAATTGAAGCGGAAGTTGTAGTTGTAGATATAGCCAATGCCAGAATTTACATAAAGCGGGCCGGCTGGGGTTTGATACAGGCCCAAATCATACTCGTCCACGGCGAACGGCACCACGACCGGACCATAGAACGGGATTCGCACTTGTCCCCCATGCGAATGCCCTGCCAATATCAGATCGAACTTCTGCCCGCCGAGTTTCTTGGCCCAGGCGGGGTAGTGCATGAGTAATATGTTCGTCAGCGATGGATTCAGCGGCAACTTTGCCTGGTTGTCGTGGCTGCAGGTAATTCCGATGAGGTTGATATTGCTTCCTTTGGCAACTGGACACTGTTCGTCCAGCAGCCATGCACCGCCACCGGCATTAAAGCATTTATGGATGGGCTCAAAAGAGACTTTGCTCCAGAAATCATGGTTGCCCGGCACGCCAAACATCGGGGCTTTAATGCGGGAGAAATGGTCAAGCGCCTCTGCCAGATAATTTTCTTCCTCAATAATGTCGCCGGTAAAACAAACGAAATCAGGTTCGAGCGAATTGATGCGCTCCACTACGGCATTTAGATAAGCTAAATCACCCTTGTGATGGGTATCGGTAAAATGAACAAAACGACAGGCAGGCTTTTGGTTTCCGATGCGCACATGGCGGACTTTCAGCCAGGTGGGTTCAATCCATTTTGAATCCGCCACTATCAATCCGGGTGTTGCCAGCAGGGCGGCGGCGATAAATTTGCGGCGGGTTAAACGGGGAACCTTCACTGATAATGCGGCGGTTTTTGCGGGTTTAACTTGATGGCCTCCAGTTCCATTGTCTGCATGGCAGAGGACTGCCGCTGGACCTCTTTTTTCAGCCGTTCCAACATTTTACCCTGTTCAATGACAACGCCATTCAACTGCTCAACTTGATGCTCAAGATGGGCCAGGCTCGATTCAAGTTTGTCGGCGCGTCTGGAATTTTCGTCTGCCACAAGGGGATACTGCACCTCTCCCCATCCAATGTCGAGCGGTGGTTGGTAGTGGCACGGGCGTCCCGCCCGTGAGTTTCTGTTCCACCGCGTGTTTTCAACTCGCGAACGGCAATGCCACCACTTTTACCGGAGTTTCCCCTTCCGTCGTGTGCAGCGTCAATTCCGTTCCAAGTTGATTGGCCTCCCGCCGGACGTAGCCGAGCGCGATGTTCGCTTTGAGCAGCGGCGACTTAACACTGCTGGTGACTTGGCCGGCTTCTTTGCCGCCATGAAAAAGCTTGTCGCCCCGCTGCGGTAAAGCGCTCAAATCATCGGCGAGCCGCAAGCCCCGCAGTTCGCGGTTCACATGACCGACGCTGTGGATGCGGTTGATTACTTCCTGGCCGATGTAACAACCTTTGGTGTACGTGATGGCCCGGGCTTCGAGGCCGCATTCGAGCGGGATGTTGGTCTCGTCCATGTCCGCGCCAAACCGGGGCATGCCCGCCTCGATGCGCGCTGTCTCGAACGCCTGCCAGCCGCACGGCCGGCCGCCTTGTTCCTTTACCGCCGTTGCCAGTTTGTCCGCCACTGCGCCCAGCGATTGGTTCGGTACGAACAGATCAAAGCCAGCCGTCCCCAGACGCGCGTTGTTTACCAAACAAATTTCGCCCACTGTGGGGTCGGAAATTTTTATAGAGGCGAGGGGCTGGGCGGGAATTTCTGCGAACAATGCGAGCGCGCGGATGGCCATTTCAGCATTTGGCCCTTGCGCGCTTAACAATCCGTAGTGCGGCGAGACATCCACGATTTGCACGTCATCGGCGACAATATATTTTTCCAGCCGTTGGGAGATTTTTTGCGCCAGGCCGGGTTCAAAATCCATCAGCAATTCATCGGCGAGGCACAAGATATTCAGGTCGCTCTCCATCCTGCCCTTGGCAGTGGTGATGGCAGCATAACAACCTTCGCCCGGGCGAAGCTTTTTTACATCATTGGTAACCTGTCCATGTAGAAATCTTGAGCGATCCGCGCCGACGAGGCAAAGCCGCGAACGGAAGCTGAAGTCCAGCATGCCCGCGCCGTGGCCGAGCGCGGAATGCTCCGCGAGCCAGTTGCCATAGTCGGCCACTTGCTCCATGCCGTTCAGTTCCGCAAACCGGGCACCCAGGCTGTGATGGAATTCATGCAGGGATAAAAGATGCATTTTGTCGGGTGATAATGTCACTGTTTTGTCACGGAGCAAATGGGAAACGCATTGCGCCCCGGCCAAATTGTTCTAAAATATTCCCCTATGAACTTAGATGCGCTTTATTCCGAACTGACACTGAAGACCAAATCCAAGCTTGCGCTCATCGTTCTCGACGGCCTTGGCGACATCGCCACCCGCGAGCAAAATTATCTCACACCGCTCGAAGCCGCCGCGACACCGAACCTGGACAAGATCGCCAGGGATTCCGCCCAAGGCCGCATGATTCCCGCCGCCCCCGGCATCACACCCGGCAGCGGGCCCGGCCATCTCGGGTTGTTCGGCTACGACCCGCTGGAATTTCAAGTGGGCCGTGGCGTAATCGAGGCCCTCGGCCTGGGCTTGGAATTGAAACCGGGTGATGTCTGCGCCCGCGCCAATTTTGCGACGCTCGATGAAAAGGGCATCGTCACCGACCGCCGCGCCGGCCGCATTCCCACTGAGACCTGTGAAAAGCTGTGCGCCCTGCTGGCCGCGAAGGTCAAAAAAATCGGCGACACCCAGGTCATCATCAAGGCCGGCAAGGAACATCGTTTCGTGGTCGTGTTTCGCGGCAAGGGCTTGGAAGGTCCGCTGACCGATGCCGATCCGAACCGCGAAGGTTTCGCCATTCCGACGGTAAAGCCGCGCGATCCCGAAAACTTGAAGCAGACGAAAATGGCGAAGCTCATCGCGGATTTTTACAAGGCCGCTCTGCCCGTCATTGCCAAGGAGAAGCCCGCGAACGGTTTTCTCATGCGCGGGATCGCCCATCAGCCGGAGATTCCGCTGTTTGAGGACCGCTACCTGCTAAAGCCGGCGTGCCTGGCGGTGTATCCCATGTACAAGGGCCTGGCTCAGCTCGTGGGCATGGCCAAGATCGAAGGCCCGCAAACCATCAAGGAACAGTTCGAGCGCTACCTGGCCGAATACGACAACTACGATTTCTTTTTCATCCATTACAAATACACGGACAAATACGGCGAAGATGGCAATTTCGCCGCCAAGAAAAAAGCCATTGAAGATTTTGACGCCGCGCTGCCCATTCTCCTGAAGAAAAAGCCCGACGTGCTCGTGGTCACCGGCGATCATTCCACCCCGTGCTCGCTCAAGGGCCATTCATGGCATCCGCAGCCAATATTGCTCCACTCGGCCTGCAGCGGCTCGGACAAGCTGGAACGGTTCACCGAAACCGGCGCCAACAGCGGTTCGTTAAGTGTGTTTTCCGCCAAATACCTCATCCGCCTGATGCAGGCCAACGCAAAGATGTTTGACAAGTTTGGCGCGTAAGAAAAGCGGATTAATGGATAATTGGATGCTTGGATTAAAGGGGACCCCAAAGATCCACCAATCCAATAATCTATTAATCCAACCCCTGATGAATCTGCCCAATAAACTCACCGTCTCCCGCTTCGGGCTGACGGTCGTTTTCCTGTGGGCTATGTTCTCCAGCTTTACCTTTAGCCACACGCTGGCGCTGATTTTTTTCTGTCTCGCAGGAGTGACGGATTTCCTTGATGGACGCATCGCGCGCTCGCGCAATCTGATCACCAACTTCGGCATTCTGATGGATCCGCTGGCGGATAAAATCATGACCTGCTCGGCGTTTGTGGCGTTTGTGGAAAGCACCCACCTCAACCATGACGCGCCGGTGAAGGTGGCCGCGTGGATGGTGGTCATCATCGTTGGCCGCGAACTGGCCATCACCGGCCTGCGGCTCCTGGCGGCTTCAAAAAATATTGTTCTGGCGGCGGAACGGTTTGGCAAACACAAGACCATTTCGCAGATTGTGGCCATCATTGCTTTGCTCGTCGTGGACGCGAGCCCGGAATGGTCGGCGCCGCTGAGGGATTTCTTCATGCCGTGGACGCCCATGTTCGCGAAATTCATGCTCTGGGTCACCGTCGCCCTCACCGCAATTTCTGGCGCCATTTATCTCTGGCGCAACCGCAACTTGTATCTCGACGACATGTGACGCAAAGTTTGCGGCTTGATGTTTGATGTTCTCTGGAGCTTGGATATTGGCGCTTGGAGCTTCGCCGCCTCAATGCTTGGGCAACGGCAGTGTGTCCCCGGAATTCGCCGGCTGATAAACCGCGGGCGGCAGATTTTTTAACGGATCGCTTGCCTGATGATGCCGCCAACCCCAAACGCTCAACCCCGTCACAGCCAGGAGCGAAATGGCCGCAATACCCGCAAAGCCGATCTTCCAGTTCAATTTGGCCCACAGGAGGGTTAGCGTGTCAAAAATGGTTTTCTTGGTTTCGACCAGCGGCGGCGGCTCGCTGAATTTTTCGGTTCCTTTCAACTCCACGTCCAGTGCGGCCATCAGCTTCCCCTCGTCGAGCTTGAGCAGCTTCGCGTAATTTTTCACCGAGCCCTTGATATACACGGTCGCCGAAAATGCGTTGTATTGTCCCGATTCCAGCGCACGCACGCGGTCCGACCGGATCTTGGTCATGTCCGCAACGTCTTCCACGGTGAGGTTGCTGGCCTCACGCGCGACGCGGAGCTGTTCGGCGACGGTTGACATTTCCCTTTATTTAGCGGGTTTTCCGCGCCCTTGGCAATCTTCGAATCCAAGTTCGAACTGAATTATGGCAGTTCCGTTCGCGGGTGGAGGCATAGCTTGGCCGGAACCAGGCAGTGGAATTCAACGCAAAGACGCCAAGTGGCAAAGACGCAACGCAGGCAAAGCAAATCCGCAAAACAAGACCGCTGTTGCTGGCGATAACCAAATGGTGACGTCCAAGTTTAGAACCAAAAGTTTAGAACCCGTTGCGCCTTTGCACCTCGCCGCTTCGTGTTAAAAGTCTTCTGAATCATTGCGGCTCAAGAAGGTTTCTCCGGCAAAATCTCCAGCTTGAGAGAATAATCCTGGAAGCCCACGGCGTGCCAGAAGGCAATGGCAGCACGGTTGTGAAACAATACGTCCACGGTCAGCCGTTTATCCCGGGGCCAGATTTTGGCCCGCAAAATCTCAAAGGCCGCCCGCCCAAGTCCCTGCCGCCTGTGTTCGCGCGACACAAAAAACTGTCGCAAGTAAATTTCTCCGGCCTGCTCGCGATATAAAGCGTAAGCCACCGTCTCACCGTTGCATTCAAAAAGCACCGCCGCATATTCGGACGCCAGCCAGTCTTGCATGCGCTGCGTCAGTTCGGAAACCGTCATCGGGTTCCGATGACCCTCGTCGTGGATGAGTTGGTGATTCAATTCGGCGAGCCCGGCGCAATCATTGGCGGTGGCGCTGCGAAATTTAATCCGGGCTGACCGGTCCGGCGGCATGCAGAACTTTGCCACGATCACTGTCCGAAGGAAATCTCCAATTCGTAGGCGTCACCGCCGTTTGGATTGTCGGCAAAGGAAACCCAAACTGCCTCGTTGTCCGCCCACATCGTAGCCACATCACGTCCCTCGCGATGGACGATTTTCGCAGTTGAAAAATCAATGCCGGGCGGCAGGTATGTATTGGTTCCGGCGTTGAGCAGCACGTTTGTCTGGCTTAAATTCCAAGACACCTCGTTTAATTTCACCGTGGCCGGTATTCCCCACGCCAGATTCGTCCAAGTGGCTTCATGAGCAGTGATTTTAAGCCGGTCGCTCCCATCAACTTGTGCGGCGATTTTTAAAACGGCCGCGGGAGACGCGCGAATTTCCACCGGCCTCACTGCAGACTGCCGCGGAAAATGGATCTTGAATTCATAGGGCGCCGCTCCGCACGGCGTGTCATCAAGATAAACAATCAGGGCGTTGTTCGTCCGCTCGAGAGCGATGAGATCGCGTCCTGCGGTCACTTCCAGCCTCGCATCCGCCAACGAATACATTGCCGGCAAAAAAGGAACCGCTCCGGTCGTGGTGATGAAATTCTTTTCGAATGGCTTCCATTGCGATTCGTTGACCATGACCGCGCCCGCCGGCCAGTCCCAATTGACGTGCTCCCAAACCGCTCCCGTGTGTGAGATGATGATCCGGTCCGAGCCATCAATCTGTCCCTTGAAATGAAATACCGCCTCGGCTGGCGGGCCATTGTTTGTGTTAATGTGCGCCAAGGACGGCACGGCTACATATTCAATTGGATCCGATGACTCAGCCTGGGAGGTCGCCTGCAGGATGAGGCTCAACCGAAAAAAAGCAGTGTCGAGCGCGGGCTGCGGAATGCCGAATTCAAGGTCTCCTCCGTTGGTTGGAACGTCGAGCCGGGCGGCTGCCTCCCAATCCGCCATCAGCGTAGGCCGCACGTCCAAAACCGCCTGCTCCACCCCCGGCGGAAAAGTTGCGTTGAATACCAAGTTGGTGCCCACGATTGCCAGAGACTTGATGACGGGCTGTTCCAGCGGGAGCTCAGCCGTTGCCAGGCGGGCATCCAAGGCAGCGCTCAGGTACACAAACAGCGCCATCATATTTTTTGCCCGATCCCAAGTTGTGGTCACGGAGTTTTTGACACCAAAGAATTAAATATGCTCAATGGTATTTCGGCAACCGGGCCTGCGTGCCGGCCTGAATTGTTTCGATTTCAGGCGTCGCGCTTGCCGCGGTGGTGAGGAGATTGTTTGGTTCGGGGACGATCTATATTCGCGCCAGCGTCTGGAGTGCGGTGGCTTTAGCACCGCTTTCGGTTGGTTGGAGGTTTTCATTATTTTATAGGCCCACGCTAAAACAAAAACGGATTTCTAAATTCACCCTCCTCATTTCTTGGTCAACGTCAACTCTCCGTCGGTTGCACTGACCTTGATCCTGTCCCCCGTCTTGAATTCACCCTCCAAGAGGCGCATAGAGAGCGGATTCAGCAACAACTCCTGGATGGTGCGTTTCAGCGGCCGCGCGCCGAACTGCGGATCATAGCCTTCTTTCGCCAGCAGTTTTTTCGCGTCGTCGTTCACCGCCAGCGTGAGGTTCTGCTGCCCTAGGCGTTTCTCCAGCTTCCCAATCTGAATTTCCACGATGTGCGAAAGCTCTTCCTCGTTGAGGCTCTGGAAGATGATGACATCGTCCACGCGATTCAGAAATTCCGGACGGAAATGCCGCTTCAGCTCGCCCATCACCTTGTCTTCCATGGCTTGATGCGAGGCCTTGTCCGTACGGCCATCCATGAAATATTCCTGAATGACGTGCGAGCCGAGATTGCTGGTCATGATGATGATGGTATTCCTGAAATCCACCGTGCGGCCCTGGCCATCCGTCAGCCGGCCATCGTCCAGCACTTGCAACAGCACGTTGAACACGTCGTGATGCGCCTTCTCGATCTCATCGAACAATACGACCGAGTAAGGGCGCCGCCGCACCGCTTCGCTCAACTGCCCGCCTTCGTCGTAGCCGACGTATCCAGGCGGCGCGCCGATGAGCCGCGCCACGGTGTGCTTCTCCATGTACTCGCTCATGTCAATTCGGATCATCGCGTTCTCGTCGTCGAACAAAAACTCCGCGAGTGCGCGCGCGGTCTCGGTCTTGCCCACGCCGGTTGGGCCCAGGAAAATAAAGGAGCCAATCGGCCGGTTCGGGTCCTGCATTCCGCTGCGTGCCCGGCGCACGGCGTCGGACACGGCTTTGATGGCGGGTTTCTGACCAACGACCCGCTGCGCCAGCCGGTCCTCCATCTTCACGAGCTTTTGCCGCTCGCCTTCGAGCATTCGCGAGACCGGAATGTGCGTCCAGGACGACACGACTTTGGCGATGTCTTCATCCGTCACCTCCTGGCGCAGCAGCGAGGTGCGGGTCGTTTGGGTAGTTTGCTTCTCAATGGTTGCCAGCTTTTGCTCCAATTCGGGAATCTTGCCGTATTGAATTTGTGCGGCGAGATTCAAATCGCCTTTGCGCTGGGCCTGTTCGAGTTCAATCTTTGCCTGCTCCAGTTGGGATTGCACCACGCTGACAGCGTTCACGGCGGCTTTTTCGTTCTGCCACTGTGCCGTGAGGGCCTTGGACTTTTCCTTGAGGTCGGCCAGTTCCTTCTCGATGCGCTTAAGCCGCTCCCGGCTGGCTGGGTCTTTTTCCTTCGCCAAGGAAGCCCGTTCAATCTCCAGTTGTAGAATCTGCCGGTCAAGCTGGTCCAGTTCGGTGGGCTTGGAATCCAGTTCCATCTTGATTCGTGAGGCCGCCTCGTCCACAAGGTCAATCGCCTTGTCCGGCAAAAATCGGTCCGTAATGTAGCGATGCGAAAGGGTGGCGGCGGCCACGAGCGCCGAATCCTGAATCCGCACGCCGTGATGCACTTCGTAACGCTCTTTCAACCCGCGCAAGATGGCAATTGTCGCTTCCACGGACGGCTCTTCCACGAGCACCGGTTGGAAACGCCGCTCCAGCGCCGGGTCTTTCTCGATGTGTTTGCGGTACTCGTCCAGCGTGGTGGCACCCACACAGCGCAGTTCGCCGCGCGCGAGCTGCGGCTTCATGATGTTCGCCGCGTCCGTGGCGCCCTCGGCCGCACCCGCGCCGACAATCGTGTGCAATTCGTCAATGAACAGAATGATTTTGCCCTCGCTCGCGACAATTTCCTTGAGAAACGCCTTGAGGCGGTCTTCAAACTCGCCGCGATACTTCGCGCCTGCAATCATCGCGCTCAAGTCCATCGCCACGAGCTGTTTGTTTTTCAGCGATTCCGGCACGTCGCCGCTGATGATCCGCCGCGCCAAGCCTTCGACAATCGCCGTCTTGCCGACGCCGGGTTCGCCGATCAGGACGGGATTGTTCTTCGTGCGGCGGGTGAGCACCTGCATCACGCGCCGGATTTCCTCATCCCGGCCGATGACGGGGTCAATTTTTCCCTGCCGGGCCAGCGCCGTCAGGTCGCGCCCGTATTTTTCGAGCGCTTGAAATTTGGCCTCCGGATTTTCATCGGTCACGCGCTGGTTGCCGCGCAGTTCGGCGAGCGCTTTCAACACCGCCTCGCGCTTCAAACCGTGCTTGGCGAAAATTTTCTTGAGCGACGACGAGCCGCTGTCAAGGAGGCCAAGCAACAGGTGTTCCGTGCTGACATAGTCGTCTTTCAGCTTGGTGGCCTCTGTCTGTGCGGCGTCGAGCGCCTTTTTCAAGTCGTTGCCCGCATAAGGTTCGCCGCCGCCTTGGACCTTATGGCGGCGCGCCAGTTCGGCCTCCAAGTCCGGCTTAAGCCGGGATGCCGGCACGCCAATGCGTTCGAGCAGGTCGGGAATCAGGCTTTCCGTCTGGTCAATGAGCGCCAGCGCCAGATGCTCGCCGTCCATTTCCTGGTGTGAATACTGGCGCGCAAGACCTTGCGCCGCCTGCAAAGCTTCCTGCGATTTTTGGGTCAATTTCTGCGGTTGCATAGCTCTGCGAATGTAGCGCAAAGACGTAAAGACGCAACTGTGGGCGAAAGATTCTAACCGCGAGATTCGATAACGAGGACGTCGGATTCCACGTGCCGGCAACGAGTTAGAAAAATTTGATGAAATTCCCAAAATAAGCTTGCAAAAACTATAACAAAGTAGTATTTTATGGTGATTTTAATACAGTGATTGTTCTTTGACATAGGCGTGCAGGAAGATTGCAAGCTTAAGGTGTAGGATTGGCTTGGCTGAACCTCGGCTTGGCGCCATAACCAAGCCTTCCCGTGAACCGGAGCGCCGAGCACCGCCTCGCCAAGTTTCCACACGGCTTCCAACGCGCCGAGACGGTGCTCGGCGCTCCAATTGCGCAGTCCATGCCCCCGATACGCGTCCAATGCTGGAGGCCGAAACTCCCCATAGACACGGCCTGATAAATGCGTTAAAAGGCCAATGAATTCGCAAAAATCGTGTCTAATCGTACCTAATCGTGCCTAATCGTACTAAAGAATAAATCCACCGCCGCGACCAGTGTTGAAGCCCTGCCTCTGTGTCTCCTTGGTTTATCCTTTGCGCGGCCTACTTTAATCCCGGAAACGACATGTAATTCTTGGCGTTCGCGTAGCAGATGTTTTTGATCATGGAACCAACCAGTTTCTCGTCGTCGGGGATGAGGCCGTTCTTGATGTCGCGGCCGATCAGGTTGCACAGCGTGCGGCGGAAATATTCATGGCGCGGATAGCTCATAAACGAACGGGAGTCGGTAATCATGCCGATGAAGCGCGAGAGAAGGCCAAGGTTTGACAGGGCGTTTAACTGCCATTCCATGCCTTCCTTCTGGTCGAGAAACCACCAGCCCGAGCCGAATTGAATCTTGCCGGGGACGGTGCCGTCCTGGAAGTTGCCGATCATGGAGGCAAAGGCGTAATTGTCCGCAGGGTTCAAATTATAAATGATCGTCTTGGGCAGGGCGTTTTCCGAATCCAGCCGGTCAAGATATGCCGCCAAGGATTGGCACTGCGGAAAGTCGCCAATCGAATCGAAACCCGTATCCGGGCCAAGTTGTTTGAGCAGCCTCGTGTTGTTGCTGCGGAGCGCCCCGAGGTGAAGTTGCTTGGTCCAGCCGCGTTTGGCATCAAGCTGGCCAAAAAGCAGCATCATAAATGAGGCAAACTGAGAGTGTTCCTGCGGCGAGACCTTCCCGCTCTTGCGCGTCTTGTTGAAAATCTCCGAGGCGGTTTTTTCCGAACAGAAGTCCGCAAAACAATGGTTCAGGCCGTGGTCGGACAGCCGGCAACCTTGGGAATGAAAAAACTCGTGACGCTTTTCCAGCGCGCTCACAAAAGCGCTGAAGCTGTTCACGTCCGTGTTGGCGGCAGCGGCCAGTTGCTCCGCCCATTTGTTAAAACCAGCGGGGTTGTTGACCGTGAGCGCCTTGTCCGGCCGGAATGCAGGCAGCATCTTGGTGGCATGGCCTTGCGCGGCGAATTTGCGGTGATGCCGCAGGTCATCCACCGGATCATCGGTGGTGCAAACGACCTTCACCTTGAATTTTTTCAGGATGCCCTGGGTCGTGAGGGCAGGGGTGGCCAGCTTTTTATTCGCCGTGTCCCAGATTTTTCCCGCCGTTTTTTCATTCAGCAAATCGTTGATGCCGAAGTAGCGTTTCAATTCGAGATGCGTCCAGTGGTACAGCGGGTTGCGGAGCGTCTGGGGCACGGTTTTGGCCCAGGCGAGAAATTTTTCACCGGGCGGGGCGTCGCCCGTGCAGAACTTCTCGGCCACGCCGTTGCTGCGCATGGCCCGCCATTTGTAGTGGTCGCCTGCCAGCCAGATCTCGAAGAGGTTTTTGAACCGGCGGTTTTCGGCGATTTCCTGCGGCGGAATGTGGCAGTGATAGTCAAAAATGGGTTCCGCTTCGGCGTATTTGTGATATAGCTTGCGGGCCGTTTTGGTGCCCAACAAAAAGTCGTCGTTGATGAAGGCCATGAATTATCGGGTTTTTAAAAATGGGCGGACACAATTCTCAGTCGTACCAGGCTTTCGCCCGCTGCAGAGTATGCAGAGCCGCAAAAACCGTTTCAACGGTTTTTCGACCATGGCAGGCCGCGGTTCAAGCCGGGACCGCTTCGAGCCGGGGCGAACTTCGAACCTGTTTGCGCGTTTCCAGCAACAACGGTTTGATGTGCCGTTCCAGCAGGTTTTCCGTGACGTTTTTGGCAATGACCGCCTCGTGTTTCTTGAGGGCGGCACAGTAGCGGTCGCCCATCTTGGCGGCCACCTTGAAGCTTACATGCAGCAACTGGCGGAAGCTGGAATTGTAGGCCGGATTTTTCTGGTCATGCCGCAGCGCTGATACAAATTGTTTCGAGCTCCAGCCGCTGACCTCAGCCGCGCTGGGCAACTTCTTTTTATTGATGTCAATTACCGAGGCGTACGGCGCGCAAAATTCGTCCACGTGCAGAATGGCGTAGCCGTAGATTTCCCGGGCAATTTCCAAGCCGTCCCCACCGGCCTCCGCCAGGCCGATCAATTCCTCAAGCCAGGTGGTGCCGGCGGTCTTGATGTGAATCCCGGCGTCGAATTTTTTCAGGGCGCGGCGCATGGGTTCGTAAATCGAAAACTTGTCGCTGCCCGAATGCACGCTCAATTTAAGCGAGGGCGGCAGGCCATATTTCTGCACGGCAAAGGCAATGACCGCGAGATCGTCGTTAAACTCCTTCTCGAATTGTTTCAGGTCACCGACGTAATCCACCCCCTTGTTGAAACGCCCGGTGAATTTCGGTGCGATCGTCTGGAGCGGGATTTTCTCGTCCGCCAGTGCAGCAAGGATGATGAGCAGCTCGTGCGGTGTCTGGGGACTGTCAGTTTCATCCATGGAAACTTCCGTGATGAATTTGCCAGCGCCCTTGGCCGTGACGATGTGGCGGTAGATTTTCCCCGCGTCCTGGACGGCCAGCAAAAACTTGTTGGCGACCCGCACGATTTCCGCGCGTGGAATATTCAAGGGTTGGTCAATGCGGGGGATGGATAATTTGCCGGCGAGTTCGGGATGGCGTTCGACAAAAGCCTGGACGTCAGCAGCCGCGGCCGGCTTGCCGATGGTGTCCGCCACGTCAATGGTGAAAAAATCCGAGGGGGCGATAAAGCGGTCCACCGTTTCGAGCCGGATATGGTCGGCGTCCACATGGTAGGGCTTTTTCCATCCCAGCGCTTTTACGGCGGCATCGGCCTCGGCACGCAGGCTGGCTGGTTCCGTGCCGATAAACGTGTGTTCACGATTTGATTTGTTCCAGACGGGCACCACATCCGCGCCCAGGTCGGTGGCCAGGAGGCAGGCGCGCAGTTGCGCCCGGCCCTGATGTCCGAAACGGTCACCCATCCCGAACGAAAATTTTCCCAAGTTCAGATATTTGCTCATAACCATGCTTTGATTGATACAATGTAGCGAATATTCGCAACAATGTGCCATGTCAGTTCTGCAATTTTATTTGAGAATTCTGCACCCCATAATCGCCAAAACTGGTGACCCCGGCAATCGTACGTTCATCCTACATGACCAACTAAAAACCCACGGTGGGACCGTGGGTTGGGGGAACTCGGGAAATATGATTTCAGCCGCCAGGCCGGATTTTTTTCCATAACCAGCCGAACGGGTCGTAAAACTCGTCCACTACCCGTTCCTTCAACGGAATGATGGCGTTGTCGGTGATGGTGATGTGTTCCGGACAGACTTTCGTGCAGCATTTGGTGATGTTGCAGAAGCCGATGCCCTGGGCCTGCTTGAGCTCGGGGATGCGGTCCTCGACGTCAAGCGGGTGCATTTCCAGCGCGGCGGTATAGACCAGAAAGCGCGGGCCGATGAATTCCTCGTGCTTGTGGTGGTCGCGCAAAACGTGGCAGACATCCTGGCAGAGGAAGCATTCGATGCACTTGCGGAATTCCTGCACGCGGTCCACGTCCTGCTGCTGCATGCGCCAGGTGCCGTCCGGCGCGTCGGGGGCGCGTGGCTTGAACTTTTTAATCTTTTGTTTAACGCGGAAATTCCAGGAAACATCGGTCACCAGGTCGCGGATGCTCGGGAACGCCCGCATGGGCTCGATGGTGATGGGCTTGTCAATCGGCAGCGTGTCCATGCGCGTCATGCACATGAGTTTGGGGATGCCGTTAATTTCAGCGGAGCAGGAGCCGCATTTGCCGGCCTTGCAATTCCAGCGGCACGCAAGGTCGTTGGCCTGGGTGGCTTGAATTTTATGGACGACGTCGAGCACCACAAGGCCCTCGGTGATCTCCGTGGTATAATCCACGAGCTTGCTCCCGTTCGCGTCGCCGCGCCAGATTCGGAAAGTGACAGTCTTGTTCATTTCATCTCCTCGATGACTTGTTTCAACGGATCCGGCATGGGGGGAATCGGTTCGCGCCGCAGTTTCATGGAACCATCCGCCTGCTTGGAAATGACCGCGTTGTATTTTTGCGCCTCGGGGTCCTTGTTTGGATAATCTTCGCGGAAATGGCCCCCGCGGCTTTCTTTGCGGTCCAAAGCCGCCATGGTAATAGCCTCGGAGACCGTGAGCAGATGCTTCAAGTCAATGGACGTGTGCCAGCCGGGGTTGTATTCAAGATGGCCTTGGACGGCTACTTTTGCCGCGCGGACCTTGAGCTTGGCAATTCCGTCGAGGGCGCGCTCCATTTCGTTCTGAAGCCGCACGATGCCGACCAAATCCTGCATCATGTTTTGCAAATCGTACTGGACTTGATAAGGACCTTCGCTGGAGCCGCCGGCAGGGCGTTCGAACGGTTCCACGGCTTCGCGATAGGCCGCCTGCACCTGCGCCTCGTTGATGGCACTGGCCGAATTTTCTTTCGCGTACTGCGCGGCAAATTCGCCCGCGCGTTTGCCGAAGACGATGAGGTCGGACAATGAATTCCCGCCCAGGCGGTTCGCGCCATGCAACCCGGCCGCGCACTCGCCGGCCGCAAAAAGTCCGGGAATATTGGTCGCCTGCGTCTCGCCGTTCACGCGGATGCCGCCCATCGCGTAATGAGTGGTGGGGCCGATTTCCATGGGCTCCTTGGTGATGTCGAGATTCGCCAGTTGCATGAACTGGTGATACATCGAGGGCAGCTTGCGTTTGATGTGTTCGGCGGAGTTGGGGATTTTCTCCTTGATCCACGAAATATCCAGGAACACGCCGCCGTGCGGGCTGCCGCGCCCGGCCTTGACCTCGCGATTGATGCAGCGGGCCACGTGGTCCCGCGTGAGCAGCTCGGGCGGGCGTTTGGCGTTTTTGTCGTTTTGCGTGTAGCGCCAGCCTTCCTCGGGGTCCATCGAGGTCTGCGATTTGTAATTCTCCGGGATGTCGTCGTACATGAAGCGCTTGCCTTCCTTGTTGCGCAACACCCCGCCTTCACCGCGCACGCTCTCCGTCACAAGAATGCCCATGACGCTCGGCGGCCAAATCATGCCCGTGGGATGAAATTGGATGAATTCCATGTCCAGCAATTCCGCCCCGGCCTGGTAGGCCAGTGAAACACCATCGCCCGTGCCTTCCCAGGAATTGCTCGTGACACGGTACGCCCGGCCCAATCCGCCGGTGCAAACGACAACGGCCTTGGCCTTGAAAATACGAAAACGTCCGCGCTCGCGGTCATAACCAAATGCACCCGCAATGCGGTCGCCGTCCTTCAGCAGTGAAACGAC
>Ga0302320_10012390_pt1 | contig 17920 bp, 15 predicted proteins | sample Bog_T0_3_FD_202130 | JGI IMG/M metagenome (GOLD analysis project Ga0302320, IMG submission 202130) | Peat permafrost microbial communities from Stordalen Mire near Abisko, Sweden - Bog_T0_3 | ecosystem: Environmental > Terrestrial > Soil > Wetlands > Peat | place: Sweden: Abisko, Stordalen Mire...
CGTAAAGGGTATGCTCGTCGCTCGCGCCTCGCCTGCGCCAAAAATGCCTTGCCGCGAACGTGAGCGTATTTGTGAAACTGACCACTAAGCTTGCGCACAGCGGCCCCGCGCTAATCAGGCGCTTTTCCCGGACCCGCCTTTTCCAAGTCTCTCACCCGTCGTATAAGTTCGGGAAGTTGCTGCACCGCCAGCCACTGCCGTTTGGTTTGGCGATCCGGTTGGGCAGGCGAGCCAAGCCACTTGCCGCCGTCCGGGATATCGTTCATCACACCAGACTGCGCCGCGACGATTACTTTGTCGCCGATTTCAAGATGCCCGGCAATTCCCACTTGCCCGGCGAGAGTCGTGTAACTGCCGATCTTCGTGCTTCCCGCGATCCCCACTTGCGCAATGACCAGGCAATTCTCTCCAATCGTGACGTTATGGGCAATCTGGACCAAATTGTCTATCTTCGTGCCCTGGCCGATCACGGTGGGACCGAGCGCACCGCGATCAATCGTCACGTTGGCTCCAATTTCGACGTCGTCGTGAATGATGACCAGCCCAACCTGCGGAACTTTGCGATGGCTGCCGCCGTCAAAAACGTAGCCGTATCCATCCGAACCAATCACCGACCCGGCGTGGATGCGCACCCGCTGCCCGATCTGCGTCCGCGGATAAAGCGTCACGCGCGGAAACAGATTCGTATCCTCGCCAATGACCGAATTGTCGCCAATATGATTGCCCCCTTGCAAAACCGCCCGCGCCGCAATCTTCACATTTTCGCCGACGCAACAAAAAGGTCCCAGATGCGCCGTCGGATCAATTTCGGCCGAGGACGCGACCACCGCGCTGGGATGAATTCCCGGCGCATACTTCTTTTCCGGGAAAAACAGCGGCAAAGCGCGGGCAAAGCCGATGCGGGCATTCTTCACGCGAATCAGGGCCTTGCCCGCGGATGTAAATGGACCGTCCACCAAGATGGCGGTAGCCGCGCTTTGCTCGGCCTTGCCAAAGAACTCCTCGTTTTCCGCAAAGGTGAGGTCCCCGGATTTGGCGGTGTCCGCCGGGGCAAAACCGGTCAGCATGGTCAGGCCATCCCCAATCACGTCCCCTTGAAGTTCCTGGGCAAGCTGCGCAACGGTGATCTTCACGTTAATGGAAACGAATTTGTTTCAGAGGCCGCGGTCGTTGATTATTTTATTATTGTCACCCAGGACAATTACGCGGGGTTTCCAGACCTCGGCCTCCGCGTCGTTCACCCACGAAAAACTCATGATGGTCAGGAGGTCGCCGGGTTTGCCCAGATGCGAGGTGGCGCCGTTCAGGATGATGGCGTTGCTTCCGCGCTCGCCCGGAATAACATAGGTTTCAAAACGCTCGCCGTTGGCCAGGTTGCTGGCCAGGATTTTTTCGTAATGGCGCAGACCCACCCGGTCCATCAAGTTGCGGTCAACCGTGAGGCTGCCTTCATAATTGAGATTGCTGCCGGTCACGACAGCCCGATGAATTTTTGATTTTAACAGTTGTACCTGCATAGTTGGGACGGAATTGACATGAAATCCCCACACGGATAGAGTATAGCGATTACGTCATTTGAATTTCAACACCTAGTTTTGTCCGCCGGTGGCGAGCCGAGACGAGGGTGGTCTGTCAACTGAAACAAAGAACTATGTCAAATAAAACTCTCAACGTCGGACTGGTCGGCGGGGGCCGGGGCGCCTTTATTGTTCATCCTCATCAGAAGGCCATTCACATGGACGGAACCCGCCGGGTGGTGGCGGGAGCGCTGTTTCCGGATCCCAAGATCGCCCTGGAAGAAGCCGCCAACTGGCCTTATCCCATCCGCGGTTACGGTTCCTACGATGAGATGATTGCCGCCAACCGGACCCTCCCCGAAGACCAAAAACTGGACTACATCCTCATTGTCACGCCGAACTTCGTCCACTATGACCCGGCCATGAAAGCGATGAAAGCCGGGATCGCGGTCTTTTGCGAAAAGCCGCTTTGCCTGAATTTGAAGGAGGCCAATGACCTCGTAAAGACCGCCCGCAAACTGGGGATCCCCTTTGGCGTGGCCCACACTTATCTGGGCCATTGGACCAGCCGGTTGAGCCGCTACATCGTGCGGAGCGGCCTGCTGGGCGAGGTGCGCTGGGTGGACAGTTACTATCTCCAGGGCTGGCTGGCCACCAAGCTGGAAGCCAGCGGCCAGCAACAGGCTGCCTGGCGGGTGGACCCCAAGCGCGCCGGCGGCTCCGGCTGCGGCGGCGACATCGGGACTCATGCCCTGATGCAACTGCGCTACACCACCGGCCTGGACATCGCCGCCGTCTCCGCACAACTGGAAACCTTCGTGCAAGGCCGCCAACTGGACGATCATTTTACGGTCTATTGCAAACTGAGCAACGGCGGCACCGCCCTGGTGCGCGCCTCCCAAATCTGCATCGGCCACAAAAACGACCTTGGCATCGTCATTGCCGGAACCAAAGGCACCTTGCGCTGGTGCCAGGAAGACCCGGAATGCCTGACGATCTATCTGCCCGGCCAGCCCGACCGCACCTATTGGCGCGGCGCCGTCGCGCCCGGCGACGGCTTCCTGCCCAAAGACCTGCCCGCCGATCTTCTGGCCGAGTCAACGCTTCCCAGCGGTCACCCGGAGGCCTTCCACGACGCCTTTGCCCGCCTGCATCGCTGTTTCGAAGCCGATGTCCGGCGGTGGAAGGCCGGCGGCAAATTTGTCGGCGACGGCAGCCAGTACGCCAATATTGCAGACGGATGGACCGGCATTGCCTTCATCGAAACCTGCGTCAAGAGCAGCGCCCGGAAAGGCGCCTGGACCGCGATGCCCAAAAAGATTTAGAGGGCACCGGCCCCAACCCGGCCGCATTTCCAGACCCGAAACCATTTCGGCGGCGGCCGAACCTCGCGCAGCGTCCGGGAGTGCGCCAGCCCTCTGGCGCTTTGGATCCTGCCCTCCCTGCCCGCGAAGCCCCCCAATTCAGCCCCAAATCCTCGCCTAAGCCTGGGAAGCGATAGCCTCGGGGAGCGCGGCTGTCCCGGTCGCGGCGGGCGGCGTCTCGCCGACCGCATCTTCTCCGTTCCACGTAGATAATATAGATTGTCATCCGACGGGGCGGCGGTGTTAGGCGAGGATCAAGGCCGTTCTTCCGGCGTTGACAGGCTGGGAGGTTCGGGCGATGATTGATTCATGCAAGTGACGCTGGGAAAAGAACTCGAAGATTTCATTGCTGAAAAGGTCCAGAACGGCGGCTACGCCGACGCTGACGAAGTGGTTCGGGAAGCCTTGCGTAATTTCAAGGCGAAAGAAGATCCGGCCGAATTTGACAGCCAGGAATTGGCGGAATTGCTGCTCGCCGCTGTGCGCGGCTCTCATCGGTCGCTAACTGCGGACGATTTTAATCAACTTCGCTCCCGCGCCCGCGGACAAGTGGCCGCATGATCCGGGTGATCTGTCAGGCGGATTTATTTTGGGAGGACATCGCCGAGCGGATCATCCATGGCGCGCGGGATTTGCCGCGCCGGCTGCGCGAACGAAGTTAGCGTTCAGCCCTTCTTAACAGACCGTGCCCGCCAAAGGTAATAAATCGGCGGATATACCAACAGTTCCATAATTGTTGACGTAACGACTCCACCGATCATCGGTGTGGCAATCCGTTTCATCACGTCGGCGCCGGCGCCGTGGCTCCAGAGAATCGGAGCCAGACCGGCGACAATGACACAGGCCGTCATGGCCTTGGGACGGACGCGCTTGACCGCGCCATGATAGATGGCGTCGCGCAGGTCGGTTACATTTCGCATCTGGCCCTTCCTTATCCACTGCTCGTAGGCGATGTTGAGATAAAGCAACATGACAACACCGGTTTCAGCGTCCAGCCCGGCCAGCGCGATGATGCCAACCCAGACGGCGACGCTCAGGTTGTATCCGAGCCAGTGGACGGCCGCGAAGGCGCCCACGAGCGAGAACGGCACGGCGAGCATCACGATGGCGGTCTCGATGACGGAACGGGTGTTGAGGAAAATAATAAGCACGATGATGAGCAGCGTAAGCGGCACCACAATCATCAACCGCGCTTTGGCGCGCTGCATGTATTCGTATTGACCGCTCCAAAGAATATTATAGCCGTTCGGCAGCGTGATTTGGCCATTGGCCACGGCCTTATTGACGGCGTGCATGGCTGTTTGCACGTAGGTGCCGAGGTCAACACCTTTGACGTCCACGTAAATCCAGGCATTGGGCACGGCCCCTTCGCTTTTGATGCCCATCGGCGCATGGACGGTCTCGATTTTTGCCAATTGGCCGAGCGGCACTTGCGCCCCGGCGGGCGTCGGCACAATGATGTCCTGCAAGGCCCCGAGGTTTTCGCGGAAATCGCGGCTGTAGCGAAGATTGACATCGTAACGCTCCAACCCTTCCACGGTGGTCGTCAGCGGCATTCCCCCGACCGCCACTTCGAGCACGTCCTGCACATCCGCGACACGAAGGCCGTAGCGGGCGATCGCGTCTCGGTTAATCGTAAACTGAATGTAATTTCCACCCATCGTGCGTTCGGCGAAAGCGCTCAACGTCCCCGGCACGGATTTTACCACCGTCTCGACTTCGGAAGCGATGCGCTCCAGTTCCGCCAAATCCGGTCCGGCGATCTTGATGCCCACCGGCGTCTTGATGCCGGTGGCGAGCATATCTATCCGCGTCTTAATCGGCATGGTCCAGGCATTGTTGAGGCCGGGGATCTGCACCGCATCGTTCATCGCGTCCGATAACTCATCTGGCGTCCGGCGGCGGTGGGCGATGATTTTTCCGCTGTCGTTTTTGATGTCCACCACCGGCCATTCCTCCTCCGGTTTCAGCATGATGGTGGTTTCGATCATGTCGAAGGGCGCGGGATCGGTGGCCGTCTCGGCGCGGCCGGCCTTCCCGAAAACGTTTTGCACTTCCGGGAACCGGCGAATGATCTGGTCCGTGGTTTGCAAAACCTGGCGGGCCTTGGTCGGCGAAATGCCGGGGAAAGTCGTCGGCATATAAAGCAGATCGCCTTCGTAGAGCGGCGGCATGAATTCGGAGCCGATGTTCTGGTAAGGGAAAATCTTCCCGGCCTCAAAGGCCAGTTCCTTCAGCCTGCCATCGGGCAAAAAGCGCGCGGTCAATGCGTTCGACGGAAAGAACACCCAGACAATCAACAACACCGCCACCGTGAGGACGGCCCGGTGCCATTTGATGACGAAGTCAATCACCGGATGATAAAGCCACACCAGGAAGCGGTTGAGCGGATTTTTTTCCTCGGAGGGGATTTTGCCGCGAATGAAAAAACCCATGAGAACCGGGGCCAGCGTGATCGAGAGCAGGGCGGCCGCAGCCATCGAATAAGTCTTCGTGAATGCCAGCGGTTTGAACAGCCTGCCTTCCTGTGACTGCAACGTGAACACCGGCAGGAAGGATACCGCGATGACCAGCAGTGAATAAAACAGCGTCGGGCCGACTTCGACCGCGGCGTCGCGGATGACGTCCCAATGCGGCCTTTTGCCCTGGTCCAGCTCAATATGCTTGTGGGCGTTCTCGATCATGATGATGACCGCGTCCACCATCGCGCCGATGGCAATGGCGATGCCGCCCAGCGACATGATGTTGGAAGAAATGCCCTGGCCGAACATGACCAGAAAAGAAACCAGCACGGCGATGGGCAGAACGATGATGGCCACGAGGGAGCTTCGCAGGTGCATTAAAAAGGCGAGGCAAACCAGAGTCACGACGATCATTTCCTCCACGAGTTTTTCCTCGAGCGTTTTAACCGCGCGATGGATGAGGGCGCTGCGGTCGTAGGCGATGGTATATTTAACGTCCGACGGCAATCCCTTCATCGCCTCATCCAACCTCTTCTTTACATCAAGGATGACCTGGCGGGCGTTCGCGCCGTAACGAACGACCACGATGCCGCCGACCGTCTCGCCTTCGCCGTTCAACTCCGCAATGCCGCGCCGCATGTCCGGGCCGAGTTCGACGTTGGCGATCTCACTGAGGAGGATCGGGACTCCTTTGTCGCCCACCCCCACCGCGACTTTGCGCAGATCATCCAGACTCTCGATGTAGCCCTTCACCCGCAGAATAAACTCCTTTTCCGACAATTCGATGGAACGTCCGCCGACCTCGCCATTGCTGCGCTTGACCGCCATCGCCACATCCGAAATGGAGAGGTTGAAGGCGCGCAGTTTGGCCGGGTCCACCGTCACCTGGTATTGCTTGACGAAACCACCAATGGAGGCAACTTCGGAAACCCCTTCCACGGACGCCAGTTGGTAGCGCAAATACCAGTCCTGCATGGAGCGCAATTGCGCCAGGTCCCGGTTGGTGGAATTGATCGAATACATGAAGGCCCAGCCGACGCCCGTCGCATCCGGGCCGAGGGCGGGCGCAACGCCTTGCGGCAGTTGTCCGCCCATGCCATTGAGATATTCCAGCACCCGGCTGCGCGCCCAATACGGGTCCGTGCCGTCCTTGAAAATCACATAGACAAAGGAAAAACCGTAGAACGAATAGCCGCGCACGACGGTGGCGTTGGGCACGGAAAGCATCTTGGTCGTGATGGGATAGGTGACCTGGTCCTGCACGATTTGCGGCGCCTGGCCGGGCCATTCCGTATAGACGATCACCTGCACGTCGGAAAGGTCGGGGATGGCATCGAGGGGAATGTTGCGCAACGCAAAGAGCCCGCCCAGGAGGAGCGCGATCGTGCCAAGAAGAACGATGAATTTGTTCTTGAGCGAGAAATCTATGATGCCGGTGAGCATGAACAACAAATGGGTAGGAACCGACGTAAGGAGGTTCTAATTTCGCCGAAGCTCGTGAGCGTCCTTTCAGCTTTCATAATGTCACTTCCTTTCCCCGGGCATATTCATGTTGGTGGCGGGCGGGGCAGGGGAGGGCGCTTCCATTATCGGAATCAGGGTCATGCCGCACTTGGGACAGTTGCCCGGTTTGTCCGAACGCACCTCGCTGTCCTCCGGCATTGGACAGGTGTAATAAAGGATTTTCCCGCCCGGCTGGAGGTTCTTCAGCATGGTCTGGGACACCGGCACGAGTGTCATGCCGCAAATGGGACACTGGCCGGGATGATCGTATTCGATCGAGACATGCTCCGGCATCGGGCAGATGTATTTCACCGCCCCCATTGTGATGGGGAGGTGCGTGGTGTTGGTCGGAAAAGCCGCCACGTTTGTCTCCCGTTCGGGCAGCTTCTGCGGCCCTTGCATTTTCTGAATCGCCTCGCGAAGCTGGCTTTCCGAATCGAGCATGAACTGGCCCGACGTGACAATCCGTTCGCCCTCGCTCACTCCGCTCAGAACCTGATACTCGTCGTTCTCCGCCTGCGGCCCAAGCGTGACGCTGCGCGGGGCGAATTCTCCGCCCTCCAACGCCACGAAAACCGTGGTCTTTTCGCCGCTGCGCAAGATGGCCATGTCGGGAATCAGCAATACCGACGGCTCCAGTTCGGAGACGACCGTGACGGTGGCGAACATGCCGGGTTTGAGAAAATACCCCGGATTGTGAAATTCCATGCGGACGCGCGCGGTGCGGGTTTTCTCGTCCACGTTCGGATAGATGTAAGTGACGCGCCCGCGGAATTCGCGATCCGGCAGATAGGACAGCGTGACGGTCGCCTCCTGACCCAGTTTGATATACGCCAGATCCTGTTCATAAATGTTGGCCTGCACCCAGACCAATCCCAGGTCCGCCAGCCGGAAAATCTTCATCCCCGCTTCCACCATTTGACCGGCGGTGACGTTCTTTTCGACCACGAACCCGTCCTGCGGGGCCAGGATGCGCATTGTTTTCTGCGGTTGCCGCATTTTCCCCAGTTCGGCAATCTGTCCGTCCGAAATATCAAAGAACTTGAGCTTGGTCAGGGCGCTGATCCGGATTTCTTCCGCGCCCGGGGCGGAGTTCGTGGGTGAACTGGTGGCGAGCAGATACTCCACCTGGGCGCTGTAAAGATCCGGCGAATAAATCTCGAACAACGAATCGCCGCGCATCACCAATTGCCCCGTGGCATTCACGTCCAGTTTTTCGATCCACCCCTTAAATTTAGTGGTGACGTCACCCAGCGTCGTCTCGTTGTAATCAACAACGCCCACGGTGCGGATGGTCCGGCGCAACGGTCCACGCGTGACCGTTGCCGTGCGGATATCCATGGTCTGAATCGTCCCCGGAGCAAGGGCGATGGTTTGCGACCCGCCGGCCGTGTCTTGATTTTCATAAACCGGGACCATTTCCATGCCCATGCTGTCCTTGCCGGGTTCCGGCCGCACTTCGCCCGGCATCATGGTGGATTTGTAGTATTTGATTTTGCCAGGGCCGGTTTGGGCGCGCGCGTAGCCGCTGGCATTTTCCACAACGGCTTGATTGCGAATCGGTGTCAACTTCATGCCGCAGATGGGGCAGTTGCCCGGATGATCTTGAATCACCTGCGGGTGCATGCCGCAGGTGTAAAATATTTTGCTCTGTTCGGCCGGTTTGGAACAGCCGGTCAATAAAACGGCTGCACCCGCAAGAGCCATGAATAGAACGCAGGAAATCAACATTCCCCGAAGAATCCGATTAAATCGGACGACCGACGCGGGGACAATCCCAACTAAATCCGCAAGCCGCAATCCGCAATACGCATTAAATCCCGAATCGTTAGCGACTTTCCGGGGAGCGCGCCCGTCCCGGTCGCGTCCGTCGGCGTCCCGCCGACGGAACGTTGCGCATCCAATCCTTTCACCCGTCCTGTGGCAATTCCTGCGTATCGCTAATGATCGGGGATTAAATCGGGCGGGCGAGCGGGGGCCAATCCCAACCGGATTGCATAATTCAGCCCAGCGTTGCGAGGCCCCAGCCACCCTGGGTTCTGGCAATGTAAATTCATCATCCCTGAATGGGTTGAATCTCTCCGCAATTATTCTCTTCATTTGGAATTCCTGGTTTTGTCCGGTGTAAATGGTGCTCCTGCCGGCGGGATGCCCGCTATCAACAAAGAAAGTTCCGCCGCGGCCAACTCACGATCCGCCCTTGCTTCAACCTCCGACAGCCGGAATCCCAGCAACGTCCGCTCCGCGTCAATCAGATTAAAAAAATCAATCTGCCCGCCCAGATAGCCGGAGCGGGCGATCTCCAGGGATTTCTGCGCCTTGGGCAGAAGCTGATCTTGCAGCAGCGAAAGGTTGCGCGTGATCTGCCGGTATTCGTAGGCCTTCATGGCGAAATCCACCGTGACCTGGATTTGTTCGGCGCTCAACCGGTCCACCGCCACCCGTTTGCCGGCCTGGGCGCCGGCGATTTGCGCCGCAATTTTATCGCGCCAGATCGGGAGCGTCATGCTGGCTTGCGGCCAGTAAAAGGGCGGCCGGTACACCTCCCCCATCAACCCGGCGGAAAAATCGGGGACGTTCGATTTGCGGGCCACGGCAATGGCATCTTCCGCCATGCGCACCTCCGCTTCCATTTCCTTGAGCCGCGGATTGCGGGCAAAAGCCATTTCCAGCAACGCATCTCCGGTCAGGTCGAAAGCCGACGGCTCGATCCGGCCCGGCGGCGGCGGGTCCGCCTGGGCGCTTGTCAAACCTAATGCGCCTTTGAACTGGGTGGCCAGCGCATTGTGGGAATCGCGCAGGTTGGCCAATTCGGTCGTCAATTGGTCCTCCTCGATCTGCGCGCGATAGACATCCTGCAAAGTGGCCTTGCCCACTTCGTTCAAGGTGCGGGCGCTCTTTTCGAGATCGGCCAGCAAGTCAAACATCTGGCGGTTGATCTGAATCTTCTCGTCCACCAGCCCCAATTGATAATAGGCCTGCTTGAGCGAGAATGCGGTTTTGAGCGCGGCGGTTTCGAACGAAAAGTAGCGGGCGGAACTCTCCGCGGCGGCGGCGTTGCCGGCGGCCTTCAATTTGCCCGGACCCGGAAAATCCTGCGCGAGTCCCGGCATGAGCGAGGTGAGAGAGTTTTCAATGTAAGCTTGAAAAGTGAGTTTCGGGTCCGGCATGGACCGGGCGACGGTGATGTTCTCGACCGAAGAGAGCCAGTCGTAGTAGGCCGCTTCCACCTGCGGATGATTCAACATGGCGTAGGTCAGAAACTCGCCCAACGAACTGTTCGTCGTCAGCGCCGGCAAATCCGCCGCCGCGCCCGACGGCCGATACACCGCGGCGACCGACGCCACCTGCTCTCGCGCCTGGATTTCACTAGGCGACTGCACGCCCGTGCATCCGGTCAAAAGCACAAGGGCGCCTAGGCCTGTTACAGCCAGCGTAAATGTGAATTTCGACCCAAATCGGTTCATCGGCTTCTGATTGAAAGACGTATCTCCGCAGGGCAACCATTTGTTGCTCTTGCCCATATATACGCCGTCCCGGAGAAAAGCCCTCCACTTGTCTTGCGCATGGCACAACCTGTCTTGGCATCGGAAAGGCTAGAAATGTCCAGTCTCAGAATTCAATATCGGGAGGAGCGAGCCCGCCCGCAAGGGCACAGCGTTCAACCCTGCCATCGTCCGCGAGCGCAACCTAATTTCTGTACAGCCCCAACGGGGCGGAATAATGCAGCCCAGGGCAAAGCGAGTCGGCGAGCGACGCCCTGGGTTGGTCGCCGCATGGATTCCAAGCCCTGAAAGGGCGGCCGAAAATATCCGTAGTTTGTTGGGTCGCCCTTACAGGCCTGCGCCTAAGTGCGTTTCACCGTCCAAAATACATCCCATTACCGATTCTGAATTCTGCGCGACAGAGCCTTTTCTCCGCGAGCGAAACACCCTCGTTTGCTAGCCTGTCGCCGTGAATCATCCGGAAACCGCAAATCCGCTGGAAGAAGAAATCGCCGCCGAACAGCGTTTTATCGCGAACTATGTGGAACTGACCGGCGCCCCCGAACCCCAGGCGCGGGATGTCTATCTCTATTTCGACATCATCCGCGAACGCAACCTCGCAACCGCCGAAGTTGGGTGACCACGGAAGAGGTCCCGACGGTTTTTGGAGACGACGACACGGACATTATATTTTCACGGGAGAACGTGCCCGGGAATGCTGCAAGTGGGCTTTATGCCGACCGCTTCAATGATATAGTTTCCCCCGTCCGGACATCCCGGCAATTCGCTGTTTGTTCCATTGCCCAGATACATTTGAATGTCCTGTATCGTCGGTGTGTCGGAGTTTTGTTTATGATACTCCAGCGCCCATTGCCCTTTGGCAGCGTCAATCCTGCGGAGATTGATGATACAGGCATCCGCACTTAATTGCGACTTGGTTTCGATTGAGGCTGCAGCGAAGCCGGGTGCCTTGCCATTGGATTGAAAAGTCGGCGAACTCCCCAACGGGCCAATGAAGTACTGGCCTTCCACTGCGTTGGTAAATGCGTTTAGATCTCCCAAATAGGCTTCGAGATCCAGCCAAGTCGGCGTGTCGGAACGCGCTTTTCGACTCTCCAAAGCCCATTGGCGTTTGGCAGCGTCCAGGATTCTGAGTTTCCCAGCGACTGCCGGTGGGACGTTTGTGGCATCAACGAACGATTGCGGTTGCCCGAAGCTGGAGCGGACGGGCATTCCCCAAGCTTGGCCTCCGACGTGGGGCGTTAGGCCCGGTGCTCCCGGATGTTCCAATCTAATGGCATACCCTGCTGCGTTGGGTGAGCGCGAGGGAGGAGGATCGTTCGCAATGGTAGCGGTATAGTTGCCATTCGGCAGTAGGCCTATGTTGATGCTTGCTGCGTGACCGTTGGTGAATTGATCTTCTTGTGCCGTGAATGGCCCGCTGAATGGCGCGAGTTCCAAGCCGAGTTCGTTTTGCAGAATTCCTGTCACCCTCTCAACCATCTTGCCGGCTGGCCCGGTGCGCGGCGGAGTCATTTCAATATCATAAGTCCCGGTCAACCCGGTCTGGTCGGCCACGGGCGCCTGGAGAACCGTTCCGATAAACTGGGCAAACTCGGCCATGGTGATGCCACGGAACGTCCTCTTCCCGTTCGTGAACCCTACCCCGGCGAGGACGCTTAGGTCTGATGGGTTCGCGCGAAGTTCCGCCCTCGCCGTTGTCAAGTCATTGGACTGCTGCCGCAAGCGTCCCACTTCATCCCGCAATTGGGACAACTCGCGCATCTGCCTTTGCGCCAGCGGCGGGTTGGAGGCGGCCTGGAAGACCATATTTGACAGCCGCTCATTTTCCGCCTGCAGCGCCGCCAACTGCGCGGCTTGCTGCCGCAGTGACCTGTTCTCCTCGCGCAATTTGCCGACCGATCCCTGGTGCAACGCCACTGGCACCGCCACGGCGGCCACCGCGATGGCGCCGACCGCGGCAATCTTGAACTTGGTCATGCTCATGATTTTTAGAAAAGTTGAGGTGAAGCCGCCAGTGGCGGTGCTGCTGAGAATTGTGCCCGCCACCGTCGCCGCCAGACCAATCGGCGCGGCCGACACCGCGCCGGCCGCCAGCAAGGTGCCGATCCCCGCAGCGGACAAAACCACGCCCCGGTTTTTGAGGAGCCCCTGCAATTTGTCCAGCGCGCGGCTGACTCTCATGCGCGCCGCGTCTTCGCTGCTCCCCATCATTTCACCGACGGCGCGGAATTCGAGCTGCTCAAAAAAGCGGAGCAGGATGGCCGTGCGGTCATCCGGTTCCAGAAGATCGATGGCTTCATCCAAAACCGGCCCCACCAACGCGAGGTTGGCTTCCGTGTGATCTTCGGGGACGTTCATTGCAACAGCCTGCCTTTCTCGGTATTGCCGCCGCCGCTCCCCGCGCATCATCGTTCCGGCGACGAAACAAGTATCGCGGTGCAGCCATCCGCCAAGCAGCACGTTTGGCGAAAGACTGCGGGCTTTGCGGGATAAATCCATGAAGACGGTTTGGGTGACGTCCTCCGCCAATTGCGTGTCGCCGTGAACAAGGCGGAGCGCGGTGGAATGAACCAAATTGATATACCGTTCCACCAGTTGTCGAAACGCCGCGTCTGAACCGTTCTTCACGTATTCGGCCAGCAATGTTCGGCTGTCGTCCATCTTCATTCACCAGTAAAAGGCCGGCCAAACCCAAATCCGAACAAAATTATTTTTGGGTCCGACTTCTTAGCCTTCAGCCCTCAGCCTTCAGCCTTAATTTCGCTGGTTCGCCGGCGCCAGTTCCTCCGGCACAATCGTCAAGTTGATTTTCTCGGTGTGTCGTATGACGGTCAGTTCGCCCGGAAGGCCAATGGCCGAAGCGACGAGATGGCGGTGCAGTTCGTCAATCTGGGGAATGGTCTGCCCCTTGAAGGCCACGATGACGTCGCCTTCGAGCAAGCCGGCGCGGTGAGCGGGGCTGCCCGGTTCCATGCCCGCCACCAGCACTCCATGCGCCGCCGGCAGCCGATGGAATCGCACCACGCGCGGATGGATGGGGACATTTTGCCCGGCCACGCCAATCCAACTGCGCCGGATGCGGCCCTCCTTGATCAGCCAGGCGGCGACAAATTTGGCGGTGTTGCTGGCGATGGCAAAACAGATTCCCTGTGCCGGCAAAATCACAGCAGTATTGACACCGATGACTTCGCCGCGCGAATTGACCAGCGGCCCGCCGGAATTGCCAGGGTTCAACGCCGCATCGGTCTGGATAATATTGTCCATCAGCCGTCCCGACTGCGACCGCATGGAGCGCCCCAGCGCGCTGACCACTCCGGCGGTGACAGTTTGCTGAAACCCAAAGGGGCTGCCGATGGCAATGGCGATCTGCCCGACGCGCACCGACTGCGAATCGCCCAGCGTGACATCCGAGAGATCGTCCGCATGAATCCGAATCACCGCCAGATCGGTCTCAGGATCGTCGCCAATGAGAGCTGCCTTTAGAGAACGCCCGTCGGCCAGCGCAACTTCAAGCTGATCGGCGCCGTGGACGACATGGCTGTTGGTCAGAATGTAACCGTCCGGCGCGATGATGAAACCGGAGCCGCTGCCGCCGGATTCGCTTTGCCCGCGCGCGTTGCCGCGCCGCGTGCGGATATTGACCACGGAATGTCCCACCTTCGCGGCAACGCCGGAGACAGTGTTGGAATAACTGTCCAGCAACGCCTCGTCCGTCGTCGTCGCATAAGGTTCCGAGCCGACCGAGGTTGTTTCCGTGTCGCTAACGCCGGTGAACCGAAGCACCGCCGGCCCGTCATCTACATTGGCGATTCTCATATAATGCCTGTCACTTTCAGATTATACCACGACAAGAAGAAGTTTCAAACTGACGCCAGTTTGCCAGGCCTTCCTCCGATTCCGGGGAGCATAGGCGCCCCCGCCTGTGCCGGTCGGCGCCCTCGCCGACCGCATCTTCCGTTTTTTAGCTCTCTCATTCAGCCGCGCCTCTCTTCACACCTGCGCCAATCCTCCATCCACGAACAACTCAATCCCGTTGACGAAACTCGAATCGTCCGACGCCAGGAAGAGCGCCGCGGTGGCAATTTCGTCCGCCCGCCCGATTCTCCCCAGCGGCACCTCCGACGCAAATTGCGCAATCGCCTCCTTCGGCAGTGGTCCGAGAATGGGCGTATCAATCGGTCCCGGACTCAGCACATTCACGCGAATTTTTCGTGCCTTCAACTCCGACGCCCACGTCCGCGCGAACGACCGCACCGCCGCCTTGCTGGCGTTATAGACGGTGAAATTGCTGATCCCTTTGCTGCCGGCAACCGACCCGGTCATGAGGATTGCGCCCCCGTCCCGCAGCAGCGGCAACGCCTTCTTCACCGTGAACAAAACCCCTTTCACATTGACACCGATGATCCGGTCGAAATGATCCTCCGTCACGTCGGCGAACGCCACCCATTCCCCGATGCCGGCGTTGGCATAGACGATGTCCAGCGAGCCCTTTTCGCGCTTCACCGTCTCATAAAGCCGGTCCAGGTCCGCCAGCTTGGACACATCGCCCCGGACGCCGGTGACGTTGCTCCCGATCTCCTTGACGGCGGCATCAAGTTCTGCTTGACGGCGACCGGTGATAAAAACGTAGGCGCCCTCGGCGACAAAGCGTTTGGCGGTGGCGAGACCCATGCCGGTGCTCCCACCCGTGATGACGGCGACTTTGCCGGCCAGTTTTCCTGAAGTATTCGTGCTCATGGTAATCAATTTGTTAATTGTTGACGGTTTCGGAAGTTTACGCCGCGACGGCGAACGAATGGCGTTGCGGCGCCGTGCCCGGATCTTCGATGCAACCACCCGCGAACTGGACCTTTTCCTCCGCGAGCGTCGGCAGGAAAAGCAGCGGTACCGGCGTCAAGGAGGCGAGGGCATCGGCTTCATTGACCGCCTGATAAACCGCCGGCCCGGCCACGCAGGAGTATTCCGCGCTCAGTTGTTTGACCAGTGAGGACTTAAGCTGCTCCACTTGGGAGCGCTGGGGTTGACTGAAATTCCGCACCGGCAAATTCGTAAAGTTGACGGGAGCGGCGTGGTTGATGGTGAGAGTTACGTGTTTCATATTTGTATTTTGGGTTAACGGTTTAACTGACTGGTCAATTCTTTTTGCGGCGTTTTTTATATGGGAAATTGGATTGGTTAATGTGTCATCAAGCGGCCGAAAGGACGGGGGTCTTCACGCCCACGTAATCCATGACGGCGGATTCGAGTCCATCCAGGACTTTGAGGTCATTCTGCACCCGCGCTTCCACCAGCATTCCCACCAGCATCGTGTTCAGCCTTTGCGCCGTGGCGACCGGATCCTTGATCGTGACCGAGCCTTCCCGGATGGCGTCCGCCAGGGCGCTCTCCACGTATTTCCGCCCGGAATTCATCAACTGCTCAAACTTGGCGCGGATCTTCTCGTCCAGCGTGGCGATTTCGCTCCCGACACTGGCGTATGGGCAGCCGCAGACATGCCCGTATTTCTCCGCCTTTTCCTTTTGCACCTGATAGACATACCGGCAAAAGTTCTGCAACCGTTCCACCGGCGGAACCGATGGCGAGAAAATGCGATCCATCGCCGGACGCTTCTCGCGCCAATGTTCTTCGTAGGCCGCGATGGCCAAATCGGCCTTGGACGGAAAGAAATGGTAGAAACTCCCCTTATTGATCCCGGCGCGCTTGCAAATGTCGTCCACACTGACGGATCCGTAGCTGCTATCCCACATCAGATCGAATCCGACCTGGAGCAGCTTCTCTTTCGTTTCGCACGTTTTTTTCATTATCGTATCCGTCGGCTTTATCGCTCCGACACCGCCACCTTCGCATAGCTTGACCAATCGGTCAAATTAATTTCGCAAATATTTCGCGCCTGTCTTACCCGCGGTAATGGATCAGTCGCAACGGATTCCCACTAACACCTGGCCTCAGCCCGGTGAACCCGTAACGCACAAGGCCTGAAACGGTATCAACAGCTTCGAACTTCCCGCCTTCACCGACGCACCCGAATCGTCGGCGACTTTTCGGGGAGCGCGACCGTCTCAGCCCGCCTCGCGGGCCAGCAACCAACCATGCCATCTGTCGCACCCGTCGGCGTCTCGCCGACGGAACGTTGCGCGTCCAATGATTTCACCCGTTCGGTGGCAGTTCGTGCGTGTCGCTAATGACTCGGGCGAGAATTTGGGCCTGTATAAAGTGCTTGATTGCCGGGGCTGAGTACGCCACCGTTCTTGGCCGGAGAGGTCAGAAGACTGTTCGCTTGACGCATGAACGATAAACCCGTTGGTGAATTTGCAACTTCGCTTCCCCGCGCCGCAAGAAATGCGTGGCGTGGTGTATGTCGGTGGTTCGCCTTAAACGGCCCGCATGGTGTTTCGCGCACATTCGTCCAACCAAGTTGACCTGCAATCCCATGAGGAGAACATAAATATGTCAGGAGGAGATGCTCAAGTATTCGCGTTTTTGATTACTGTGGCAGGAGTCGTGTCCGCAATTTTTTGGATGGTGGTCGGCTGGCGGGCGATGCGGGCGCACGAGCGCATCGCCGATGCCGCGGAGCAAACCGCCCGGAAACTGCGGGAGGGCGGACAATGAACTTTAAGAAGGACGTCCTTGTTTTGTTGGGTGCAGTAGTTGGAGGCGTGTTGGGCTACGCGGGCTTTTTCTGGCTCCGCCGTCACGGTTTTTATGGGCTCATTCTGCCGGGCGGTCTGCTCGGAATCGGGGCCGGCGTCTTCAAGACGAAATCGAGGTACGTCTCCGTGATCTGCGGGCTCTTGGCGCTGGCGCTCGGCTTTTTCACGGAGTGGCGCCGCGCGCCCTTTGCCGCGGACGAGAGCCTTGGCTATTTTATTTCGCACGTTTACAAGCTCGATTCCATCACGCTTTTTATGATCGCACTCGGCAGTTTGATTGGTTTCTGGATCCCATTCCGCCGCAGCCAGGAGGCGGAGAAGGGCTAACGTCAAATGGCGGCGTTCTCACGAACGCCGCCAGATGTTTGTTTGGGTTCCTCGACGATTTCGGTGGAATCACCCAATTCCAGCAAGCCGAAGGCTTGTCAGATAGTAGCCGGTAGTCGGAGCTTGGCGGAGACCACCGGACAAATACGCCAATTAACGGCACCCCGAAGGGCGTGCCAGAATGCGCCGGGATTCAGAGTCTCTGCGACCCCCCTGCGGGGGCGGTGGTTGTCGTTCCATCCGTATCCGGTGGTGTCGCGTCGTTCAACCACAGGCAGCTATCTGGCTGCCCTTCGGGATGCACAATCATCACGAATTCAACCCGTCGAAAACATCGAGGAAGCCTTTTTTGCGTCTCATTGCAGCGAATGCGTGCTCGGCACGATCAAACAGACTGGCTTGCTCCCCACATCCTGCGCCGAATAGCTGGTGGCGAAGGTCTGCGCTGAATCCACCGGGCAGACCGGCAGGCTGCCGTTGGCGGTGCGGCCCAGGTACGGCTGGAGGTCGCTCCCGCCGGGCGTGTCCGAGTTTTGCTTGTGCTGTTCCAGCGCCCATTCCGCTTTGGCCGAGTCCATGTTCCTG
>Ga0302320_10012391_pt1 | contig 17918 bp, 5 predicted proteins | sample Bog_T0_3_FD_202130 | JGI IMG/M metagenome (GOLD analysis project Ga0302320, IMG submission 202130) | Peat permafrost microbial communities from Stordalen Mire near Abisko, Sweden - Bog_T0_3 | ecosystem: Environmental > Terrestrial > Soil > Wetlands > Peat | place: Sweden: Abisko, Stordalen Mire...
GGCCCGCAGAATGAAGCTGACTCCTTCAAAGAGCTTGGTGGTTTTTTGCCCGGAGAGATCGACATCCGCGAACCCTGGCCCCGTGAAAGCGTTGCGCTGCATTGTGCCGAGTGCGGTGTAGACGGTGGGTGAGGTGGTGGCTGTGGCGCTGGCCTGTGTTCCCTGAACCTCAAGGCTGCAGGCCGATGTGTAGTTGGTTATATCGCAAACGGTGCCACCAGCAGCGAGGCCTGTGCTCTGGAAATAGGTGACATTGGTCAATCCTGCCGTTTGCACCTTCGACCGTACAACGGGGCCAAGCCGCGTGGGACGAGGCAGGCCGGTTACGCCGTTAAAGCTTGAACTCCCGGCAACGATATTCACCGGGTTGCCCGTCTGGTATTGGACGATGGTGGAGAGTTGATAGCCCGAGAGCAAGATGTTGTTGCTCTTGCCGTGGAAGTCGTAAATCGCCGTTGCCGCGTAGTGCTGGCGCACGTCGAAATCCGACAGGCCGTAGTTCTCCTTGGGGTTGGTGGTGTCGGGAAGAGTCAAGCCGCCCTGCGAACCGAGCGAGTTGAGGTCCATCGACTTGGTCCACTGGTAATTCATGTTGAACTCGAGGCCGTTGCCCAGGTTCTTGGAGAGCACGGCCCAAAGGGCGTTGTAGTTGGAGAGACCGATGCTGTTTCTTTCGCTGATGTTGGAAGCGATAGCCTTGCCGGGGTCGATGGGGCTGGTGGGAGCAAGAGCAAGGAAGGGATGCACTTGCGTGGTGCTGGTTGCGCCCACCACCTGGTTTTCGTTGGTCACAACGAGCAGATGCTTGCCTTCAGAACCGTCGTAGTAGACCGAAGCGACGAGTCCCCAGGGCAGAGCCTGCTGGATGTTCAGGTTGTAGCTCTCGATGTACGCGTTCTTGAAGTTGGGATTGACGTAAGCGACGGAGAGTCCGGCCAGCGCCGCCGAAGTATAGAGCGAGGAGACAGGAATGGCCGCTCCGTTATAGGAGACGGCGGTGCTGAAGGGAGGGTTGGAGGCCAGCGCCGTGACCACGCCGGAAACCGGCTGATCGACGAGGTAGGCGTAGCCGCCGCGCACCACGGTCTTGCCAGTGCCGTAAACATCCCAGGCAAATCCGAGGCGAGGCTCGTAGTTGTTGTTCTGCTTGTATTCGGCGTTGGCTGCGAGCCCATTGGTGCCAACCTGGGTGAGAGTAACGGCACTGGGATTGAAGAGCACGAGACGGTTCGCTCCCTCGACGGGCGTTCCATTCCACTCGAAGCGCAAGCCGTACTCGAGGGTGAGGCGCGGCGTGAGCTTGTAGTTGTCCTGCGCGAAGAAACCCAGGGAGTCGGCGTAGACGCGGCTGGAAACGATATTCGGTTGCACGCTGAAGACCGTGGCCATATCCGTTTGGAAGAGGCTGGTCGGCGTTGTTGAGGTGGTAAAGGTGAGCGAGCCAATGTTGCCAGTGAAGCTGGCGACCAGATAGCGGCGGAACTCGCCGCCGTACTTGAAGGTGTGCTTGCCCTTGAGCTGGGTCAACGTATCGGATAAGACGCCCGTGGTGTCATCGCGTCCCTGTGGGAAGCCCGAAGGTCCGCCAAAGACCAGGCCGATGTCGGAGAGCGTGGTCTGTGGCAGTCCAACATTGCCGCTGAGGCCGTCGCCAATTCCGACGCTGGTGGGGTTGAGCAGGTTGGCCGGGTTAAAGGCGATGGCGATGCGGTTGAAGCCAAGGCGCGCTTCATTCACCAGGCTCGGGCTGAAGATGTGAGTCTCGCTGAGAGTGCCAATTTGCCGATGTGCGGCACGATGGTCGCCCCAGCCAGGAATGGTGTCACCTTGCAGGGCGGGTTCCGTCCGCACGTCCTTTTGGAAGGCATAGAACCCGTGGAGAGAATCAAGCGTGCTGAACTGATGAAGAACGTCAACAGTGTATTGGTCGATCTGCACCGGGCCGGGCGTGAACGAGACATAGTTCGTGCCGCTGTTAGGGAGCGGGATGAGCGCTGCGATCTCTGCCGCTGCGGGCTCCGCGGCCTTATTGGCGGCGATTGCCGTTTGATTGGCCGCCGAGATCACGGTGCTGTTTTGCAGGAGGCCCTGGTGCTGGCGGAGGCCTTCATAGCTGCCGTAGAAGAATGTGTGGTTTTTCCAGATGGGACCGCCGACCGAGCCGCCGAAATTATCGCGCTTTAGCGGAGCTTTATCGCCGGTGTTGCCGACGAGCGGGAGTCCGGTGGCGACGTTGTAGGGGCGGTTGAAGTACCAGCGCGCGTCCAGTGCTTCGTTGCGGAAGTAGTCGAATGCTTCGCCATGGAACTTGTCTGTACCAGACCGCGTCGCAACGGTCACAATCGAGCCATCGCTGCGTCCGTATTCCGCGCTGAAGGTGGAGTTATTGATCTTGAACTCAGAAGTGGTGCTGATCGACGGCTGGAACGTGATCTGATTCTGGCTGATGTCGTTGAGATTGATGCCGTTGATCTGGAAGTTGACGGAATCTTCCCGATTGCCGGCAGTAATGAACGAGTTTGCTCCCAGTCCACGGCTTGTCGCGGTAAGGCTACCGGCTGTGTCGGCTACAACGCCGCCCGGCGTTAGAACCGTGAGGTCAAGGAAGTGGCGGCCATTGAGGGGGAGTTCCTGCACGGCCTTGTTATCGATCACCTCACCCACGGTGATGGTGGAGGCTTCGATCTGGGTAATGTCGGTTTCCACCTTCACCGTTTCTCCAGCGGAGGTGACGGCAAGAGGCACGTTCAAGGTGACTGACCGGTCCACGTCAAGCGTGACCTTGTCCACGGTGTATGCACTGAAGCCTGCGGCTGTGACATGGACCTTGTAGACGCCTGGCTGCAAAGAGGGTACGACAAACAAACCGGCGGCATCGGTGTCGATGACACGATCGGCGCCAGTGCCGAGGCTGGTGACGATCACATGCGCTTTGGGAACCACAGCGCCGCTGGGATCGGTGACGGTGCCGGAGAGAGTTGCGGTGGATTGCGACCAAGCTCCCACGGCGCAGATGCAGAGCAGAATCGGGAGACAGAACAACTGAATACGCTTCATCAAGACCTCCAAAGTTGGTGGACCGGTAAAGACAGAATGATCGGAAATTAGGGAAGGCGTTCCCATCGAAGAGAACGCAGATTGTGAACGGGTTGTTACCGAGAATACGATATATCAGATGTTACGGCAAGGTTTTTTGCGCGGATATTCAGGGGAAAATCGCCTAGGACGGCAAAATTGCTCCGTCTCTCTCCTTATAAGCCATTTATTTTCATTTGAATGAATACCGAGTCTGCTCCGGCACGGGGAAAGATTGCGCCCCCCTGAAGAGTGCGGCCTTTGCAACTCAGCCCGGCGCGCGGAAGGCCGGGCTGAATCCCCACCTGTAACCCATTCAATCGACGGCTCGGCACAGATCGCTCTTAGTTGTCGACGTGCGGCAACAGGATGGTGCTGAGCGTGACGATCTCGCCGGGCCGGATGATGATCTTTGCGGGTATCGGCTCAGGCTGGTTCTCGGCATACTGGCTGACGCGTTCCATTTCGCGCCATGACGTGCCGGGCCAGTTCACGATGAGCGTTTGCGGGTTCAGGCCGCGATTTGTGGCGATGAGCGTCCGCTCCTTCTGGCTGCCTTCATAGGCGGAGACCAGCAGATCGGGGTTGGAACTGGCGGCATCGACGCGCACCATGCCTTCAGGAAGATGCCGGCTATAGGCACCCATCACGCGCAATTGGTAGCTGCTGGCAACCGGGATGTCGCCGTGGTAGCGATCGGGCACGAGCAGGGAGCGGGTGGCGCCAAAGTTGGGCTGTTCGACATCGAGAATGAGCCAGCAGTAGCCCAGCCCGATCGCGTCCATGATGGTCATGTTCTTGTGATAGAGCTGACCGACATTGAAGGCAATGCGGTAAGAACTGCTCTGCAGGCGGATGTTGTTGACGGCGATCTCCGTGGCCAGGAACGGCTTGTCGCCGTTGGCCTTGCGCAGCGCCTTGAACTGGTCGTCGAAGGTGTCCGGGTCAGTAAAGTGGTCCTGATAGTCGTACTCGTGCGAGGCAGCAATATCGATCTTGCTCCAGACATCGGGATCGGACTTGAGCAGGTTCGCCACGTCGGCGCCGAGGAAAGCGTAACTGGCGTCGGGCATATGAATCTTGACATCTTTGAAGCCTGCCGCGTCCAGCTCACGGCGCAGCGTCTCGATCATTTCGAAGCTGATCTCTTTCGGTTCCTGCACTTCGTTCTGGATGCCAATTACGTCGGGAGCGCGACCGGTCTTTTCTTTCTCCATGCGGGCATACGTCACCATGGCGTGCGCCCACACGGCGGGATCGGCAACGCCTTTGTGCTCCTTGCCGTCTGGGCCGGTGTAGTCCCTGGCTGCCCATGGGGGCAAAGCCCACCACTCATAGATGACTTTGCCGCCCAGCTTCACGACCTCGGCGTTGTAGGCGAAGTTTGAAAGTTCGCCATTGGGAAAATCGTCGCCGTAGTAATGCGGCTTGGCGTCGGCAGCGTTGTCAAGATTCGACATGTCGGGCAGCAGCTTGGTGCCCATCGGATACTCCCGATCGATGAGCAGGTTGTAACGCTTGAGAATCTGCCAATACATCTTCTTGCCCTCTTCGCTCAGCGACTCATAGGAGGGGATGCTCGGGCTTCCGCCGAACCCATATATCGTCTGGTGGCGATGCGAGGCGTCTACCGAGATCACCGCGTCAGTGGGCTTTGAGGGCTCTAGATCGCCGCTAAGTGCCACATGGCGTGTGCGGGGCCCCTGAAACAAAAGCTGATGCCGGCTGACGTCGAGCATGCAGTTCTGACGCACCAGTTGAGAACCGTTGGCCAGCACGCTGAGCGACAAATGCGCATCCAGCGTTACGGTCAGCGAGTGGATGCCGCCGGGCACAAGCGCCATTGTTTCCTCAACGATTCTTTCGGGGTTGGTGGTGTGGCTGTCGAGCAATCCGTAGGAATCGTAATATCTCTGGTAAACCCGAACGAGCTCGTGGCTGACTTCAACGGTGAAACCACCCTCCCGGCCGGTAAAGACCCAGATCAATTTCGCATCGCGGGGGAGTTGGTTGTCGAGGACGAGGGTCTTTGAAAAAAAGGCTGGCAGACGCTCCGGAAAAAAGACACGCGGCACTTCTTCGCCCCGCCCCCAGACCTGGGAAAGCGGGCCGTCGGAGGCAAATTGAAAATGCTGTGCGATGTCCGCGGAGCCGTCGTTTGCCGATGCCGTCTGCGCGAGTGCCTGCCCGGAGTGGTGCTGTGCAAGGCCAAGGCAGATGGCAAGAATCAATGCAGTCTTGAGTCGCGACACGATATTCCTCCAGTTACGGCATTTTCCGAATTAGTGTGGCCTTTTGAAGTTCATCAAGGGTGGCTTTTTCTTGAGGAAAAATCCACTTGAGTGTGTGGTTTCGGTCTACAGCAATTCGGAAAATGCTATAGAGCAGTTCCACAATACAAAATGAATCTGTCTCGCGAAAACAAAAATCTTTTCTCGATGAGGGAGAAGCGTAGTGAGTTGAGCCACCCACTGTCAAAGATTGGCGGGTTTCATTGCCGCGGCATTGGGGAAGCGCAGCCACACCTGGAAGCTGCGGCCCTCTATTGCACCGTGAGGACGACCGTTCCCGTCGATGTCGTCGATCCGGATGTGGCCGTTACGGTGATGGTATAGCTGCCAGCCGTTGTGCCGGCAGTAATGACGTTGGGACAAAAGGTCTGGGTCCCACTGCTGCCGCACGCCACCGCTCCACCGACGAGAGCGATGAAAAGCAGGAACGCTCCAGGCAATTTCCGCCACTTGCTCTGCCACTTGCTCTGCCACGCGCGCCGCCGAGACGGAATGCCAAACAGCAGCATGCAGGCCAGTACGGCAGCGCCGCCGGAATACCACGGAGTCTGACGAGGCGCCTGGTTGGTCGAAGTGCAACTCGGTGACGAAGCAGCTATCGTGGCGATGGTGAGGACCGCTGTGCCCGGCGCGGCGCCGCTGATGCTTACCGGGGTGGTGGCGCCGAAACTCAGTGTTGGCGGGTTCACTGCGCTCGCGGGACTGGCCGTGACAGCGGCAGTGAGCGCTACGTTGCCGGTGAATCCTCCGCTTGGTTGCACGGTAATCGTCGACGTGTTGCCCGTGGTTGCCCCAGCCGTAACAGTCACTGTACTGCCCGTGACAGCGAAGGTGGGAGGGGCAGGCGTGGTGAAAGAGTTGATGACGCCACTGGTTGTGCCAACGCTGTTTTGCGCCACGGCCTGGAAGTAATAGGTCGCGCTGGCGTTGAGTCCGGAGAGTGTGGCGCTGACCGCATCGGCGGCAACTGCGGAGCCAATGTCCTGCGAAGCCGTCTGGCTTGCTCCGCTTAGACTGCCGCTGACACCGTAGAGAAACCAGACATGAGTATCGGCGCCGCCGGGGTTCACCGTGCCGGCCACCGTCGCTGAGCTGGCCGTAATTGCGGACGCCGCAACCGTGGAGGTCACCGGCGCAACTGGGGTAGTCACGAGAATGGAACTCGTTCCCGATCCGCTTTCGAAGTAGGTAGAACTTGCATTGTCCGGAGTGTAGGAGGCCGCAATGCTGTCCGTCCCCGCGGCTAGCGAACCGGCGGGAATGGCGATGGTTGCTGCGCCTCCTGTTAACGTGGCCGCAGCAGAGAGATAGCTGCCGATGGTCAGCGTCACAGAACCTGAGGGCAGCAGGCTGCTACCTGCGCCACTTGCCACAACGGTCACAGTGAGCGGTTGCGCCGTACTGACGCTGGCTGCTGATGGGGTTACCAGGACGGTGGTGGGGTAAACTCCCGCGCCTGTCAGATTGATGGTCTGCGGAGAGCCGCTGGCGTTGTCGGCAACGGTGATAGCTGCGGTCATTGCGCCCCCGGCCGTTGGCGCGAAGTTTCCCTGGATCACGCAGTTGGCTCCGGGGGCCAGAGTCGATCCGCAGGGGTTCGGAAACGCGAAGGAAGAAAGGTTCGCGCCGGTTACGCCAATGCTTGAGATCGACAGAGCGGCACTGCCGGCGTTGGTTAAAGTCACTTGCTGCGTGGCGCTGGTCGTCCCCAACTGCTGAACGCCGAACCACAGGCTGGTGCTCGACAGCGACGCTGCGGGAGTATCGCCGCTCAATGCAATGGTCTGTGTCGCATAGCCTGGACCGGCCGCATTCAGATTGTTGTCAGTGAGCGTGAGCGCGCCGGAAACACTGCCGGCCAACGCCGGTTGAAAGCTGACCGGTAACTGGCACGATGCGCCCGCCGCCAGCATGCCCGGTGCGGCAGAGCTTGGCGTCACAAGCGGGCAATCCGATGCGCCACTGCCATTGAGCGTGAAGCTCGCCGAGATCTTCGGATTGTTTCCGGAGTTCGGAACAGGGAAGGTGAGCGGAGCGTTGCCGATGTTTTCGATTTGCACCATCTGTGGGCTGTCGCTGCCGATGACGCCGACAGATGTGGCGGCAAAGTTCAACGCGGGCGGCTGCGAACTCTGGATCTCGATGACGCGATTGTTGCCGGTATCGGTGATGAACATATCACCGGCGTTGTCGAGCGCAACGTCGATCGGATCGTTCAGACCTAAGCCATTCACAGTTGGGGCGATGGCGATTGCAGCGCCGCCTCCGGCTGGCACCTCGACCACGCGGTTGTTGTTGGAATCGGTGATGAACAGATCGCCCGCCCCGTCCACCGCGATGCCATAGGGTCGATTGAGGCTAAGGCCATTGACCGTCGGGTCGATCGCGATGGGCGCCGCGCCGCCTGCCGGCATCTCTACCACGCGATTGTTAAAGAGATCCACGATGAACAGGTTGCCGGCGCCGTCGATTGCGATGGTGGTGGGATAGGACAACGCTTTTCCATTCACCGTCGGGTCGAAGGCAATGGGCGTGGCGCCGGCCGGCATCTCTACTACGCGATCGTTGTCAACATCCACGATGAACAGATCGCCAAGGCCGTCGATCACCAGGCCACAGGGATAATTCAAGGGGATTCCATTCGCCGATGGGTCGATGGCACTCGCCGCGCCGCCGCCGGCAGGCACTTCCACGACGCGGTTGAATCGCAGGCCTGAGATGAAAAGATTTCCCGCGCCGTCTACGATAGCGTCGCCGGGAACATCGCCGTGCTCTCCATTCACTGTGGGGTCGATCGCAATTGCCATGCCTCCGCCTGCCGGCACTTCTACAACGCGCTTATGATTATCGTCCGCGATGAACAGGTTTCCGGCGCCATCCAATCCCAGGCCAAAGGGCTTGCTGAGTGGGAGTCCATTCACCGTCGGGTCGATGACTGTCGCTGCGCCTGAGCCATAGGCAATTTGCGGACCTACGCCGATGCCGTTAAGGGCTTCAGTCGCGATGACATTTCCAGCTCCATCCTTGAGCAACGCCGCCCCAAGCCGTACGCCCGCATAGAGCGGTTTGAACGTCACCTCGACTGTGCAGGTTTGGCCGGCTGTATAGATGGTTCCTGTGGCGCACGTTCCGGTCCCGGCGTTGCTGAAGTCCAATCCAGTTGCGCCCTGGGTTACGGCGGAGATGCTGCCAAGCGTGACTGCGGCAGGGAAGCTGAAAGTGATGGACGAGGACGCGCTGCTGCCGATGTTGACGGAGCCGAAGCTGGTTTGCGCACAGGCGCGCCCCGAGGCTGTCATCAACGCGAAATTGGCGATGAAAATCACGAACTGTGAAAGCCTGCGCGGCATGCACCTTCCGCGCGGGCTATTCTCTTCGGGAAAGGGAGAGCAGGAGTGTCGAATCCCTGTCAGCCGCGAGGAAGTAAGGATTCCGGGATCCACAAGCAGATCAGGAATGGATTCAAGCTGCATTGCGATCTCCTGGACCATCAATTCCAACTCTATTTAACGCTTGCTTTGACCGATTCCAAAAGAAAAACCCGGCATCGTATGCGGCCGGGGCTCCTCCACTTGCGTGGAGGAGCCCCGGAAGTTACGCAGGATTAAGGATGCGTTCTAGTTCACCGACAAGGTGAAGGTTGCGGACTGCGTGATCTTGCCGGAGGTTGCGGTGATGGTGACCGTGGTTTGTGTCGATGCCCCGGGCGTGGTGCCGGACGTCGAGTTGCAGGCGGTGAACGTGCCGAGTGCAACAAGGCTGACCACCAGCAACAGAAGCATGTGCAGGCGGTTGCGCTTCCTGAATCCGAACAAACAGACAACGACGGCCAGAGACGCCAGCGGGAAGAGCGGCCGCGAGTCGTCGTGGAGACTGGCAGTTTTCGCAGTGGTAGCCACCGAAAGCGTTGTTGTCGCAGATCCGCCGGCCGGTACTGTGATGGGGTTGGGGTTGAAGGAGCACGTATCACCGGTGGGCAACCCGCTGCAAGCGAAGGAGACCGTGCCGGCGAACTGATTGGTTGAGTTGACTGTGATCGTCGAGATTCCGACGGTTCCAGCCTGGACGGCCAGGTATGGCAGCGAGAAGTTCAAAGCCATGCTTGGTATCTGGCCGGCGGGGTTGACGATGAAAGTCTGTGAGACCGATGGGGCCGCGGCAAAGTAGAGGTTGTCGCCGGGCTGCGCGGCCGTGATGGTGCAGTTACCGGCGGCAACAAATGTTGCGGTCGAGCCGGCAACTGTGCAGACGGTTGTGGTGCTTGAGGTGTAGCTGGCTGGGAGGCCGGAACTTGTGGTGGCCGTCAGCGTCAATGGGGTCCCTGTAACCTGTGTTCCGGGATTGGTGAAGGTGATGGTTTGTGTGGGCAGCGGCGTGAGGATCGCGATCGTCTCCTGAGCCTGGGGAGCAGCCAGATAGTTGTTGTTGCCCGCCTGGTTGGCGTCGATCACGATGTTTCCCAGGGCCGTAACCGAGAGCACGTTGCCGGTGAACGTTCCAGCACCGGTGCTCGCTTTATCCACGGTGAAGACGATTGGCTGGCCTGAAGGCCCGCCCGCCGCTACCACGGTGACGGTAATGCCGCCGAGGATGAAGTGGATTGGCTGAGTGGGTGGCGTGAAGGTGATGGCCTGCGTTGCCTGGTTCACCACGATTGTTTGCTGGACCTGCGCCGCAGCCGAGTAATCGGTATTCCCCGTCTGGTTGGCGTCGATGACCAGGTTGCCTGCTCCTGTAACCGTCACCTTGTTGCCTGAAACGGTTCCAGACGCTGTGCTTGTACCGTCGACTGAGAAGACGACAGCATTGCCGGACGCGCCACCCGAGGCGCCCAGCGTAAGGACTAACCCGGAGACATAGGTGACGGGTGATGTGGGCGGCGGGAACGCGATGGTCTGCGACGCCTTGGTAATGGCGATGGTGAGCTGCACCTGGGCGGCTGCTGAGTAATAAATGCCGCTCACCAAGCCGCCTACCTGGTTTGCGTCAATCACCAGGTTGCCCGCAGCGGTAACCAGCAGCGAGTTTCCGGTAATGGTTCCCGTTCCGGTGCTGCTGGAATCGAGGGTGAAGATCACGGGATTGTTTGAAGCGCCGCCGGTGGCGCCGAGCGTGATGGTCAGGCCGGGCGCATAGGTGTCAGTCAGCGTGGTTGGCGCAGTGAAGGTAATGGTCTGCGGGGTTTCCTGGCCGATGCCATTCAGCGTCGCAGTTCCCGTGCCTCCGTTGGCCGTGTCGTTCGCGTTCAACGTTGCGGTTTGAGGACCGCCCGCAGTGGCTGCAAAGGTGATGGATGCTGGATAACTCGATGCGGAGACGGGGGTTGTGAAGTTGGCCGAAATCGTCGAGCAATTGGAAGCAGCGGTAGCTCCGAATTCGGGGTTGGAAGATGTGAAGGACAGGATTGCCGCCGTTGTGCATGGAATGGCATTGTCCACCACGGTAGCGGGAGTCGTTGTGGGAGCGCCGTTCAGCTGGGCTGTGGCTGCCGTCAAGTCGCCTAAAGCTGCTTCGCCAAGGTTATCGCCGCCGGAGTGATAGACCACCACCCACTCGTTGCCATTCGCATCGAGCTCCATGCCTTTTGCGCCGAGGGCCGACACGACGTACTGGTGGGCGAGGTCTGGACCGCCTGCCTGTGTGTTGGGAATGGCAAACGTTCCGTCGTTCTGGTCTGCGTAGTAAATGGTGCCATTCGAGGTTACAGCGACGCCGTCCAACTGGTTGTCGTAGCCGCCCGGTGAGGCGTCGGTCAGGGTCTGAAGAAGCGTCGGCGTTGAGGCAAAGCCCGTTCCCGCTGTGTATTTCAGTTCCCAGAGGCTGGAAGTGGATACCTCGTCGTTGCTGAAGTTCGACGCACTGGTATAGTGCCCGTCGGCAAAGAACATGTTGCCCCAGGGGTCGAAGGCGACCTGGCTGACCGCATCCGAATCCGTGTAGACCAATGTTGCGGTACCGCCGGTCTGGCATGCCACAGCGCACTCGTAGATCATAGAGGAGCCGGTCGAACCTGGGGTTGTGACCATGTAGAGGTTGCCGGAGGCATCGATGGCAATCGCCTTCATACCACCGCTCGGGTTAGAACCAACAGTACAAATCGCTGTGTCGGTGCCGGTGCAGTTTGGCGGCGACGACGCATCGGTTAGCGTCACATACGCGCCACTCACATAGGGAATCTTCAAAACCGACCCGCTGTAAAGATGTCCCATGTAGAGGTTGTTGTGGCTGTCGATCGCGAATACGCCTCCACCGTTCATCGGTATCGCGCTGATCAAGGCGCCAGTGCTCGCGTTCACGATGTCCGTCTTGTTGTTATAGGTGGTTCCGACGTAGATCAAGCCATTCTGCGTCACGGCAAAGCTTCCGCCCGCCGGATTCTGCCCGTCGGTGAAGGCGCCGCTCTGATAGCTCCAGTTGATCTGGTTCATCAGAAGTGATGGGACATCGGATGCGGTCGCAGTGGTGATTGCGACGGTTGCCTGCACTTGCGTTGCCGCCGCGTAGGCACTGCCGTTGTTGCTGCCGGCTGCCTGGTTGGCGTCCACAATCACCGAGCCCACACCACTCGCTGTCAGCTTAGTTCCAGTGACACTTGCGCAGGCTATGCAAGTTGAGGCTGGGTCGATGGAGAAGACAACCGGGTTGCCCGATGCGCCGCCCGTGGCCGACAGTGTTGCTACCTGGCCAACCAGCATATTCGGAGACGGGTTGAAGTTGGTGATGGTCTGCGGCAGGACTGAAGACAGGCTTGCCGTTCCCGCCAGGTGAATGGTTGCCGACGCCAAATTCAGTGCATTTGTGGTGAATGTGGCTGTGGTGTTGATGGCTCCGGCCGAAGTTCCAACCGGCGGTGTAAACACCGATTGCATTTGGCATGCCTGCCCGGGGTTGCCCGTGCTTCCGCTCGTGCATTTTCCGGGCGACACCGTGGATGTCAACGTGAAATCGCTCGATATCGGCGCGGTAAATGCCGGCGTCCCAAGAGTGAGGGTCATGTTGCCCGTCACTTCGGCATAGATGGTTCCCGTATTGCTCGATACTCCATCCTGAACCGTGCCGAAGTTCAGCGAAGCCGCAGTGCGCTGAATTGCGTAAACCGATGCGCCGGTTGAGTCCGTCGTGTAGAGGTCGCCCGCAATGTCAAGCGCAACGCCGAGTGCGGAAGAGGGATTCTTTTCGATCTGCACCGCTTCGGAGACGGTCAGTCCCGGAGGCGTGGCCGTCGAGTCGTTTGGAACCCACACAATATTGCCAGTGAGTTTATCGGAGACCACCAGGCTGCCGGATGGGTCGACTGCTACTCCCCAAGGTTGCGTTACCCCAGGCACGGTCAAAGTGGTTTGAATGCCGGCGGAGTCGACCAGCACATTGCCGTTGCCAAAGTTTGCGACATATATGTTGTTCGATGAATCCACGGCGACTCCCCACGGATTTTTCAGTCCCGTCAGCGGAATCCCCGTCCCTCCGGTGTAGGGGTTCCAGGACACAACGCGGTTGTTGCCGAGGTCGGAGATGTACAAGGAACCGTCCGGCCCGAAGCCCAATCCGCTGGGCTTGCTCAGTGCTGTACCGCCGAATACTGCCGTACTTGAGACCACAATGGTTTGTGAAGCGGGAACCAATGTGCCCGCCACGTTGGGAATTTCAACGACATCGTTGTTTGTGAAGTCGGCGATATACAGGTTCCCATTCGCGTCGAAAGCGGTGGCATCAGGCTTGGCGAAACCGGAGCCGATTGAGATCGGCGCTGTTCCCGCCGTCGATCCCGCGGGAATCCAGAAGACCTTCCCTCCTTCATCCGCAATGGCCATATCTCCGGCTGCATCCACTGAAACGGAATAGGGAGTCGTGAATCCGGTGCCGTATGCAGTCGATACGCCTGGATCGAGATTCCCACCAATTCCCTGGCCCACGCCGGTGAGCCCAGCAGTTCCGCTGGCGCTGTTGGCAGAGTCCGTGATGGTTAACGTCGCATTGCGCTCGCCGACTGCGCTGGGCGTGAAGTTGGCGGTGACGGAGAACGACGCACCCGCGGCTGCGGTCAACGGTCCCGAGCTGAAGACGCCGTTCGTTCCGCTGAAGGCGGTGGAGCAAGTGGCGCCGGCAGCCGCTGTGAATTCGGTCGAGGTCACGCCAAACTCGGTGGCAGATACCGCTAGCGTCGGAGGCGTAGTGCAAGAGGCTGCGGGGTCGAAGATGGTCGCATTGACCGCAGTTGCGGCGGTGCCTGCGGGAGAGGCGCCAAGCGAAAAGCTGCCCACCGGGATGAAAGAGACAACGTCGCCGCCGTTATAGGGAACTCCGTAGAGGTTGCCTTTGGAATCAAGCGCAACACCCTTTCCACCCTGCGTGGCAACCAGATAAATGCCACTCGGGTTGGGCCCGCCCGATTGCGTGTTGGGAACGGCAAAAATGCCGTCGGCGTTGGTGGAGAAGTAGAGCGTGCCGTTGCCGGCGATTGCCAGGCCGCTGATGCCGTTGCCATAGCCGGCCGCATTGGTGTAGCTCTCCACAACGGTCGGCGAAGCGGCATACGATCCCGAGGAGAGCGGGATTTCGTTCAGGTTGGTCGCTTTGCCCTTGCTGTTGTTGCCATCGACAAAGAAGAGGTTGCCCCACGGGTCGATGGCGAACGCGCCGACCGGATTGCTGTCGGCATAAATCAGCGTCGGCGTGGCAGTGGAACTGGCGAGGCAAGCGAGGTTGCATTCGAAGATTGCATTGGGGGTGGTGGGGGGGATGGTGTTGGTCTCGAAGAAGAAATTGCCTTGTCCATCAAAGGCAACCCCGGCGAAGCCTTGGCCACCAAGCGTGCCTTGGAAGGTCGAAACCGCGGGCGCAAAGATGCAAGGCGCCGTATCCTGGTTGCCGCCAAGGCAGTTGGTGGTTGGAGCCGTTGTCCAGCCGACATATTGGCCGGTTGCAGCGTTATAGGGCACCTTGAAAACGTTGGGGTTGTAATTGCCGCCAAAGTACAGATTGCCATAGCTGTCGAGCGCGGCGTTTGAGGCCCCCACGCCGGACGCTAACTTGGTGTCCACGCCGGCAGGGGTGATCTGAAGAAAGTTGGATGTATATCCGTCACCGACCAGAACGTCGCCGTTCGCGCCGATCACAAACGTTCCCCCGATGGGCTCCTGCGAACCATCCCAACCGCCGCCGGTGAGCGCTCCCAACTGTACGGGCGTTCCGGAGACCACGATGGGGCGAAAAGCCACCGCAGGTCCTTCGACTTCGATACGCTTCGCTCCTAACTGTACGGGCGTTCCAGAGACCACGATGGGTGAGGAACTCGCTCCAGCCATCGCGGGATTCGCACAAAGGCCAAGGGCCAGCAGGGAGAGTAGAGCCGCGAAGGTTCCAGTCGCAAACGGCTTCAATGGATTCGTCAATTTTTTCAACAGGTTTTGCATCACATCTCCTCCGATTTTGTTCTCCCCGAGTTCAGGGGCCGGCGACACCCGGCCGCCTGTGCTGCTCTTCGACTTCATGAGATTCCACACGATTTGAGCCTGCTTTCGGACTTTGCGAGTCCGAAGTAAACGCTTTGCTTGCAGGGCGGCATGCGCCGCATCACTTATTTCAAAATCAACACTGCGTTCAGTCTTGCATTCCCGCATAAACCGATTTAGCTGAAATCGGCAAGAAATGGACCTCAGCCAAGCTCCACCCCGTTCCCGATCAGGCTTGAAACTACCCACCTGAAGGTTACGACCGCATAAAAACTCTGCGCGGGTTTCAAACACAATTAGATAACGGTAAACCGTACGCGACAAAAATTAGGCTTGTCAAGTAAAAAAACGTTTGAGTAAGCCGCAAACAGCTTAACCGTCTGGCATCAGCCCGGAAACTGCGGCACTTGTGGCCGCCCAAGTGTCGAAAGTCTTTTCACCCCGCTTGGGCTTGCATATCGGTCGCATGAGGTAATCAAACGTTTTGCCCGGCGCATTGACGCCATGTTCACACGGAATTTGTTTATGGTATGGTTAGCAATACCCCGCGCAGAGGCCAAAAATCGATGTTTTGCCGCTGCTGAAACGTTTTTGCTGCGATCGCTCGTTGCTTGCGGGGAACAGAGGAGTTTTTCTATGAGCAGGATCACTCGCCGTCAATTCGGACAATTTGCGGCAACCGGCGCGGCCGCCGCATTTGCCGGGGCGTCTTTCCCTGAAAGCGGGATCGCTGAAACCCGCGCCTCGGCGCCCGCGTTTCCCAGGAATTTTCAATGGGGCTGTGCGACGTCCGCCTACCAGATTGAGGGCGCCGCCAGCGAGGATGGCCGCGGCCCGTCCATCTGGGATACCTTCTGCCATACTCCCGGAAACACGTTTCACGGAGAGACCGGCGACACCGCCGACAACTCCTATCGTCTCTACAAGCAGGACATCGCGTTGCTTCACAATCTGGGCGTGAAAGCCTACCGCATGTCCATCTCCTGGTCGCGCATCTTTCCCCAGGGCAGGGGCGAGCCGAACCCGCTTGGACTCGACTACTACCAGCGAGTTGTCGACGAGTTGCTCGCGCATCGCATTACCCCCTACATCACGCTCTTTCATTGGGATCTGCCCCAGGCGCTTCCCGGCGGTTGGCAGTCGCGCGATTCCTCGCTGGCCTTTGCCGACTACGCAGGCTACGTAGCCCACCATCTCTCCGACCGCGTAAGCCACTTCATGACCACCAACGAGTTCATCTGCTTCACTGACATTGGCTATAAGGACGGTCACTTTGCACCCGGGCTCAAACTGCTCCCGGCCCAGGTAAACCAGGTGAGGCACCACGGCATTCTGGCCCACGGCCTCGGCGTCCAGGCCATCCGTGCAGCCTCTCCCAGCCACGTGCAGGTGGGCCTGGCTGAAAACGCCGTGGTCTTTGTCCCGGTCATGGAAGACGAAAAGAACATCGCGGCGGCGCAGCGCGCCACCCGCGATCGCAACGCGCCTTTCCTGACCACCGTGCTCGAAGGCCGCTACCCCGACTCCTACCTCCAGCAGGAAGGCGCCGATGCCCCGAAAGTCGCCAATGGAGACATGGCGGCCATCGGCAGCCGCCTCGACTTCGTCGGCCTAAACGTTTACATCCCGGCCTACGTGCGCGCCAACGATTCCGCCCTGGGCTACGAAGTGCTGGAACCGCAGTCCTCGTTTCCGCACATGGATTCCCCATGGATCTTCGTCGGCCCCGAATGCATGTACTGGGCAGTCCGTAACGTCTCCGACATCTGGCATCCGCCGGCCATTTACATCACGGAGAATGGCAGTTCGGCCGAAGATGTGTTGACCTCCTCCGGGCGCATTGAAGACACTGACCGGCTGATGTACCTGCGCAACCACCTTATGCATCTGCAACGCGCCGCGGCCGAAGGATACCCGGTCAAAGGGTATTTTCTCTGGAGCCTGCTCGATAACTTCGAATGGGACGATGGCTACAGCAAACGCTTCGGCATCCACTACGTCGATTTCAAAACCCAGAAGCGAACGCCAAAGCTCAGTGCCGAGTGGTATCGCGAAGTAATCGCGCGCAATTGCGTGGTGTAGAGCCCGATCCGCGCTTGTTCAAGGCGTGGGAATCCCCACAAACCTGCGTGATTCGCAAAAAGGAAACGGGCCCGCTTCGGGGCCCGTTTCCTTTTGCAACATCCGCCTGCCCCATCATCAATCGGGAACCACAAACAGCGTGATCGACTGCCCTGGGAAGGTGTAGCCGATGGTGCTGGTGGTGCCTGCACCGGTGGGCGAGGTTACGTTCACGGCTGCCGGGTGCTGAATCGCGTTCAGGTTGGCGTTGCTGTACTGGTAGACCTGCGCGGTGGTGCCGCTGGGCGCGGTAAAGTTCTGCAGGTTGATGGTCGAGGTCAGCGAGCCATAGGTTTTGTTGATCACCATCACGGTGATGGCGCTGTCCGAGGTGCGCTGTCCGCCGTACACCGCAAGCTGGCCCTCCGCATCGCTGCCCGACGAGGTGCTGGTCGCGTAGAGATACGTGTCGCCGAAGACGGCTCCGTCGTTGGCGAGGTCGTAGTTGCGGTACATGGCGAAGGAATAATTGCCCGGTCCCTGACCGGAGTAAGCGCTGGTTGGCCACAGAGCGCCCATGTCCAGGCCCTGGCGTCCGAAGATGCCCAGAAGATCGGCCTGCACAACCGCACCGTTGATCGATTCAAGTCCGCCGAAGTTGTACTCGTCGATGGCGATCTTCGTGCCGGGGTAGTTGTAGCTGGAATTGCCGAGCGGGGAAGTGCCGTTCACCCACGCCTTCATCATCGGAATCACCTGCGGAGCCTGCAACGGAATCGAGCAGTTTGTTCCGTCGTAGTTGGAGTCCGTGATGTAGTTCGGTTGCGGGTAATTGGGATCTGTATAAGTGGGATCCCAGTAGACGCGCGTCCCATTCATGCGCGCCTCTTGCTCTGGCGTGTCGCCCGCCGTGGTAAAGCCCACCGAGCTGCCGTTGTAATTGGGCGAGAAGTAGGCGTGCACGTCAAGGTAATCGAGCAGCCTGACGCCGTACTGCTGCGAATAGCTGTTCATCTTCTGGAGGTAGTAGAGGAGCATG
>Ga0302320_10012392_pt1 | contig 17916 bp, 10 predicted proteins | sample Bog_T0_3_FD_202130 | JGI IMG/M metagenome (GOLD analysis project Ga0302320, IMG submission 202130) | Peat permafrost microbial communities from Stordalen Mire near Abisko, Sweden - Bog_T0_3 | ecosystem: Environmental > Terrestrial > Soil > Wetlands > Peat | place: Sweden: Abisko, Stordalen Mire...
ATAAATCGGCGGCAGCGGTGAATTCCGCTGAAACTTGGCAATAAACCGAGTGGGGTTAGAATCCCCGGCCGCCGGCATCCCCCGAGGGAGTATCCGCTTGACGACGCATAGCATGGGCGCTGGATTGAGAGGGGACGACTTGAGAATCCACGATATGGAAGCCAGGCGCAATCGTGCGCACATTTTGGACGGCTGTTGGGGGGTCTACGGGCGGATGCACACGCATTGGCGCGGGCGACCATTTTAACGCGGGGTTCTGCACGTGCAGACTTCCTCGACCTGTACCTCGCCGCAAGCTTGCAGGTTGGCGTGGCATTTCAGACCCCTAGGCAAGCAATGCAAATTATTATCAGCGATCAAGCGAAAGGCTTGGCCGATAAAAAGGAAACCGCCGCAACGCTTCCCAGCGCTACGGCGGATCGTTGTGACTCAGCGTTCCCCAGAACCGGTCCCTACCGGTGGCGCATCGTCTCCATTTTCTTATAGCTTCGAGCGGCGGCGAGCCCGCTGGAAGACCAGCAGTGTCCCGGTCCCACTAAGAACCATGGCCCACGTCCCCGGTTCGGGAATGGCAGTTAAGGCCAGCGTCACGTCATTGTTTCCGCCCGCATCGTAACTGATGGTAAATGAGTATCCGCTCGAGGTCGTGAACAAGGAGTTGTTGGTTAGCGCTGTGCCATTGTAAGTGAACAAATCGGTACCCGATCCGGTCGACGAGCCGGCGCCCCCGCTTACGATGATATATGAATTGCCGATTTTCGCCGGATTATTCATGAACGATCCCAAGGTCAAATGAAGCGGAGTGTTGTTAAGGGTCAGGGAGCTTGCTTCCGCGAGCTGATCGTTGTCTCCGCTCGCGCCGCTGACGAGGCCCAGGCGAATGGAAAATGTTGTCGTGCTCGACAGGGAGACCGCGCCGGCGGCTGTCAGGGTGCCGGGAGTCGAACTCGCATTCGCTACCGTAAGGCCGGGGTTGATCGTGCCGCCGTTCATCGTTATGGCGCCGGTCTTGCCGTTGCCCTGCAGCGTCCCGGCGCCGTTGTCAGTGGTACCGTTGGCATAGGAGCCGTCCAATTCAAAGGCGCCTCCGGCGTTGACGGTAACAGAGGAGCTACCAGTGAGGGAACCGGAGACGATGAGTGTGCCGGCGTTGACGACGGTGGCGCCGGTATAAGTTTCTGTCGCACTGGTCAGAGCGAGGGTTCCCGGGCCACTCTTAACGAGACCGCCACCGGCAAACTGGCCGATGTCGTTGGGGAGAGTGAGTGTGGCGTTGGCCTGCGTGACCTGGACGCCAGTTGCAGTGTTCTGGAGGAAGTACGGCCCCACGCGGGTGGTGCTGGTGCTGGCGCCCGTGTATTGCAGGGTGCCATTGGGGACAAAGAATCCACCGGTACCAAGCGTGGATGAGGAGAAGTCCGAAACGGAGAGGACGCCGCCGCCGGTAACGACCGTGGAAGCCGAATCGGATGCGCTGCCGGCGTTATCCGAAATCGCCAATGTCCCTGCGCCATTCGCCCAGAATTCTGCGCCGCTGGAGGTGATCGCTCCGCTGAGGGTGGTGCTGTCTCCCGCAGCCACCGTGAGATACGAGTTGCCGGAAGCACTCGAGAGGTTGATCGCGTTGGAAAACGTCGGAGAATTGGTAAGGGCAAAACCAAGACCGGCTCCGGATGCAATCGAGACATTCGACGTGCTCTGAATGGAACCAGTTGTGCCCGCGTTGCCGAGCTGAAGGGTGCCGGAGCTAATCGTGGTAGAGCCCGTGTATGTGTTGTTGAAAGTCAGGATCTCGATGCCCGTACCTGCTTTTGTCACGCTGTTCACGCTGACGGTCGAGGTGCTGTTGGCGGCGTAGCCATTGCTGATGAGGCCGGCGTTGGAGAGGTTCAGGTTGGATGCGCCGAGCGTGATAGAGCCGGTGTTGATCTGATTTCCACCAGACGCAAGGAAGTTGCTCTGATCGTTCTGGGCGGCCAGCCCGAAGCTTTCGATTTGCGTCGTGGAGGACGGACTGTTCTCGAAACCGAGATCGTAATAGGTCGTCCCGTTGACAGTCATGTTGTAGGTGTTTGCGGAGGTTACCGCGATGGTCGCGCTTACCGTCGTGCTTGCGGCAATGGTGGTATTGACCGCCGTACCGGCGTTATTGATCATCCAGTCCCCCGAGGACCCGATCTCAAGCGACGCTAACTCGTTGGAATTGCTGGCCCCCGTGGCCCCCAAATAGCTGCTAGCGGTGGTATTATCGAGAAAATACATGCCGGCGTAGCCGTAGGGGTTATTGCCGCTGGCAAAGGAGAGGGAGAAGGAGAAGGTATCCCCCGCGTAGAGCCCGCGCAGAGTGCCACCGCCAACTCCATTGGTCGTAATGTTTTCGTAAGCCGTTTCGTCTGACACGCCGCTGCCATTGGCGTAAATACCGAGCTGGGTGCCGGAGTTATTGAATACCCCGCTGAAGGTGGAGCTGTTATTGCCGTTACCTTGGGTTGCCGTGAGGTTACCCGTTTGCAGTGTGTACCCGACGGTGTTCTGCGCTAAAGCGCCTGATGCCATGGCGAAACAGCCGGCAACGGCAAGCGCGAGGATTTTCAGGAAGCGCGGGGTATGCGGGGTGGGAATTGTACGAGGGGGCGCGATCATGATTTGAGGAGGGGGTTCTCTATCAATGTCAATGGCTTTGCTCGGAAAGCCGGTGGGGTGGGGGATAATTTTTTTCCTGAACGCCCTGAATATGCATCCGGTCATAAACGAAAGCCATCGTCTTGCTTTTTGACCGTTCAAAACGTTTACGCCTCAGGTAAAACGGGTTCGAATTAACCCATTTTGCAACGCGCCAATAATAAAATTTCCCCTCCAATTTTCAGCCTTTGCCTATCGCCGCATGCTAACGCGACGCCATTAAGGACTGAATCATCCACGTGACGTGGACGGCGCCGTCGTCCGCAAGACCTGTCCGAGGCATGACGATAGACACGGCAAGAGCCAGAAAAACGGCTATACAATGGCTCCTCATGGGTCTCGAGGAGTTCGCGAACACGGACAACTCGGAGCATTGAGCGTGTGCTTCGGGTGGGCGGGATGGAATATGCGTTCTTTTGCACGGTTCAACCACGCCTACAGGAATGATACGCGGGTGTTCGGCGGCATGCGGGGATCCCATCTCTATTGTCCGCCGCCAGCCCCGCAGACCTCGATAGTCCCACACTCGGACGGATTTTTCCTCCACGAAAAACCAAGCACCGCTCTCTGGCCGCCGAAATCCCCCTTTTATGACCACCGCTCACTGCGGGCTCGCCGCCGGCATTACAAATGTGCTGAAGGAGTGCGCGGGGAGGGTTAATACACCGGACTGCCTGCCATTAAAGTTCAGCGCTACCGCGGAATCGACGGGGGCGCTGTTCCCGACGACCGCAACGACGCTGCCATCGGGATTCGCGAATGCCAGCTTGTCGCGCCAGTTGCCATACGTGGCCGCAAGGCGGGCTCCCGGCTGGATGAACCAGGAGAAATGTTTGTATAAGTAATAATAGGGCGTGTACGTGACCTGACCGGTTTTGGAGTCCACCACTATCGGCGAGCACTGCGCCCACCCTGCATTGCTCAGGCCGGTCTGATCCAGGACGAGGTTCCAGACGATGTAGGAGCTGGCTCCCGCGGAAAACCACTTTTTCACGAGCTGATATTGATACTCGGCAAACGCCCAGTCGTTGCTGTTGGTATTGCCGCACTCCGCTTCGGTCTGCATCAGCTTCATTTTGGGCAGTACGATGTGAGTCTCGGCCATCGTCCCATCGGCGCTCCACTGGCAGCCCACGCCGGAGACGTACCGGTTGGTTTGCGGATCCTGGGTGGAAGGGGCCACCCAGTAGGCGTATCCGCCGCGCTTCGTTTCATTATAAGTGCCAAGGAAGATTTTCGTGCCCAGCCCGGCACCCGCCAACGCCGGTCCCAGGTGATAACCGACGAACTTCGAAAACTGCACGCCGGTCCACTCGCAAGTGGGGTAGCGATTGGTGATGTTTGGTTCGTTCTGCGGCATCACCATGGAAATCCTGATCCCAAGGGACTGGTAGGCCTGCACATAGCGAGTGAAGTATAACGCCAACGAATCCAGGGTTCGGTCATCGTCGAGCATGTCGCCTCCATTGATCAGGCTGCCATTGGATTTCATCCACGAAGGCGGCGTCCACGGCACGGCCCATATGGAAAGAGCGGGCTGGATCGCCAGGGCGGCCTGGATATAGGGAATCAGATACTGCTGGTCCTGGGCGATGCTGAAGTGGGACATCGAATAATCGCCCCCAGTCTCATCGTAGGAATAAGGGGTGATGGAGTAGTCGTTTGACCCGAGCGGTGTCCGGGCGATGGTGAGTTTCAGTCCCGTCCGCGGATCGAACAACGCTCTCATCACCTTGTCCCGGCCGGCGCTGGAGAGCACCTGCATAGCCTTCCAGCCGCGTTCGTTGAAGCAGCCTCCCCATCCATCGATGACCTGCGACGCCTGCGCGGAATTGACGAAGATGCGGAATGCAGTGGTCGAAACGGGGAGGGGAACGGTGTCGGAAAGCGGCACCGCCGCTTCATCAACCCACGGGGCGGCCTGTGTGCTGCACTTCCATTGCAGGGAGGCGCCGCCCTGCGCCCGGCATGGCGCCACGACGGAAAGGCTGGCCGCCAATATTGCCATTGAGATCGAGCGGAAGCGGCTCAAGGCGAGACTGCCGAATGGGAAGTAGTTTTTCATGGCTGCCAATCCTGAAGTTTGGGCGGCGTCGCGGTGTGCCGAAGCCCAGGTAATTCTAATGGTATTCTCATAAGACCTGAGTGGCCACCATTTGGGGGTTGAATGTGGTTTTTATTCACGGGCCGCACCTGTCAATGAAAGGAATGTCTTTTCGGCATGACCTGGCTTACAGGCTGCAGAGGGAAAAATGCAAATTGGCATCGACAGCTTCATCGCCACGCTGGCCGACCCGGTGACCGGGGCGCTGGTCGATCCCGCCGAGCGCTTGAAGAACTTGCTCGAGGAGGTCGAACTTGCGGACAAGGTGGGCCTGGATGTCTTTGGGATCGGTGAGCATCACCGGGAGGAATTCCTCGACTCGGCGCCCGTCGTCATCCTTGCCGCCGCCGCCGCGCGCACGAAGCGCATCCGCCTGGCCAGTGCGGTGACGGTCCTCAGCGCCGCAGACCCGGTGCGGGTCTTCCAGGAGTTTGCCACGCTCGATCTGCTTTCGCGGGGCCGGGCGGAGATCGTGGCAGGCCGCGGCTCGTTTGTGGAGGCATACCCGCTTTTCGGCCTGGATCTGCGCGACTACGATTCCCTGTTTGCCGAGAAGCTGGATCTGCTGTTGAAGATTCGGGCGAACCTTGAGGTCCACTGGTCAGGCAAGCATCGGCCCGCTCTCACCGGGCAGGCGATTTACCCGCGTCCCATGCAAAATCCGCTCCCGGTCTGGATCGGGGTGGGGGGAACGCCGGCATCTTTTGCGCGGGCCGGGGCGCTCGGGCTTCCGCTGATGATCGCCATTATAGGCGGGGAACCGCACCGGTTTCGTCCGCTGGTCGATCTGTACCGGGAGACGGGCCGCCAGGCAGGGCATCCCCCCGAGAGCATGAAGGTAGGCATCCATGCGCTCGGCTACGTGGCCGAAACCAACTCACAGGCGGCGGACGACTTTTATCCCGGGTATGCCCGTATGTTCAGCGAGATTGGCAAGGAACGGGGATGGCCACCCGTCCGCCGCGCGCAGTTCGATGCCCTACTTGGCTCCACGGGCGCGCTGATCATTGGCGACCCCGCCACCGTTGTGGAAAAAATGCTGCACTTTGATCAAGTGCTGGGAGGGATCTCCCGCCTGAACATGCAGATGAGCCCCGGGACCCTTCCGCATGCAAAGGCTCTCCGCGCCATCGATCTGCTGGGGACGGCTGTCGCGCCCGTGGTGCGAGAAAAGATCACCGCTTCGCAGGCAAGCGCTTGATATTTCCTCATGAAGGCAGGACGCCTACTTCCGCGAAGCCTTCCCGCCACCAGCTGCGCTCGTCTTTACGGCCTTCCGCTTTACCTTTTTCGCGGGTTTTTCCTCCCTGCCCACGTCTTTCTCGATGAGTGTGATGATGTAGTTGCTCAGCGACCGCCGGTCCCGCTGTGCCTTGGCCTTGGCTTTCTCGAGGAGATCCTCTGGGCATCGAAATGCGGTATAACGGGTCATGCGGACGGGATCGCTCCCATACTGATACGGAGTACCGGGGTGTGTAGGATGGAATAAACGGCCAGGGGCGCGCCTCGCGGTGGCGGAGACCGGGCGAAATCTCAGCTGTAGACACCGCAATACATCTTAGAAAACGCGTCAGGTTTCACCCTGCGGCTTGTACCCTGCCACGAACTCCCGGCGGAATGTCTGGAATGTCCCGGCTTCAATCTCGGCCCGGGCCCGCTCCATGAGACGGATATAGAAATGCAGGTTGTGCAGGGAGATGAGGCGCAACCCGAGGATTTCTTCCGCCTTGATGAGGTGCCGGAGGTAACCGCGGGAGAAATCGGTGCAGGCGTAGCATTCGCATCCCTCCTCGATTGGGCCTCTTTCGGAGGCGAAGGGGGCGTTCTTGAGATTCACGGTGCCGGCGGCAGTGAAGGCGGTTCCGTTGCGGGCGATGCGGGTGGGCAGGACGCAGTCGAACATGTCGATGCCGCGGGCGACGAGCTCGATCATCTGGGGCGGGGTGCCCAGCCCCATGGCGTAGCGGGGCTTATGCGTCGGCAGCCAGGGCTCGCTCCATTCGACCGCCTCCATCATCTCCTGCTCGCTCTCGCCGACGCTTACCCCGCCCACGGCGTAGCCCTCGAAATCCATCCGTGTAAGAGCCTCGGCACTCTCCCGCCGCAGATCTTCAAAGACGGAGCCTTGCACGATGCCGAAGAGGGCCGGGCGCTGCTCGCGGGACTCCGTCCACCGGCGGCAGCGTTCCGCCCAGCGCAGGGTCAGCGCCAGGCTCTTCGCGGCGTATTCGTGCCCACACGGATGCGGTGGGCACTCGTCGAAAGCCATGGCGATATCCGAGCCGAGTGTGGCCTGGATATCCATTGCGGTCTCCGGGCCGATAAAGCAGGGGGCTCCATCAAGGTGATTCTGGAAGTGAACGCCCTCCTCGGTAATCTTCCGGAGCTTGGCCAGCGAGAACACCTGGAAGCCGCCGCTATCGGTAAGGATGGGCCCATCCCAGGACATGAACTGGTGCAGACCCCCGAAGTTCCGCATGACCTCCATGCCGGGCCGCACAAAGAGATGGTAGGTATTGCCGAGGACGATCTGGGCGTGTAACTCCCGGAGCTCGCGCGGGCTGACGGCTTTGACTGAGCCCTGCGTGCCGACTGGCATGAAAACGGGGGTCTCGATCCGCCCGTGGGGGGTGGAGATACGGCCACGTCGGGCTTTGCCGTCCTGGGCCAGGAGGTCGAAGGTCATTACGGGAATCATAGAAAGTGAGGAGTCGCGCGCGGGAAAAGGCCGCCAGATCATTGGGCCGATACGCGCCGTAGGTGCATGGCCAATATAAGCAGGCCTAAAACGAAAAACGCGAGGGGTTAGCCTCGCGTTTCGCGCTCAAGATTGATGAGAGGGAGCCTTTTACGGGCTGACCGGGATGTTCGGCGGGAACACCGGTACGCCGGGGATGAAGGGGGTCTTCATCGGGTCTTCCTCGCCCACGGCGGGAGGAAGCTGTTCCTTGCCGCCGGTCTCGGTGGGAAGCACCTGCTTGCCACCGTCCTTGGAATCGGCCGTATCCTCAGTGGAGGGGGCACTGGCAACCGCGTCGGGGGTGAGTTGGTAATCATTCAGGGCCAGGTCGCCGAAGGAATCGACCTCGCGGATATTCAGGGGTTGCCCCGCGGTATCGGGGGTCCACTTTGCCACCAGGACATTACCGGTGGTGGGAGTGAAGTCCACGCTGGCGCGGGGGTTGGTCCCGTCAAAGTTAACCGTTTCCACCGGCTTTTGATTGGTAAGGTCAATCGGAGCGGCCGGGGCGGGGGCTGAGGGTGCGGCGGCCGTGGCGTCGCCGGCGGGAGCGGCCGGGGCGGCGGCATCGGTGGCGAGCGCGGCGGTCTCATCCGCCACCTTGATATACTGGGAGCCCTCGGTGCGGCTGGTAGTAGTGGAAGCCGCGTTCTGATTGATTACATAGATGTCGAGCTTGCCCTTGGTGCCCGGATCGGTGAGCAGGGAGATCCGCTCGACGGCGTAGGCGCGATCATACTGGATCGCGAGCCCCGGATCGTTCAGGGTGGCGGCTACGAAGGTGCCCGTCGAGGGGTTGTCGTCGATCGCGTTCTGCCAGGAGGCGGAATCCCCGCCGGCCGTCATCACTTTGCAGTGGGCGTACAGGCTGGAGATATTGAAGCTGGTCGCAGGATTGGTATACGGCCCGAACACGGTGCGAGGATCCACCGGCTGTGCCCGCTGTTGGATATGGTAGGCGCTCGCGTCCTTGTCCCCATACAGGTAAAGGCTGTACCAAGGGCCGGAGTCGCTGAGATTGGTCTCGATGAGAATGTACTTTGCAAAGCGTCCAAATGGCTTGCCGAGTTTCTCGTTGAGTGACTCGATCGGCACATCCTTCTCCAAGACGGTCCAAGAGCTGGACCCGGGAGGCGCCACTTCGTCGCCGGCATAGAGGGTCACGGTTCCGACGGCGTTGCGGGCGGAAATTGCGAAATTGTTCACCAGTTCCGGCTCCGGGAGAGCGAGAAGGTAATCCTGCTTGCCGGTGAGCGCAGGCCAACCGGTGGCGATGTCGTCATCCAGCCACGCCGCGGCAGCCTCGGTAGGCTCGTAGGTGCTGCTGCCAGGTGTATAGATAAGGAGGTTCGCGCCCAAATGCTGGCGGGCCAGATTTTTTGGAGCGGTAACCGTGGCCTGGACGGTGGAGGGGTCGGGGTCGGCTTGCGCAGCAACAGAGGCCAGCGCGAGACCGGCTGCCAGAATCAGATTAACCTTCATGGGTGCCTTCATATCGGGATATATTGAATTTGTGAACTTAAATCGTTGCGGTTGGTCTTATGGTGTTTACGTCGATTTATGGGAATTATAGTAATGGGCATGAATTTTGCAATAACTTTTTTTGCATTTTTGCGCCCTTTCTTGGCGGCGTCTCTTTTCATCACGTCAAAATGCCCCACTTTTCATTTGGCAATACACTCCGGCGTCTCTACGTATAGCTCCATTCTTCGGGCTTTCTCTTTTGACACAGCCCGGTGATGACAAAGCACATAATCCATGGGAAACTCGCGTTCGCAACCGCCGCGGAAATCTTTAAATAGGGGAAAACCGTGACGAATTCATCGATACCTTCCATCGCGCAGACTTTCAAGGTCGGCGACAAGCTTGCCGGCTGCTATACACTCAAGGAGACGATGCCCACGCAGGGCTGTTGCTTCGTCTGGCTGGCGCATGATGACGAGCTGAACAAGGACATTGTCCTCCATTTTGTGCCTGATTCGGTTGCCGCCGACACGCGGGCCATGGCTGAGCTGAAGCAGGAGGCGAAGCGCAACCGGCAATTGATCCATCCCCGGATCATCCGGGTGCATGACCTGGTCGAGGATGAGAAATGGGCGGCGATCTCCATGGATTATGTCCAGGGAGAGACCCTTGCGGCGCTGCAGGCGGAGCGGAACAACAATCCGTTCAATCCCACGGAGCTTGCGCAGGGGATCGCGGAGTTGTGCCAGACGGTGGAGGATGCGCATCGGATCGACCTTTTCCATCGCGATCTCAGCCCGGAGAATATTGTGGCCACCGGCAACGGGGTAATGGTGCAGAAGTTCGGCATCTCGCGGGTGATCCTGGATTCCCTTGCCCGGGGCGGGCAGAAAATCGAGGGGAACCGCGACGTTGCTTATATGAGCCCGCAGCAATTGGACGGAGAGCGTCCCAGCCGCGCGGATGATATTTATTCCTTGGGGGCGTCCATCTTCGATCTGCTGGCCGGAGCGCCGCCGTTTGTGGAGGGGGACCTCGTCCCGCAGATCCGCAAGACAGTGCCGCCGCCTGCATCCGAGCGGCGAACGGCCCGCGGCATCGCAGGCGACTCAATTCCCAAGGCATGGGAGGATGTGATTGCGGCCTGCCTGGCCAAGAACGCCGAGGATCGGCCAAAAAGTGTGGCGGAGGTCGGAACACGATTCGCGTCCGCAAAACCCGGCGCGGCCACAGCAGCCTCTTCACCTGCAGCCTCCGGGGAAGTTGCCGCCGAGGCGGCAGCCGTAACGGGCGCCGCAGCCGCGGCTTCGAAGCCAGAGGAGCCCGGAGCGCCCGCAGCGGCGCCGGAGCCATCCAAGCCTGCCCAGCCTGAAAAAGAAACTTCCCCGGCCAAGCAGCAGAAACGCCCATGGACCCCGGGTCCGGGGAAAGCGCCTCTTATTACAGAGGCGACAGTTCTTTCCAAGACGGCGGTGCCCAAGGGCGACGCGAAAGCTGACTCCAAGTCGGATGCCAAGTCCGCGCCAAAAACCGACACGGACAAAGCCGCCACTCCCGCTAAGCCCGCGGAGCCGATGATTACAGCGGCGGCGGGCTCCGGAGGCGGGACGAAGAAACCTGGGACAGGCGGTCCCGGCGGCCCGACGACACCCACCGGATTTCCTCTGCGTGCATTCGTGGAGGTGGAAGGGGATGCCAAGCGGCCGAAATCAAAATCCTCGGCCGGGCTAGTGGCGGGCGGTGTGGTGCTGCTGCTCATTCTCATTGTTGGTTATCTGGTGGCAAAGAGCGGACCGGGCAATGAGCCTGATAGCGCCGTGGCAACCAGCGGCACCAATGCCACGACCGCGCCAGACGCCTCGGAATCGACCGCTTCACCTATCCCCGTGGCGGCAGCCTCGCCGGTTTCGTCTCCGGTCAACGTTGCCGCCGTCACAGCACCTTCCCCAGCCGAGGTCGCGACGGATAGTCCCGCCCCGAGCGCGGCGCCGGCTGAGAGCGCACCTCCCGCGGTGGCCGAGTCCCCCGCTCCCCCGGTGGTGATCCCTCCCACAATCACCGACGCCCAGGCGCAACAAATTGTCGCTGACAAAACCAAGGCGGTCGACCAGGCCAAGGCTGCTCTGGCGGACGCCGAGAAAGCGGCCCAGGCGAAGGCCGCGGCCCAGGCACAGGCTGCCTCCGCGTCCCAGCAAGCGCAGGGTACCATTAAACAGAAAGCCGATGCCGCCGCAGCCGCAAAGAAGACGGCCGACGCCGCTGCCGCCGCATTGAAGCAGCAGCAGGATAGCCTCCAGAAAGCGGAGGCGGATGCTCAGGCCGCTCAGGCGGTCGCAGCTGCCAAGGTGCAAGCGGCGGACCAACTCAAGAAGGCAGTAGCCGATGCCCAGGCCGCCGCGCAGCAGCAGCAAACAGCGGCGCAGCAAGCTCAGGCCGATGCGGATCAGGCGGCGAAGACCGCGACCGAAAGCCAACAGGCCGCTGCGGCCGCCGCGAAGGCCGCCGCCGATGCCGAGCAGGCACGCCAGCAGCAGGCAGGCGCGCTGGCCCAGGCGCAGACCGCTCTGACCCAGGTTCAAGCAGGCGTGGAGCAAGCTCGCAACAACGCGAAAGCACAGGAGGCCGCGGCGGAAGCCGCACGTATCAAGAAGGAACGCGAGGAAGCCGCGGAGAAAGCGGCGACGCAGGTAGCTGCGGCGGCCAAGGCCGCGGCGGATGCCGAAAAGGCTCTGGATGCCGCAAAGAAGGCAGTTGCCGACGCCGAGAAGGCGCAGGCTGAAGCCGAGGCGCAGGCTGAGGCTGCCCGCAATGGTAGCCTCCCGGCGGCATCCCCAGCCGCTTCACCGGGCATGGCGGCACCTGCCGGATCGCCCGCGGCGACTCCGCCGGCTGGCGCCTCCGCAAGTCCCGCTGCATCTCCAGGTGGCCCCACCCTGTCCGTCCACGCTCCCAACCCGCACATGAAAGTGGATCAGGCGCTCAGTAATTCGCTGGGGATGCGTTTCGCGCCGGTAGGACACGTGTTCTTCAGCATCTGGCTCACACGCGTGCAGGATTTCGAGGCTTTTGCGAAAGCCACGGGCTTTGAGAATACCTCATGGCAGGATCCCGGGTTCAAGCAGGGGCCCGATCATCCGGTGGTAAATGTCAGTTGGAATGACGCGAACCAATTCTGCCTTTGGCTGACACAGAAGGAGCACCACGAAGGCATCCTGGCCGCGAACGAAACTTATCGCCTGCCCACCGATCTCGAGTGGAGCACGGCCGTTGGCCTCCCTCCGGAAACCGGGCACACTCCAGAGTCCCGCGACATGGACGTGGCCGATGTGTACCCATGGGGCACCGAATGGCCACCGCCCTCGGGCGCGGGAGATTATACGGGCGAGGAGACTGATTCCGACGTGGCCATCAAGGGGTATAACGATGGGTTTGCCTGGACCGCTCCGGTCGGCAGTTTCAATGCGAACCGGTTCGGGCTCTATGATATGGGCGGCAACGTGTGGGAATGGTGCATGGACTGGTGGAACTCCGAGCAAACAGCCAAGGTGCTGCGTGGCGCCTCCTGGTACAACGGGGCCTTAAAGCTTAGCCTGTTATCCTCCTGCCGGGAGCGGGCAAGCGCGGACCAGAGGACGGACAATTACGGATTTCGCGTGGTTATCGCGCAGGAGATGACGAAGGACAAGACGGCGCGCCACCACACGGAATAGCGGTTCGGTTGGTTGGGGTATGGCCCTAATGGTGGGGGCCGTAAAATTCGGCGCGTATCGACTGAAAGCATAGGGATTGTCCCCTAAAAGACCTTCCTACATGTAATTACGTGCTCGGCCTACGCCATTTAGAGTTGCCAAACACCACCCCTTATGGCCAGAAACTATGGTGCGCTTCACCCAACCCATGATCCGTAGAATGAAAATACCCATTGTCGGAATATTCCTGGCTTCGGCCGGCATCCTTTTATCCCCGCATGTACATGCACAGGATGATTACTTCCGCGATCTAGAGAGCCCGCGGGAAATCGCACCCGTGGTGCAACTGAACCCCGAGCAGGACCAACACTACAACCTGGCAGTGGGCCCCGTGCGGGTGAACCTGGCCGCCGGCGTTGGGCTCGAGTATAACGACAACATCAATCTTTCGGACCATAACCGTGAGAGCGACTTCATCTTCCGCCCGTCGCTCAATATCGATTCCGTCTGGCAGATCTCCGACCTGAACACCCTGCGGTTTTCAATCGGTCTCAGCTACGCCAAATATTTCGATCACTCCCAGTACGATAGCCGCGGGCTACTCCTTTCCCCGAACTCCGAACTCGCCTTCACGATCATGGTGGGTCAGGTGTCGATCACGCTGCGGGACCGGTTTTCTTACCAGGAAGATCCCTACGCGATCCCGACCATCAGCAACACGGCGGTATTTCGCCGGTATGAGAACCTGGTCGGGGCGCAGGCGGATTGGGATATGAATGAACAGGTGCATCTCACTGCGGGGTACAATCATTACAACCTCTGGGTCATTGGGAACACCTTCGCAGAGGCCTCGCACAGCATCGATACCTTCTACTTGCGGCCGGCTGTCAAGGTGGCTCCCACGGTAACCCTGGGGCTGGACGCCTCGGCCAGCTATATTCAGTACGACACGGATCTTTTCGATAACGGCACGAGCGTGCTCGTCGGTCCCTATGTGGATTGGGCGATCACCGACAGCACCCGGTTTTATGTCGAGGGTGGTTACCAGGATTTCCTGGACGAGGGCGGCGGCACAATCGGGAACGTCGGCGACGAGAACAGCTACTATATCAAGACCGAACTCGACAACCGGCTGACGGATTCTTTCAATCAGCGGCTGTCATTCTCAAAAACGATCGAGGCAGGCTACACTTCGCAGTATTACCAACTCTGGCACGTCGAGTACGCGGCGGACTGGAAAATGACACCGGACCTCGTGTTCGACCCGGTGCTTTTCTATGAGCATTACACCTCTTCCGGCGGCGCGGCCTCAAGTGGTGACAGATTTGGCACGGATCTTGGTCTACGGTATATTCTAACGCCTTCGGTCACACTGGGGGCCGACTACCGCTTCATCCTGAATAATTCGAATGTCGTCGATTCCAGCTATTACCAAAACCTGGTTCTCCTCAGCCTCTTCTACAATTTTTAAAGCCTCATGACATCGAGAAACTGTGCGCTGCTCATATTGATCGCGGGGATAACGGGGCTGGCACAGGTTCAGGTGGTCGCTCAGGCTGTAATTGACGCGGCTCAGTCCCAATTCGGGACCGAACCCGCCCCGTATGCGACTCCGGCCCAGCCGGTTACGGAGCAGCAGGGCGCTTCGATGGGCCAATCCACCAGCCAGAATCCCGGTATCCCGGGCGGTTTCTCCTCCGGCGGTGGCTATGCTCCGAACGCCGGGTATGGCGGCTCGACGCAGGATTTCGGCGCGCTTGGCGCTCCGGATCCTTCGAAGCCGCTGGGGCGCGGCGATATCGTCACCTTTTCCATCGCCCAGGATCGCGAGCAGCCGCAGATCATGCAGGTCACCGATACCGGTGAACTCGATTTCTCCTATTTCCCGAAGATCGGGCGCATCTCCGTCGTAGGGCGCACTTGTGCCGAGGTTGCCGCGGAACTCAAGCACAAGCTCGAGTCCGATTATTACAACACCGCCGATGTCACCCTGGGCATCAACAAGGTGACCCGCTCCGATTCCCGGGGCAGGGTCTATCTCACCGGCAATGTCCGCATCCCCGGGCCGCAGGAACTGCCTGCCAATGAGCGGACCATGGTCAGCATGGCGATCATCCGGGCCGGCGGGTTCGATAAATTCGCCAATGGCCGGCGGGTGCAGGTGACCCGCAAGGACAAGGATGGCAAGACCGAGCGGTTCTCGATCGATGTAAAATCGATCATCGAGAAGGGCCGCACAGACAAGGACATGGAACTCGAGGACGGCGACTACATCAACGTGCCCCAGAACGTTGTTAATTTCTAAATAGAACCAACCATGGAAGCGGACATCGTACCTTTGCCTCAACGGAAGGATTGGACCACCAGGATCGGGATCAAGGCGTTCCGCTACCGGGGCCTGCTGAAGCGGCATTGGTGGTTGCTGTTGCTGACTGTGAGCTGCGGCCTCGCATGGCAGGGCTGGAACCTCTTCCGCACCCCTCAACGGTATTCCTCGCAAGGCACACTGATGGTGACCGAGCAGATCAATCTCCCGGACACCGCGGCTGCACGGGATGAGTCCGATGATTTTTACGGCACGCAATTGCACCTCCTCTCCGACCCGGATATCGCGCAGCGGGCGCGGCAGCGGGTCGCCCTGGATGCGCCGGATTTGGCCGTGTGCGATGTGACAGTCATCCCCACCCAGGAGGTGCGGACCTCGCTCTTTACGGTGACGGGCATCGGGACCAACGGTGAATACACGCGCCGGTTTGTCGATGCTCTCATGGAGGAGACGATCAAGTTCAAGAACGAGAAGCTCTCGAACATCAATGACAACGCCGAGAGCAGCTACGGGTCCGAGTTGACCCGGCTGGGCAATGATCGCGACAAGCGGGAACAGGCACTGCAGGATTTTGTGAAGGCCAACAACATGGCCGACTGGGAGGAGCAGGGGACCACAGCAGCCAAGTACCTGGCCGATCTCAAGACCCGCCAGGCCAATCTCCAGACAGAGTTGGACCGTCTCCAGACCCTCTCCGACAAGGAGCTGCTCACCCAGCCTGAGCCGACCACCGATGCGCAGGGGCACCCGCAGCCCAATCAATACAGCCAGCAATACCTCCAGCTCTCCCAGCAGCTTGCGCAGAAGATGGCCGAGGTCGCCGAACGCAAGCTGGTATGGAAGCCGGCCCATCCGCGGCTGATCGCGCTCAACGAGGATGTCGCGAACATCCAGGCCGAGCTCGCCACCATCGAGCAGCAAAACCGCGAGGAGTCCCAAGTCCGGATCGGCGCGATCAAGACAGAGCTCGAAGTACTCGGCAAGAGCATCAATGAATGGACCCAGAAGGCCCTTGATGCCGGCGACAAGAACACGCAGTACCAGCAGCTCAAGGAAGCGCTGGACCGCTCGAGCACCTCTTACGACAAGATGCTCGCAGCCATCAATACGATCGACATGTCGAAGAACACGCCTGGCCTTCTCTCGGTCATGAACAGCGCCAGTGCCCCGGTTCTCGTCGATCCCGGCACCGCGCGCCATCTGCTGACCGGATTGATTCTCGGCCTCGCGCTCGGGATCGTGATCCTCGCTGTAATGGACAAGGCGGACGACCGGTTCACCTCCTCCACCGAGGTGATGGAACATTTCACCGAGCCGATCCTTGGCCAGATCCCGAACGTGGATGCCACGCGGACCCAGGAGGGACTGCCGCTGTTGAGCAGCGAGGATGAACGTTACACTTTTGCCGAATCGTTCCGCAGCCTGCGTTCGTCGCTGCTATTCATGCCGAGCCAGGGACAGGTCAAGAGCCTCCTCGTGACCAGTTCCATCCCCGGTGAGGGGAAATCGACCATCGCGAGCAACCTTGGCATCACCATGGCCCTTGCCGGGACCCGGGTGCTGCTGGTGGACGCGGACTTGCGCCGCGGCGATCTCGCGAGCCTTTTCAACGTGGACGGCCGGTTCGGCCTCTCGACCATTTTGCGCGACGAAATGCCCTGGCGCAGCGTCGTGAAAACGACTCCCTACCCGACACTGACACTGATCCCACGCGGGCCGGTTACCAATCAATCGAGTGAGTTGCTGCTGGTGCCGCGTTTCGACGCCTTGATGAAGGAATGGAAGAGCAGCTTCGACCTGGTCCTGTTCAATACCTCGCCCATCCTCGCGACGGACGACACCGCGTCGATTGCGCCCAATTTTGACGGTGCCCTCATGGTAATCCGTGCCGGGTTCACCTCGGCCCGGCTCGTGAGAAATTCCGTCAACGCTATGTACCAGCGCCAGGTCAACGTGCTGGGCCTGGTCCTCAACAGCGTGAATACGGAATTGCCGGATTACTATTACTACCGGTATCCGAAGTACTACGCGGCGTGAGCTAATTCAGGAGCTGGTACCACGTATTCCGCCGGTGCGCCTCGTAGCCGGCCTCCCGGATCAGCGCCTCGATATCCTCCTTGGTCAGGCAAAAAGTGGTGCCGGCCGCGCTCACGACGTTCTCCTCCATCATGACGCTGCCGAAATCGTTGGCGCCATATTGTAGCGCCACCTGCCCGATCTTCGGCCCCTGGGTGACCCACGAGCTTTGCACGTTCTGAATATTGTCCAGGTAGACGCGGCTTAGCGCCTGCATCCGCAGGTACTCCGCGGAGCCTACCGGCTCCGCCTTCAGCACGGTATTCTCCGGCTGGAATGTCCAGCAGATGAACGCGGTGAATCCTCCCGTCTCATCCTGCAACTCCCGCAGCCGCTGAAGATGCTCGATCCGGTCCTCGACGGTCTCAACGTGCCCGAACATCATCGTGCAACTGGAATTCAGCTCCAGCTCGTGCGCGATCCGCATCACTTCCAGCCATTGCGCGGTGTTGCACTTGAGCGGGGAAATCCGGTCTCGCACCCGGTCCACGAGGATCTCCCCGCCACCGCCGGGAATTGACCCCAGTCCCGCATCCTTGAATCGCGTGATGACCTCCCGTAGCGGCATCTTGAACACCTCGGCAAAGTGGTTGAACTCCGGCGGGCTGAACCCATGGATATTGATGTGCGGAAACTTCGCCCGGATGTGCGCCAGCATCTCGAGGTAATGGTCGATCCCGAGCTTCGGGTGATGGCCGCCCTGGAGCAGGACCTGCACCCCCCCGTTGTCCGAAAGTTCCTGGAGCTTCGCGTCGATCTGGTCGAGCGAGAGCACGTAATGATCTTCATCCTTTTCCGTCCGGTAAAACGCGCAGAACTTGCAATAGACGTTGCA
>Ga0302320_10012393_pt1 | contig 17915 bp, 11 predicted proteins | sample Bog_T0_3_FD_202130 | JGI IMG/M metagenome (GOLD analysis project Ga0302320, IMG submission 202130) | Peat permafrost microbial communities from Stordalen Mire near Abisko, Sweden - Bog_T0_3 | ecosystem: Environmental > Terrestrial > Soil > Wetlands > Peat | place: Sweden: Abisko, Stordalen Mire...
TTCTCCAACAGCCGCCTGACCCGGAAAAAATGCCGGTCGTTCTTCTCAGCACGCGCCTCTGTTAGTCATATATAATAAGTGCAATTTTGATCGCACACAAAAGTGCAATTTTGAATGCACCCCGACATTTTAATATTATTTTCAGGCAATTTTAATATTCGTGGTGTAATATATACTAGGTATGCGGGCCGCGCGTGCAGTGGCAGGTTCCGTGCTGCTGAACCTTGGGCCGCATGAATAGGGTATACGATGGCGCGTCCATGCGATTGCCATTCGCGCCGAAGCAGTTGATGAGTCAACCATGAATGTCCGGCTCGGGACGCAATCCCCGCGCCATAAGTGAAAGAACAATTATGGAGAAGAGGATCACCCCAAAGTCAGCCAAAGCCGGGAATGGCAGCGAGAAAACCCAGACGTTCCATTTCAATGCGCCCGCGGCGATGAGTGTGCAGTTGGTGGGCGACTTCACACATTGGCAGAGCCGGCCCATCAACCTGCAAAAAGGACCGGACGGCATCTGGCGCACGACGGTTGAACTGGCCCCGGGCCGGCACCACTACCGGTTCATGGTGGATGGCGAATGGCGCGATGATCCGGAATGCACGTTGCAGGTGCCCAACCCGTTCGGCAGTCGCAACGCCGTCCGGCAGGTTGCTTAATTTGTCGCATGATTACTGACCCCTGCCATTTGCCCAGAGTGGCGGGGATTCTCGAACCGGTGTTTGCCATCCGAACCGGGGACGACTTGGGCGTCGGTGACACGGAAGGTGTGAGGCAGATGGTGGATTGGTGCCACCGGCACGGGATTCGTGTTTTCCAGACGCTCCCGATCAACGAGATGGGCGGGGACAATTGCCCCTACAACGCCATCAGCGCGCTGGCCATTGATCCTGTCACGCTGGCCATTTCCCCGCGGCACATTCCTGATCTGAGTGCCGGAGAATTCCACAGGCTGGCGCGGCGCGATCTGCTGGAAAGGCTGCGCACCGGCCCGGTGGATTATCCGCCAGTGAAGGCACTCAAGCGCACCTTGCTGGAGGCGGCTTTCGGACGATTCGCCGCTCGCGAACTTCGGCACGACACGGAACGCGCGCGGGAGTTCCGCCGGTTCGTGAGCGACCATTCGGACTGGATTTCCGATTACTCGTTGTTCCGCGCGTTGATGGAGGAGAACGGCAATGATCCAGCGTGGGAGCGTTGGCCGGCGGAGCAGCAGTCGCCTGAACTGGCGCGGTCTTGGGTGCTCGGCTTGCCGGAGAAACTGCGGTCGGAATTCGCGAGGCGCGCACTTTTTTTCAGCTATGTGCAATGGCTCGCCTTTGGGCAATGGCAGGCGGTCAGGGCGGGGGCTGACACAAAAGGAGTGTTTCTGATGGGCGACATTCCCATCGGCATCGGACGGTGCAGCGCGGATGTCTGGGCGGGACGCGCGAATTTTGACCTTGATTGGAGCGGGGGCGCGCCGCCGGAGAAGATCTTCAAGACGGATCGGTTCACGGAGAAATGGGGACAGAACTGGGGCATGCCTCTTTATCGGTGGGACGAAATGCGCGGGCGGAATTTCGATTGGTGGCGCACGCGCGTCGGCCTGGCGCGGAAGATATTTCACCTGTGCCGCGTGGATCACGTGATGGGGCTTTTTCGCATCTACGCCTTTCCATGGACGCCGGATCGCAACGCGGAGTTTCTGCCGCTGGATGAACAAGGGGTCGCGGCCCGGACGGGCGGCAGGCTGCCGGGCTTCCGGCCCTTTCCCGACGACACGGCGGAACACACGGCGGCCAATCAGCGCCAGGGAGAGGAGATGCTGCGGGTGATTCTGGAAGCGGCGGGCGACATAACCATTGTGGCCGAGGACCTGGGAGTTGTCCCGGACTATGTTCGCCAGACGCTGGACAAGCTGGGCATAGCGGGCTTTCGCATCCCCTCCTTCTGCCGGGAACCGGACGGGCGTTATTGCGATCCGGCCCAATATCCGCGTCTGTCCTTCACGCAGCCGAGCACGCACGATCATCCGCCGCTGGCCGCGGCGTGGGTCGAGCGCTGGGAGGGTGTTGATCGCGGCGAGAAGGCCGAAGAACAGCAGCGGGAGTTGCGGCGGGCCATGGAGTTCGCGGGATTGAACGGCGAACCGGCGCGCGAATACAGCGATTGCCTGCACGAGGGTACGCTGCGAGCCGTCCTGCGCTCGAGCTCGATGCTGGCGGTGGTGATGCTCACGGATGTTTTTGCCCAGACGGCGCGCTTCAACGCGCCGGGCTCCGTCTCCTCGGAGAACTGGTCTGCCCGCATGACAGAGACCGTTGAGGAATTGGATCGCGACCCAAAACTACTCGCCAAAACCCGGAGTTTCGCCCGTCTGATTCGCGAAACCGGGCGGGGCGAAAATGGCGGGGAGGAATTTGCAATCAGGTGAAATCAGTGCTAAAATCTGTAAAAACGCGCCGCGTCGCAGCGGCGGTTGTTTGTGCAAATGTGAATTATGAACACGACAAAGAAGAATCCCCCCGTCGTTCAACCCTACCTGTTTTTCGAAGGCCGATGTGAAGAGGCCCTGGCATTCTATAAGCGCGCGCTTGGCGCGGAAGTGCTGATGCTGATGCGCTACAAGGAGAGTCCGGAGCCGCCGCCGCCCGGGTCCGGGCCGCCCCCGCCCGGGGACAAGGTGATGCATGCCAGTTTCCGCATCGGCGGCACGTTTTTGATGGCTGCGGACGGATGCTGCACGAGCGAGGCATCTTTCCAGGGCTTTTCCCTGTCCCTTTCCGTCGGGACAGCGGAGGAGGCCGAGAGGTACTTTGCCGCGCTGGCGGACAGCGGACAGGTCCGCGCGCCACTGACGAAGACATTCTTTTCCCCGCGGTTCGGCATGGTGACCGACCGGTTCGGGGTGTTGTGGATGGTGATCGTGCGACAGGAGGAAACGCACTGAATGAAGCGGACTTCCAACTTGAAATGGCGAATAACACGACAACGGTTATGACAGCAGAAACCACTTCCCATGCGGCCATGAGCAGCGAACCGAAGGCAAGGTCAATCGGGTGCTGCCTGCCGCATGTCGCGCGAATCTTGTTTGGGCTTGTCTTTTTCGTGTTCGGATTGAACGGATTTATTCAGTTCATTCCGCAGCCCAAGTCGGCCATGTCGGAGGAGGCGATGTCGTTTGCCGGGGCCTTGATGAAGACGGATTACATGCATGCGCTAATATTTGGGACGCAAGTGACGGCGGGAGCGCTGCTGCTCTTGAACCGGTTCGTGCCGCTGGCGCTGGCGCTTATCGCGCCGGTCGTTGTCAATATCGTCGCGTTCCATCTTTTCCTTGCGCCGTCGGGAATCCCGATGGCGGCGGTGGTTCTGGCGCTGGAGGCTTATCTGGCCTGGTCATACAGGGAGTCCTTCCGTCCCATGCTCGCCTGGCGCGCAAGGCCGGGCGCTTTGGATTCGCAAAGCCCAAACCCGGCGGCGCAATCCAAAGGGGATTGAATCAGGCTTTGTGATGCAACCCTTTCAGGGGTGTCAACTATAACATAAGTGCCCAGGGCAGGCCCTCTCGGAATCGGGCCAACCCTGGGCTGAATGATCCAATCCCTTCGGGATTGATGCTATATGTCAAATAGATGGCGCTTGGGCTTGGACTGTGACCGAGGCTCCCTTTAATCCGGGTGAACTGGCTTTGAGCACGATGGGGCCGGCGCCTTTGGTGGAGCGGATGATGACCAGGCACAGGCCGTTAAATGCCTTGTGGTCATGGGACTGGAAGGACTCGAAGCTCGTGGCGTCGCCATTGTCGGTCGCCGCTATTTCCCCGGGGCCGGAGATGTCGAAATGAATCAGGTTGTCCGCCCTTGGGGCCATCACGCCTTTGGCGTCTTGCACCGTGATGGTGACAAAGGAAAGGTCCTGGCCGTCCGCGTGAATGGCGGCGCGGTCCGGGGCGGCCGCGAGGGCGGCGGGAGCACCGGCGGTGTTGACTACATCTGTTGCCCACTCGGCTCCATTCTTAAATGCGACGACCTTCAAAGTGCCCGGTTGATAGACGAGGTCGTCCCAGCGCAGGCGGTATTCATACTGGCCCTTCTTCTTGCGTCCGAGCGACTGGCCGTTGAGGAACAATTCCGCTTCGTCGCCGGAGGTATAGACATGGACGGGCGTGACCTGGCCCACCCGTTCCGGCCAGGTCCAGTGCGGGAGGATGTGGGCCATCCTGAAATCCGGCCGCCAGTAGGCCTGATAGATGTAGAACCGGTCCTTCTTGAATCCCGCCAAGTCAATGATGCCGAAATAGGAACTGCGCGAATTGAAGGGTGTTGGCTCTCCGAGGTAATCCCAGCCCGTCCACACAAACTGGCCGCCCACAAATGGATACCGGTCCTGCGCGGCAAACTCCTTGTCGGGCGACGTGGCCCAGGAAGTAAAGGTGAGATCATAGGAACTGACTTGTCGGTTGGGAGCGTCTTCCCCGGAATTCGGGCCGGCGACAGCGCCAATGCCCTGGGGGACGGGGAAGGTATAGACACCCCGGCTGCTGATGGTGGATTCGGTCTCGCTGCCATAGACGAAATTGGTGGGGAAGTTGCGATGGAACACCGGGTATTGGGCATTGGGAGAAAGGCCGCCACCCGCACCCTGATAATTCAGTCCCAGCGCATCGAGAGTCTTTGGGAAGGGACTGCTCGCGCCGGCGCTGTTCTGGGCGGAAGTTGTCGGACGGGTCGGGTCCTCTTCATGCACGATGTCCGCCAGGCCCCGGGCCACCGCCGCGCCGGCCTCGCCGCCGCCCTGTTCGCCGACTTCGTTGCCGATGCTCCACATGAAGACGCAGGGATGATTGCGGTCGCGGTGCAACTGCGCGCGCAGATCCTGCTCATGCCAGTCGGCGAAGAGGACGTGGTAATCGAGATTATTTTTTTGCGACAGCCAGCAGTCGAAGGCTTCGTCCATGACGAGCAGGCCCATTTCGTCGGCCATGTCGAGCAACTCCGGGGCGGGGGGATTGTGGCTGGTGCGGATGGCGTTGCAGCCCATGTCCACCAACGTCTCGAGCTGACGCCGCAATGCGCGTTCGTTGATTGCCGCGCCGAGCGCTCCCAAATCATGATGGTCGCACACGCCGTTGATTTTGAGGTGCTGGCCGTTGATAAAGAAGCCTTCGTTTGGATCGAACTTCAGTGTGCGAATTCCAAACGGGGTTTCGTAGGAATCCACCGTGTGGCCGTCCTGCATCAAGGTCGTCACCGCGACATAGCGGTTCGGCTTTTGGTCCGGATACGGGCCCCACAATTTCGGGTTAGCCAGGATCGTTTTGTCTTCGGTCACCAAACTTGAGCCTGGGGCGATGCCCATGAGTCCGCCAATGATGGAGGCCACAACCGGCCCGGTCTTATTGCCGTCCGAATCGAGCGCGAAAATTTGGGTCGCGACGCCAACGCTGACGCCTTGTTTGGAATTGTTCTCCACAGTGACTTTCAATTTAACGGTGGCCGAGGCGGCGGAGACATCGGGGGTCGTTATGTATGTGCCCCAATGAGCGACATGGACCGGGGCGGTTTTTACGAGCCAGACGTTGCGGTAAATGCCGCCGCCGGGATACCAGCGGGAGGATTGGGGCGGATTATCGAGGCGGATCACCAGCTCGTTTTTCTGTCCCGGCTTGGCGAACGGGGTCAGGTCCACGCGCCAGGATTCGTATCCATAAGGCCAGCCGCCGACGAATTGGCCGTTGAGCCAGACGCTGGAATAGGACATCGCGCCGTCCGCATCGAGGAAGATGGACTTGCCGGCGTCCGATTTTGGAAGGTCGAGCGTCTTGCGATACCAGCCGATGCCGAAATACGGCAGTTTTCCGGTGCCGCCGTCGCCGTTGGTAATCCAGGGGCCTGTGATGGCCCAATCATGCGGCAAGTTCACATGCTCCCAGGAACTGTCGTCGAAGGCGGGTTGGACATAGGGGACATCGCCGCCCAAATTGCCTTCCGGCCTGGTGTGCCTTTGAGCGGGGTCTTTGATCAGATCGTTGCCCGTGGGCAGAATCCACTGTTTGATGACCGCGGGTGCAGGGGCCGGGGCGGCGTCCGTTGGCGCGGCGGCACCGCCTCCGCGGCGACCGCGTCCGCCGCGGCCCTGAGGGCGGACATCGTAGAGCAAACTGACTTGGCTATTGGTCGGGTCGCCTTTGGTGAAGCGCCAGTCCATGTCCAGCGAGAGGCGTTCGCGCGGCGACGCGGGAGCGGGTGCGGGAGAGCCGACGCGAGAGGAGGCACATCCACTTTGGAGCGCCAAGGCAAGAACGGCTCCAAGAACGGCGCCGGGGACGATGAGGGTCAGCTTGTTGCGGCGGAAGAATTGAAACGAGGCGATTGGTGACATGGGAGCAATATACCGGGCGGTTTTCTCCGCGCCAGAGTTTTTGAGGGAGATTTTCAGGATGTTCATGAGCATGAATCCGGGGGTTATGGAAGTGGAATTAAGTGGAATTAAGTGGAATTAGGTGGAACCAGGTGGAATTAGCTGCAATTGCGGATTGCGGATTTCGGATTGCGACTTGAATTGAACCGCGGATGGACGCCGATGGACGCGGATGGGGATTTATCCGTGTGCATCGGTGTGAATCCGTGGTTCGAGTTCATGCACTCCTTTTTTTACCTTCATTGAGCTTTATTCACCTTTATCGGGCTTTATTTGGGTAAAACTGTAACGTTGCAGGAGGTGGGCTTCGGCGATTGCGGATTGCGGATTGCGGATTGGCGGCAGAGTAATGTCGGACGAAGAAGGCAACCACCATTGGTTGTGCATATGGCCGGGGAGACCACAATAAATCGTGGTGGCGGCTGGAGCAATAGCCCGAAGGTACCGATTGGGAAACACTTTGACTGGCTTTGACTGGCTTTGACCCGCCTTCGCTTCACTTCCACCTTCGCAGGGCATGGACGCGACAAGTCGGCGCGGCAAGACGGCGCGGCAAGCTGGAGTTTGACGGAGGCGGATTGGGGAAGTGGCGATTTTTGAGCAGTAGGGAGGGTGGGGTTGGATTGCGTCGAGGCAAGAAATGGCTTGATTAGGCTTGATAAGGCTTGAGTGATCCTCCTTCGCCAAGGCTGCAGTGGACAGGCGGGGTGAATGGAGTGTTGGGGTGACGGGTTCTATTTGCGGCTTTCTCACGAAAGCCGCTACGCTCCAATAGGCTGGGTGGTTGGAATTCATTCGGCGGCAGTCGCAGACCGCCGCTACAGGGACTGTTCTGACTTCACTATTCTTCATGGCGCGATTGTAGCACGGTATTGGAAAAAGCGTCTCCGTACGGTACGGACGATTTTTTGGTCGAAAAAAGGGGTTCAGAGCTTGCATAAACCATTGTGAATACGGGAGTTAGGAGGGGTGATTACAGATTTTACACATGTACAGAAATGAAAATAGTTTGGTCTGGAGGGCCGTTTGGCTGCCGTTTGGGGTGGTTTTGAGGGGATGGGAGGCATGGGAAGCATGGGAAGAGTGAGACCTGCGGGACGGATGGGGCGGGGGGAAAGAGGCGGGGACAATGGGAAAGCGGCGCTGTCGCGCGCGCACTCCAAAACGGCCTGACGACCGCGGGTTGCAAGTGGTTTTAAGTTGACACGCGGCTCTTTTTCCGGTTAGCCTTGGGATATGGCATCACTCGTTTCATTCCGCGGACTGTTCAGGACCGGGAACCGGCTGGTGCTGTTGCTGGCGCTGGCGGCGGGACTGGAGGCACGCCTTCTGGCCGATGATATTCAACTCCCCTCCAAATGGGATCAGGAGCTTCTGACGATTGAGCTTGGAAGCGTCAACATCAAGGCCTACCCCGCCGACGGTTTTCGGCCTTCAATAGTAAATGCCTGGGAACAAATCACCGCGACCTATTTGATTCGGGCCAACATCTATGTGGATTTAAAGACGGCGATTGCCACTGAAAAAAGGCGTTTTGAGTTCAAAAAGGAGAAGGCCACCGGGAAGGAATTGTTCGACGCGTTTTTGGCCGCTTATCCCGAATATACCTACACGCGTGATCCCAGGACGGCGGTGATCTGGTTGCACGCGAAAGATGTCAAGTACGATGAAATTCTAAAAGCCAGGGAGGTGATCCTTCGCCCGGAACTCCAAGTGCCAATGCTCTCAGGCGCTCTGGAGCCACTCTTCAAGTTGCTTTACCCCAAGCCGCGGGTGGACGTTGACCCGACCGGGCGCGGGCCATTTAACGGCAACCCTTTGGCGCTGCTTGCGCAATATAATAATTCCGTGGATTTGCCCGCTGGAATTTATTCCGCCCGTGAAGTTCTTAATTTCTGTTGTCTGTCGTCACCAAGTCTCGCCTTTTGGGCGTTTGAAGAAAATGAGAATGGCCGGGTGAGTCTCGTTGTGCCTTCCCATTTGGTGGAAAGGACGCCATCGGCGGCGGTGCGGCCCGGGGCAATCCGATTCTGGGAGACTGAGATTGGCGACACAACCAATGCGCCGCCAAGCCCGGATGCCCTCGCGGCGGCATTGAGCGATGCCAACCCCAGGAAACGATGGGCTGCCCGCGAGTATCACAAGGCGACTCGTGAGGTGAGCCACGGAATTGTCAGCGCCGATCCGAGAATAGTTGTTTGGCAGTGTCTGGCTTGGAAGGCTGTAGATGCGGCGGGGTTTGGGGATGCTCGAATCCTCAAGGTGAACAAGGTGTTTGCGGATAAGAAGCCGGCCATTCTAAATGATTTGATGCGGCTTGATCCGGGAGCGGCGCTGGTGACCTCCATGGAACTGGCAAGAGAGACGAAGGAGGCGGACGTCATGGAGGTTGTTTCCGGGCATAAGTTCACGGAAGCGGAGATCGCGGCCATCAAGCCGGACGTGTACCGGATCGCGCGAGAATCGAAGCTGGTTCGGGACAAGCTGCTGCAAATGAAATTTGACGCGCCGGAGTTGTCGCAGGAGGCTTTGAAGGAATTGGGAAACACCAATTTGTTCATCTTGGCACCGGACGACAAAATCCGCTGAGTTTTGTCAAGTCGCGTCTGGACCGGGCGGCGCGGGTTTTGGTTTGGGCGGGGCGGAGTGGAATGTGAAGTGGCCGGTTTTGGGATCGAGGTCCACGATGCAGGCTCCTGTGGTGGGGAAGTCTCTCCTATGTCGTGAATTGGCTTTCAGCGATTGAAACGATTGAGAATTGGTCATCGAAAACTTGTCATTGGTTATCGGGAACCAATTGCACTTTAGGCTTGCGCGGGGGGGGTGGACTCTCAAGCTTTACGGCGGAACTTGAAAAACGAGCCGACATCACAGTTATCGCCCATGATGGCGCAGTACCGCCGCATCAAGGGCGAACTGCCGCCGGAGGCGCTGTTGCTGTTCCGGCTGGGGGATTTTTATGAGATGTTTTTCGAGGACGCCCATGCCGGGGCGCAGTTGCTGAATGTGGCGCTGACGAAGCGGGGGCAAATCCCGATGTGCGGCATCCCCTTTCACGCGGCGGGCGGGTATATCGCGCGGCTGCTGAAGGCGGGACGAAAGGTCGCGATTTGCGAGCAGTTGGAGGAGGCCCGGCCGGGGCAGCTCGTCAAGCGGGAGGTGACGCAGATTCTCAGCCCGGGGACGCATTTCGACGAGCGGCTGCTGGCGGCGGACCGGAATAATTTTCTGGCGGCGGTGTGTCCGCGCGGAAGTGTCTTTGGGCTGGCGCTGGTGGATTTGACTACGAGTGATTTCAGAGCTACCGAACTGGACGCGCAGGCGGCGCTGCTCGCGGAGCTGGAGCGGTTGCGGCCAGCGGAGATTATTTACCCGGCGGGCGCGGCGGATTTGCCGGGTCTGGCGCGGAACGGGGGCGCGGTTCTCAATGCGTGCGAGGATTGGGTGTTTGCGCCGGAGACGGCGATGTTCACGGTGCGGGAGCATTTCAAGGTGGCGTCGCTGGACGGGTTTGGGTTGAGGGACCGGACGGCGGCAATCGGAGCGGCGGGGGCGGTGTTGTATTACTTGACGCAGCAGTTGCGGCGGGATGTGTCGGCGCTGACGCGGATTTCGTTTTATCAGAACGCGGATTACATGGCGCTGGATCCGGCGACGCTGCGGAACCTGGAGATTTTGGAGCCGATGCGGCGGGACGCGCCACGGGCGGAATGCCTTTACGGGGCTGTCAATCGCACGGTGACGCCGATGGGGGCGCGGCGGCTGCGGGACTGGTTGGGTTCGCCGCTGGCGGCGGCGGGTCCGATTGTGCGGCGGCGGGACGCGGTGCAGCTTTGGCTGGAGAACAGCGCGGCGCTGGACCAGTTCCGCCTGGAACTGGGCGGTGTGCGCGACCTGGAACGGATGCTGGGCCGGCTGGCGGCCGGGACGGGCAACGGGCGGGATTTGATTTGCCTGCGGCAGGCGGTGGAGAAAATCCCGGCGCTTAAAGGGGTGATTGGGACGTTGGTTGCAGCGGCAGGGAACGCGGCGGCGGATGGGTTGCGGGATTTGCCGATGGAAAGGACTGAATCGGCGCAAGGCACCGACCCATTCCAGGGCGGCGGCGCAGCACCGCCCTACCAGCCTTTGGAGGAGGTTTCATCGGCGCGGGGCGGCGACGCTGCATTTGACAGTGCGCATTCGTTGATCGGGGAGTTGAATTCGCAATTGGCGGAGGCGCCGGATTTGGCGGAGTTGATTTCGCGGGCGATTGTGGATGAACCGCCACTGGCGCTGAAGGAGGGCGGACTGATCCGGGATGGATTCGACGCGGGGCTGGATGAGTTGCGCGGGGCAGCGCGCGGGGGCAAGGATTGGATTGCGAAATTGCAGCAGGACGAAATTGCGCGCACGGGGATCGCATCGCTCAAGGTGCGGTTCAATTCGGTTTTCGGCTATTACATCGAGGTGACGAAACCGAATTTGGACAAGGTGCCGCCGCAATATGTGCGCAAGCAGACGGTCGCGGGCGGCGAGCGGTTCATCACGCCGGAGTTGAAGGAGATGGAGGGGAAAATTCTGGGCGCGGAGGAGCGGATGATGAAGCTGGAGTATGAGTTGTTCCAGCGGGTGCGGGAGGCGGTGCTTGCGCAATTGCCGCGGTTGCAGCAGAGCGCGGCGGCGCTAGCGCAGTTGGACGCGCTGGGGTCGTTCGCGCAGACGGCGCGGCTTTACAATTATTGTCGGCCGGAAATCTTGGAGGAGGCCGTTTTGCAAATCCGGCAGGGGCGGCATCCGGTGCTGGAACAGAGCCAGTCGGGGGAGCGGTTTGTGCCGAACGATGTCGTGCTGGACCGGGTTTCGCAACAGTTGATGCTGATCACCGGACCGAACATGGCGGGGAAGAGCACGTTCATACGACAGACGGCGTTGATTGTGCTGCTGGCGCACGCGGGGTCGTTTGTGCCGGCAGCGGAGGCGCGGATAGACCTTGTGGACCGGATTTTTACGCGGATCGGCGCGAGCGACGACCTGGCGCGCGGGCAGTCCACGTTCATGGTGGAAATGAGCGAGACGGCGGACATATTGAACAACGCGACGCCGCGGAGTTTGATTATACTTGACGAAGTGGGGCGCGGGACGAGCACGTTTGACGGGTTGAGCCTGGCTTGGAGCATCGTGGAGCACCTGCACAATGTGGTGGGGGCGAGGACGCTTTTCGCAACGCATTATCATGAGTTGACGGAACTGGCGGCGCGGCTTCCGCGTGTCAAGAATTTCAATGTCGCCGTGCGGGAGTGGAATGACCAGATTGTGTTTTTGCGGAAAATTGTGGAGGGGGCCACGGACAAGAGCTACGGAATCCAAGTGGCGCGGCTGGCGGGGGTTCCGAAGGCGGTGCTGGAGCGGGCGAAGGAGATTTTGTCGAACTTGGAAGAATCGGAGCTGACGCCGGAGGGGAAAGTGCGGCGGCACACGCGCCGGCCTGAATTGGAGAAGCTGAAGAAGCTCGGGCCGCCGCCACAGATGGATTTGTTTGGGTGAGGGCATGACCGGCCAAGATCCCCCGCGTTTGCGCCCGAAATATGCCTAGTTTTACGGGCTAGTCAAGCATAATCCGCTAATATCCAACCATACCTGCTTTGACAGGTTTGGTGGCCGTTTTGGTGTCAGTTTGCCGTGCTGCCGATCATTCCCCTGTTGTGCGAATCCACCGCTCCTGTTGGAGCGCGGCGCGATTGCGCTGCCAAAACTCAATCCCCCCGTGATGCGCGCGAGCCACAATGCCCATACGGTGCGCCTGAGCATCGAAACGCGGATGTTTAAGAAAACGCCGGACGAAGTGCGCTGCATCATCTGCCCTCACATCCAGCCACACCAAACCATAGGCTGGGTGACACAGCGCGGCGTCAAAAAAATCCCAGTCCAGGGTGAAGAATGTCACACCGCGATGCTGGTGCAACAGCGGAACGATGTCAGCGTCTTTCACGCCGAGCCGCGCAACGTCATGCCCGATGCTCCGGAACGGAATGTGCCACTCCTTTAGCAGCGGCAACTGGTCTTTCGGAAAATTTTCGTCCAGCAGATTCAAGCGAAAGCCGGTTCGGAATGCTTCCGCACTGGCCGGCGCGCGGGGAGGCCATATCGTTCGAGCAACGCTTCTTGCGCGAGTCGGACGGCTTCGGCTATCGCTGTCAAAGGGATGCGCCCACCCCAGCGCCGGTTGCAGATAAAGTCCCAGGACCGGCCTTCGGCCACGTCCTCCAAGACCTGCCAGACCATGATGCGCGTACCTTTAAAAGTGGGTTTGCCGTGGCAGATTTCCGGGTCGGCCACGATGTATTCGCCCAGTTCAACGCGCTCCGTTGGGTATTTGCCGTTTTTCATTATCTCACAATCATAACCGAACCGCATCAAAACAACAAGCCGTACAATTTCGCGATGTCGCGGATGACATGGATTTTTTTCCGCAACGAACGAGGTTTATTTCGCTAATCTACTTCCGCGCATTTCTTGCTACGTTCTTCTCATGCAAGTGACTTTGGATATTCCTGAACCGCTGGCGAGGAAATTTGTTTCAGCAATTCCGGCGCGCCGGCGTTCCAGCACCGTGGCCCGACTCTTGCGGGCGGAATTGCGACGCAGGGAATTAACCGGAGCATGTCTTGCGGCCAACCGGGATGCCAAACTCAATCGCGAAATAGCCGAGTGGCAGTCTGTTGATGAATCCGTCGCGGAAACTGTCCAGCTATGACGCCAATCCTGCGCGGGGATGTCTGGTGGGGTGACACTTGCCTTGCAGAACGATCACGGCTGGCGCAGCAGAAGGAAGCACGGCGGACCGCTGGTGTTTATGGCGTTGGTGATGCTGAAGGAGCCGTTGCCATCATAGTAGCCACTGCCGAATAGTGTCCAGTTGGCGAGCGGAGTTGCCAGGTTTGTGGATGACCAAAGCGTGTAGGCGCTGCCGGCCAAACCGTTGGTGCAACTGAACGTGAGGCTGGCGCCGGCAATTGTAATCCCAACGATGCGCGGCGGAGGAAGCTTCGATGGCGTTGCGAGGGCCTGGGCCGAGTTGGTACTCTCGCCGGCAGTGTTCAGCGCAGAAACAACGTAGTAGTAGTTGGCGCCGTCGAGCAAACCGTTGTCAGTGTAATTGGTCGTGGTCAGGTTGGTGACAATCGTATAAGGACCTCCATTCAGGGTGGCGCGCTTGAGATTGAAACTGATGGACCCGTTTGAAGCGGGCCAGATTAATGCCGCTTGTGAATCCCCGGCATTGGCGGTCAGACTTGCAGGCGGCGGCGGCGGAGCGGAATTCAGCCAGCCCGGCGCGGTTACATTGTCAATCGCAGCGGTAGCGAGATTGGCAGTGTCATGGCTGGTGAGGGCTAAACCCACATAGATGGTTGACGTCATGGTGAATGTGTTGGTGCCTTGCGGCGTCCAGGTCACTCCGTCCGGGGAACGATAGCCGGTGAAGGTATTTCCATTGCGGACCAGCTCGACCCAGTAGGGCGCGCTAAAACCGGAGGTGTTGTTGTAACTGGTGCTGCCCCCGGCGCTCGAACGGTATTGCCAGGTCACGCCGTTGCCGGGAGTTACCGCGATATAGGCGTTGGCGGCATTGGTCGCCAGGCTCTGGCGAATCATCACCCCCGCCTTTGACCACGCATTGACATTCTGCATAGACGCAATGCGGGCGATAATAGTGCAATTTCCGGTTGTAGTGACATAGACAAAGCGGAATGCGTCGCCGGCGCCTTGAATATCCGCCCCGCCTCCCGTCACCGTGAACACACCGTTGCTACAGGCCGAATTGCCTATGACGCCGACAGAACCAATGTCCTGCGTGACCCAAGGATAGGAAAGAACGGGGGTCGCCTCTGAGCTATTTAGGGTTTCCGCGCCACCCGAGCTGGCGCTAACCACGTAGTAGTATTTCATGCCAACGGGCATGGTGTCGGTGTAGCCAGCCGCAGTAACGCCGATGGCAATCGTCGTGTAAGGGCCGCCGCTGACCGGCGAGCGTTTGACATTGTAACTGGACGCATTGGCAAACACGTTCCAAGCCAGAGCGACTTGGGTGGCAGAAAGCGCCGACGCCGATAATCCTGATGGAGCGAAACCTTGCGCGTTGACACTGGCCTGGGGTGAACTGAGGCTTTCGCCAGCAACATCCAACGCCGACACTACATAATAATAAATGGGGCCATTGGTCAGGCTGATGTCGGTATAGTTCGTCGTGGTGACATTGGCGATGATGGCATAAGGTCCGCCGTAAGTAACCGCGCGTTTTACATTGTAGCTGGTGGCATTGGGGGATGCCGTCCAGGTCAGAGCCGCGTTCCAGTTGGTCACGATGGTCAGACTGGCCGGGGCCAATGGCGGACTTGATAACGACCAGCCGGGACCGGTGACATTGTCAAGCGTAGCCGTGCATAAGCCGGAGCTGTTATGGCTGGTGATCGCCAAGCCAATATAAGCAGTGGATGCCATGGTAAGCGACGCCGTAGCTTGCTGGGTCCAAGTCACGCCATCCGGGGAACGGTATCCCGTGAATGTGTTCCCAATGCGCACGAGTTTGACCCAATATGGCGCTGTCGGGCCGGCGGTGGCGGAATTGACTGTGGAGCCGCCGGTGCTCGAACGGGTTTGCCAGGTGACACCGTTGCCCGGAGTCACGGCGATGTAAGCGTTCGCGGCGTTGGAATTCAGGGTTTCACGGATCATGATTCCGGCTTTTGACCACGGATCTATGTATTGCTGTGTGGAGACGCGGGCAATCATGGTGCAATTTCCGGTCACGGGCGCATAGACGTAACGCAACGCGTCTGCCGTGCCCCAGATGTCCGCGCCGGCTCCCGTCGCCGTGAACACGCCGTTGCTGTAACCGGCAGCGCCGGCAACGCCTACCGTGCCGATGTCCTGAGTCAGCCACGGATAAGGCAGACAGATGGCTTCCAAACAGTTTGGACTTTCCGAGGCGCCCGCGACGGTACTTACGACATAGAAATATCTCATGCCGACAGGAACGGAGTCGGTGTAATTTGTGGCGGCAATAATGCTGGCAATCGTCGTATAAGGACCGCCGCTGACGGGGGAACGTTTGACATTGTAACTGGCCGCACCGGTGACGGCGTTCCAGACGAGACTGGCTTGATTGGCGGAGCTTGCCGAGGCACTCAAGCCCGCGGGGAATACTGGAGCGGAGGGAGCTGCAAGCGCCCACTGCTGAGTGGCGCTTCCAGAATATGGCCGCTGGTCAATTGTATTTTGGTTGGTGGCGGATGTTTCCAGCGGCTCACCGTTGGAGACAGGCAAAATACGATAGAAATTGCCGCTGGTCGGCGCGACAATAAAGCACTGGCCGCCGCCGGTGCCCCATCCGGAGGTGAAGCCCAGCGAATTGTTATTATAGTTCCAGCTCCATCCGTTCGGAGCGGCAGAGATTTCGTATTGGCCGCCGCCGATGTGCTGGAGATTCCACTGCTGATTTGTCGAGCCGGAATCATTGGTGGCGATGACGGCGCCGGTGGCTGTCAGCCCGTTAAATGCGAGTGTGTTGGCGGCGTTCTGGAAGGTATAAGTGCCGTTGGGGACCAGGCCATTAGTCGCCGGGGTTAGCTGCATCCAGTTGAAATTAAATCCGCCATTGAGAATATTGAGGTGCAGCTTCTGCCGGCCATATTCGAGCAATACCGGCCGGTTCGCGGTTGCCCAGGTCGAAGAACCGCCCGTGGCGGGCAGCTCCCATGCGCCCGTTCTGTCATTGCCATTGCCGGTTACTTGCACGGCGCAGCCGTTGGTGGGGGCGGCATAGCGCAGCGAGAGGTTGTAGTATCCCGGCACTTGAATCCAGATGGTGTATTCGAGCCAGTCACCGGCCGCCGTGCCGGTGACATCGTAACCGCCGCCAGTGTCGGCCGTGACTTCAATAGCCACCGTTTCAGTGGTGCGGTATTGGCCGCTGAGAGTGGTTGTGGTGTAGTGATAAGCAACACCTTCCCCGCCCGAGTCGAAGTTCTCCGCCTGGATGAGGAGGGGCGTGCCTGACAGGAAGTTGTTGACATAACTGGCTGGAACAGTCCAGGGCTGTCCCCCGTTGCCATAGGGTCCGCGCACTTGCGGGAAATTGCCGTAATCGGGAGTCCAGGAAAGGCCCGCATTGACGACGATGTTGGAATAACATTGCGGCTGTGTCACATCCACTGAGACGCCGCTGGGCGGGATGTATTCAAAAGTAATCCAGGAAACGCCGAGGGTCTCCATTTTGGATATGAGTTCGGCATCCAGACCGCCGACGCCGGCCCCCCACGGGCCGCCGAGATATTCGGTCTCGAAGCAAGGATAGCCCGAACTGAGGAGAGCCGAGACGGCCGTTGCAGTGGACTGCCATCCCGCGTAACCGTGGAAGGCCACGGCTTCGTTGGTCCAAACCGCGTTTGCGTTGGTGAAGACCGCGGTGTTGAAGGCCTGGATATCCGTCAAGGCGGCGGATGCTCCGCCGCTTCCGGAAAATACCGCATAGGTGAAGAGCAACACCGGCGTGTTCGGGGCATATTGGCGGATGATGTTGTAAGAAGCCACTTCCATGTTGATGGCTCCGGGGGGAGTGGCATTGGCGGAGGAATATGGCGGACCCCAAGCGACCGGCTCGTTCTGGATTTCGTAGAGGACATGCGTGTTATTGGCATAGCGCGGGGCGTAAAATTTCCAGAAATTGGTGATGTAGGCCGCATTGTAGTTTCCATTATAGGCGCCGTTGCCGATGGTAATGATCAAGTAAAGACCATTGGTTGCGGTCTCGGCCACGATGGCGTCAACATTGGCAGCCGAGTAGCCCGGAGCGGTGCCCGAGGCGGGATAGTTCGTGTTAAAATCCTCCGCGTAAAGATGCACGGTATTGAAGCCGAGGTTCTTCATGGCCGCGATGTTTTGCCACGACGTTGCCGAGGTCCACTCTGTGGAGGTGTAGGGGCCGCGCAGGTTCTGGCCGTTGTCGCCGACGAAAGTGGTTCTGGCCGCGTTGAGATGCGGACGGCCGCGCGGAATAGTGGCCGGCTGCCCGGCGGCACGGTCGGCGAAAAACCCAAGCGAGCAGATCAAGGAGATCACGGCCATCGTGAATGGAACTGCTTTGGATGACACGGGATAAATCCTCAGTTTCATAATAGTACAGGGCGAGGCAGGCACCGAGCAACGCCGGGACTTCTCCCAATGTCTGCTTTTGGCGTCTCGAAGTCAAGGCGCCCGACTTGAACCATGCGCTTTCCGAGTGCATCCCACGTATAGATTGCGAAATGGGAGGGCAGGCATGGCAGGGATCTTCGGCGTGAGGATGACGTACTTGCGCTTGCCTTTTCGGAGGAGGAGCCGTTTGGCGAAATGAAGATAAATGAACTGCGATTCAGACAGTGGGGGAAGGCTTCGTAATCCCTCGTAGGCACGGCGGTTTTTGGGCGGCTGGAACATAATGCTGGCTTTTTCGCATTTTCCTCATTTTTTCGCTTGCTATCTGTATCGTT
>Ga0302320_10012394_pt1 | contig 17915 bp, 14 predicted proteins | sample Bog_T0_3_FD_202130 | JGI IMG/M metagenome (GOLD analysis project Ga0302320, IMG submission 202130) | Peat permafrost microbial communities from Stordalen Mire near Abisko, Sweden - Bog_T0_3 | ecosystem: Environmental > Terrestrial > Soil > Wetlands > Peat | place: Sweden: Abisko, Stordalen Mire...
GGCCTGCGCGCTCTGGTCCAGGGAATCGATCAGGGCAGTAATCTCCTTGCGCAGCGCGTCGCATTCGATCGACTCAGGAACCTTCCCGCGCGCGATGCGATTAAGCATGCAGACGTATTGGAAGAGAGGTTCGTAGAGGTCGAGAAGAGTCACCGGAGCAATGGGTTAGTGCTGCTCGGTGGTGGCGGGCAGCGTCATATACAGGGTGATCTGAAAATCCGACGTCGCTTCCTCCGGCCAGCGGATGACGGCGGCTTTCTCGGCCTGGATGCGTTCCCAGGCGCGGGCCGACTCGCTGCGCAGCAGGCGGAAATAGTGAAGTCCGGCCTTGGCCGGAAGCTCGAGGGGCAGAAAGCGCTCCTCCTTGAGCAAGACGCCGCGGATAGCGCGCGAGGCCATGCTCTTGGGCATCAATTTGAACTCGTCGGGATTCTCGATTAGCGTCGAAAGGCCGCGCGGGTCTTCCTTGGTCTCGATCCCGAGGAAATAATCGTTGGGCAATGTAAAATGTTTGTCCTCGAAGGCGGCGGTCTGGATGCCGGCGTCGAGGGCAAAGTCGACCTTCATGAAAGTCGGCGCGACGGTGCCTCTGAGGAGCGAGCGAATCTTCGAACTCAACTCGCCGAAAACGAGATAGGGATTATCATGGTCGTACGGCGGCACGTCGAAGACGTCGCGATCCGGATGGAGGGCGGTCAACTCGCCGAGCAGTTCGCGAAGCTCGAGGTACATGAAAAAAGGAGCTACGTTCGGTGCTTCGGCCAGGGAGGGCAGCCGGGCGCTGAAGCGGTTGAGAGTGCGCAGCCGCATGATTTGCTCGAAGAGCAGGCCGCGCATGTTCTCGAGGGTGAAGCCGCCGCGCGTCATCTGGACGACGAGTTCCTTTCTACTGGCCTCGACCTGGCTGGCCAGATCGCGGACCACTTCCATGAGAACGGGCGAGCCGCCCAGCACGAGGCACGGCCCGGAATACTCCGAGTCCTGCCGCGGCAAGCCGGCGTCCTGCCCCGTGGCCTGGACGATCCGCAGCAGCGGGATAACTTCGAGGTCCGAGCGGTCTTCGTTTTCCAGCATCAACCGGGCGTTGATGCGGCGCATGAGAACCGGCTTGCGATTTTCTCCGGTGTTTTCATCGGCGCACTCAACTTCCTTGAGGCGATAAAGCACTTTCACGCGCGCGTCGACTTCGCCGCCCGGCTCGACGGCATTGGCGCGCGCGTCAAACCAGAGCGGCACGCCCAAGTAGATATTCAGCGCGCCCCCTCCCGCGGCGAAGGACTGCTTGATGTCGATGGAAGGCAACTCGGCGGCGGCGGGATAATCGACCTCGATCCCGCTCGGCATGATGACACGAAGGCTGTCAAAGCGAATGCGCATGTTTTCGAGATCGTCGCGATTCAAACGCGCATCGATCACCCCGTAAGGGTAGGCCCACGAAAGGCGGCGTTCGGCGGCGATCGAGTCGGTGAAGGACTTTTGACTGCGCTGAAGGTGATGAGCCTGGAGGAACAAACCTTCGTGCCAATGGATCCGTGCATCCATGATTATTCTTCCAGAGTTTCGGCGACCTCGGGGCCTAAAACGAGCTTTTCCGTATATTTCTTAACCGCATCGAGGATTTCCCGTTCCATGATCGGGCCGGTTAATTCGCTAAAAGCGGCGTGATATTTTCGCCAGCACTTCTTTTCAATGCTTTCGAATACGCCGGGATCGGCTTCGGCGCTCTTCCTGATCGACTCCGGCGAGAGCCGCTCGAGGACCTTGACCGAGCGGATTTCGCCAACGGTGCCCATTGCCGCCATCAGTCCGGACACCAGCTTGCGGGTCTTGCCGATGATTTGCTTGATCTGATCGCTCGAGACCTCGGGGTCGCCCGTCAGATAGAGGGCGACGGCCTTGCGCAAATTGCCGGAGGCTCCCGGCTCGCGCTGGATGACCGATTTGGCGGCGACGTTTTTCCAGACCTCCCACACGAGTTGATCGAGGTTGAGCGCGAACTCGATGAGCACGTCGAGGATGCGAAGCGCCCGGGTCTCGTCCAGGGAACGGCCCGGGGCGAGCTTCTTGAGGTGCTCGCGAAGTTCCTCGGGGACTTCGATGCTCCGGGTGCGGCCGGCGGGCGCCAGCGCGGAGTTTTGCAGCCGAAGGGAAATCGCGGCGATTTCTTCGGGCGTCATCGTCTGGACAAGGCTCAACAACCGGTCGACGAGGGCGGCCGGATCGTCCGGCAGCTCGGCCGGTTCGGCCGCCGGGGCGCTCTCGCGCGCTGTTTCAACGGGCTCCGGGACGGGGAACTCGTGCGCGAGGGCTTCGATGCATTCCTTGCGCTTGCCGAGCGTCACGGTCTTGAGGGCCTGTTCAAGCTCCTCGGCGAGCACCTTCTCGCGCGTTTCCGGCAGTTCATCCGCGAAGCTGGATTGCAATAGACGCAACCGTGCGGCGAGCGCCGCGACCCATCGAGAGCTATCGCTCATAGCGTCCTTCATGCCGGGAGGTTACAGAGAAAGCGGTGTGGGCTGCAACCCGAGAATTGGCGGGGGGAAGGTGAAACGGCCGCCGCCCTGGGCTGATATGCCGCACGCCGTTGGCGTGCCGGAGCGCGTTACCGATGTGCCCGAACGGTCAAGAAACGAACTGTACCGGGGGTATCATTATGTCCCTCGACAGCCTCGGGACTCCATTCAACCCCCGGCTACTCTCTGTGAACCCTTCGGGTTCATCCTGGCTACCCACTGAAAACAGCGAGGAGCCTGAATTAACCACGGATTTCACGGATGGGCACGGATTTTGAAAATCTGTCATCCGTGAAAATCCGTGGTCAAACTTCCCCAAGGAGTTTTTCAACAGGCTGCTAAGCGGAGAGCAGGATATCGCCGGCGCAGTGGCTTACGCGCCGAGGGCCAGCCAGCTGAAGCCGGCGGAATAAACGCGCGTGTCGCGCCAGGTGGCGATCTCGGCGACGAAACTTGTCGCGGTGATCTCGGTGGCGCGAATGCTGAGCCGTCCGCTGTCGCGATGGTCGATGTCGAATCCGGTGAGGCCGAGATGGACCACCGGCGGAGTGTCAAAGTGGTTGTTGAAGAGCACGGTGGAACGGAATACGCGGGTGCCTTCGGCGCTGTCGGCGGGCACTACGTCGAGGTTCCATCCGGGGGTGAGCACACCCACCTCGACGGAGGCAGAAAGACTTTTCCAAGGTTGCATATGGCTGTTCATAAAACCGGTTTTTTTGCCGTCCCTGGAGAAGGACCTCAGGGCGGATTGGACCGGTAGCAGTTTTGATTGCCGAGCGCAAGCTTCGCGCGAAAGTCCGCGGCATTTTTCGATTTCTGTCACCAAGTTGTAATCCAACGTTCCTTGCGTGGGGCTGGCGCGTGTGCTTGGGTGACGTCCCTTTCATATCCCGAGAACGCCAATGTCCATTCACGTCGCACTTCGACACGTCACGCATTACACCTACGACCGCCTCGTTGCGCTCGGCCCGCAAGTGGTTCGGCTCAGGCCCGCGCCCCATTGCCGCACCGGCATTCTGAGCTACTCGCTTCGCGTGCTTCCCGAGGAGCACTTCATCAACTGGCAGCAGGATCCGCAGTCGAATTACCTCGGACGGCTGGTCTTTACGGAAAAAGTGCGCGAGTTCCGGGTCGAGGTGGATCTCGTCGCCGAAATGGCGGTTTATAATCCGTTCGACTTCTTCATCGAGGCCGCGGCCGAGCGTTTTCCATTTTCGTACGACCCGGAGCTGGCGAATGAACTCGAGCCGTACCAGCGGTGTCTGCCGCCGACACCGCGATTTGCGGAATATCTCGAGAAGGCGCGGCGGCCGTTTGCCGGCCGGGAGGCAACCGGTGCGGAATCGGTGCCACACTCCGAGGTGCCCGTCGGAAAGCATGTGCATGGGCACCTGCCGGAGGCGGGCGAGCTTCACGCTGAGGCTGAGAAAGATCCGAGGCCGCGCACGATCGACGTGCTGGTCGGGCTCAACCAGAGTGTATCCGAGAACATCAAGTATATCATCCGATTGGAACCGGGTTTCCAGACGCCGGAGGAGACGCTGGTGAAGGGCACCGGCTCATGCCGCGACTCCGCATGGCTGCTTTGCCAGGTCCTTCGGCACTGCGGGCTCGCGGCCCGTTTCGTCAGCGGCTATCTTATCCAGCTCAAGGCCGATCAGGAGGCGCTCGATGGCCCGAGCGGGGCCACGTCGGATTTCACCGACCTGCACGCATGGTGCGAAGTCTATCTGCCAGGCGCCGGTTGGATTGGCCTGGACCCGACCAGCGGGCTGCTGGCCAGCGAAGGTCACATCCCGCTGGCAGCGACGCCCGATCCGCAAAGCGCGGCGCCAATCTCCGGCGCTATCGAGCAGTGCGAGACGGAGTTCCATTTCGAGATGTCGGTCAAGCGCATCCAGGAATCGCCGCGCGTGACGAAACCCTACACGCCCGAACAGTGGGCGGCGATCGAAGCGCTCGGGAAGAAAATCGACGAGGACCTCGCCGCTGGCGATGTCCGGCTTACCATGGGTGGCGAGCCGACATTCGTGAGCATCGACGATCCCGATGGCGAGGAGTGGAATTTCGCCGCCGTCGGCCCGCGCAAACGTATCCTTTCAAGCACGCTAATCAAACGGCTGAGGGCGCAGTTCGGACCGGGCGGCCTGCTGCACTACGGCCAGGGCAAGTGGTATCCCGGTGAATCGCTGCCCCGCTGGGCGCTGGGCTGCTACTGGCGTAAAGACGGCGTGCCGGTGTGGACCGATGATTCGCTCATCGCCGACGAGTCGAAACACTACGGCCACGGCGCGAAGGAGGCCCGCGCATTGCTCGACCAACTGATTGGTCTCATCGACGTGGACCCGCGTTGGGCCATACCCGCCCGCGAGGACGTTTATTACTACTTGTGGAAAGAGCGGCGCCTGCCGGGCAATGTCGATCCGCTCAAGTCAAACCTGAAGAACGAACTGGAGCGCGAACGCATTGCGCGGATATTCGAGGAGGGGCTTGGCAGCGTTGTCGGTTACGCCCTGCCGCTGGAAGCGAACCGGGGCCGGTGGAAATCGGGTCCGTGGTTCATGCGCGACGAAACGCTCTGGCTGATCCCCGGCGATTCGCCGATGGGGCTGCGTCTGCCGCTCGATTCGCTGCCGTGGGTAAGACCGGTGGACTATCCGTGGCTCACGCATCCGGACCCATTCGTCGAGCTCGCGCCGCTTCCGCCGCGCCCGGATCTTCGCGGGCAACGCTTTATCGCAGGCCGGCCGCAGCCTGACGCCGCCGGCGCCGGCCCCGGCGAGCGGCGGCAGCGGATCGGAGAGCGTTCGCCGGAGAGCGAGGAACTGCTTCGCAAGCCAGGACAGCAGGAGTCGGCCGCATGGATTACGCGCACCGCGCTGTGCGTGGAGCCGCGCCACGGGCGGCTGCACGTGTTCATGCCTCCGGTGAAGACTACCGAGGAGTACCTTGATCTCGTCGCGGCCCTGGAAGAAGCCGCGCGCATCCAGGGTCTGCCCATCATCGTCGAAGGCGAAGCGCCGCCGCGCGACCCGCGTTTGAACATGCTGCGGGTGACGCCCGATCCCGGGGTGATCGAGGTGAACATGCATCCGGCGCACACCTGGGACGAGCTTGCCCACAATACGAAGGTTCTCTACGAAGAGGCGCGCCAGACGCGGCTTGGGACCGAGAAGTTCATGCTCGACGGGCGCCACGCCGGCACCGGTGGCGGCAATCACATTGTCATCGGCGGCCCGTCGCCGGCGGATTCGCCACTGTTGCGCCGGCCCGATCTGCTGCGCTCGCTGCTCGCCTACTGGCACAATCACCCGTCGCTCAGCTATCTGTTTACCGGCCTTTTCATCGGCCCGACTTCGCAAGCGCCGCGCGTCGATGAAGCGCGCAACGACTCGCTCTACGAGCTGGAGATCGCCTTCAAGCAGATCCCGGATCGCGGCGAGGCGCCCGCATGGCTGGTGGATCGAATCTTCCGCAACCTGCTCATCGACGTCACCGGCAACACGCACCGCGCCGAGTTCTGCATCGACAAACTCTTCGCGCCCGAAAGCAGCGCCGGACGCCTCGGGCTGGTCGAGCTGCGCTCGTTCGAAATGCCGCCGCATGCCGAGATGAGCCTCGCGCAGCACCTCCTGCTCCGCGGCGCCATCTCCCGGTTTTGGAAAGACCCCTACGCGCCGCAAAAGCTCGCCCACTGGGGCACGGAGCTTCACGACCGCTTCCAGTTGCCCCACTTCGTCTGGCAGGATTTCGAGGACGTGCTCGGCGAATTCTCCGAGCACGGCTATCCGCTCGACCCGGCGTGGTTTGCGCCGCATTTCGAGTTCAGGTTCCCGGCGATCGGCGGCATCACCCAGCGCGGGGTGAATCTCGAAATCCGCACCGCGCTCGAGCCCTGGCACGTGCTCGGCGAGGAAGCCGGCGGCGGCGGCACAGTGCGTTACGTGGACAGCTCACTCGAGCGCGTCCAGGTGAAAGTAAGCGGCCTTGTCGATACGCGCCACGTTGTCGCCTGCAACGGACGCCGCGTCCCGCTGCATCCCACCGGGACTGTCGGCGAATACGTCGCGGGCGTCCGCTACCGTGCGTGGCAGCCGCCCAATTGCCTTCAGCCGACCATCGGCGTCCACTCGCCCCTCGTTTTCGATCTGGTGGACACTTGGAATGACCGGAGCATTGGCGGCTGCTCTTACCACGTCACGCATCCCGGAGGACGGAGTTACGATACCTTCCCCGTCAACGCCTATGAAGCCGAGTCGCGCCGCCTTAACCGCTTCTTCACCTACGGCCATACCCCTGGGAGGATCATCGCGCCGCCGCCGGAGGCCAACCGTAATTTTCCCTTCACGCTCGACCTCCGCACTTGATTTGGCTCAGGTGGAGGGCGTGCCAGCCATGACCCGCATGGTTTCCGTAACCCTTTCAACCTGATGAACCCCGTGACCGAACCTGACTCGCAGGCCTCCGCCTTCGTGCCCAGGAGTTACACGCACCCGCCCGGCGCCTTCGATGAAATGGAGGCCGCCCCCGGCGTGGTCCGTCCGCACTGGGAGCCGTTGATGCGCGGGCTCAACGCGCTGGGCTCCGAGGGTCTGCGCGACCGTTTCAAAGGCGTGCGCCAGCTTTTGCGGGAGCACGGCGTGACCTACAATATCTATGCCGAGGGTGGGAGCGCGGAGCGCACGTGGGAGCTGGACATGGTGCCGCTGGTCATCGATGCCGCGGAGTGGGCCGGCCTGGAAGCCGGGCTCATCCAGCGGACTCGGCTGCTCAATCTCGTGCTGGCGGACATCTACGGCCCGCAGCATCTCGTGCGCGCCGGGCTGCTTCCCCCGGCCCTTTTGCAGGCAAATCCCGGCTTTCTCCGCTGCTGCCACGGCATCCGTCCGCCGCGTGATCTCTACCTTTCGCTGCACGCCGTCGATCTGACGCGGGCGCCCAATGGCCGTTGGTGGGTCCTCAGCGACCGCACGCAAGCGCCCAGCGGAGTCGGCTATGCGCTGGAAAACCGCGCCATCCTTTCGCGGTATCTGCCGGATGAATTTCACGATTGCCAGGTCCGGGGGCTTGACGATTTTTTCACGCGGCGCAAAGCGGGTCTGCTTACGCTTGCGCCCTGGACGACCACCCCGAACATTGTCCTCCACACGCCCGGCCCGTACACGGAAACGTATTTTGAGCAAGCCTACCTGGCGAGCTACCTGGGCTATCCGCTGGTCGAAGGCAGCGATCTCACTGTCCGTGGACGGCGGGTATTCTTGAAAACGCTCGAAGGCCTCCAGCAGGTCGATATCATCATCCGCCGGGTGGACGACACCTGGTGCGACCCGCTGGAATTGCGGGCCGATTCCGTCCTTGGAGTGCCCGGCCTGGTCGATGCGGCGCGCGCCGGTACTGTGGCAATCTCCAATGCGCTGGGAGTCGGCGCGGTCGAGACCACCGCGATCCTCGCCTTCCTGCCCGCGCTGGCGAAACATCTTCTGGGCGAGACGCTGCTCATACCCAATGTCGCAACGTGGTGGTGTGGACAGCGAAGCGAACGCGAATACACGCTGGGGAAACTCCGGTCGATGGTCATCAAGCGGGCCTTTGTTGGGCGACAGCCCGAGCCGAGCTTTGGCGATGGCTCCGATCCGGCCGACCTCGATGCCCTCGCCGCCCGCATCCTTGCAAACCCTCACGATTACGTTGCCCAGGAACGGGTCGCTCTCTCCACCGCGCCGGTCTGGAATGGCGACCTGCTCGAACCGCGCCCGCTGGTCCTGCGCTGCTACGTTTGCGCCACGCCCGAGGGCTTCGCGGTCATGCCCGGCGGCCTGACCCGCGTCTCATCCGCGTCGGATGCTCCCATCGTCTCCTCGCGCTTCGGGGGCGGCAGCAAGGACACATGGGCGCGAGGCAGCGCGCCGGCGCAGGAGATCGAGTCCGCGCAGCCCCAGCCCATTATTCAAACACAACCGGCCCACCCGGCGCAACCCGAGCGCCTCATGGGCAATGTCCCCAGCCGGGTGGTCGAGAATCTCTTCTGGCTGGGCCGGTACACGGAGCGCCTTGAAGACAGGGCTCGCATTCTTCGCACCGGGTTCGGGTGGCTCGCGGGCGAAGGCGGCCCCGTTGGAGACCAGGAGATGGCGGCTCTTACGCGCTGGCTCGCGCATTCCCGATTTCTGCCGGCGCAATTCGGGGGACGCTTCGAGGGCGGCGGCTTGATCTCCGAACTGTGTGAACTGGTCTTCGAGCGCAGCCGCGCCGGCAGCGTCCGCGATCTGCTGGCGCGTGTCTCGTTGATCGTCCCAAGCGTCCGCGACCGGCTCTCGGGCGACACCTGGCGCGTGCTGAACCAACTCCAGAATGATTTTCCCCCCGCGATTTCGCAGGCCACGCCGGCGGCGATCGTCGAGATCCTTCATCGCGTCATCTTCGAGCTGGCGGCCTTCAGCGGCGTCGAGATGGAAAACATGCCGCGAGGACGCGCCAGCCTCTTCCTGGATATCGGACGCCGGATCGAACGCTCCCTGAATCTCATCGCAAACCTCCGCTCCGTACTTGCCACCAACGCATCCGCCGCCGCCGCCCTCGCGCCGTTGCTGGATTACACCGACAACACGATGACCTACCGGCGGCTCTACCTCGCCCGGCCCGAGCTGCCGCTGACCTTCGTCCTGCTGCTGGTCGACGACGCGAATCCCCGCTCCCTCGCCTTTCAGTTCAACGCGCTCAAACGCCATTTTGCCGAGTTGCCGGGGGCGGGCGATGGGCGTTTCGAGGAGACCCATTTCGAGCAACTTACCGCGCGGCTCGTCGAGACCGATGTCTTCGCCCTGACAACCCAGGGCGACCCCGGACTCGCCAGCCTCGCGGACAGGCTTACTGAGCTTTTTGAAGGCTGCTGGAAACTGTCCGACCTGATCTCCGCCGCCTATTTCAGCCACGTCGCCGCGCGCATCAGCTAAGGAACCACTGGCCATGCTTTACGCCGTCACCCATCGCACTGTCTACCGCTACGGATCGAATGTTTCCGTGTCGCATCACGTCGCCCATTTGCATCCGCGCGAGTTCCCGGGCCAGCAGGTGACGGATTTTGAGTTTCAAGTCGAGCCAGTGCCGGCCGCAAACGCCGCGCGCGTCGATTTTTATGGAAACGAGGCCATGATATTCGCGATCGAGGAGCCGCACGATTTATTGATTGTCACGGCGCGCAGCCGTGTCCGCGTCACCCCTCGCAATCTGCCTGTCGCCGCGCTCACGCCGGCTTGGGAGCAGGTCCGGGCGCGGTGCGCGAACAACCTTCTCACCCCGGACAGCGCCATGGGCGAGTTTCGTTTCGATTCTCCGCTGATCACCCGCAAGCCTGCGTTCGCGGATTACGCCGCAGCCTCCTTCCCGAAGGATTGCCCGCTGCTGCAAGGCATATCCGATTTCACCGCCCGCATATTTAGCGACTTCAAATTCGACCGGCGCGCCACCAGCGTCGCCACGCCGCTGGACGAGGTTTTCAAAGAGCGCCGCGGCGTGTGCCAGGACTTCGCGCACCTTGCCATCGCGGGGCTGCGTTCGCTTGGCCTGCCCGCGCGTTACGTTAGCGGATATATCGAGACCCAACCGATGCCGGGCAGGCCGCGCCTTATCGGCGCCGACGCTTCGCACGCGTGGTTTTCCGTGTGGTGCCCGGAGTTCGACTGGATCGACGCCGACCCCACCAACAACCTCCTGCCCGGCGACCGCTACATCTCCATCGCCTGGGGGCGCGACTTCAGCGATTTGAGCCCGTTGCGCGGGGTGGTCGTCGGAGGCGGCAAACATGGCCTCACTGTCGGAGTCACGATTACGCCGATCGATGAGGCGTGACCTTCATTCCAGCCAGGCGACCCAATGAACTCCGCTTTCCAGGAACTCACAATCCGTTGCGGCTTCGAGTTCGTCTACGAAGCGGCCATGTTCACACCCGCTATTCTGACCATTCAGCCGCGGCTCGATCCCTGGCAGCGCACTATCAGGGATCGGCTCACGTTTTTTCCCGATCTACCGGTCGAGACGTTCCAGGATCCGCACGGCAACACCGTGCGGCGCTTCACTCTGGCGCCCGGACGCACCACGGTCCGGCACGACGTCTTTATTGCGGCGCCGCCGACAACCGATGACCATTGGCTGATCGATCAGCCCGTGCCGGTCTCCCAGGTGCCCGCCCAACTCATCCGTTACACGCTCCCGAGCCGCTACTGCGATTCGGATCGCCTGATGGTTTTTGCACACCAGCAATTCGGCAATTACCTCGAAGGGCTGCCCAGGGTCCAGGCTATCTGCGACTGGGTCCACAATCACATCGAGTATCGGTGGGGCTCCGGCAGCCCGCACACGGCCGCCAGCGAAATCTTCGCCCAGGGCTACGGCGTTTGCCGCGATTTTGCGCACCTGGCCGTCGCGCTCTCTCGGTGCTTCAATGTCCCGACACGCTACGTCACCGGTTACGTGCCCGATATCGGTGTCTGGGACCCGGGTTCGCCCATGGACTTTCACGCCTACATGCAAGTCTATGTGGGGCACCGATGGTACACCTTCGATGCCCGGTTCAATGAGCCCCGCATCGGGCGCATCAATATCGCGTGCGGTCTGGATGCGGTCGACGGCGCGTTTTCGACCCTGTTCGGGCCTGCGAGCCTTTCGTGGTTTAAAGTCTGGGCCTACCAGGTCGATCCGGCGGAAGTAAATCTCGGTGATCAAATCGACATGTCCAAACGCCTCGACGGCACGCCGACGGTGCGCTTTCCGCCGCGCACGGCCTGATGGCGGCCGGTGCGGGCGCGTTGTCCCGGCTCGGTCGGCTTCAATGGCTCCGGACCACGTTGAAAAACTAGTTAACCACGGTTTTTTACGGAAAAGCCCGGCGGCGGTTTCTCAAAAATCCGTGCCCATCCGTGTCATCCGTGATTCATTCAATGGTCTGTCAATAAGCCAGCTAACAATGAAGCGGTTTCTTCCCACCTCGGGCCTGTATACGGACTTTTATGAGTTGACCATGGCCCACGGCTATTTTTGCGCGGGCATGGCGGAGTCGGTGGCGTGCTTTGACTATTTTTTTCGGACGAATCCGTTCGGGGGCGGTTACACCCTCTTCGCCGGGCTCGATGACCTGCTCGAAGTGCTCGAAAATCTTCGGTTCGAGCCGGAGGATCTCGATTTTCTAGCGAGTCGGAATTTTCAGCGCGATTTTCTCGATTGGCTTCAGGGATTTCGCTTCCGCGGGGAGATCGCCTCGATGCGGGAAGGGGAGGTGGTATTTCCCGGCGAGCCGGTCGCACGGGTTACCGCGAGCATCATCGAGGCGCAACTCATCGAAACGGTGCTGCTGAATCTGCTGAATTTTCAGTCGCTGATCGCCACCAAGGCCGCGCGCATCGTGCTGGCCGCGGAGGGTCGCCCGGTTGTCGATTTCGGCTTGCGCCGGGCGCAGGGACTGGGAGGCATGCATGCGAGCCGCGCGGCGGCCATCGGCGGGGTGAATGCGACGTCGAACGTGCAGGCGGCATTGCAGTATGGCATCGAGCCGAGCGGCACAATGGCCCACTCGTGGGTGCAGAGTTTCCCCGATGAGTTGACGGCGTTCAGGAAGTTTGCCGAAGTCTTCCCGGACCATTGCGTGCTGCTGCTGGATACTTACGACACGCTGCGGAGCGGTCTGCCCAACGCAATCACAGTCGCGCACGAACTCGAGCGCGCGGGGCGGAAGCTCGCCGGCATACGGCTCGACAGCGGCGACCTCGCCTGGCTCAGCAAACAGGCCCGTGCGCGCCTGGACGAGGCGGGCGCCGGCTACGTGAAGATCATCGCGTCGAACCGGCTCGACGAATATGTCGTGCGCAGCCTGATCGAACAAGGGGCCGAGATCGATAGTTTCGGCGTCGGCACCAGCCTGGTCATCGGCGCAAGCGATGGCGCGCTGGATGGGATTTACAAACTGTGCGAACTCGATGGCTCGCCGCGGCTGAAGATCTCCGAGAACGAAGCAAAGACCTCGCTGCCCGGGCGCAAGGAAGTGGTCCGCTATCGCAGCGGCGGGGGCTGCTTCGCTGCCGACGCCGTCACCTGCGCGGGCGAAGCGGACCTGCGCGAGATGCAGCACCCGCTCTTCCGGCGCCGGCGCAGCCTGCTGGATCCCGCCACCGGCGAGCCGCTGCTGCGCGGCGTGATGCGCGACGGGCGGCGTCTGTCCGGGCCGTTGCCGCTGCGGGAGATTGCGGCATATGCGAAACAGCGCCTGGCCTTGCTTCCCCCGGAGTTTCAACGTTTCGAGAACCCTCACATTTACCGTGTCGGCATCAGCGATAAACTCGCAACATTGCGGCAAGACCTCCTCGATGATGTGCGCGCGCGAATCAGTGAAGGATGAAAGCGCTGCTCATTGTTGACGTACAAATTGATTTCTGCCCCGGCGGCGCGCTTGCTGTGCCGCAAGGCGACAAGGTCGTGCCCGTCATCAACCGGTTGATGGACAGCTATCCTCTTGTCATCGCGTCGCAGGACTGGCATCCGGCGGAGAGCGCGCATTTCAAGCGATGGCCGCCGCATTGCGTGGCCGGAACGCCCGGCGCGGAGTTACATCCCTCGCTACGCCGGGATCGGCTCGAACAGATTTTCAAAAAAGGAACCGGCGCCCTCGACGACGGATATTCGGCCTTCGAGGCGACGAATGCGGACCTCGATAAGTTCCTGAGAGACCGCGGCGTCGATGAACTCGATGTTGCCGGTCTGGCGACCGATTACTGCGTGCGCGCATCGGCGCTCGACGCGGTCCGCAACGGCTTTCGTGTCCGAGTGATTGCCAATGCCATCGCTGCCGTGGCCGATGCCGATCCCGCGTTGCGCGAGATGCGCGAAGCGGGCGCCGACCTGGTCGAGATGTAAGACCGGAGGCTTGCAATAACGAGGCAAGCAGTGAATTTTGCGGCAAGGCGAACAGCCATATGACCGTATGAATCCAATTCCTCTTCGCCGCTTGCCCTTGTATCTGCGGCCGACCCCATCCCGCGTTCTCGTTCGCCCATTCCTTCCCGCTCCCGAACCGCGCTCCATCAATCCCACCGATGCGCCGCGCGCCTTGAAAATTCTCACCCGCATCCTGTCGTTGTCGGACGAGGAGGTCGCGGGATTGCTCGAGCAGGTCATGCGGGATTTCGGCGAGCGGCACATTGAAATCCAGGCGATTTTCCTTTCGCACTTCGCCCGCGTGCAGCAGTACCTGACCACCGACCGCCCCGTCTCCGAGGCTCGGCGCCTGCTGATCGGCGCCTATTTTACCCACGAGTATTCCCTGGAATCCGCGGCCCTCTTCAATCCCAGCATCGTCCCGCATCCGGATCAGTCTGGAGTTGCCGAGGGGTCCGTGCGTGTAATTCTTAGCCTGCGCGCCACTGGCGAGGGGCATATCTCCTCGATTACTTTCCGGTCTGGCGTTGTCGAGTCGAACGGGAATATCGAAATCGATCCTCCGTCGCCCTTGGTCGCACCGCCGCGCCCGATTCCCTCCGCCCAATACGAGCGTGTCCTCTTCCGGCGCAAGCTGGGGGAACTGGGCGTCGACAACACGTTTTCGCGCCAGGTCCTCGATACACTCGAGGACTGTTTCACACTCGATCAGCTTCGGTCGGCCATCGGCATCCAGCGGCGCTATCGCGCGGAGCCGGAAATCGTTCCCACCGCGGACCGCATGATCCTTCTGGCCCGCGCGAATTACGATATCGAATTCGACCCCGGCCAATCGGTTTCCGCGCGCATCGTTTTCCCGTTCTCGCCCAGCGAGAGCAACGGCATCGAGGACGCCCGCTTCGTCCGTTTCCAGGAAGGCGACGGAAGCTTTACCTACTTCGCCACCTACACCGCGTATGACGGACGCGTCATCCTGCCGCAACTGCTCGAGACCAGGGATTTCCTGCGCTTCAACATTCGTACGCTCAATGGTCCCGCGGTTCAGAACAAGGGCATGGCGCTGTTCCCGAGGCGAATACGCGGCCACTACTGCATGCTCTCGAGGCAGGACAACGAGAACATCCATATCATGTTCTCCGATCACTTGCACTTTTGGTACGAATCGCGCGTCATTTTGCGGCCGACCGAGTCCTGGGAATTCATTCAACTCGGCAACTGCGGCTCTCCCATGGAAACGGATGCGGGCTGGCTCGTCCTCACGCACGGCGTCGGGCCTATGCGAAAATACTGCATCGGCGCAATACTGCTGGACCGCGAGGATCCCTCGCGTGTGATTGGACGCCTGCGGGAGCCGCTTATCAAGCCCGTTGCCGAGGAACGCGACGGATACGTGCCGAACGTCGTGTACACATGCGGCGCAATGATCCACGCGGGACATCTCATCATTCCCTACGCGATCTCGGACTCCGCCACCACGTTCGCTACGGTGCCCTTGGATGTGCTCCTGGCGGCGATGAGCGCGTGAACGCCAGCTGCCGTTCGAGTGATCGGAGCCCGCCCGCGACAACGCAAGCGTGATGCGGCCAGGTTTCCCGCCGCGCGCGGCAGCGCGCTGTAGCCGTGGCTCGGCGAGCCACGCGGGGGAAGACGCCGTCACTGAATGGCCACGCCAAAACTTAAAACGCCGTAACCTCCTTCGTCAGTTCAAGAGCGTCTGCACCTTGGCCATGATCTCGGTCACGGTCGCTGCCGGGAGCTGGCATACGAATTTCGCCTGGCGGGTTTTCCAGTCGAGGCTCTTCACTTGGTCGCACAGCGCTACGCCGCTCACTGCCAGTTCCGCGGGCAGCCGCGCTTCAAATGGGTAACCCTTCGCGTGGCTGGTCACCGGGCAGAATAATCCCAGGCCGACTTTCTCATTATAGGCACGGGGCGACAGCGTCACAGCCGGGCGGCGCCCCGCTTGTTCGTGTCCAGCTTGCGGGGTGAATTGCAGCCACACCACGTCGCCGCGCTCGGGGGCGTAGCGGCGTGGCACTACCACGCCTCCCGATTGACGGCCGCGCCGAAGTCAACGGCATCGTGCCGATTGCCTTTGGTGATACCCGCCAGCAGGTCGCTCAACCGGTAATGTTTGGGCTGCGGACGCTCGACCACAATCCGATCCTCGTCAGCGCGCAGGTCCACCTCGTCGCCTTCATCGAAAGCGGTCTCCTGCGCCAGCGTCTTCGGGATGCGCACTGCCAGACTGTTGCCCCACCGTTGAATCGTGGTTTTCATCCGTGTATCTACATTGAATCTACCGGCCTGCGCCGGGCTCGTCAAGCGTCGTGCTTCGTTCGTGTTGCCGGGAAATCGACGGCGCCTCGTTTCGGCGCTTGACCTACCGGCGGCTTTCTCAAACTTTAGCTCCAAACACTGCAATATATGAGCACCAAGGGAAATCGAGTCGCCGTTGTCGGAGTCGGACGCATGGGCGCCAATATGGCGCGGCGGCTGGCTGAAAAAGGATTTCAAATCACCGCCCTCTATGATGTGCGGCACGAGGCTGCCGCGGCATTGGCCACCGAGCTGGGTTGCCAGGCCGCGCGCCGGCTGGCCGATGTCACCGCGGAAGCCGATTTCATCCTCACGGTGGTCTCCGATGACCGTGCGATGCGGGAGATCTTTACCGGCCCGGGCGACAATCTCCTTGCCGGGGCCGGGGGCAGGACTTTCATCAATTTTGCCACCGTCTCTCCCCGCGTGCATCTCGAGGTCGAAGCGGCCGCCCTAAGCGCCGGAGCCGCGGCCATCGAGGCCTGCATGGCATCGAGCATCACCCAGGCGCGCCAGGGCACGCTCTATCTCATTCTCGCCGGGGACGCCGCCGTCGTCGAGCGCGCCACCGGCCTGCTCGAAGCGCTGAGCGTCGCGCGCCGTTATGTCGGCGCGACGGGCCGTGCGGCCCAAGTCAAGGCGCTGGTCAACATGGTGATGAACATCAACACCGCTGGCCTTGCCGAGGGCCTCGGGTTGGGCGATGCGCTCGGTTTGGATTTGACGATGCTGCGCGAGATTTTTTCCCAGACCGGCGCAAACTCGCGCGTGCTCGAGACCGACGGCGCGGACATGCAAAACCGGGAACACGATTGCTTCTTCTCCGCCGCCCACGCCGCCAAGGATTCCGGCATCGCCGTGGCGCTGGCCGGCGAAGCCGGCGTTCGCGTCCCGCTGGCCGAGACGACCCTCGCGCAATATCAACGCATGATCGAAACCGGCCTTGGCGAGCTCGACAAGTCGGGCGTCGCCGAGTTGACCTTCAAAGGCCGCGGCGGGAAGTAATCGTTCTTCGCTGCTTCCGGTGGGTGACTATTAGCAAAATAGGATCCCGCTGAGACGCAGAGACGCGGAGGATTTCTGAAAAGGATCCAAAACCTCCGCGCCTTAGCGCCTCTGCGGGAGAATCTTCCACTGAAAACGGCGAGAAACCGGAATAATCAGCGGTTCACTTGCCCCAACGCTTCAGGTTCTCCTTCCAAAGCTCCTCCGTCCTCGCCCGCAACACAATGGCGTCCTTCCAGACATTGGGGAAGGCCGTCAATCCGTAGCCGCCCGGGATTGGCCCAAACTCGGGACAGGCATGGATTACCTCTCCGCCTCGGGCTCCCTCGAGCCAGCAGGCCATCAGCGCATCGACGAACTCCAGGTAGAATTTGAATTCCGGCGTCTCATGGCCTTTCCCATCCGTCGCGGGTATCTGGCAATGATGGCCGTTGAACGGACGAAAATGAAACTGCCGCGCCAGTTGCACAAGGTCCGGGTGGGTTAGCAACCGGGCCGCATACGGCGGGGAGATGTGTTTCACCACCGCGATATGCGAAAAATCCCAACAGAACCGGATCTTCTTGCCGGTGGTCTTCTTGTAAAGCGCGGCGATTTCATACACCTTCTCGGGAGTTTCCGTGCAGGTGTCGCGATGGACTTCCAGGTCGACCTCGAGCCCCATCTTCTCCGCCAGGGCCGCGAGCTTGACCCACACGGCGGCTGCTTCCTTGGGCGGCGTGTCATGGTCGCAAAGCTGCACGTTGACGCGAGCTGGATTCACCGTCTTTGCTGCCTCGAGCTTCGCCTTGTAGGTCTTCATGCTCGAGTCGATGTAACAGACGTAATCCATCCCGTATTTTTCGCAGAGCGGGACTACTTCGACGTTGGCGCCCCCTCCCATGCCATCGAAGCCGGCTGCCTTCGCCTGCTTGAATTTTTCATCGAGACTCCATTGCTTCGCCTCGGTGGGTTGGTGGGTCATGGTCCAAAGCCCTGCAAACTGCTTCAAAACCGGCGCGCTTTTTTGAGAAGGGATTTTTTTCATATGCGTGCCGGGATTGTGAATAGCATCACAAGAAAAGGCCACCTCTTTGCAATGGAAAATTTGGTCATTTATAAAGCGACGTCCACCCCCGCCTGGGCCACCGGCACAGGGCTACAACGCAAGCGTGA
>Ga0302320_10012395_pt1 | contig 17915 bp, 16 predicted proteins | sample Bog_T0_3_FD_202130 | JGI IMG/M metagenome (GOLD analysis project Ga0302320, IMG submission 202130) | Peat permafrost microbial communities from Stordalen Mire near Abisko, Sweden - Bog_T0_3 | ecosystem: Environmental > Terrestrial > Soil > Wetlands > Peat | place: Sweden: Abisko, Stordalen Mire...
TCCTCCAACACGTAAATCTTTGAGTAGATTCATGTTGTTTTGAGGGTCTAGCATTCCCCCCAAAAGTGTGCCAATTTCCCACCCTAAAGCAGTACCTACTCCGGGTATAACTGAACCTGCAACTGCACCTGCAACTCCGAATGCGACTGTTGACATAATTACTGAACCTTTTTGTAGCGATAAACGTGAACTAAATCAATTCGCCACTGTCCCAAAAACGGTTGCTCAATAACACATCGAGTCCCGCCATTTTGTGAGTGTATAAAATTTGAGTTTCCACTGTAGATCCCGACATGGTTTGTCATCGTACCTGATCGGAAAACTAAAACGTCACCAAGTTCTACCGCATTCCAAGAGCAATCAACTCTGTCACAAAATTCGTTCAAAACTCGAATAAGTTTAACAAATTCGTCACCTTTAGAATAAGTCAAATCTACAGTAACCTCTGCACCAGACATATTGGCCGCAAGAAGCACAAGACCCACGCAATCAATTCCGAGGTCTTTTGAACGTCCACCGTGTACCCATCTTGTAGGGACTAGTGAACGTGCATTTTTGACAAAATCTTCAGGGTTTATTTGGTTCATTTGCTCGGGGCTCGTCCGACTTGAGTTGTGACCTGATTTCCTGGAAGGAATGGTTCACCGCGAAAGTTTATCGCGTTGCCTAATGCTTTGCAAAAAGAAAATGATCTTGGGCATCCCTTAATCACGGTGCAAGTGTCACCAATTTCTACGCTTAAAGGAAACGATTCTGCGAGAACTAATTCGGCAACATCACTGACGTTAGTATGTGTGTTAATTTCTCTCGAAACTCCGTTATTCATTCCAGAGGTAAATGTTATTATACCATCTGTAAAATATCCCGTTGCTTGAGTGTCATTAAAACCAAAACGATACTCATCGTTTACGTATGAAATAGTTTCTTCATAAGTGAATGGAGTTGGGTTCAATTTACATTGTCCGCAAGTGCCATAAGAAAGTCCGTTTACTGTGGTGAAAGGTCCTGCCACTCCATCAGCAAAAACTTTCACACGGCAGGTAGGCTGAGTTACAATTCCTAGGAATCGTTTCAGAAGGCCAATTAGAGACATGATTTCTACCTTATACATGCCGTCTGTTTTTATGACCTGTCCAACGTATCCATGTTCCTTGATTAATTCGCCGTGACTTAACGCCAAATAGTTAACAGTAAATATGGTGACAATAGCCTCATCATATTTGCCACAAACTAGGTCCTCTACTGTAATCGCATCGTCGGATAAAATGCCAATAATTTCAAGGTTGTCAACTGCGAGGTCTTCTGTCGATCTTTGTGCAGACGGGTCGAATGATGAAACTGGTGAGTAATAGATCGAGCCGTAGGCATCTGTAACGGTCAAAAATTCGTAGCTAAATCCGGCATCAGCAGTAGTAAATCCTAGCTGAGTACCGTCTGCTCGAACGATACGTAAACACGTCGCAGTAGTTTGTACGCCGTTTTGAATATCTGCGAGTAACTTAGTGCTTATTGGTCTCATACAAACTTCCTTAGAATTTTAACTGTACGATCTGAATATCGTCCCAGTTCTGAATGTTCAAATCTTCGCGCTTAAATGCTGCGGCATCCGAGTCAAATCTTGCGGGAAAATCAAAGCTACCAGACCATGTGATTGTGGAATCAGTTTGATCTGCCGCATAAGTAAGCAAACCTGTGGTTCGATCTAACGTCCAATTTCCAGCAGAATCCCAAGCCACTCCACCGTTCTTCAAAGTGATGTCTGGTGAGTAGTTCCATGCCGGCTGAGTTATGTCGTTATTTACGTCACTAACAAGCACAGGTTTGGTGATGCAAATTGTCTCAGGATTTATAGGGTCGTCATACGTGTACTGTAGTTGCGCATTAAGTCCGCCAGTACCGGTCATAATTGGCAGCGGAATATCAGTGACTTTATAGAAACTCCAGTCACGAATTCTGAACCCATAAGCACGTCCTCTTCGACCACGAAAAAATGTGACCAAAGAAGCCATTGCATCGTTGTCCAACATCTGCTTAGAAATTGTCCACTTTCTTCGACCAGTTGCCCAGAACTGTTTGCGGTACTCATCTCCAGAAGGAACTGGCACAATAGCGGTCGAATATTCGTGAGAAACTGTCGAATCATAAACGATCCTTGGGTCCATACGAATTTCATGAAAAGCTGGAAGGACCTGAATGCCTCCTTGCACTACAACTCCCGTATTAATAAAACCCGTTCCTGGAATAGCAGGTGCCCATGCTCCACCGATCGTTCCAGTAGGATTAATATCGACGAGAGTAGCACCAAAAGATGCGCCATTATCTTCAGATAATAAAGCGATATTTCCGGTGCCCATTGTCGGAGCGCCATTTCCGTTGTAAGTTACGCTAAAAAATATCCGATCGACACCTACGACACAACCGCCGTACTGTTCGCTACCCATTGTCGGGTTATATGAGCTACCATATTCGGCATCATTGTTAGTAGTCCCTATTGTGCCAGAAGCTCCATTGTAACTTGTCGCAAAGTTAATCATAGGGAACGATCCGGTAAGGGTTACAACTATAGGGAAAGTCCCAGTTGGAGGAGCGACTAAATAGTAGAGTCTTGTTGCTATACTAAGATCTCCGAAAATAATTTCAGAACCCGGCACATAAGTTAATGGGATACCTCCGTAAGTAACTGGCGCAACTTCGTCAATGTGCCAGTCATTATAGCTTACAGAAACACACAGCATTCTGTTAGTACCAGAACACGTATGATTCCACGTCGCAACTGATACGCCAGTTGTTGCTATATAAGAGAATGAATCTATTGAAAGCGACATGAACTATTTAACCTACTCTTTTTTTCGTCGAAGCCTGAAGTTTTGTCAGATCAGAAACCGACTGAGTTACAGTGTTTCTAATTGTCTTATCATCACGTCCATAAATGTGATAATGGAAGTTGTTTGTGGTCGTTGCTTCTGAGTTAGAAATGTGAGATTCTCCTGCTCCAGAAAGTGCGCTAGAAGGACCGTAAATTGGTGTAGCTTTAGGAGTCATCCGTGTCACTCCAAATGGCCCAATTCCTTCACCGTTTAATGCGAACCCATCAAGAGGATCAGAACTGCTTCCACCAGAACCCATTCCCGGCAACATACCTGCCCCCGTACTTCCACCCATTCCAGCGACCGCAGTTGAGAAATTCATTACCGCTTCCTGGAACAGAGAAATAGACGTCGGCATTGTGGCGCTAAATTGAGTTAAAGAAGCGTTAAATTGTGTCATTGATGCGGTGTTCATTGCGCCGTTTGCTCCCGGCATTCCCGGAATCGCTTTAGAAATCTGCGACTGGAAGAACTGTTTCATCTGACTATTCGCCATCTCTTGAGCCATCTTAAATAGCATGACTTCGAACTGACGTCCAATCGACGACCAACTGACCTTTGCACCATTAGCAATTTGACTAAATAAACTCGTCATAATGTCCGCAGTATTATCCGCGAACTGCTTCATCATTGCTTCGGTCTGTTGGAACTGAAAAATTTTCTGTAAACCACCCTGATTTGCGAATGTGCGCATAGACTCAGGAAGTTCCCATTTTTTCGTCTCTTCATTGAAGTATTCGAATTGAAGTTTCCACACTTCAAATGGAGATTGCGCCGACATTTCTGCCGATGTTTTAAGCATCGTAGCGCGCATCTCATTTAGCTTCTGTTGAGCCAGGTTTGCTTGCTCAACATCGAAGATAGATTTTTCACTAACTCCTGCTGTCTGTGCCGCTTCAGAAAATGGATTAGTTACAGCATTCTTTTGAGGGTCATACTGTTGGTGACTAAGTTGCCATTTCTTAAACGGATCAGTTGCCGCCAACATTTGCGAAGTATGCACCACTTCAAATAGTGTCTTATTCATCTCCGCAATCTGGCGATTCTTGTCCTTCAAATCCCAGTCTCTAGCGAACGCATCTGCAAGCTCATTTGCCTGAGCTACAAAGTTCTCGCCGTTTTCAGAACCTTTCATGAGTTTTAGATACTCACTATTGGTTGCCTTAAAGTTATCAACTGCTTGCGATTTTTGATCGACTTTTCCACCCTGCCAAGTCTGGCCTTCCTGGATAGAATTCTGTAGGGGTCTGTTGGCTTGATTAAACGCCTTAAAATAAGGCTTACGATCTTCGAGTTTTGCTTTGCGCTCAAGCTCGTCATTCATAGCCTTTAGATACTCGGGAAGTGCTAGGCCATTTTCTAACCAATATTCATCCATTTCGGCGATCTTTGCAATCGCTTTTTCGTATGCACTTGCCGCATCTTTTCCTTCCATCAAGGCTTCTCGTGTAGCTTTGACGGCTTCTTGAAGATGTTTTGCGTCTTCTTCCTGATTAGAAGCTACCTGAGTTTGAGCATACAGATTCTTAACTCTAGGAATCGCCATAAGTGACGTATCCATAGCAGTGTAAGAACCGTCCTGTTCGGTACCAAATTCTTTGATTGCTTTTTGTTGCCGTTCAGTCATCGTTGCAAGTTGCGCTTCTTGTTTCGCTTTTTTGGTTTTATTTGCAACAGTTTCTTCCATTTCAGCAACACGCTTTAACGTGTCAATATATCGCTGAGCTGATACATTTCTTTGCTGCTCTGCAATTACGGAATTCATAACCGCTAATAGATGCTTATTCGTCGTCAATGTCAACTGACTTGTGATGTCGTTTAATTCATAAAAACGAGCAATATTAGACTTCCGATATTCATCAGCAAGTTGGTCGGCTTTAGTGTCCTCTTTTGTCGTTCGGATACCGCCCTGAATTTCTCGAATAAGTTCGGCATGTTTTGCCTTAACATCTTCAAGGGTACTTAGGGAAAGTTCTCTAAACTTTTGATCTTCTTTTTCAGCCGCAGTTGCCTCTCTAGTAGCGTCACGAACGGCACGCTTTGCATCGGCCATTTTAGAGTCTTGCTGTTCCTTGAAAGAATCAACATCGAAATCAGTTCTATCTGGCCGATAAGTTGTCGCATCTTTCCAGTTAGTTAGTGACGATCCACGAGCACTTTCAAGAGTATTTTTTCCTGCGTAAATACTTGCGTGAATTCCACTAGGACCTGTCCCTGGAGTGAACACAACATCGCCGGGTTTTTCTTTACCTCTTGGAACGATTGCGGCATGACCTAATTTGACCGCATCATCGAGTTGTTTTTTAAGCTCTGCGGCACTCGCAGTCCACTTAACTTGAAAGCCTGTCGCACGAAGAACATCGCTAGTAACTCTTGCGCACGAATTTTCAAGAGATTTCCACTTATCAGCGGACTCCTTAGTTACGTTCAAAAGTTCCTTTAGTCCTCCGGCATAAGGTGAGGGAAGTTCGGCAGGAAGAGTTAGACCGTTAGCTTTAGGATTTATTGCGTCTTTAGCCTTCTTAGTGACGTCACTCATTTGATCGTCAAGTTGACGAATTTGTAGCTTCAAAGCTGTGATAGCTTTTTGACGTGCTTCTACGCTTTTATCCCAGATAAAAATTTTGCCAGAAGAGGCGTCTGTATTGACGTTTCCTCCTACAGCATTTGGGTTGTAATCTACACCCGGCATTACGCTCTGATATAGATGCGCATTTCCGGGATAATCTGCCGCAGTTTTTCCAGCAGGTAAAGGTGTTTGAACTCCCTTAGCATTGATGAAATTTATTGCGCTTTCTAATGATGCTTTTTTCTGAAGATTTTCGTTGATCGGTTGGCCGTAGCTTGCAAGAGTTTGTTGCTCTTTTTGCGCCCTTATTTGACGCTCAAGTTGTTCTGCAATTGCTTTGTGAGCATCTGCGATAAGTCCAAGAGGTTTAAGTTGATCGTCGTAACCCTTAGTCAGCAACGGATTTAGTTGATAGATTTCGTCATAAATTCGACGCATCTGTTCAGCCTTATCTTTAGTGTTTATATGACTCTTTTGAAGCTCACCATACTCGTCAACAAGTTCTCTAACTTTTACGGTATTTGCAACTTGAGAATTTGCTACCCTTGCGTGTTCCTGCCAAAGTAAGCTCAAACTCTTAATACTGAGTGACGTATCGTTTCGAAGGTACTCGTCAGCTTTTATGGCTCCATAAACAGCTACAGCAATTGCACCAATAGCTAACGCAATAGGACCTAAAACTCCGAGCGAAGCTGTACCGAATGCAATTTCAGCCGCTTCCATCTCAGTCCAGCCCTCAGTAACAAGAGCCATTTGGTACTGCATTTTAGACATTAAACCGATGATTCCAGCAATGCCTCTAATTCCAAAAGAACCTAGTCTTAAAAATGCACTTGCAAGCGTCGAAAGAGGACCAACTAATGCAGCTACGGCAAGTGCCTCAATTACGAATCTTCTAGTCTCAGGAGTAAGTGACTCGAAGGCGTGTTTTGCGGCATCTGCAAAGCCAGTAATTACCGGAACTAACTCGTGAAAAACTGGCAGTAAATCTTTACCAATTCCTGCTGCCATTAGAAGCAATTCCTGCTTCAATTTCTTGATGTCATTTTGTGCAGAATCGGCGGCCCTTGCAGTTCCCTGGAAGTAATGCGCCAAGGCAAGCATAACATCCTTTCCAGAGAAGCCCATTTCACCAATCTTTTTAGTATCAATTGTGTGAAAAACTGCCCGCAATCCTTCGAGCAAAGTAGGCATCTGTTGCGCCATGATTCGAAACTCTTGACCATTAAAGGTTTTTGTTCCGATTGCTTTCGTAATATCTAGGAAGACTCTGCGCGTCTGATCTGCCGTTGCATTTACAAGACCTAATTGGTTACCGAATTCCTTTACAATTGTTAGCGCATCTTGTGAGCCAACATTCTGCAAAAGCATTCGTGAATAAGTCTGCACCGTAGACTCTATTTCAAGTCCCGGTGCTTTTGCTGCCTCTGCGAGCATATTAAATGCTGAACTTACTTCTGCGGAATCCTTACTTGCAGAGTGCATTGCAGTAGCAAGAGTTGTCTTCCATTTATCGACCTGAACAGCCGACATAAATAAGGCCGCACCAACCGCCGCGATAGGTACAGTAACTCCCATCGTTGCGGCAGTTCCAAAATGCCTCATTTGTACTGCCGCAGAGTTTACGCCAGTTGCAAAATTTTTCAGCTTAATTGCTGTCTGAGTTCCCCACGCAGTTTCGTATGCTTGTTGAAGCCTGTTATAAGCCGCAATTTGAGGGATGATTGCACCCTCACCCATAGCGCCAAGTACGGCCATTTGCATAGCACCACTTGGGTTAGGATTTGCGGACCTTTGCATGGCCTGAAATCTGAGTGCTTGTTCAGCAGAAGAAGCCGCCGCCGCTAACTGAAATTGCGACTGCTCAAATAAAGCTCTATTTGCGGCCTTAACTTCTGCCGCTAGAGTGGCTTGGGACGCTGCTTGAACCTGAGCCGCTTGTGCCGCCGCTTCTTGTGCCTCAGCATTTTGAGAGGTAATCAGCATTTGTCGGCGAGTTGTTTCGTACCCAGTTCTCTGTGTAATATTTAGAGAATTCTGAGCATTTTCAAGCGTCAACTCTGCTTTCGCCATTTGCAGATAAGCAATCGCCGCTTGTTCTGTTGCACGAGCCAGAGCATATTCGGCCCCTGCAACATCTTCAGTTTCTGCCGCTAACGCACCTCTTTTCTGGAGAACATTTTCGATGGCAGTTGCCAGCTTGTGAGCGGCCAATTCTGCGTCAATGTGTGCTTTAGTTAAACTCTTCTCGGAAGTGCTTAATCTGTCAGCAGAGTTTTCAACAGTTACGAGAGATTTTGTAAGCGACTCGTTACTTGAGGTAAGTTGCTTGTTTGTGCGATCAATTGCTTTGTTCGCAACATCAACATCTTTAGCGACGTCAATAAGCCGTTGACGTACATCTTTAAGTCCGGCATTAAAATCGCTAGGATCAATGCCGACTTCCGCAAGTAAACGAGCCGCTGTAGTCATCTCTTTATCGTCTCTTATTTGTGTTTCTTTTTGCTTCTCGTCTCGCTCTATCTAAAGCGACTACTTCTACCCTTCTTTCTGCTCCGAGTTTTGCAATTATATAATTGCGCACCCATGATGGATTATCGTCGATGCTTCCTTTCATCCAAGGCATACCACCTTCTTTAGCAGCTTCTATATCCGTAAATTCAGGTAAAACTTTACCGCTTTTTCCCCTATTAGTTAGAAATTGTTCATAGAGTCTGACGTCTTCTGGTTTGGGCGCTGATCTTTCCCAAGTTCGATCATCAATTCGCCTTGGAATTCGATCGAAAGAAAAGCATCAAATGCTTCGTCAGTAAGAGGAACTGGAACCATTCGAATTCCGGCGTTTTCGTAGTCCTTCATTCCAGGAGGAGTTTCCATCGAATTTTCGAGATTTTCGGCTTTCTCAGTATCCTCTGGATGGACGTCCATAATATCCCATCCGACAACGAGTTGTCCGAGGAATCCTGAAAAGAGACTTCCAATGAGATTTTGTTCGGCAACTCGCTCGTTAAGTTCTCGCTCCGCTTTCGGTGTATATTTCGAGCGATCATAAACGATGTTGAGAGTGTCCTCTCCGAACTTCATTTTAAGAGTCCTAAGACCCTTATTTTTATTGACTTTTTTAATTGGTACTGGCATCTGCTTTTACCTACTTTTAGCTGCTAAACCGTTTACGACAAATAAGGAGGATAGCGCACGGTAAACGCCATCCTCCTTATTATATCCTGTATTCAGTTTTTGTTTACAGAGTTGGGAGTTTGTTGACCAAAGTACATTGGAACAAACCAAACTCAGGATCGTGGCAAAGTTCGAACGTAAATGTGTTTCCATAAACGTCGCCTTTATCGCCAGGATCAGGCTTAGTTACTAGGAACGGAATGTTGAGTTTCCACATATAGTTTGTGGCCCCGTCTGTGTCGATAACTGGACCCAAAACTTTGACGCCCAACCAGACCTTAATTCCGTCCTCAAGATAGGTCATCCAGTTGTCAGCTTCTGTGCCTTCTTCTGTCGTCAAAGTTGCGCTGATTTCTGGTTGCTTTTCGGCAATTCGATCAAACGTCTGATATGACGGCGAAGCAGGGTTATCGTCTGCATGAAAAACAGGAGCCCACATTCCGTTACAAGTGATGCCGCCTTCGAGAGTGTCCACCAGTCGCGTAAATGTTGAACCGTCTAACGAAATGTAGACGCCCCAAACGTCCGGATCGGCAGGTACAGCAGGAACCTCTGCAATCGTCTCAAAATACTCGTTATCTACGAGTGCATTAACGAGTGCAGTAACGACAAGTTCTGCCGCGCCCATAGCAATCGTATTTCCGCCAGTTACATGGATAGGGTTTCCGAGATTTGTGTAGTACACACCGAGCGGCACAGTTCCGTCCGTGACATTTGCGCCAATTGTGACACCAATTGCCGCCGCCGCCGCCGGTGAAGTTACCGTACATTGGATGCTAGGAGTGAACGACGCATCTCTATCCTGTTTTTGGCCGGTAAGTTCACCGCTAAAAGTGAGTTCATCTTTTGTCCATTTGATGTCGAAATTTGGCATAAATCCGTAGCCAAATTGCTCTGCACCAGCGACCGATCCCTGGAGTACAGAAGCGACGACAGGAGGGTTCGCGGGTTGTGTCGAAGACGGGTTCCAAAATCGCGTGTAAGCGACGTTTGCATTTTCGTCAGAAGAAAGCTGTGAAGCACCCCACGCCATCGTGTGAAGATATGCGAAGTTATTGAAGTCAACAACACCCTCTGTTTTGGCCTCAGTGAACTGCATTCCACGCTGAGAACCTACAGCGCCTTTCGCACCCATGTTTTTGACTGTTTTAATCGGAATATTTGGGACCTGATTAATGGTCATTCCGATCAGTCGTTTTGTCGGCGGAACAATAGTTCCAGGCGTAGCTTCCCAGCCGATATAGACGCCTTGGTAAATTGATGCTCTTGAGAGATTCGCGTTACTCATTTAATTTGTTCTCACACTACTTAAACCTGCTTACGTTTCATTATACATCTAACCCGCAGGAGCTAGGAATTTAGTCGCGTTATTGTACGCCATAAGATTTACCTGATAGCCTAGAAACTGTACGACAATTCCATTGTCATTTTGCGAGTGAGAAATCGGTGAGTCTAAATGCATTCCAATAAACACGGTATCTGTTACAGTTTGATCGTGTTGAAGTACAGGTTCCATTGCTGTGTATGCAGGAAGAATGGATGCCAAAGAAGTATCATCTGTGACGATCTGAATATTGTACGTCATTTTTGTGAATATTTTCTTGGCACCACCACCTCGTTTATACCCACCTCCCATGTACCTAAAAATGCACATAGGATAGGTCGCTTTAAGAGGGGCACTATTGAAGTAAATTTGAGGCACACCTGTCTCTGGATGGACGCCGACCAATGTAGCTAACTCAGTGACGTTGAGAAGTAGCTGATAAATGGCCGCGTTTACTTGCGCAATATCGGTTATTGGTACTGACATTATACTGCTCCAAAAGACAATCGACAGGCTGATAGAAATGGTTCCTCATTTTCAATCACAGCAGGAGTTAAAAATGGTCGTGAAGCTCCGGGGTTATCTGCTACCACGTTTAACGAACCAGATTCGAAACCAGTTTCTAGTTCAAATCCGTAAGTAACCGCTATACAAACGAACCCCCAAAGATAGTTGCTATTGGACAAAACTCTTGATTCATCTTCTACCGAAAGCGCACTATCAAAAAATAGTCCTTCGGTCCTACGATGTTTGTGGCCCCATCTTGAGTCATTGTGAGTCTCTTCCATCGCATCTGCAACAGCTTGAGTAAATGAGTCGGGACCGTCTTTATAAACTATGTAATGAGATGCTTTCGCAACGCCCTGATCTATCGGCACAAAACCTTGCGAATCTCGTTGAATGTTTAGTATCGTTTTAATTACGATGTTTAGCCACACTTTTTCCATTCTTTCTGGAAGAGTAGCTAACTTGTCTAAATCCTCTCTCGGAACTTCGAATTTAAGGATCTTAACTTTGAACGCAACCACTAGGTAATCACCTGCGTGCAAAGTATGTGTCTGACAATTACATCAGTATCTAACTCTATACGAGTGGTTTTGTAGGTCACATTTGCACCAGTTTCGTCGGGAATTGGGGCACCAGTTTCATCGCATATTGTGACGTAACTATTCTCATAAATAAACGCATCATACGGCAGAATAAGGTCAATAGTTCTTACCGCCTGATCTAGTGTATTAAAATCTGTTTGAGTGTTGCGCAAAAGAGTGTGCGGAACAGTGCGTCTGCACTTATAAACTCTATAGTGCACGGTATCGCTAGGATCGGTGTCAGTATACGCGGGAATTTTTGATAAAAATCCACCCATTCCATCCGAAATAGTTGCGGAAGAAGTTGGGTCTACAGGGGTGCGCTCAATTACGGCACACCATTCAGATAATGTGCCTGCAACTGCATCTCGATTTTCCTGTAGTAATTGTGGAGTCATTTTACCAGCCGTAATAGTTACTCATTCCGAAACCTACGCCGCCGGAAAATGGAAGTCCGGGCCATCGACCAAAACATTCCAAATAACTCATCTGCCATTCGCGCTCCCAGAAGTAATAAAACTCTCTGGAAAAGAAGTCGTGAATATGGCCGACACCAGCCGAACGATTTATGCCTTCTGCGGACTCAAGCCAAGGTATCGTAGCACCAGGATCGGCGTAAGCAATTTCATCAGTAGTTGACTTCATTAAAGTCAGTAGATTTTTTACCTGTTGACTTGTCGAAAATTTATCGGTCCCTACAGTCGTATCGAACAACTTTCTAGCCTGCGCCATTTGGTACATAATGACTCGCCTTTTTGTGTATAGATATTGTAGGTATTGATTGGGTTGCCCGTAACTGTCAACATCGGGCGAAAACCCCCACCAAATTGGCATTAAAGCCAGTGATACCGAATCGGTCGATAACCCGAATTCTTGCAGTATCGCATCTTGTATCTGTGCGACGGTTGCATACGGCGTATTTTGACTCGGTACCCAGGGCATCTTTTTAGTCCTTCTTTGCTGCCGGAATTACGAACGGTTTTGGAGCGGAAGTGCCGGCACCCTTATCGTCTGTATTTGCAGCTTCATTTTTCTGCAATTCTTGAAGATTCATTTCAGCCTTAAACTGGGCTCTTTGGTTAGCCAAAGCAGCCTCGATCATTTGCTGAACTTGTTCGGCTGAAAGTCCCTGTGGAACCGTGGCCGTATTTTGAGGCTGTAGAATGCTTTCTGCCGCACGCAATCTTTCTGCTTCTCGTTGGGCCGTAATTGCGGCTCTTTCGTTAAGCTCTTTCATACGTGCTGTGAGAGCATTAAACGTGTAGTTATTCACGTTATAAGGACGTCGTTCTCCGGTCAACGGACCTTCGTGATACGTCGGGTAATACTGCTCGCCATGAAAAACAAAAAATCGGTCTACAAAAAGAGGCTCAGTAGCCATTGCTTTTTTGTATTCCTCACGTTGACGAACTACTTTATCTTCTTCTTTTTCCATATCAGAAAATTCTCCTTGGATTTATAAGGGCTTTCCGGTCATTAAATTTTACAATTTGCAGACTAACTGTGTGCCCTTATAAATGTTAGACTTTGTTAGTTAAAACTAACCGGTCGCAATGGTAGTTATATTGTTGATAACGTACACACCTTCGGGGTCCGTAATAACTGGCAAAGAAGTCTGCCAAGCAGTACCCTTCACAGGCGAGCCCTTGCCGTCTTGATATTCGACAAGTTGTGCGCGCCCAGGAGTGGCACGATTTGCAGCACGTCCAATAGCCGTGTATCCGATCGTATCTCGGACGAATAAAGGCTGTTGGTCACCACGGTCCAACTGAAGCTGTTTGTCCTCTCCAGTTGCGCCCGTCATAACGAGCGTTCCCTGGGGAAGAAAACGAATGGTTCCAGTTGATATTCTGTATTGAAGATCATATGTCTCAATTGCAGGCACTCCAATCGTCTTCAAATAGTTGTTCAAAACATCCATTTGAGCGGTGGCAGGAAGACCGACAACTGTGCCGCTAATCAACGACAAAGAACCGAGACGCTGACGAACTTGTTTATTCGCCAAAAGAGTGTCGCGAACTGCGAGCGATCCGATAAGCCGTTTTGGTGAGTATTCCTTGCTGATTAGCATTCGATAACCGGCGGCAATATCGGGGATAGGATCGTAGTCGTCATTTGTCCAGTCACCACCAGCAGAAACTCGGTGTCCTGCGGCTTGGTAATACTGAACAGTTTCTTGGAATCCATTATCACCCTCAAGATTAACGATTCCGTTGACCAACGCTTGCCATCGAGTCATCTCGTTAAATTCAACGAGAGGAACGTTCAATGTAATGTCGGCCCATTTGATCAATTCAGCCATAGCACCAGGAGGCACTTCTGAGATGCTTTTTACGTTGTCAGGCAACGTCTTCAAAATCTCAATCAAAGCGTCGTATGCGTCTGCCGAAAATTCCGATGCGGCATCCGAGTTTCCAAGATCCACCATAACGGAACCAACAAGCGCATTTCCCTTGATGGATGGTTGCGAATATCGTGTACCCGCGTTTGCGACGTGACTTCGATACTTAATCAAAGTCTCTTTGTAGGTGTTTAGAGGCTTCATAACCTCTGGAAGAAGCTCTGCACCTAGATAGTGACGATTCGGCGGCCCAAACTGCGCCAGTGGATCGTTGAGAATGCGTGTAAAAGCATTGTCGCGAATCATAAGGTCAACCAAGTCTCTTAGTTCCATCTTTTTAGTCCTTTTTAGTCCCTTCTTTTCAGTTAAGAATCAGAGATTATTAGTTGGTCCCCTTCACGCAGATATATTCAGCTCGAAGTCGAGCCAAAAGTGGGTTGATTGCCGCCGCAACTCCGGGAGTTGTATGAGCGCCATTTGCGGCCGTAAATCCGGTTAGTCCGTCGAGGTCCAGTCCGATCAACGGCTGAGGCATTCCCGCGTACCCTGCTCCCGAATAAGTTAGAGTGAAATCTGTTACGGTTCCAGCCGCTACAACTAGACCGGCACCAAAGATGTCGTTAAGTGCAGTCTGAATGCCCGCAAGATTTGAGTTATAAGCGACGAGCGGAGAGTACGTTTTGTTTCCGGTCGAAGCGTTGATTCCAAACATGATGAAACCACCACCAGTTGCTCCAGTAAGAACGACTGTCTGAACTTCATTTACTGCGCCAACTGGCGTGTTCAAAGAAGCCCACTGTGGAAGGTAATTTTCCTTCACGGAAAGGCCGGCGCCACTTCGGTAAAGAGTTGCCTCATTTCGCATATTCGCATCTTGAATATCGAATGCCAAAATGTAGAACTCGTCATCGGTCGCAACCGCTGGATGAAAACCTGAGCCAGAATCGCGAGCTGCAAACGTTCGAGAAACGAGCGTTCCAGAGTTGATTTGACAGCGACCGGGAAATGGAAGATAGTACGCCGTTTCTCCACCAACAAAAGCAGCCGGAAGTGCGTTCACACTAAGCGTCGTTCCTGTGGTGTAAGGATTGTCGGTGTCGATGTTCCAAACTTCGTTCGTATAAAGTGCAGAAAGAACTGCAACTTTTCCGTTACCGAAATAGAGCGTTGTACCAGCCGGAATGAACTTGACGTTCAGCGGCAAAGTAATCTGCGAAATAGTGAGAGAAGTATCGCCGATATTTGCGACCGCCGTAACGGACACAAGAATGGCCTGTGCGTCGAGGAACTGCGTAGGATCAACTTTTGCAGGAAAAGGAGCAAGACCGTGCATCTTCGGATCAATGAAATCCGCCGCCCATCTTGGAGTCCCTACAAAGTTGTCCGTGCCGTTACTTGTTTCGCATCGTGCAAACGCACGACCGAAATAAGGATTGAGCATGTGTCTTAGTAACATTTTTGTTTGTCCTTTTTTACTTTGCGTTTGAAGGCAATGAATTACCATACCGACCTGTAAGATAAGTTTCTTCCGGACGAGCGGTTTTATTGTCATTTCCGCGAGGTCCGCTTTCACCATTAACTTTCGGTGGTTTGGTGGTTCCCGTTGTGCCTGAAAGTTTAGCGACAACTGGCTTCATTTTTTCAATCCATTGAAGTTGCTTTTCTGGAGAGAGTTCGGCATCGTAGAGATCCTTGATTTCGGCGGGCCAATCAGTGATCGTCCCTTCAATCGTTTTCTTAACGATTGCGGATAGCGAATCTCGTTCTGCTTTTGTAGCAGTAAGTTCGCTTTCAAGTGATTCAAGTTTAGGCTTCGCTTCTTCGTAGAGTTTTTGAAACTCTCCTTGTTTGGCTAGAGTGTCTTTTGCGGCCTTATCCTGTTCGCGCTTTAGGCGATCAGAAATTAGCTTATCGACGTCTTCTTGAGTGAACGTTTTAGGAGGATTTTTTGCAGCGGCTTCGGCGGCCTTTCTTGCGGTTTCTTCTGCTGCGATTTCTTCTGCCGTTTTTTGTCCTGGATCGTTACCAGTTGGATCGCCCGTTCCACCACCACTTCCACCTGCTCCCGGCGCACTATAAACTGCGCGGAATGCATATCGCTTCATAAAACTCATTTTCCACTCAACTCCTATACTCTACTAACAGACGTATACATTATACATCTATCAGAGAATTCCTAGACGTTTGAGTTCTTTTATGCTTCTTTCTTCGCGTGATGGTCCGTACACAGGATGATCGTACAAATCTACTAAATCTTCCAACGTAATTGCTCCACTTTTCCAGAGGTCAAATTTTTGTGGATGAAGTATCTTACGTTGTCGAGTTTCAGAAATCGAATTAAACCAGTCTTGTCCGCGTAATCCAATGTCAGGTCTTGATTCAGGAATATCAATACCTAATTCTTTCCATGTTTTTGTCACAGGAAGCGGTGAACATCGACAGTTTGGATGCGTTGCAAACGGAGTGTCTAAACTGAATACTTGTCCGTCGAGAAAAATGCATACAGGACACGTCCTATCGTCTCGTGTAGCGGACCACTCCCACATATCAACAATTTTTGTCTGCTTATAGCGCCAAATATTAGAATCTCTATAGGATGAAATTATCTCAGTACGCGCCATAGTTTCGGCACGCACATAAGTCATTCCCCATTGCTTATAAAGTTTATCTCGTAAAACTCTAGGATTTTCACCTTTAAGAATGGCTTCAATAAACGCTTGCGAAGCCGCAATTACGTCAGGGGTATTTGCCTCTAAAATTTTACGAAGTGGAGTGCCTTGAGATAGACGTGCAACCATCTGTAATGCGGCTTGGTGATTGTACTGAAGAAATGCTCTGTCAATGTCGAAAGTTTTTGGAATTTTTCCAACAGACTTTTTGATAAGATTTGCAGCATCGTCAATGGCTTGAATTGCCATATCTCTTTGCCCAAGAGAAATCACCTTAACTGTTATCTTGTCAATTGCCTCTATTTCCTGGACAAGTCTTGTGATTGTTTCTTGGTATCTTGTTTGGCGATAAATAAGTGAGCTACTCACATTTTGTTTTCGCGTTTGAAGGTCAATTATCGTCTCTACTACTTTATCAAATTCGTTGATGAATTTTTCAAGAAGTGGTAGATAGTAAGTGCGCAACTCAGCTACGGCTGTTTCTTCTCGCTGATCGAGGCGATCTTTGTATGAATTAATTAGCTGTAAATAAGTTGGCATTTTCGAGTTGACTTTAACCGACACCCATTAACAACATTCCGCCACTAACTTTTGGCGGCAAAGTTCCAGCAGAAACGTTGGCGGCAATTGTAATTCCTGCACCCGCTTCGGAAACTACGAACCAAGGCCCGGCTCCATTTGGAGCCGGGGCGATTTGTATAGATCTAGGTCTGGTCTATGGATCTACCAATACACCGTTGACCCACACGCCGCCGCCAACATCGGTGAGATTCGGCGCGACTGTCCACCCAGGGAGCGGCAAAGACGCGGTCGGCATCCATTCTGTCGTATGCGCCCCTTGGTTTTCTGATCTCGTAACCAGAACGCCCGTGTTGCCATCATTTACATCCCCCGGCATGAAATAGTTACCATTTCCGTCTGTGTAGCAAATCATTGTTGCCTCCTTAGAAGTATCCGATCGAACCGAGTAGTGCCGATCCGGGAGCGGTCAAAGTCCCGCCGGGAGCGGTTGAACTTGTAACGCAATAGATCGTACTCGAAAAGTTCCACGGCGTCGTGAAGCTGGCTGTTTTTGGGGATTGTCCCGAAACAGCAAACCAATATATCGGGACCGTGGAAGAATAGGTTATTGAAGAGGTATTGTAAAAAGCAACATATTCAATGGTTGCGTTTGGGTTATAAATATCAACGGTATAGAGCGATCCGGCTGACCCCTTGATCACGGTCGGAGAGCTTGGAAGTCCAGCGATTGGGGCATAGCTGCTCATCCCTCCTGATGTGACTGCCGCCAGTCCCCCAATAGGGTTGCTCCCCTGAGCCAACTGAACGACTGGCTGATATGCACCTGTAGAACGCAACGTGACAATAATTGTCGTTGTTCCGCTCGATTGGACGCCGTTGGTTTGAAACTGTAAGAATCTTGATGCGAGCCCACCTGTATAAATAGTTGCAGTAGACCCCATCGTAACTCCTATCGAAGAGCCCGACGAGGAAGATATATTCGAGATTGATTCTGGGTAAAACGTGTCGGATGTTCGATTTGCGCCATAGCGCTCGATGTTGGTCACACCAGAACCAATCGACACAACCGTCACCGCAACCGATGAGTAGCCTGTGGTGTCGATGTAGGTAGTTGACGTTGGGTTTCGAGTCGCGTCACCGCTTACAGTAATCGGAATCGGGGTGTTTGCTGATTGCGCTCCGGTGGAACTTAATGTGTACTGGACCATCCCCGAGTTACTGGTTACTCCATTGACGATGCCCGGCACGACACCCGCGATATTTGTTCCGTCTGTTATTTTTGTCTGGGCCGCTCCACTCGTTTGGTTCGAGGCAGTCGCGCCATTGGATGCGATCGTCGTCAAACGCGTGGCGGCCGT
>Ga0302320_10012398_pt1 | contig 17913 bp, 14 predicted proteins | sample Bog_T0_3_FD_202130 | JGI IMG/M metagenome (GOLD analysis project Ga0302320, IMG submission 202130) | Peat permafrost microbial communities from Stordalen Mire near Abisko, Sweden - Bog_T0_3 | ecosystem: Environmental > Terrestrial > Soil > Wetlands > Peat | place: Sweden: Abisko, Stordalen Mire...
GCCCCAGAAGACCTCGCCGTCGGCCGTCGTCAAGCACGGCGCGCCGGGCAGGCCGAGCGCGATCGCGCGCGCCGTTTGCGCCTTCAACCCCGCCTTGTTGGCGTCCTCGACCGCGCGCGCCAGCGCCAATTCGGCTGCGACGCCGATCTCGGTCAGCAGGCCGCCGAGCGTCGCCGCCGCGTCGATTGGCCGGCCTTGGCCGAATTCGGCGCGATAGACGGCGCGGCTGAACGCCGGGCGAAGCGCGTCATCGAGCGCCAGCGCGACCCGCGCCGCCAGCAGACTGTTCTGCGGGAAAGGCTCGGGACGCGTCAGCGGCAGGCCGAGCGCGCCGCAGATGCGCTCGAGGTCGCGCCACATGTAGCGGCCCTTGGCGGGAAAGAGATTGAAGGGCGAATCGCGCCAGCCCTGACCGGCGAACAAGGGCCCGAGCAAGAACGGTCGCCAGACGAGCGCGACGCCGCGCTCGGCCGCCAGCGCCTCGACCCGCATCGCGGCGGGGTACGAATAGCTGCTGGCGAATTCGTACCAGAACTCGGCTTGCGCCATGAGGGACTCCTCGACCGGCCTTTGGTGGGAAAGCCAAAGAAAACGGCCGCTTCGCCAGTCAGGCGGATGCGGCCGTTGAACCTCAGAGCTGAGCGCGCCGGTTCGTCGCCAGCGCGCGCAAACTCGATCCGAAGCGCGACTTACGACTTGGTCGGGGTCGGGGTCGGGGTCGCCATCGGCATCGGCTTCTTGGCCATCGGCTTCTTCGCCATCGGCTTCTTGGCCATGTGGTGGTGGACGACGTGATGCTTGACCATCGGCTTCTTGGCCATCATCGGCTTCTTGACCATCGGCTTCTTGACGACGTGGGACTTGACGACCTTCTTCATCATCGGGGTGGCGGTCGCGGTCGGGGTCGGCGTGGCGGTCTGCGCGAACGAGGCGACAGGCGCGAGAATGAGGGCGGCCCCGATGCCGATGGCGGCGAGTTGCTTCAACATTGCGTTTCTCCGTAGCGAGTCGGTGTTCATTCGACGGACTCGACGTCTCAATGGCGAATTCAACCTGAATTGACGATGAACGGCGCGGCGGCAGGCGCGCATTTCAGCGCTGCGGGGCCCTTTTCGGCGCTGCGGCGGATCGACGCGGGTTTGACGGCCGTGCGGCGTCTCCGTATGAAGCGCCGGAGCCTGGCGCCATGTCCCACAACACCTTCGGCCATCTCTTTCGCGTCACCACCTTCGGCGAGAGCCACGGTCCGGCGATCGGCTGCGTCGTCGACGGCTGTCCGCCGCTGCTGGCGCTCGACGAGGCGGACATCCAGGCCGATCTCGACCGCCGGCGGCCGGGGACGTCGCGCTTCACCACCCAGCGGCGCGAGCCGGATCATGCGCGCATTCTCTCCGGCATGACGATCGACGAGCTTTCGGGCCGTCAGATCACCACCGGCGCGCCGATCGCGGTGATGATCGAAAACGTCGACCAGCGCTCGAAAGACTATTCCGAGATCAAGGACAAGTTCCGCCCCGGCCACGCCGACTATACCTACGAGGCCAAATACGGCGTGCGCGACTATCGCGGCGGCGGGCGGTCCTCGGCGCGCGAGACTGCGGCGCGCGTCGCCGCCGGCGCCGTGGCGCGCAAGGTCGTCCCCGGCGTGCGCATCCGCGCCGCGCTGGTGCAGATCGGCAAGCTGACGATCGACCGCGCGCACTGGGATTGGGACGAGACTGCGCGCAATCCGTTCTTCTGCCCCGACGCCGAAGCGGCGGCGCGTTTCGCCGACTATCTCGACGGGGTGCGCAAGGCGGGCTCGTCGGTCGGCGCGGTGGTCGAGGTCGTCGCCGAAGGCGTTCCGGCGGGGTGGGGGGCGCCGATCTACGGCAAGCTCGACGGCGAACTCGCCGCGGCGCTGATGAGCGTCAATGCCGTCAAGGGGGTCGAAATCGGCGACGGCTTCGCCGCGGCGGCGCTGAGCGGCGAAGAGAACGCCGACGAGATGCGCGCCGGCAATGACGGACGGCCGCGGTTTATCTCCAACCACGCCGGGGGAATCCTCGGCGGCATTTCGACCGGTCAGACGATCGTCGCGCGTTTCGCCGTCAAGCCGACGTCATCCATCCTGTCGCCGCGCCGCACCGTGACGCGCGCTGGCGAAGAGACCGACATCGTCACCACCGGGCGCCACGACCCGTGCGTGGGCATCCGCGCCGCGCCGGTCGGCGAGGCGATGGTCGCCTGCGTGCTCGCCGACGCCTTCCTGCGCCATCGCGGCCAGACCGGGCGCTAGGCCCGGCAGAATTCAGAAATGCACGTTCGCGCCGATGCGCGCGACGTTGGTCGAGGTGGTCAGCGACTGCGTCGAACCGGGGAACGTGTAGGTCGCCCCCTCGAAGTCGTAGCGCAGCAGCTCGCCGCGAATCGAAACGTTGCGGGTGATCGGGTATTCGGCGCCGATGCCGTAGGCGAGGCCTTTGACCGTCTGGCCGCTCGAATCGCCGAGATACTTGTAGTCGGTCGTCGACCACGCCGGGCCGACGGTGCCGTAGGCGAGCAGATTGCCGAACACATAGCCGCCCTTGACCCGCGCCGAGGACAGGAAGTCTTGGGAGAAGGAAGCCGATCCGAGCGAGCCGCTGCGGATCGAGCCGAAAGTGACGTCGCCCTCGACGCCGCCGACGACATGACTGGCCTGGAAATTATAGCCGACATGCGCGCCGACGGCCGGGCCGGAAATATTGGCCGAGCCCGCCGTGCCGAGCGCGACGCCGAGATCGGGGCCGATTTCGACGCCGGAGAAGTCGGCGCCGCCGGGACCGATGTCCGTGCGGTAGAGATCGGCCGCCCCGGCGCCCGTTGCGCCGAATACGACCAGAAGTGGCCACAGCCACAGTGCGACGCGACGCGACACGAGGGACCTCCGGGTCCGAGTTTGTCGAATGCGGAGAATTTTACCGTTCTTTTTCATCCTTCGTTGGCCAAACTCGAATCACGCCAAACAAAGCGTTAAGCGACCGGCCGGCGCTCGTGGGCGGCCCGGCGGGCGGCATAATCCTGTTGCGTTGAATCAGAGATTCGCGGCAAGCTTATGGGAAAATAGCTCGGTCCCGAGACGTCGAGCTTCGCGGGGGGAAACATGCTCAAAGACATTCTCGTCGTCCTGGAGGAAACCGACCGGGCGGCGATTCCCTACGCCCTCTCGTTCGCCAAGCGCCTCGAGGCGCGCCTGACTGCGCTGTGGCCGCGCCGCGATCTGTCGCTGCTCGCCGACGGCTCGCTGGAAGCGCGCCACGCGGCGATGCGCGGCGATCGCGAGGGGCGCGACGCGAAGGCGCGCGCGGCGCTGTCGAGCTTCTCCGCCCAGGCCCGCGCCGCCGGCGTCGAGGCGGAGGCGCTCGACTACGACGATCCTCACGCCATTCAACCGATGGACGCGCCGGCCTTCGCGCGCGGCTTCGACCTCGTCGTGGTCGAGCAGGTCGAGCCCGGCCGGGCGCCGAGCCTCAACGACCTCGCCGGCGCGATCCTCGCCGAGAGCGGCCGTCCAGTCGTCGTCGTGCCCGGCGTCCAGCGCGATTCCGCGCGCTTCGACCGCATCGTCGCCGCTTGGGACGGCAGCCAGGCGGCGGCGCGGGCGATCGGCGACGCCGCGCCGTTGCTGGCGCGCGCCAAGCATGTCGAGATCGTCGCCGCCAACGCGGCGGCGCTGTCGCAGCCGGTCGTCAACGGCGGCGAGCGCATTGCGCGGCGCTTCGCGCGGCTAGGGGTCGACGCCAGCTTCCGTCGGCTGCCAGGCAGCGGCGACGCCGCCAATCTGCTGCTGTCGCACGCCGCCGACTCCAGCGCCGACATGATCGTCGCCGGCGGCTACGGACATTCGCGGCTGCGCGAAGCGCTGATGGGCGGCGTGACGCGGACGCTGCTGGGGAGCATGACCGTGCCGGTGTTCATGTCGCACTGAGGCCGCTCGGCCGCGCCGGACGAGCCGGCGCGGCGCAACGCGAACGGGCTATTTCTTGACCAAGGGACAGGCCGAATCGGCGAGTTTGCCGAACGCTTCGTCGCCGCTCATCGTGTCGACGAGCTTGTAATAGTCCCACGGGGCCTTCGACTCCGCCGGCGTCTTGACTTGCATGATGTACATGTCGTGCGACATCAGCCCGTCGGAGCGGATGACGCCGTTGGCGGTGAACATGTCGTCAATCTTGGCCTTGTGCAACTCGGCCATCACCTTGTCAGAGTCGGTGGTGCCGGCGGTCTTGACCGCGTTCAGATAGGTCAGCGTCGCAGAATAGACCCCCGCCTGCGAGAACGTCGGCTCGTGGTTGGTCTTGGCGAAGAACCGCTTGCCGAATTCGCGCGACTTGTCGTTGAGGTCCCAGTACCAGGCGGCGGTGAGATAGAGGCCTTGGGCCGCCTCGAGGCCGATGGCGTTGATGTCGGTGATGAAAGCCAGCAGCGCCGCCGGCTTCATCGTTTTGCCGATGCCGAACTCGTTGGCGGCCTTCAGTGAGTTGGAGAAGTCGTTGCCGGCGTTGGCGAGGCCGAGAACCTGCGCGCCTGAACTCTGCGCCTGCAACAGGTAGGACGCGAAATCCGAAGTGCCGAGCGGCACGCGCACCGATCCGACCACCGTGCCGCCGTTCGCGGTCACGACATTGGTGGCGGCGTTCTGCAATTGGGTGCCGAAGGCGTAGTCGGCGGTGAGGAAGAACCACGACTTGCCGCCCTGTTTCAGAATCGTCCTCGCCGTGCCGTTGGCGAGCGCGGTGGTGTCGTAAGCGTAGTGGATCGTGTAGGGCGTGCAGTCCTTGCCGGTGAGCGAAGCCCCGGCGGCGCCGATGGCGAAGAACGGAACCTTCTTCTCTTTGACCACGGCGTTGATCGCCAGGCTGACGCCGGTGTTGGAGCCGCCCAGGATCATCGTCAGGCCGTTCTGATCGGCCCACTCGCGCGCCTTCTGTGCGCCGATGTCGGGCTTGTTCTGGTGGTCGACGGTCATGAGTTCGATCGGCTGGCCGAGAACCGAGCCGCCGAAGTCGGCGATCGCCATCTTGGCCGCTTCGACGCCGTTCGGGCCGATCACGTCGGCGTAGGGGCCGGACATGTCGTCGATGTCGCCGATGACGACCTTCTCGGCGGCCGAGGCGGCCATGGCTGACATGCCAGCCACCAGCGATCCGACGAACGCAAGAACATGCAATCGTTTCATCCTTGGACTCCTCCCTGGCGCCGCTTATCAGCCCGCTCGCCGGTTTCGGCCGAGGGGAGGCGCGGATTGGCCCATTGTTGCGCGTTCGCGCCGAGCGTGGCAACCCTTCCAAAGTAGGGCGCTTGCGCTGAATCAATGAGTCGCGAGCGTCGGCGGCCGCATCTGATCCTGGGTCGGCGCTCGCGGGAGTAAGGCGATGTTTCGCAAGATTCTGCTGCCGATCGACGTCGCCGAGCCGGAGATCGCCAAGGAGGCGATCGAGGCGGCGTTGGCGCTCGCCAAAGCGTTCGATTCGCAGCTCCGGCTGATCCACGTCACCAGTCCGGTCGTCGTCGCTTCGCCGATGGCGGTGATTCCGCAGGCGGTCTACGACGAACTCGGCGCCTATGAGAAATCCGAGTTGCAACGTCTCGCGGCGCCGATCGATCTGCCGAAGGCGGCGATCTCGACCGTCGTGCGCGTCGGCGCGGTCTATCCCGAACTGCTGTCGGAAGCGGAGGACTGGGGCGCAGATCTCATCGTCGTGGGCGCGCACAAGCGCTCGATGGCGACCTACCTGCTGGGCTCCAGCGCCGCCGCGATCGTCCGCCACGCCGTCTGCACGGTGATGGTGGTGCGCAGCGGCAAGAAGGCGACGTTGTTGTGAGGCGCGAGGCTGTCCAGTCGGCCGCCCGCGTCAGGAACGCGAATCGAGGACGACCATGACGACTTCCGCTCGCCCGTCTCTGAAGAAGGTGACGCTGAACGCTGCGCGCTCGAAGGCGTTTCCCGACGGCTCGATCCGCCACGGCTACGACCTTCTCGCGCCGCTGACGCCGGAGGGGCGGATCGACGTCGAAGCCTGGAAGGCGCGGCGCGGCGAATGTTTCGTCCACCGTTTCTGGGGCGACGAACCGCAGTTGAGCGGCCTGCTCGTTCATCGCCCGGGCGGGCGCGGCGGCTCGACCTGGGTGTTTGAATACGGCCGCGGAATCGACCTGGCCGACGACGAGGACGGCTATCGCTTCGGCGATCACGTCTTCAAGGTCGGCGAATACGTGTCGGTCCGGGAAGAGGGCGAACTGCGGCCGTTCCGGGTCGTCAGCGTCGTCTGAGGGCGCATGCCGGGCCTCAGCGCGGCAGGATGGTCGCGCCGGTCAGCGCCTCGTCGATCGCCGCCGCGCACTGGCGCCCCTCGCGGATCGCCCACACGACCAGCGATTGTCCGCGCCGCATATCGCCGCAGGCGAAGACCTTCGGACGGCTGGCGGCGTAGCGCTTGGTGTCGGCGGCGACGTTGCCGCGCGGGTCGAGCTTGACCTCGAGCTCGTCGAGCATGCCCTCGCGGGTCGGCGAGACGAAGCCCATCGCCAGCAGCACGAGATCGGCCTTGAGCGAGAATTCGCTGCCGGCGATCGGCTTCATCTTGTCGTCGACGCGGATGCAGTCGAGCGCGGTGACGACGCCGTTTTCGCCGCGGAAGCTGCGCGTCAGGACGGCGAAATCGCGCTCCGCGCCTTCTTCGTGGCTCGACGAGGTGCGCAGCTTGAGCGGCCAGTTCGGCCAGGTCATCAGCTTGTCTTCGGCCTTGGGCGGGATCGGCAGAATCTCGAGCTGCGTCACCTTGAGCGCGCCCTGGCGGATCGAGGTGCCGATGCAGTCCGAGCCGGTGTCGCCGCCGCCGATGACGACGACGTTCTTGCCGGCGGCGTGGATCGGCTCGTTGGTCCCGACCGGCTCGCCGGACACGCGGCGGTTCTGCTGCGGCAGGAAGTCCATGGCGAAATGGACGCCGCCGAGTTCGCGGCCGGGGACGGGCAGGTCGCGTGAGGCCTCGGCGCCGCCGGCGAGCGCGACGGCGTCGTACTCGTCGACCAGCGAAGCGGCGGCGACGTCGCGCCCAACCATGACGCCGCAATGGAAGACGACGCCTTCGGCCGTCATCTGCGCGACGCGGCGGTCGATCAGCGTCTTCTCGAGCTTGAAGTCGGGAATGCCGTAGCGCAGCAGTCCGCCGGCCTTGCCGTTCTTCTCGTAGACGTGGACGTCATGGCCGACGCGGGCAAGCTGCTGGGCGCAGGCGAGGCCGGCCGGACCGGAGCCGACGACCGCGATGCGCTTGCCGGTGCGGCGCGCCGGCGGCTCGGGCTTCAGCCAGCCTTCGCGCCAGGCGCGGTCGACGATCGCGCATTCGATCGTCTTGATCGTCACCGGCGAGTCCTGGAGGTTGAGCGTGCAGGAGGCCTCGCACGGCGCCGGGCAGACGCGGCCGGTGAATTCGGGGAAATTGTTGGTGCTGTGCAGGTTGCGCGACGCCTCGTGCCAATCGTCACGGAACACCAGATCGTTCCAGTCGGGGATCTGGTTGTTCACCGGACAGCCGTTGTGACAATAGGGGATGCCGCAGTTCATGCAGCGCGCGGCCTGGTTGCGCGTCGCTTCTTCGCTGAGCGGCAGGACGAATTCGCGATAGTTGCGGATGCGATCGGAGGCGGGCGCGTAGCGCCGGTCCGACCGATCGATTTCCATGAAACCCGTGACCTTGCCCATGCTCACCTCGTCCCTCTCGCCACGCCGGCGCGAGGCAATCCCCTCGACGAATGTTTCTTCCCGCGCCAGTCAGGGCGCGTCAGTCAAGTCGAAGATCGCGCTCGCAACGGGCGATCCACGCGCGCACGCTCGGACGCGATTGCAAATCGAAACCCCCTTCGTGCGCCAGCCGCGTATAGGGCAGCAGCGCGATATCGGCGACGCTCAGCGCCTCGCCGACGAAATAGGACTTGCCGGCGATCAGAAGCTCCATCGTGTCGAGCGCCTTCTCGCCGCGCTCGACGATCCGCGCCTCGCGCGCGCTCGCCGGCTTGCCGAGATAGACCATCTGGAACCGCGCGACCGCGACATAGGGCTCGTGGCTGTATTGCTCCCAGAACAACAGTTCGTCGGCCTTGGCCCGAGCGAAGCGGTCGGTCGGAACGAGCGCCGAGTCGCGCGCCAGATGCAGCACGATCGCATTCGATTGCGCCAGGCAGCGGCCGTCGTCGAACTCGACCACCGGAACCTGCCCGAACGGATTGCGGGCGAGAAATTCCGGCGTGCGGGTCTCGCCCTTCATGATGTCGATCGCCTGCCAGGAATAGGGCAGGCCGAGATAATCCGCGGCGAACTTGACCTTCTGGCAATTGCCGGAGCCGAGATCGCCGTAGATGCGCATCGACGCCAAGGCTCATTCCCCCGCAGCCAGCATCGGCACGGCGCCTTGCGCCGCCAGCTGGGCCAGCGCGCGCCGGTATTCGACCGGCATCACCTTGCGGAACTTGGGCAGGTAGGCCTCCCAGTTCTCCAGGATCTTGCGCGCCCGGTTCGATCCTGTGTAGCGCGCGTGGTTGGCGATCAGCTGGTGCAGGCGCTCGGCGTCGAAGCGGCTCATGTCGCTCATCACGTCGACGCGTCCATGGCCTTGCAGATCGCCGCCGGAATGGTGGTGGCGCAGCATCGCGTCCTCTTCGGAGGCGACCGGCTCCAACTCGACCATCGACAGGTTGCAGCGCTTAGCGAAGTCGCCCGCCTCGTCGAGCACGTAGGCGATGCCGCCCGACATGCCGGCGGCGAAGTTGCGCCCGGTCTCGCCGATGACGACGACGATGCCGCCGGTCATGTACTCGCAGCCGTGGTCGCCTGCGCCTTCGACGACGGCGAGCGCGCCGGAATTGCGCACGCCGAAGCGTTCGCCGGCGACGCCGCGGAAGTAGCATTCGCCGGCGATCGCGCCGTAGAGCACGGTGTTGCCGACGATCATCGAGTTGTGCGGCGTGAGTTGGGTCGCCTCCTTGGGCGGATAGATGACGATACGACCGCCCGACAGGCCCTTGCCGACGTAGTCGTTGGCTTCGCCTTCGAGTTCGAGCGTGACGCCCTTGGCGAGGAAGGCGCCGAAGCTCTGCCCGGCGGTGCCCTTGAACTTGACGTGGATCGCCTCGTCGCGCAGGCCGGCATGGCCATAGCGGCGCGCGATCTCGCCCGACAGCATCGCGCCGGCTGAGCGGTCGGTGTTGTGGATCGGCAGTTCCAGCCGCACATGGCGGCCGGAGTCGATCGCGTCGCCGCATTCGGCGATCAGGCGGCGGTCGAGCACCTTGTCGATGCCGTGATCCTGCGCCGTGGTGTGGTGGGTGGCGTCGGTCGGCCAGGGCGTCGGCTTGTAGAACAGCCTGGAGAAATCGAGCCCGCGCGCCTTGGCCTGCTCGATCAGCCCCGCCTTGTCGAGCATCTGGCTCTGGCCGATCATCTCGTCGAAGCTGCGGTAGCCCATCGACGCCATCAATCCGCGCACCTCTTCGGCGACGAAGAAGAAGAAGTTGATGACGTGCTCGGGCTGGCCGACGAAGCGCTTGCGCAACACCGGGTCCTGGGTGGCGACGCCGACCGGACAGGTGTTGAGATGACACTTGCGCATCATGATGCAGCCGGCGGCGATCAGCGGCGCGGTGGCGAAGCCGAACTCGTCGGCGCCGAGCAGCGCGCCCACCACAACGTCGCGTCCGGTGCGCACCCCGCCGTCGACCTGCACGGCGATGCGCGAGCGCAGGCCGTTGAGCACCAGCGTCTGGTGGGTCTCGGCCAGGCCGATTTCCCACGGGCTGCCGGCGTGCTTGATCGAGGTCAGCGGCGAAGCGCCGGTGCCGCCCTCGAAGCCGGAGATCGTGACGTGGTCGGCCTTGCACTTGGCGACGCCCGCCGCGACCGTGCCGACGCCGATCTCGGAGACGAGCTTGACCGAGACCAGCGCTTGCGGATTGACGTTCTTGAGGTCGAAGACGAGCTGCTTGAGGTCCTCGATCGAATAGATGTCGTGGTGGGGCGGGGGCGAGATCAGGCCGACGCCCTGGGTCGAGTGGCGCACCTTGGCGATCACCGCGTCGACCTTGTGGCCGGGCAATTGTCCGCCTTCGCCGGGCTTCGCGCCCTGCGCCATCTTGATCTGCATCATGTCGGAGTTGACGAGATATTCCGCCGTCACGCCGAACCGGCCCGAAGCGACCTGCTTGATCGCCGAGCGCATCGAGTCGCCGTTGGGCAGCGGCTTGAAGCGGTCGGTCTCCTCGCCGCCTTCGCCGGTGTTCGACTTGCCGCCGATGCGGTTCATCGCGATCGCCAGCGTCGTGTGGGCTTCGCGCGAGATCGAGCCGAACGACATCGCCCCGGTCGAGAAGCGCTTGACGATCGAGGCCGCCGACTGGACCTCTTCGAGCGGAACCGGCTTGCGGCCGTCCTCTTCGGCGGTGCGCAGATGGAACAGGCCGCGGATCGTCAGCAGGTGTTCGCTCTGCGCGTTGAGCAGCTCCGCATAGGCGTCGTACTTGTCACGCGCATTGCCGCGCACCGCGTGTTGCAGCAGCGACACCGTCTGCGGCGTCCAGCTATGGGCTTCGCCGCGCAGGCGATAGGCGTATTCGCCGCCGACCTCGAGCGAACTGCGCAGCACCGGCGATTCGCCGAACGCGTCGGCGTGGCGACTCGCCGTTTCCTCGGCGATCTCGGCCAGGCCCGCGCCTTCGATGCGGGTGGCGGTGCCGAAGAAAAACTCGTCGACGAAGGCGCGCGACAGGCCGATCGCGTCGAAGATCTGCGCGCCGCAATACGATTGGTAGGTCGAGATGCCCATCTTCGACATGACCTTGAGCAGGCCCTTGTCGACCGCCTTGATGTAGCGCTTCACCAGTTCGGCGGCGCTCGCCGCCTCGGGCAGGTCCTTGGCCATCGCCGCCAGGGTCTCGAAGGCGAGATAGGGGTTGATCGCCTCCGCGCCGTAGCCGGCGAGACAGGCGAAGTGATGAACCTCCCGCACTTCTCCGGTCTCGACGACGAGGCCGACCGAGGTGCGCAACCCCTTGCGGATCAGGTGATGGTGCACGGCCGCGGTGGCGAGCAGGGCCGGGATCGGGATGCGGTCGGGCCCGACCATGCGGTCGGAGAGGATGATGATGTTGTAGCGGCCGAGCACCGCCGCCTCGGCGCGCTCGCACAACCGCTTCAGCGCGTCCGTCATCCCTTCGGCGCCGTGGCCGACCTCATAGGTGATGTCGAGCGTCTTGGTGTCGAACGAATCCTCGAAATGGCCGATGCAGCGGATCTTCTCAAGATCCTCGTTGGTGAGGATCGGCTGACGCACTTCGAGCCGCTTGCGGCGGGCGTGGCCGGCGAGGTCGAACAGATTGGGCCGCGGGCCGATGAACGACACAAGGCTCATCACCAGCTCTTCGCGGATCGGGTCGATCGGCGGATTGGTGACCTGGGCGAAGTTCTGCTTGAAATAGGTGTAGAGCAGCTTCGACTTGTCGCTCAGCGCCGAGATCGGCGTGTCGGCGCCCATCGAGCCGACCGCTTCCTGACCGGTCACCGCCATCGGCGACATCAGGAAGGCGAGGTCCTCCTGCGAATAGCCGAACGCCTGCTGCCGATCGAGCAGCGAGACGTCGGTGCGCGAGGCGCGCGGCTCGACCGGATTGAGTTCCTCGAGCACGATCTGCGTCGTCTCCAGCCATTGCCGGTAGGGGTTGGCTTGCGACAGTCGGCTCTTGATTTCGTCGTCGGAGATGATGCGCCCCTCGATGAGATCGACCAGCAGCATCTTGCCCGGCTGCAGCCGCCACTTGGTGACGATCTTCTCTTCCGGCGTCGGCAGCACGCCCATCTCCGAGGCGAGCACGAACAGCCCGTCGTCGGTGACGAAATAGCGCGCCGGTCTCAGGCCGTTGCGGTCGAGCGTGGCGCCGATCTGGCGGCCGTCGGTGAAGGCCATCGCCGCCGGGCCGTCCCAAGGCTCCATCACCGCGGCGTGGTATTCGTAGAAGTCGCGCCGCGCTTCGTCCATCAGCGGGTTGCCGGCCCACGCCTCGGGGATCAGCATCATCATCGCGTGGGCGAGCGAATAGCCGCCGCGCACCAGGAACTCGAGCGCGTTGTCGAAGCAGGCGGTGTCGGACTGGCCCTCGTAGGAGATCGGCCACAGCTTGGAAATGTCGGCGCCGAACAATTCGGAATCGACGCTCGCCTGCCGCGCCGCCATCCAGTTGACGTTGCCGCGCAACGTGTTGATCTCGCCGTTGTGGGCGACCATGCGGTAGGGATGGGCGAGCCGCCAGGACGGGAAGGTGTTGGTGGCGAAGCGCTGGTGGACCAGCGCCAGCGCCGTCTCGAAGCGCGGGTCGAGCAGGTCCTTGTAGTAGCGCGGCAACTGCTGAACCAGCACCATGCCCTTGTAGACGATGGTGCGGCACGACATCGACACCGGATAATATTCGGCGATTCCGTCGCCGCCGATTTCGTAGACGCGGTTCGAGATCACCTTGCGTACGATGAACAGCCGGCGCTCGAACGCGTCCTCGTCGGCGATCGCGCCCTTGCCGATGAAGACCTGGCGCTGCGCCGGCTCCACCGCCTTGACCCGCTCGCCGAGGTCGGAATTGTCGACCGGAATGTCGCGCCAGCCGATCAGCTCGAGCCCTTCCTCGGCGATCACTTGCGAGACGATCGCCTCGGCGCGGGCGCAGGATTCGGCGTCGCGCGGCATGAAGAACTGGCCGATGGCGTAATGCCTCGGCGCGGGCAGGGCGAAGCCGAGCTTGGCGCATTCCTCGGCGAAGAAGCGGTGCGGGATCTGGGTCAGAACGCCGCAGCCGTCCCCGAGCGTCGCGTCGGCGCCGGTCGCGCCGCGATGGTCGAGGTTGGCCAGGATCTGCAGGCCCTTCTCGAGAATGGCGTGCGAGGCGCGGCCCTTCATGTCGGCGACGACGCCGACCCCGCAGGAATCGCGCTCGCTGGCGGGGTCGTAAAGACCCTGCGCGCGCGGCAGCGACGGGTCGGCGCCCGTCGTCAGCGGCGCAGGCGGCAGGCGGCCGGACTGGGTCTGATGGGTCTTGGCGTTCATCTCTCCACTCCCCAGCGCGGTCGCGCTGCGTTCCGAGCGTCGTTCGTCAAGTCGATTGTGTTTGGTGTCAGACAGGTTTGGCGGCGCTGGTCAGCGGCCGCCCGGATTTCAGGCGGCGCGTTTTTTTCGGTCCGTCGCGAAACGTTTCGTCGCGAATGTTGCTTCCGACATTGCAAAACGCCCTGGCCGCGCCGACGGCAAATGGTCAGCACAACTGTCCTATCTCGTCAAACCATGACAGAAACGCCGTCACGATACAAGACGGATGCGGGCGCCGGAACTCATTTTTTCGCCCCGCGCCGCAATCACGCAGATTGCCAACCAACCCTCCCGCGGGCAAGACAGACGCGCAGTCCAAACGCGAGCGCGGCGCAGCCACGGGGATCGGCAGGGATGAATTTCGCCAGCGACAACGGCGCCGGTGTGGCGACGCCGATCCTCGAGGCGATTCTGGCCTCGAGCCGCCTCAACGCGCCCGCCTACGGCGGCGACGATTTCACCGCGCGCGCCGAGGCGCGCTTGAGCGAAATTTTCGAACGCCAGGCGGCGGTCTATCTCGTCGCCACCGGCACCGGGGCCAACGCGCTGTCGCTCGCCGCGCTGACGGCGCCGTGGCAGGCGGTCTTCTGCCACGAAGAGGCGCACGTGATCGATGACGAGTGCGGCGCGCCGGAATTCTTTACCGGCGGCGCCAAGGTCGTCGGCGTGCCCGGCCGCGACGGCAAGATTCAGCCCGCCGCGCTCGCCGAGACGCTCGCGCGCTATCCGCGCGGCCAGGCCAAGACCAGCCAACCGGGCGCGCTGTCGCTCAGCCAGGCGACGGAGGCCGGGACCGCCTACCGGCCCGACGAGATCGCCGCGCTGGCGGCGATCGCGCGCGAGGCGGGGATGAGCGTGCATATGGATGGCGCGCGCTTCGCCAATGTCGTGGCCGCGACCGGCGCGGCGCCGGCGGCGCTCACCTGGCGCGCCGGCGTCGACGTGCTGTCGCTGGGGGCGACCAAGAACGGCGCGCTCGCCTGCGAGGCGGTGATCGTCTTCGATCCCGACAAGGCCGCCGCCATGCCCTATCAGCGCAAGCGGGCCGGCCAGACGCTGTCGAAGGGGCGCTTCCTCGGCGCCCAGATGGAGGCTTGGCTCGCCGGCGATCTGTGGCTTGATCTGGCGCGGCGCGCCAACGGCGCCGCGCGGCGTCTCGCCGCCGGGCTTGCGGCTGCGCCCGGCCTACGTCTGGCCTTTCCGGTCGAGGCCAACGAAGTCTTCGTCGTCGCGCCCGACGCGACGCTGGCGCGCTGGCGCGCCGCCGGGGCGAAATTCTACGATTGGACGACGCGCTCGGCGCGTCCCGATCTCGCGCCCAAGGCGGGCGAGACGATGGCGCGCCTGGTGACGTCCTTCGAGACCGGCGAGGCCGAAGTCGATGCGCTGCTGGCGCTCGCCGAGGCGCCGCAACGAAGCCGCAATTTCCGGAAAGATTGAGGGCGTCGACCGCCCGAATGGGGAGTCCGAGACGATGAACCGGGTTCAGCACAGCAAACCGCCGCGCCGATTAGGATGGGCCGCCGCGCTGGCTCTGCTTGCGCTGCCGACCGTGGCGCAGGCGCAGGGCTTCTTCTTCCTGTTCGGCAGTCCGTCGCCCTACGAGATCGAACGGCGGCTGGAGGCGGCGGGTTATGCGCTCACCGGCCCTCTGGCCATGCGCGGCGACGTCTATCTCGCCGACGTCATGGTCCGTGGCGAGGGCCCGGAGCGGCTGGTCATCGACGCCCAGAGCGGGCGCATCGTCGAACGCTATCGCGGCCGGCCCGATCGTTGGCGCGAGGCTGCGGCGCCGCCGCCGTCGGGATGGAGCGACGATCCGCGCCTGTGGAACGGGCCGCGTCCGCCCGCTGACGTCGCCCCCGACGCGCCGCCGCCCGATTCCTTCGAGCCGGCCAATCCCAGCGTCATCGAGGCGCCCAGGGTCGACACGTCCAAGCCGAGGCCGAAGGCCGCCGAGACCAAGCCGAAATGGACGCCCAAGCCGGCGGCGCCGGTCGCCAACCTCAACAACCCGCCGCCCGCCGCCGTCGTTCCGCCTCCGGCCGCGACGACCCCTGCCGCGCCGCCGGCGGCTGCCTCGGCGCCTGCGGCCGCTCCGGCTTCGCCGCGCCCGGCGCCGAGCGCCGCCGCCGCGCCGGCGAGTCCCGCGCCGCCGTCTCCGGCGCCGTCGCTCGAGGCGGCCAAGGCGGACGCGCCGAGCCTCGCCAAACCGCCGCCGCCTGCGGTCGCGCCCGCCAAGTCGAAAGCGGTCAACGACATCCCGGTCACGCCGCTCGATTGAGGCAAACAAAAAGGGCGCCCCGAAGGGCGCCCTCGCTGGAGGCCGGCGCTGTTTTACGCCGCCTGCTTGCTTTGCGGCGCGGCGACCTTCGTCTCGATCGTCTTGGCCGCAGTCTGGATCGCGATCGCGCGCGGCTTCTGCGCCTCGGGCACTTCGCGCACCAGGTCGATGTGCAGCAGCCCGTTCTCGCAGGCCGCCTGCGTGGCGGTCACGTGGTCGGCGAGATGGAAGCGTCGCTCGAAGGCGCGCGCGGCGATGCCCTGGTAGAGCGTCTCGCGCTTCTCGTCCTTCTCCTGCGCGCTCTTGGCGCCGCGCACCGTCAGCACGCCTTCGCGGGTCTCGACCGACAGTTCGGAATCGGCAAAGCCGGCGACTGCTAGCGAGATGCGATAGGCGTTCTCGCCCGTGCGCTCGATGTTATAGGGCGGATAGCTCGGCGCGCTGGCCTCGAGGCCCGCGCTCTTGTCGAGCAGCCCGAGCAAGCGGTCGAAACCGATGGTCGAACGGTAAAACGGCGAGAAATCGTAGTTCAACATGGTCATATCCTCCGTTTGAAGCGACATGGAGCCTGCCGCGCCCCGTAGCGGCGCGGTCGGCGACGCGTCCCGGATTGGGCCCGCGCCTAGAGGAAATTTGGTGTGGCTTGTCGGGCGCGCAAGGGGGCGGACCCGCGCTCGGCCGCAAATTTGCTCGTTTCGCCCGCTAGCCGAGCCGTTGCGCGACTCCGGGCGGCTGGCTATACCCAGCCGGTATTTTCCACGCCCGGAATGGCGGATCGAGGATCGGACTCCATGAAAGCCACGATGTTTCGCGCGGCGATCGCGCTCTCCGCAATCTGCTTCGCTTTCGCGGCGCAAGCGATCAGCAACGACGAGCCGCCCAAGCCGATGCCGCCGCAACAGAAGAATTTTCCGCTCGACCAGACCTGGCAGTTGAAGGAACTCAACGGCAAGCCGGTTCCCCAGGAAATCGACGCCAGCCTGAAGATCGACAGCGCGCTGCGCGGCTCGGGCTTCACCGGCTGCAATTCCTGGTCGGCGACGATGTATCCGATCAAGGACCAGCATCTCGCCACCGGCCCCTACGCGCTGACCAAGAAGCAGTGCGACAAGGACACGATGGCGATCGAGTTCGGCTTCCTGACCGCGCTGCTCGGTTCGCCCGTCTGGGACCTCGTCAACGGCGAACTCGTCATCAAGGGACCGCGCGGCGCGATGCGCCTGGCGCGGTCGCTCTGAGCTTCGCCCTCACTCGGCCGGCGTCGCCTCAGCGATCGTAGCCGGCGCGTCGGCGTGGGCGACCAGCGCGACGCGCCGCTGGTGGAAGGCGGCAAGCGTCGAGCGATGGCCGATCGAGACGATCGTCGCGTTCGGCAGCTTGGCGGCGATGGCGCGGTAGAGCGCGCCTTCGCTCGCTTCGTCGAGCGCTGAGGTCGCTTCGTCGAGGAACAGCCAGTCGGGCGCGGCGATCAGCGCGCGCGCCACCGCCAGCCGCTGCTGCTCGCCGCCCGATAGCCGCATCTGCCAATTGTCGCTGAGGTCGAGCCGATCGGCGAACGCGGCGAGGCCGACGTCGGTCAGCGCCGCGCGGATTGCCGCGTCGTCGAATTCGGCCACCGGCGCCGGATAGGCGATCGCGTCACGCAGCGGGCCGATCGGCAGGTAGGGGCGCTGCGGCAGCAGCATGATCTTCGCCTTCGGCTCGGCGATTTCGCCGTGGCCGTAGGGCCAGATTCCGGCGATGGCGCGCAGCAGCGTCGACTTGCCGACGCCGGAGGGGCCGACGATCAGGGTCGGCTGGCGAGCGGCGAAGGCGAAGGACTCGACGCCGGCCAGCGCGCGGCCGTCGGGCAGGTCGAGGACCAGTCCCTTGAGCTTGAAATCGCCGCTCGGCGAAGCGACGAGCGTGACGCCGCGGCCGCGGTCGAGCGCCGCGTGGGCGCGCGCGATCGCGTCGTCGAACGAGGTCAGTCGGTCGAGCACCGCCTTGAAGTCGGCGAGGCCGACATAGGAGCTGACGAAGAAGCTCAGCGACGAGTTGACCTGGCCGAAGGCGCGCGCGACCTGCACCAGCACGCCAAGCTGAATCTTGCCGAGAAAATAGAGCGGCGCGCCGACGATGAACGGGAAGTACTGGCTCATCTGGTCGTAGGCCGAGGTGAACGCGGTCAGCCGTTTGCGCACCCGCACGATGCTCATGTAATTGTCGAAAACGTCGGCGAAACGGTGCATCGCGCCAGCGGTTTCCACCCCTTCGCCATGCAGCAGCGCGATCTGTTCGCTGTATTCGCGCAGACGCGCGAGACCGAAACGGAAATTCGCTTCGTATTGCTGCTGGCGGAAATAGAGGGGGATCAGCGAGCGGCCGATCCAATGGGCGAGGCCGGTGCCGATCGCTGCATAAATGAGTGCGATCCAGAACAGCAGGCCGGGCACGATGACGTTGAAGCCGGGCAGGGGAAATCCGGCCGACAGCGTCCACAGC
>Ga0302320_10012400_pt1 | contig 17910 bp, 16 predicted proteins | sample Bog_T0_3_FD_202130 | JGI IMG/M metagenome (GOLD analysis project Ga0302320, IMG submission 202130) | Peat permafrost microbial communities from Stordalen Mire near Abisko, Sweden - Bog_T0_3 | ecosystem: Environmental > Terrestrial > Soil > Wetlands > Peat | place: Sweden: Abisko, Stordalen Mire...
TGCTTCTTCAGTCGCTCAAGCAACGTAAGATCAGCACTTCCCGTTTCGCTCGCAATCCGCAGCATTGCGGAAGAAAGCTCGACGCCCAGAAGATCTGGTACTCCCAGCACAGCCACATTCACATGCTCTTTTTCCCCACGCGAATGTTGCTCGTGGAACTGACGGTCACCTTTGGTGGACATCGTATTCGACGGGGAGGCCCCGGTCCTTTGCTTGAGAACGATGTAGATGATTAGGACCGCGCTGGCGACAATGCCCGCGATCAACAACACTTTAACGACAGGATTCATGGTCCGTCCCCGTGTGCCTATTCCGCAGCCGCAACCTTCAGCCCGCGCATGACCCGCGACATCAAGGCTTGTATCATATTCCCAGCCCCGGCTGACCAGTTGACGAAGCCTGGACGCTTCCCTCGACCCGCGGTGGCGGGTAGAATCGCACTTGACCTGGAATCTCCACAAGGCAAGTCGGTAACCAAGGACCCATACACCATGCAATACACGTATCTCGGTCGCACTGGCGTCAAAGTCTCCCGCCTCTGCCTGGGCTGCATGAGCTACGGCAGCACCAAGTGGCGGCCCTGGGTCTTGGAAGAACAGGCGGCCATGCCCTTCTTCCGCAAAGCAGTCGAGGCCGGAATCAACTTCTTCGACACCGCCGACATGTACTCCTTGGGCGTGAGCGAAGAAATTACCGGGAAGGCCCTGCGGCAATACGCCAAGTTGGAACAGGTCGTGCTGGCCACCAAGGTTTTCCAACGCATGGGCGAAGGCCCGAACATGAAGGGCCTCTCGCGCAAGCACATCCAGCAGGGCTGTGAGGCCAGCCTGCGGCGACTGGGCGTAGAGACCATCGACCTCTACCAGATCCATCGCTATGATCCCCATACGCCCATCGACGAGATGCTCGCCGCCCTGGATCTGCTGGTCCGTCAGGGCAAGGTTCGCTACCTCGGTGCCAGTTCCATGGCCGCCTGGCAGTTCGCCAAGACCCTCTCGTTTTCCGAGCGGAACGGCTGGGCGCGGTTTGTCACCATGCAGAACCACTACAACCTGATCTACCGCGAAGAAGAGCGGGAAATGATCCCCTTGTGCCAGGCCGAGGGGATTGCCGTGATCCCCTGGTCGCCGCTCGCTCGCGGCCTCCTGGCGGGCACACGCAAGACGCCCGACGACAAGACGGCTACCACACGGGCGGGCAGTGACGACTACGCGTTGAAGCTGTACGACCATCCTGCCGACATCGAAGTCATGCAAGCCTGCCAGGCGGTGGCAAACCATTTGGGTGTTCAGCCTGCCCAAGTGGCCATCGCCTGGCTCCTTTCCAAACCCGTTGTCAGTGCGCCGATCGTCGGTGCGACGAAGATGGAACATCTGGAGGCGGCGCTGGCGGCGGTCGATCTGAAGCTGGGCGAAGAGGAGATCCGGCAGCTCGAAGCACCCTATCAGCCGCATGCCGTGCGGGGATTCGATTGAATTGGAAGGAGTGATCCATGAAAGTCTTTTCCGGCTTGTTGCTCGTGGTAGCGGCATTCGTATTTTGCCCAGCCCACGGCACTGCCAATGCCGAGACATCGGACGCCTTCAGTCAGAACAAGCGGCTGGGCCGGGGCGTGAACGTCCTCGGCTACGACCCGATCTGGAAAGACCAGCAAAATGCCCGTTTCCAGAAGAAGTATTTCCGGCTGATCAAGGAAGCCGGTTTCAACCACGTCCGAGTCAATCTACATCCCCTCCGCGACAAGGCTCTGGAACCGGATCAGAAGCTCAGCGCCGCATGGTTTGAGACGCTCGATTGGACGCTCAGACACGCCCTGGCCAACCACTTGATGGTGATCCTCGACTTCCACGAGTTCCAAAAGATGGGCGAGGCCCCCGAGGGTAACAAGCAGCGGATGCTAGCCGTGTGGCGGCAGATTGCCGAACACTGCAAGGAGTCGCCCGACGACGTGCTCTTCGAGATCCTCAACGAGCCGAACAAGAAGTTGACTCCGGCACTGTGGAACCCTTTGCTCCGCGAGGCCCTGGCAATCATCCGAGAATCGAACCTGCACCGCACGGTGGTCATCGGGCCGACCTCGTGGAACAACATCAACGATCTGGACAAGCTCGACCTGCCTGAAGAAGACCGTAATCTCATCGTCACGGTGCATTACTACAATCCGTTCCAGTTCACACATCAGGGCGCACCGTGGGCCGGGCTGACCGGCAAGGTCGGCGTGCCGTGGAACGGCACCGAGAAAGAGCAGCAGGCTATTGGGAAGGACTTCGACAAGGCTCAGGCGTGGGCGGAAAAGCATCAGCGCCCGATCTATCTGGGCGAGTTCGGCGCGTACGATAAGGCCGAAATGTCCTCTCGCGCCCGCTGGGCCAATTTCGTCGCCCGTCAGGCGGAGAAACGCTCGTGGAGTTGGGCGTGGTGGCAGTTCGACAACGATTTCATTCTGTACGACGTAAAGAAGGATGTCTGGGTCGAGCCCATTTTGCGGTCGCTGGTGCCCGCAGCCGCAGATGCCCCCGCCACTACGGATAACTGGACTTCGCACTGTAAGCCCCGCCCCTGGCCAGCGGAGAAGGCGTGGCAGTGGTACAAGCAACAGCCGTGGATTTGCGGCTTCAACTACATTCCGGCCACGGCGATCAACTACACCGAGATGTGGCAGAAGGAGACGTTCGACCCCAAGACCATTGACGAGGAACTGGCGCTGGCTGAACAGGTGCGATTCAACTCGCTACGGTGCGTTCTCCAGTACCTGGTGTGGGAGCACGACCCGGACGGATTCAAGCAGCGGATGGACCAGTTCCTGACAATTTGCCATAAGCGCGGTATCCGCGTCGTCTTCTGCCTGTTTGACGACTGCGTCTTCGGGCCAAAGCACGATCCTTACCCGGGCAAACAGGCCGACGTGGTTCCCGGTTGGTATGCTCACGACTGGTCCCCAAGCCCCGGCTGGTCGCGGGTCAAGGACCCCAAGACATGGCCCAAGCTCCGGCAATACGTCCAGGACGTTCTCACGCGGTTCAAGGACGATCCACGGGTACTGATGTGGGACCTGTACAACGAACCGACCAACGGCATCGGGGATGCGACCTTGCCATTGCTGACCAAAGTCGTGAATTGGGCGCAGCAAGTCAATCCGTCGCAGCCGCTGTCTGTGGGAGTGTGGAATGAGAACCGGAAGCTGAACGACTTTGCGATCAATCGGTCCGATGTCATTACTTTCCATCGGTACTCGAATGCTTCGCAGCTTGAGGCGATCATCCGCACTCTCGAAACGCATGGCCGTCCGCTGATCTGCACGGAATGGCTCAAACGCGATTGGGGTTCGGTGGCCGATCAGTTGCCGGTCTTCGCTCGCCATCGCGTGGGCTGTTTGCACTGGGGCCTGGTCAACGGCAAGACTCAGACTCAGTATTACTTGGGATCGAAACCCGGTACGCCGGAACCGAAGATTTGGCAGCATGACATCTTCCGCAAGGACCGCACGCCCTACGATCCCCGCGAGATCGAGTTGTTCAAGCAGTCCATCGCACAGGGCCAGCGAGAAACACCGCAAACTCTCAAGGACATAACACCGAGCCCCGATACGGTATCTTCCGAAACTTGTTTCCTGTTCTCGTACTTCGTGGGCAACGGCGAAGATGGCCTGCACTTGGCACAAAGTAGCGATGGCTACCACTGGCAGGCGATCAACGGCGGCAAGAGTTTTCTGGCACCGCAGGTGGGCAAGTCGAGATTGATGCGCGACCCCTGCCTGTTGCGCGGGCCAAACGGCACGTTCCACTTGGTCTGGACCAACGGTTGGAAGGATCAGACCATCGGCTACGCCTCGTCGAAAGACCTGCTTCACTGGTCGGAACAACAGGCGATTGGCGTCATGGCACACGAGCCCCAGACGCTGAACTGCTGGGCACCCGAGGTGGTTCACGACGAGGTCGGACAGCAGTACGTGATCTTCTGGTCCAGCACGATCGCTGGCCGGTTCCCGGAGACGGACGGTACCGGCGATGGCAAGTATAACCACCGCGTCTATTCCACGACGACCAAGGACTTCAAGACCTTCACGCCCACGCGGCGCTTCTTCGACGGCGGATTCAACGTCATCGACGCCACCATGCTGCTTGCCGAAGGGAAGTATTACCTGATCGTCAAAGACGAAACCCTAAAGCCGGTGAAGAAGAATCTCCGCATCGCCGTGGGCGACAGTCCCGAAGGGCCGTTCGGACCGGCATCCGCCTCCTTCACGGCGAGTTGGGTAGAAGGTCCCTCGGCCATCCGCATCGGAGAGGACTATGTCGTTTACTTCGACTGTTACACCAAGGGCTGTTACGGCGCAGTCCGCTCCCGGAACCTGAATGACTGGGAAGACGTTACTTCCCGTGTCAGCTTTCCCAAGGGGGCACGGCACGGAACGGTGCTCCGGGTGCCGAAGTCCGTTGTCGATAGGTTGTCGGAGGCCCGATAATGGACCAATTCAGCTATCGTATTTCTGGACTGCGAATCGGCCTCATCCTGACGATCCTCTTCTCGGCCACATCCGCCTGGGCCGAGCCGCCCGACATGCGCATCCAGAAGAAGCTCATCGCCACGGGGTGGGACCATCCCGACAGCCAGCGGCTACTGGCGAACCTGGCCACGATGGAGAAGCAGCCGTTCGACGGCGTCGTGCTTGAATTGACCGGCCACACCGACGAGGGCAAGTCGTGTCCGCTTAGCGTGGCTTTCAGTAACCAGAACTGGCGGCGGGCGTGGTTCCAGGCGAATGTGGACGAGCTTCGGAAGTGCAAGTTCACCCGCTTCACCGATAACTTCATCACCATCGGTGCCAATCCGGGCAACATCGACTGGTTCGACGATCAGGGCTGGCAGCAGATCGTCGAGCATTGGCGGATCGCCGCCTGGCTGGCCAAGCAGTCGGGCCTGAAGGGGCTGCTCTTCGATCCCGAGCCGTATACGCCGCCGTACTCGCAGTTCAGCTATGTAGCTCAGCCGGGTCGGGTACAGCATGGTTTCAACGATTACGCGGCGAAGGCCCGCGAACGTGGTCGCCAGTTGATGCGAGCCGTTGCCGAGGAGTATCCCAAAATTACCATCTTCTGCTACTTTATGAACAGCGTTTGTGCGACAGCGACCGGGCAGGCCGATCCCCGGCCAGCCTTGGCTGCGCAGGGCTATGGGTTGTATCCGGCGATGATCGACGGCTGGCTCGACGCGGCCCCGTCCACAGTCACCCTGGTCGATGGCTGCGAATCGGCCTACCGCTACAACAGCCGCCAGCAGTTCCTGGAGTCGGCTTTGCAGATCAAGGGGACCTGCCAGGAGCTGGTCTCGCCCGAGAATCGGGCAAAATACCGTGCGCAAGTCCAGGTCAGCTTCGGTGTGTACCTTGATGCCTACTGGAACCCCAAGGAGTCGCCCGGGTACATCGACGGCATGGGTGGTCCGCGTGTCGAGCGTCTGCGCGCCAATACCTCGGCGGCGCTGGCTACAGCGGACAAGTACGTTTGGGTCTACGGCGAGCGGTTCCGCTGGTGGCCCACGCCGAACCACGGTGTCCGCCCGGAAAGCTGGTCTGTGGCGATTCCCGGCTCCGAGCAGGCGTTGCGCTATGCCCGCGACCCGCTGGATTACACCCGAACGGAGATCGCAAGAGCCAAACAGGCCGGAAAGCTGGTGAATCTGGCCCGCAATGGCAATTTCAGTTCGTCCACGGCCAAGTCGATGGACGGCACCGAACAGAAATGGCACGATGGCATGCCACCCTCCGGTTGGAGTGCATGGCAAAGGGATGACTCGAAAGGGACCTTTACGTGGGACCGGGAAACCGGGGCTGTGGGTGAGGGTGCGGCCCGAGCCAGCCGCGTTGCCGATGGTTGCTTTCTTCAGTCGCATAAGGTGGTTCCCGGCGAGCGCTACGCAGTCCGCGCTGCATGCAAGGTGCATGGCCATGGCAACGCATGGCTGCGGGTCCGTTGGCAGACAACTGAAGGCCGTTGGACAGCGGAGACCGAAGACCAGATCTTCTATTGCGCTGTTTCACCTGATAACTGGCGAGAGTTGTTTGGCGTGGTGGAGGTGCCGGAGGGTGTCGGACGAATGTTGATCCTGCTGGGCGTCGGCGGTCAGAGCGCAGAAGAGGATATAATCTGGTTCGATGACGTGGAACTCTGCCGGATGGCCGGTGCCCCATGAAACCGTTGGACTGTGAAAGTTGAGGAACCGATGTCAAAGAACATTCCCAAGACTGGAAAGAAGGTTCGCCCGAAAACCGCCGTGAAAGGCAAACGCTTCCATTGCGCCAAGTGCCGCAAACGCAGCCCGAGGCCGGTAAAGACTCCCGCCCCCTGGTATTGTCCGGCCTGCCTCAAGGAGCACGAAGAGAAACTCCCCGCTAGAAGTGAGTAACGACAAGGAGCAGACAACGATGATCAGCAAGCTGTTTGACTTGACGAGCCGGGTGGCCCTGGTGACCGGAGGCAGCCGAGGACTCGGTAAGGCTATGGCGACGATCTTCGCGGAGGCGGGCGCGTCGGTATTGCTCTCCAGCCGCCACGAGACTGAATTACAGGCCGCCGCTGACGAAATTCGTGACAAGACCTCCGCCCGCGCGGAATACAACGCTGCCGACATGACCAACCGCGATGAGGTTCGCCGCTTGGCGGATGAAGCCATCAAGCGGATGGGCAAAATCGACATTCTCGTCAATAACGCCGGGGCCAACGTGCCGCAGCCCATCGACCAGATACGCGACGAGGACTGGGATCGCCTGGTGGAGTTGAACCTGACCAGTTGCATGGCCCTCACCCGTGCCTTGGTGCCCGGCATGAAGGAGCGACGATGGGGGCGGGTGATCCACATCTCGTCGATCATGGGCCTGGCCAGTACGGCGGGGCGGAACGCCTACTCGGCCACGAAGGCTGCGCTCGTGGGCATGGCGAAAGCCAGCGCGCTGGATTTGGGGGCATTCAACATTACCGTCAACTGCATCGCTCCCGGCCCTTTTGCCACCGAGATGCCCATGTCAATCCTCAGCGCGGAGCAGCAGGCTGCGTTGGCCGCACGAACGGCCTTGAACCGCTGGGGACAGCCGGAGGAACTTGCCGGTCCCGCCCTCTTGCTGGCCAGCGAGGCGGGCAGTTACATCACGGGCACCGTGCTGGTCGTCGACGGGGGCGCGCTGTCCAGGGTGTTTTGAGCCGAGACATTGGAGATACGCCATGAGGCGGTGCGGTTGTGGCACCGCTGGCGGCGCGGTGACCGTAATGCGCTTCTGAAGCTGGCCCTCTACAACCTCACGGATGTGGTAAACCTGGTCGAGTTGATGGACATTGCGGTGACGCGCAAACTCCGCCAGGGAACATTTCCCGCTGAATTGTTGACCGCCGAACCCGCCCGTACCCGAACGCTCGATTCGGAGTATTTCGGGAACTGGATTACACAACAACTCGAAACATGGAGATTGGCGTGAGCGAGCAACCCCTGCCCGAATCCGGCATCCTCCGTGTCTGGGTCACCGAAGACTTTACGTTGGCCGGTGGCGATTTATGCGAAGGAGAATTTCCCAGATGAACGGAATACCAGGACGCACTCTTATTGGCTTCGTCGTCGTGTTGTTGGTTCCGCCGTCCTTGTTGTACGCCACCGAGTCGCATTTGCGCGACGTCATTCGCATCAAGTCAGGACTCTTGAGGGGTGTTATCAATGCGGAGAGGGATGTCGCCGCCTTCAAGGGTATCCCGAGGCGCTTGATACAGGTCTCGTAGCGGACGTGCCGATCCTTACCGGGATCACGGCAGACGATTTCGGACCACCGGCAAATTACCTGAAGACCTCCGTGGCTTCCCTGGCGGCTGAACTGCCCCTGATGTTTGGCGAGAAATGCCAGGCTTTCATCAGCAAGGAAGCCGACTACTTGGCGCTGTGCCCCGTATCCTCGGATCAAAGGGCGCGCGAGATGGCGAAGCGAGCGCAGCAGGAATACCGGATGGCTTCCGTTTTCTGTTGGGCCATGCGGAGAACTAAGACTGCGAAGACTCCTGTCTATACCTACATCTTCGAGCAACCCATTCCTTGGCCGCAACACCCGGAGTTCGGCGTATTCCATAGCTCCGACCTCGTTTACTCGTTCAACAACCTAAAAAAGTTAAACCGATCCTGGACAGACGATGACCGACACGTTGCCGATCAGGTATCCTCCTATTGGGTGAACTTCGTGAAGACCGGGAATCCGAACGGGGAATGCCTCCGCGAGTGGATGCCGTTCGATCCGAACAAAGCGACGACCATGGCCTTGGGCACAAGACCGGGACCTCGGGAGATCGCTCCCAAAGAGAGGCTGAGGTTCTATCGTGAGTTGCTAGAGAAATAATGCGGCTAGGCCGTGTTGATTCTCTGACGGTTCCCTCCACCTGCGGTGGCGGGTACAATCGCACTTGATCTGGAATCTCAACAAGGCAAGTCGGTAACCATGCAACTGGGAGCCACAACAGTGCTACGATTCATTGCCACCGTCCTTCTGCTGGCCCTGCCCGCACTCGCCTTTGCAGAGGACCATCTGCCCACGCCCGACTACCACCGGCAGCCCTCCGATCCCCCGTGGTTGGCCCAGGTCGTGCAGTTTCACGGCCATCTCGGCCCTTCGGTCGTCGCCGGTGCCAAGATGGGCATGATCGGTCGTGATGCTGTCGGTGCCAAGGGCTACTTCGATGTCGAGGTGACGTGTGCGGGTCCGCTGGCTCAACTGCCACAGGCGTGCTTCCTGGACGGCATTCAGGCAGCCACGGGGGCCACGACGGGCAAGCGGACGTTGAATTGGGTGCAGGCCGATAAACTTGTCGTGCGGGTGAAAAATACCCAGACCAGCAAGATGGTCGAGTTACGACCCACGCCCGCCTTGATGGGCTTGCTGGCCTCGTTTAAGCCGGAAGCGAAGACCGGAACGGGACACGGCCCCGGCCAGCAGGACCATGAGCGCCTGGAGCAGATCGCCAGGAAGATCGCGGTCATGCCCGTCAGCGAAGTAGCCATTGTGACGCTCGGCGAGGCGACCAAGGATACGCGCGAGTCGCAAGCCATCCACACCCGAAACGAAGAGTACAAACTGGGGGCGGATTCGATGCGTCACGAGGGCGTGCCGAGAGGCAGCGTGACGAAATCGGTTTGGCACAGCAAGATCTTCCCCGGCACAGTGCGCGACTTCTACGTCTACGTTCCCGCTCAGTACGACGGGAAGACACCGGCCTGCGTCATGGTTTTCCAGGACGGCCACGCCTACGTCAGCGAAACGGGCGAGTTCCGCGTTCCCATCGTCTTCGACAACCTGATCCACAAGGGCGAAATGCCGGTAACCATCGGCATCTTCATCGACCCCGGCCACTTGGGCAGCGATTCACCGGGCAACGGCTGGCAGGCCAGCAACCGCAGCTTCGAGTACGACAGCTTGGGCGATCAGTATGCCCGCCTCCTGCTGGAGGAGATCCTGCCAGAGGTCGGAAAGAAGTACAAACTGACCGACGACCCCGAGCGGCGGGCGATTTGTGGCATCTCATCGGGCGGCATCTGCGCCTTCACAGTAGCCTGGCAGCGGCCCGACGCCTTCCGCAAGGTGCTCAGCCATGTGGGGAGCTTCACGAACATTCGCGGCGGCCACGTCTATCCTTCGCTGATCCGCTCGTCTGCCATCAGGCCGCTGCGCGTGTTTCTCCAGGACGGCAGCAACGACCTGGACAACCCGTATGGCAACTGGTGGCTAGCAAACCAGGAGATGGCGGTGGCGCTGAAGTTCAGGGGCTATGACTACAAGTTTGTCGGCGGCACGGGCACGCACGGCGGCAAGCATGGCGGGGCGATCCTACCGGATTCGCTACGTTGGTTGTGGCGCGGCCCCGAGCCCAAACCAAACCTAAAGTAACGATAGCGACGGGCATGGTCTTCGCGTGGCTCAGAAACCGGCGACGAATGGAGTTGCTCTCGGAGCCATTTCCGAGCGGCTGGCGCCTGTTTTTGCACGACAACGTCCGGCACTACGAGCATCTCGACCCGCGGCGAAGGACGACCGTCGAGCAAGTGGTACAGATCCTCGTGGCCGAAAAGAGCTGGGTCGGTGGGGCTGGATTCAACGTGACGGATGAAATGAAGGTCACCGTCGCGGGCCAGGCCGCCATCTTGGAGCTGGGGCTCGAAGAACCCTACTATTTCGACGGCGTTTTGTCCATCATTATCTATCAGGGTCCTTACCGGCACCCGATGCTCCCCGGCTTTATCCCAGGTGCCACCCTCCACGGCGAAGCGTGGTATCGCGGGCCAATCGTCCTCTCCTGGCGGAATGTGTTGGAGAGCGGTCAGAACGCCAGCGGAGGGCACAACCTCGTTTTCCACGAGTTTGCACACTACTTGGACGGTCTCGACGGGGATGTGGACGGCGATCCACCGCTGGCCGGGCGGGAACAGCAGCAAAACTGGTATCGGGTAACGGAGGCGGAATACCTGCGGCTTGTGGGGCAGGCCCGCAGGGATGAGGTCGCGCTGCTGGACCACTATGGCGCGACTAACCGGGCCGAGTTTTTCGCTGTGGCTACGGAGTGTTTCCTCGAGCAGCCGCAAGCCATGCAGCGGGAACACGAGGAATTGTACGCCGCGCTGCGAGACTTCTTCCGTCAGGACCCGGCCCGATGGCTGCCCGATGCCAAACCCAAGCTGCCGGAACCCAAGCGGAAGTCCGACGATCGTCAGCGCACGGATCGGCTGGCGGCCCTTCGGTCCGAAAACCCCGATACGCTGTTCACTCTGGCGGTCGAGTCTTTCGACGAGGGGCGATATCGGCTGGCGGCAGCCGCCGCGACCAGGGCGATTCGCTTGGATCCTCGGGACGGGGAAGCCTATCAGCAACGAGCTTCAGCCCGCGTCAAACAGAGGCGCTACCGGAAGGCGTTGGCCGATTGCAAGCGGGCGCTGCGGTGCGATCCGGACGACTGGACGACCTACCGGGTCCGCGGCGCGGCCTATCTGGGGTTGGGCAACTACGAAGCGGCAAAACGCGACCTGGACCGCGCGCTCCAGGAGGACAAGCTGGATGCCGAGGCGCTTTACCTACGTGGCCGTGTCTGGACCGCCTTGGGCCAGCATCGGCGGGCCGTCTCCGACTTCGATAAGTCACTTGCAGTTCGCCCGCTGGTGGCTGAAGTCTACTATCATAGCGCGCTGGCCAACCGGGCATTGGGCAACCTGGAGGACGCGGAATCCGATCTGGCCAAGGCTTTTCAACTCGATCCTTTGTTGGACCGGCAAAAATAGCCGTAAACCGAAAAGGTAGCCGCGCCGCCGGACTAGCGATACAATCGGCACTGTCGTGATGTAATTCGACCGTATTTATTTGAAAGGAGCTTACTATGCCATCGGACTTGACCCGCCGTGGATTTCTCGGAAGTGCGGCGACTGCGGTTGTGCTCGGCAGCGCCGCAACAGGCGCGGCTGCTCCCAGCGCGGCTGAGCGCGCCGCACAACCACGCCCTATCAAGATCCTCGGCATCTGTTGCAGCCCCCGCAAGGGGAAGACGACGGCAGCCGCCCTTCGCATCTGCCTCGACGCCGCCAAGACCGTCGATACGCGGATCGAGGTCGAGCTGATCGAGCTGGCCGGTCTGAAGATCCCCGGCGAAGTGGCTGCCGGGGTCGAGTTGGAACCGGGCGAGCGGGATGATTTCCCCACCCTGGTGCCGAATATCTCCGCACCGACTGTGGCCGGAATCATTCTCGGCACGCCCGTTTACTTCGGCAACATGTCCTTCCTCTGCAAGGCGTTCCTGGATCGGTGCATCGTGTTCCATAAGAACAAGGCGCTGGCCGACAAGGTGGCCGGAGTGCTGGCGGTGGGTGGCGGGCGGAACACGGGCGTCGAGTTGACGCTCCGCTCGGTTCAAGTTGCCTTGATGTCGCAGCAAATGATCGTCGTGGGGGATGCTCCGCCCACCGGCCACTGGGGTGGGACGGTCTGGGCAGGCAACCCGGCAGTCGGCGGCGGTCCCACGCCCGACATTGCCCGCGACGAGGCGGGCATTGCCACCGTGAAGAACCTTGGCCGCCGCGTGGCGGAAATGGCGGTCCGGCTGAGTCGCTGACGTTTCCGACCAGCATTTCTCGAAAGGTAGAAAACATGAAGGCATTTCACCATATCACTCTCGTACTTCTGCTTCCAGCGATTTGTATCGTCGCCAGTTTCGCCTATGCTGCGACACCAGAGCGCACTCCCAACATCGTCATCATCTACATTGATGACATGGGCTACGCCGACATCGGCCCGTTTGGTGCGAAGGGCTACGCAACCCCCTGTCTTGACAGGATGGCCGCCGAGGGGATGAAGTTCACCAGCTTCTATTCAGCCCAGGCCGTCTGTTCCGCCAGCCGTGCCGCCCTGATGACGGGGTGCTATGCCAACCGGGTCGGCATCCCAGGCGCATTGGGTCCGCACTCTCGCATCGGCATCTCCGACCGGGAGATGACTATCGCCCAGCTTTGCAAGCAGAAGAACTACGCTACAGCTATTTTCGGAAAGTGGCACCTGGGCGATGCACCGCAGTTCCTGCCGACGCGGCACGGCTTTGATGAATACTTCGGTCTGCCCTACTCCAACGACATGTGGCCCCATCACCCCACCGCCAAGTTTCCGCCGCTCCCGCTCATCGAGCAGGAGCGAGTAATCAACCCGGACGTGGATGATGCGGCCCAGAACCAGCTTACCACGCAATACACCGAGCGCGCCGTGAGTTTCATCGAACGGCATAAGGACCGGCCATTCTTCCTCTACGTGCCGCACACGATGGTCCATGTACCGCTGCACGTCTCCGACAAGTTTCGTGGCAAGACCCAGCGCGGGCTGTTTGGCGACGTTGTGGAAGAGGTTGATTGGTCCGTGGGCCAGATTCTCGCCGCCATCCAGAAAAACGGCCTGGATAACGACACGCTGGTGATGTTTTGCTCCGACAATGGACCTTGGCTCTGCTACGGCGACCACGCCGGGTCTGCCTATCCACTCCGTGAGGGCAAGGGGACCAGTTGGGACGGCGGCGTGCGCGAGCCGACGCTCATGCGTTGGCCCGGCCACATCCCTGCCGGGAAGGTCTGCGATGCGCCGTTGATGACCATCGACATGCTGCCGACCGTCGCCCGGTTGATCGGCGGACGGCTCCCCGATCACAAGATCGACGGCCTGGACATCTCCGACGTGATCATGGGCAAAGCGGCAAGCTCACCGCACGAAGTTCTCTATTTCTACTACGGGCAGAACAATCTTGAAGCCCTTCGCAGCGGTAATTGGAAGCTGGAACTCCCACGCCGTTATCCCTCGCTCAACGGCAGGCCCGGTGGCCGTGGTGGCATGCCAGCCAAATACGAAACGCTCACGATCAGCGATTCGGAGCTATACGATCTCAATGCCGACCCCGGACAAAGTAAGAACGTGGCCCCCCAGCACCCGGATGTGCTCAAAAAGATGCTTGCCTACGTTGAACAGGCTCGCGAGGAACTCGGTGACGGCCTGACGAAGCACATCGGCACCGGGCGGCGAGAGCCGGGGAGACTCCCGAACCAAGGCTCTGCAAAGGCGGCAAACAAGCGGGCACAATGACGACGGCCATTCCATCATCGCGAGGTGTGCTTCATGTCCGCGTGGCCGATGATCTCCTTCTCGACGGCGGCACCTGGAACCCTGCCGGGGAACAGAAAGGGTGGCTCATCGCCAAGATCACACCACCCGCCACGCCGAAGTTCCAGCAGGTCGTCGAGTACCTGGAAACGAAGCCGGTGCCACCCGGTGGGACCACCAAGCGGGACGACGAGGCAAGGGCTGCCGTGGCCGTCTGCCTACGATGGGGTTCGTACTTCGCCGTCCTGGCCGACCCTTCACGTCCCGATGCGCCCGACATCGCTGACGAGGGAGTCAGCCAGATCGACGACATGGAAATGGCCCGCATGAACATCGAGATTTCGGCGGCCTTGGCATGGTGGCTCACGCTACGCGGTGCCGACGAGCACCGCTACGATGATCTCGTCCACCGGGCGCTGGCCTACCTGCCCACCGGCTCGAAGACCTTCGGCCCCATCGACAGCGCCCATGTGCTGCTGGCCGCCACGGTACCGGACCCGGCGGTGCATGTGCGCAATAGTTGGCCCGCCGACCGACTGAAACAAGACTTGGAAACCGCCGAGAAGTACGGCATCCAGGTGATTGCCAACACGATCACGCACGTCGCCTTTCGGAATGGTCCGGTTGAAAACGTCCACGCCGGGCGATTCCAGGGGTACGGCCTAAATCAACGGCGAGTGCTCCCGAAAGCCGAAAAGTCAATCATTCGCCATGCCCAGAGCGGCTTCGCAGCCGGGCTGAAGGCGGCGGACTCCTTGAAGTGTGCTGCCGTTCCTGCACGGGCTGGTTGGGCCGTCGCGATGGTCGGTAACGGAAACGAGCCACATGGTCGAAGTACGGCTTCGTTCGTGAGGCTAGATTCGGTCACCTGAGCCTGAATTTTTGTACGGGTTACCCAGGATCTGGCCAAGTCGGAGCCCAGAAAGTATGCTGACCTGATCAAAGCCCATCAACAGGCGTGGCGCGGAAATCAGGCCCAGCCGCACATTCCCACGCTCACTGTTGCCTGGGACAAGCGACCTTGGGAAGGCCCGCGTGGTCTGGGAACGGTCGCCGGTGCATACTATCCCGACCGCACGCCCGCGCAGTTCGCCTCGGCCCTGGAATCGGCCATTGACTGGATGGACGACTATCCGCAACAGACCACGGCAGAACGGATCATACTCGTCTACGCCTGGAACGAGTTGGGCGAAGGCGGCTATCTTGTGCCCACGAAAGGCGATCCCGAGGGGAGCTACCTGAAAGTCGTGAAGCAGGTGATCTCGCGGGCACCACAGCCAAGAGCCAAAGCCAGACGAGTCCTCTTTCTCGGTAATAGCATCACGATACATGGCCCCTCAGCAAAAGTCAGTTGGCCAAACAACTGGGGCATGGCGGCCAGCGCCCCCGAGAAGGACTACGTCCACGTCCTGGCAAACGCGCTGGCCAAACTCTGGGGTACTCCACCACAAGTGCGGGTCGAGGGCCTGGCAGAGTTCGAGCGACACTACGACACTTACGATCTGGATGCCGGGCTCAAGAGCCCGCTCGATTTCGAGCCGGACATCGTTGTCGTGGCGATTGGCGAGAACGTCCCAGCCCTGGCCTCTGAGGACGCCAAGACCAAGTTTAAGGACAGATTCACGAAACTACTGACGACGCTCAAGAACAGTGGCAACCCCGCCATTTTCGTACGCGGCAGTTTCTGGGCCAACAAGACGAAGGATGAAATCATGCAGAAGTCGTGCATGGCCGTGGGCGGAATTTTTGTGGACATCAGCGGGCTGTGCAAAGATGAATCCAACTACGCCCGCTCGGAGCGGAGCTTCGCCCATGCCGGTGTAGCGAACCACCCCGGCGACAAGGGCATGAAGGGTATTTCCGACGCACTGCTGAAGGCCATAGCCAGCGCCGAGATCGACCGGCAGGAGCGGAAGGGCACAAAGCCTTCAGACCATGCGTTGGTGATCGCGGTGTTTGACGACGAACTGACAGCGGCACATAATGCAAGGCAATGAGGCAGAGAGCGTTATTTCACCAGGGCAGTCTTCGAGACGCTGATGGCTGCTCAGGCGTCGAACGAATCAAGCGGAGGTACGAGTCAATGACCATGCGACGAATCGTTCGAGCAGGCGCGTTCGCCATGATACTTCTCTGGGCAGTTGCCTTGATTGCCCAAGAGGCCAGGCCCCCTGTTGCGATCACAGCGGCTGGGCAACGTCTGGCCGAGGCACTCGATCAAATGGACGTCACGCACCACTGGCTCGCGGGGAAGTACGTGAACTGGCGCACGGGCGAGACCATCGACAGGCCGGTCACCAATGGCAAATCCCATACGCATTGCAGCGCCTTCGTCGCCGCCGCCGCCGAAAAGCTGGGGGTTTACATCCTCCGCCCGCCCAAGCACTCTGCCACCCTGCTGGCCAACGCCCAATACGATTGGCTCGGGGGTGAAGGGCGTAAGGAAGGCTGGACACCCGTGGCGACGGGACTGGAAGCCCAGCAACTCGCCAATCGCGGATTCCTGGTGGTGGCCGTCTATAAAGAGAGCGATCCCAAGAGACCGGGCCATATTGCCATCGTCCGCCCAAGCACCAAGAGCGAGGCGAAGATTCGAGAGGAAGGGCCGCAGATCATCCAGGCGGGCAGGGACAATCACACGAGCACGAGCCTCAAGGAAGGCTTCAAGCACCACCGAGCCGCATTTCGTGATGGCCTGATCCTGTTCTTCGCCCATGCGATTCCTGCGAAGCAGGAATCACCGACAAAACGACCATGAAGCGGCACTGGAGCGAATACCGGGAACGGATGACCTACTGTCAGCAGCCAGATGGTAAGCATGATTCCTTGTCAGTCGTCGTCATGGCTTGGTCAACAATGCCGCCCCGATTTCGTCGCAAGTCTGGATCAATTCTCGGGCGGTCTTTCGGTCATGGGCCTGATAGAAGGCAATGCCGGGGCATTCCGGGAACCGTTTGCGCAGGTCGGCGGCCAGCGTGCGCAGCCCCTCGGGTGTGAGGCGATGGCCTTTGAGGTCCGGTTCGTCGGTGATGTGCCCCAGGCAGATGATCGCCTTGTCGAGCAGACCGGCCTTTTTCACCAGTCCCACGCGATGATAGATGCCGGGAAGGGACTGCGCGAACGGGCCGGGGCCAAGACTGGCCGGGGCATGGGTGTAGCACTCCAGGATCAGCAGATCCACGGTGCCGTCACGGACGAGCGTGGCGAGAGGTTCCGTCAGGTCGGTGACCCAGACGGCAATGAAGCAGTCGGGCCACTGCTTGCGTCCTTGACGCAAACCCTCGACGGCCCACTGCTCCGACTTGGGATGGGCGGGGTTGCACCATTCGTCCAGCGCCACGCCGGGCCGAATGATCCGTGAGGCCACTTGGCTTGGCTTCTTTCCCAGTCCGGCCCAGCGCCGGTATTTGGGGCTACAGATGTCGCGCCAGTAGTCCGGGCCCTTGGCGTCCGGATTGTTGATCCCGTAGGCCCAGGCAAGGCCCAGCCCGCCGTGCCGTTGAAGGCGTTCGGGCGACTCGGTGCCTCCGGCGTCCAGGGTGAGATGCCGGTAAAGGCTGGGGTCTTGTGCGAAGAACTTCGGCTGAAACCACGCGACATAGGGCGGATGGGGCCGGGCGTTCGGAACCTCGGCGGCAAAAAGCGATAGGGATGCAGCAAGCAGACAGAAGATGGTTTGCATCATGGTTACCAGGGCGTTCTTTCGCTCGGTCGTCAGAACCATAGTCCTTGGAGGTTGTTCCTTTCTCAACTCGGCGGCGTGTTCTTGAAAACTAGATTGTGGTAGGGAAATGGAATCTCAATGTCTTGGTCCTGGAAGCTCTTCTTTGCCCGCTCTAATAGATCGCACTGCACTTGCGCGCTGACCCCAGCATCTGCACACCACACCTGCAAGGTCAACGTCACGCTCGATTCACCGAGCATGGTCAAGGGACAACCCGCGACCTCCTTAACACCAGGATGTTGTTGTGCCAATTGCACGAAAATCTCGCGGGCCTTCTCAAGATCGGCAGCATAGGCAATACGAATTGGCACGGCGAGCATGATGCGCCGATCTGCCGAAGTTAGATTCACCGTAACTTGATTCGCCATCAAGGTGTTCGGTACAACGATGCGGCGATTGTCTCCCGTCCGAAGGATCGTATATCCGAGTGTGATGACTTCGACCACGCCCGTTTCGAGACCCGTTGGGGCGGTGACCTGAACACGGTCCCCCACCTGAAAAGGCCGATAGAGCAGCAAGGTCATTCCCGCAATGAGATTACCGAGCG